>Ga0193731_1000030_pt1 | contig 44862 bp, 48 predicted proteins | sample U1a2metaG_FD_144920 | JGI IMG/M metagenome (GOLD analysis project Ga0193731, IMG submission 144920) | Soil microbial communities from a riparian zone of the East river system, Colorado, United States - U1a2 | ecosystem: Environmental > Terrestrial > Soil > Riparian zone | place: USA: East River...
CCCGGGTTCTTCACAATGTTATAGTCCGGGGACAACAATTGATAAAGCCACTCTTTAATAATTGTTTTTCCATTGCTGCCCGTCACTCCGATAACAGGAATAGAAAACTGCCGCCGGTGATGCGCGGCAAGCGACTGAAGGCTGGATAGCGAAGAGGGGACGAGGAGGAAGTTGGCCTCCGGAAAAGAGCCTGGCGCGAGGTCTCTTTCAATTACAAACTGGCGAATGCCCAACTTGTATAACTCGGCCACGAATTGATGACCGTCATTACGCTGACCGAAAATGGCAAAAAAAACAGTACCCTCTGCCACGACTACCTTCCGACTGTCAACAACCAGGGTGGTGATCTCGCGGTCCTTAAAAAGCTTCAGTACGGTACCCCCGCAGATTGCCTCCAGCGCTGAAAATCTCACCATAGTATTAAAATAACCTAGCTCCGTTTGGCACCCGTTTGTCTATCGTGCCGAGCACAACGCGCTGCTCTTCATCTGGAAATCCCGTCACTAAAACTTCGGAAACAAAATTCGCGATTTGCTTGGGGGGAAAGTTGACCACACAAATTACCTGCCGGCCCGGAAGGTCCTCCACGCGGTAGTGATGGGTGATTTGAGCACTCGATTTTTTAACGCCCAAATCCGGTCCCAGGTCAATCCAAAGCTTAAGTGCGGGTTTCCTTACTTCGGTAAAAACCTCCGCTTTGACGATTGTTCCGGCCCGTAGGTCGATTTTATTGAAGTCCTCCCAAGTTATCATCTGAAAAGTCCTAAATTGCCAAACCAAAATACAAGGTAGAGCGTTTGTACTGTTCCGGGTAATCCATGAAAGTAAAAATTTTGCACTTTACCACTGCATTTTTCCTGGTCGGCGGGGCTCTTTTGTCCGTCTCTGCAAAAGCCCAGCACGAAGGGTTATCCCCTGTTGAATTACAGGATCCTAACCACCTTGAGTATTCCTTGAACGACGATAAACCGCTCCTCACCGAGCACGATTCAAAAGTCAAAGGACCAACCAGGGATTCGGTCGCATTGCACAATAGACCCGTTTCTACCGGCACTCCTTCCGCCAAGCCAAAATCACCTGAACACGGCAAATCCAAGGAGGAAGACGATGCCCTATCCTTCAATTTCTTATACTACATCATTCAGAAATTTAAGATCTCGGATCTTATTGACGAGTAATAATCAGAATTTACAGAATTTAAGAATTTACAGAATTCTATTGATTCAACGATGAATCATCAGCAAGGAGGAAGGCGATTCCTTATCATTCAATTTCTTACACTATCATTTAGAAATTCAAGGTCTCGGATCAGAGAAGAGCACAATTTAGCATAGAATTGCATTCCGTTAATTCTCCAATTCTGTAAATTCTCTAATTCTATAATTCTGATAAACAGGTTGGACACGTACCCTGGATCAGCAAGTTCACTTCTTTCGCTTTGTACCCCTTCGGCAGTTTGATGGATGGAATCTCAACGTCGTCCAGGCATTGTGTCTCACCGCAGGTGGTGCATTTAAAATGAACATGGTCATGATGATGTTCCGCCACCCGACAGTGCTCATTGCATAGTGCATATTTCAGGGCGCCTCCATCATCCAGCACTTTGTGGATCACGCCGCGGTCAAGAAATGTTCTTAGTGTGCGATAAACCGTAACGCGGTCGAACGAGGCAGAAACCTCCTTTTCAATATCAGAGTAAGAAAGGGCATGCGAACTCGTTTCAAATAATCGCAGAATTTCCGACCGACTCGAGGTCGATCTCAGATTGTGGTCTTTGAGCAGGTCAGGGTGCAGCATGTTTCTTTACGATAGAAATTCTCGTGGAATTTAGTTTGCATCATTGTTGCAAAGTTAATCAACGTTTTTATATTTGCAACATTGTTTCAAATAAGTATTCATGAAAACGATATTCGCCGTTGTTGCCAGTTTCTTGTTTTGCCCTGCCATTGCCCAGAATTCCCTGACCGGAAAAGTAACCGACTTCCATGACCACACTCCCATTATCGGTGCGACAGTTTACATCCCCGATTTAAAAAAGGGTACCTCCACCGATGTCGATGGAGCGTACAAAATCGATCGTCTCCCCAGGGGCAGATTTTTGGTCGAGATCAAATTCATCGGTTACTCAACCGTTATTCAATCTGTTCAAATGAATGGTACCACCCAACTCGATGTTGTCTTGAACAGTGCCGTCACCGAGCTCAATGAAGTCGTCGTTACAGGCATTAGTCATTCTTCGGAACTAAAAAACAATCCCCTTCCGATTGCCACATTGAATACTAAATCCCTTACGGAAAATACGTCCACCAATTTGATTGACAATATTTCAAAAAAGGCAGGCGTCAATCAAATCACTACCGGGCCTGCTATTTCCAAACCCGTTATCCGGGGCTTGGGGTATAACCGGATCATTTCGTTGTACGATGGCATCCGGCAGGAAGGACAACAGTGGGGCGACGAACACGGAATTGAAATCGATGAATATTCAGTGGATCGCGTAGAAATCATTAAAGGTGCGGGAAGTCTAATGTACGGCAGTGATGGATTAGGCGGTGTCTTGAATTTTTTGACTCCAAATCCGGTGAGCGAGGGAACGGTGATTGGCAAATGGCTCAGCAACTATCAAACCAACAATGGATTGATTGGCAACTCCGTTATGAATGCCGGAAATTTGAAAGGACTTTACTGGCTGGCGCGCGCGAGTTTCAAAGATGCCAAGCCTTACAGCAATGCCTACGATAGAAAAGTTTTCAATTCCGGATTTCGGGAACGGGACCTCAATGGCCATATCGGGTTGAGCAAGCCCTGGGGGTACTCCCAGCTCAATGTGAGCTCCTTTCATCAGGTTTTGGGCTTAGTCGAGGGCGACCGGGACAGCACGGGTCGTTTTACCCGCCTTGTGAATGTAAACGGAAGTGCAGAAGAGACAGCCGCTTCCAACGCGGAGTTAAACAGCTATCACGTATTCATACCGCGTCAGGATATCAGTCATGTAAGGATCTCCAATACCACTAATGTTTATCTCGGACCGTCACGTCTTCAACTCAATGTGGGATACCAACGAAACCAGCGAAAGGAATTCGGTGAAGTGCTGGATGAACAGACTAAGAATCTTTACTTCGACCTGCGGACTCTCAATTATAATCTCACGTACTTTCTTCCTGAGGGCAAAGGGTGGCAGGTTTCACTGGGGACCAGTGGTATGACCCAGCAGAGTCAAAACAAAGGCATTGAATTTCTAATCCCGGCATACCGGTCATTTGATTGGGGCGCTTTTGGTTTTGCCAAGCGCCATTTTGCCAAACTCGACGTAGCCGGAGGAATCCGGTTTGACCAGCGATTGATTACTATTGATGCCTTGTATCTGGATAACCAGGGTGCACCGACGTCGGATACCAACGCAACTCAAAAATTCAAAAGCGGCAATCTCACTTTTTCAAACTACTCGGCCAGCGCCGGGTTAACCTACCCAATTTCCAACGTGCTCAGCATAAAGTTCAATGCCTCCCGGGGATTCAGGGCGCCTAATATTGCCGAGCTTGCCTCAAACGGACGACACGAAGGATCCCTTCGCTATGAATACGGGAACTTCAACCTGAAACCGGAAACGTCCCTTCAGTTGGACGCGGGTGTTGTATTTAATTCAACACACGTCAGTGCCGAGTTTTCGGTTTTTCAAAATGACATCCGGCACTATATATTCACAGAAAAGCTTGCGGCTAAAAACGGCTTGGACAGTATTCCAGATCCGTCCCAACCGGTACCGGCGTATCAGTATGTTCAAGGTCAGGCACAACTTCGGGGTGGGGAATTCTTTATCGATCTGCATCCCCATCCGTTGGATTGGCTGCATTTTGAAAATGGATTTTCATTTGTCGACGCCCTGAACAAGTCACAGTCAAGGAACGACAGCACGAAATATCTGCCGTACATACCGGCACCCCGTTATCAAAGTGAAATCCGTGGAAATCTAAAAAAGATAGGAAGCCGGCTGGTAAATCCCTTTCTCAAGGTGGAATTCAACCACGTTTGGCCGCAAAACAGAGTATTGCTTGAAAACCGAACAGAGACCCCAACGCCTTCCTACTCCCTCTGGAATGCCGGCCTGGGCACGGATATAGTTACTCCCAAGGGGGCAACGCTGTTTTCATTTTACTTTACCGTCAATAATATTTTTGATGTTGCCTATCAAAATCATCTCAGCCGGTTGAAGTATGGACCAGTCAATCCCGCTACGGGAAGGGTCGGCGTCTTCAACATGGGCAGGAATTTTAGCTTCAAAATCGTAATTCCGATCACTTTGGTACAACGAACCTAAGTGTTGAAGTGTTGAAGTGTTGAAGTGCTGAAGTGTTGAAGTGCTGAAGTGGTGGTTGCCCAACTTTAACACTTAAACACTTTAGCACTTAAATCAGACCGCCTTCTTAACCAGAAACTCCTCCAGGTCCTTCAACTTAAGCAGTCCCTCGTAATACGCTTTGCCAAAGATGACGCCAAAGATGCCCATGTCATTCAACCGGCGAATGTCATCGACACCGCGCACGCCGCCGCTGGCCAACACCTGCAGATCAGGAAACTGATCGAGTATCTCCTGATAGAAATCAAAAGCCGGACCTTCCAATACGCCATCCCGCGACACATCGGTAGACTTGACGTATTTCAAACCCCGGTCATAAAAAAATTGTACATGCTCAAACAAGGTAAGTTCTGACATTTGCTGCCATCCCCGAAAAGCTATCTTTTTTGTCTTGATGTCTGTCACGTCGGCCCCCAGTGTCATTTTTTCACGACCATATGAAATGATCCAGGAAGCAAACAATTGGGGATTGGTCACAGCGATGCTGGATGCTGTGATATAATCTGCACCGTATTCATAGGCTTTACCGATATCACCGTCGTTACAAATGCCCCCGGTGAAATCAATTTTAAGATCGGTATGACCGGCAATGGCTTCCAGCACATAATAGTTTTGCGGACTGCCTTTCTCGGCGCCGTCCAGGTCCACCAGGTGTACCACCTCAATTCCGTGATCCTCAAATCGCTTGGCCAGATCCAGTGGATTTTCGTCGTACGCCTTTTCGCTGGAAGGATCCCCTTTCCTCATTTTCACTACCTTGCCCTGACGAATCGCAATGGATGGAATTACCTGAATCATCTGAAAAAATTAAGCAGCTAAGATAACAACGGAACAGCAGAACTGCATCAAAATAAACCGCCGAATTCAGAAAAGTTTATCTGCTAAAGGGAATGGCTACCAGGGTCTTATCCCACAACAGGATGATTTCCATTTCTTCGCCCATCCTTTCTACTGAAATAGTGAATTGTTCAAACTCCTTGTCCTGCAGAACCGCCGGCACCTGAACGGTAAGAACATCATTCTTTGGATCACGGTTGGCCACGCCGTTATAATCAATGCCCCATTGCCCGTATTCGGAATTGAAAATGACAGTCCAGCTTTGTTCGCCGGGAATGGTCCAAAATGAATAGGTCCCTGCCTTCAGGGTCTGCCCCTTGATTTTCAAGTCCTGGTTGGTCTCAAGAACAGTGGCTTCGTTGGCCCCTGTCCTCCAGGTTTTTCCAAATGGAACGAGCGCACCATCCTTTTGCTCTCCAAAAATAAGGCGCCCTTTTTTATAAGGCCGATTGTAATTGATATGAATCTTAAGCCCGTTTGCTTCAAAGTTAACGTCCGATTCCGGGCTAAAGGATTTGGCATAAAAAAAGCGATAATAGGCGAGTACAACAACAATGACCAGGAGTACTCCGCCAGTGATAAGCAGCAATTTTTTCATACTGGCATGGAAGTTACCGTTTTTTTATATGGAACCATGAGTTTCTAACTTTTTTAGAAGGATTTTGAAAAAGGCATATCGGATCGGCTATCTTTGAACACCCAAATTTAAATGCTATGATAGCCATTTCAATTGTAATTGCTCTTTTCATACTTGCCATCGTCTCTCCCTGGATTTTTCCCAATAAGATGGTCAGCAAGAATGAGCACGATGTAAAGCATTAATTGCACCCGCTTTCACATGAATGTCTGTGTCTTCTGTGGGTCCGGCTTGGGTGCGAATCCGGTCTACGCAGAAGCGGCTAAAGATCTCGCTATTCTCTTAAGCAAGAACAATTGCTCCCTTGTTTACGGCGGCGGAAACATTGGCTTGATGGGAATCCTGGCAGATGAAATGCTTAAAAATTCAGCCAGGGTAATTGGCGTTATTCCTGATTTTCTGGTGCAACGCGAGGTGGCTCACCATGGCCTTTCTGAACAGATTGTCGTAAAAACCATGCACGAGCGCAAAAAAAGGATGGCTGACTTAGCCGATTTCTTTGTCGTATTGCCCGGAGGCATGGGAACGCTGGATGAAATGGCCGAAATTCTTACCTGGAAACAGTTGGGATTGATAGACAAACCGTTGGGGTTGCTGAATGTCAATGGGTTCTTTGATCCCCTTGTTTCCCAATTGGAGAAAATGGTAAAAGAAGGGTTTCTTAAAAAAAATAACCTCTTATCCATCAAAATTGCCAATAATCCCCCCCAATTGATCACCATGCTTGGGGTAGATGCGTTTTAAAGAAGTAGTCTTTCTCCAAAATTTAATTAGTTTTAAGAAGGCTATTCCATGACGTTGAAATTTGTATTTGGTCTTCTGCTCTTTCTGTCTCCCCTGCTGATGCGTGGGCAAAATCTGGGATTTGCCATTACAGAAGGTCGCTCCAAAGTAAAGATCCCTATTGAAGTTTATAACAACCTGATCATCGTGCCGGTGGTCCTCAACGGCAAGCTCCCGTTGAAATTCATTCTGGACACAGGAGTGCGTACCACCATTCTAACCGAAAAGGCTTTCAGTGACTTTCTACATTTGTCGTACGCGAGAAAATATACCATTGCCGGCCCCGGCGGCGTGAAGTTTATTGACGCCTATATAACCAACAACGTTACAATCGATATTCCAGGCGTCCATGGAGAAGGCCACGCTATGCTTGTCCTGGATCAGGATTACCTGGAATTGCGCAACTACCTTGGAACGGATGTACACGGGATTTTGGGGTACGAATTGTTTAGTCGTTTTGTCGTCCAAATCGATTACGAGGCCAGGAGCCTCACCTTAATGCTCCCGAAGCGATTTAAGTCCCATCGAAAATATGAGGAACTTGCTATTACGGTTCAAGACACGAAGCCCTACCTGGTAACGACGATCAAGGTTAATGACAGCAGCCGCCTCGAGGCGAAGCTACTCATCGACACCGGGGCAAGCCATGGCCTTCTTCTCGATCCCCGGTCCGATACGGCGATACAAGTTCCCACCAGGAACATTACGAGCATCATCGGTCGGGGGCTCGGGGGCGTCATTGAGGGCAAAATCGGACGAATAAAAAACATTCGATTGGGAAAATACGTGCTCGATCAGGTAGTCGTCAATTTCCCCGACCCGAATAGCTATAGTGATACTCTTAAAAATGACAGAGCGATTCCGCGCCATGGCTCGATGGGCGGGGAAATACTGAGCCGGTTCTCGGTCATTCTTGATTTTCCTCACGAGAAGATGTATCTAAAGAAAAATTCCATTTTCAAAAATGAATTTCATTACAACATCAGCGGCCTTACTATTAAGGCGGTGGGTGAATTCCTTCGGGAATTTGAGATCACGAATGTGCGGGACAACACGACAGCCAACCTGGCCGATATTCAGGTTGGGGATAAGATCCTGACGATCAACAGCGAACGCACGGCCGATCTTGATTTAGATAAACTGGACGACATATTGAATTCCAAGCCCGGAAAGAAGGTAATCATGGAAATAGAGCGGCATGGCAAGAAGATGAAACGCGAATTCTACCTTCAAAATCAAATCTAACTTAACGCAGCAATCGCGATAATTGACCTTTTCGTTTTTTGTAGGCGACGTACAAATACCGTTGCGTCTGACGAAATTTCATGGAGTTTTTTAATGCTTTATAAAGCGACTCCCCTGTCAAATGTTCTTTTAGGATGTAATTCAATACGCCGGAAGTAATCGCCTCCTGGTAATTTGAATTCTTCAGCACCGTGATCGGTATGTATTTGGTCTTGCGGTAGCTAAGCAGCGCCTGGACAGAGCTTTTTAATTCGGATTTGCCAATATTGTCGTCGATAAGAATAAAATTGGGAGTAAAACTTGCCAGGCGGTCAACAATGGTTTTCAGATCGAAAGCGATCTCTGTCATAATTCGCTTTCCCGGAATCCCGTTCAGGCTATCAAACACCCTTCCCAGGTCAGTTGGGTTGTTTCCCACCAACAACACTTTCAGCTCCTCCAGGAGAGAGGCATATCCTTTTCTTTTCATGGCCAACTACGTTGAAACTCTTTATTCATGGAAAAAGTTGTGATGTGGTAACCTTTTATTCTTCTTTTGTTTTTTGAATGTCAGGCCGAAGAGCATAATCATTACAAGTGAAGAGCGTAATCATTGTTGGTGGTGGAATTTCGGGCTTGATCACGGCCATCGAGCTGGCAAAGGCCGGCATTGCCCCGACAGTAATCGAAAAAAAAGTTTACCCGTTTCACCGGGTGTGCGGAGAGTACATTTCCAGCGAGACTATTCCCTTCCTGAAAAAACGGGGGCTCTACCCCGGGTCTTTCTCTCCCCCCGTGATTTCCCGATTTCAGCTTACGTCCGTAAATGGAAAATCAGCCTATCTCCACCTCGATTCGGGTGGCTTTGGCATCAGTCGGTTTGCATTCGATCAATTTCTCTACGGGCAGGCCAAAGCAGCCGGCGTTCATTTTCTGTTGAACACCCAGGTTGATAAGATTCACTGGGTGGATGAACGATTCTTCGTTCAAACCAAGGATCAAACGCTCGAAACGGATTTGGTCGTTGGCTCATTTGGCAAGCGGTCCACCATCGACTCCAGTCTGAACCGCGGCTTTATCAGAAAAAGATCACCCTACATTGGTGTGAAGTACCATATCCGGACCGATCATCCACCCAATCTCATCGCATTGCACAACTTCAAGGACGGTTATTGCGGCATTAGCAACATTGAAGGCGGCAAGACGAACCTCTGTTACCTCAGTCATCGTCATCATTTAAAACACTATGGCAACCTAAAGGCAATGGAAGAGGCGGTGCTCTTCAAAAATCCCTTTCTAAAATCCATTTTCAGGAATTCGGAATTCCTCTTTGAAAAGGCCGAGACCATCAACGAGATTTCTTTTGAAACAAAAGGGCCCGTTGATCAGCATATCCTCATGACCGGCGATGCTGCGGGAATGATTACGCCACTATGCGGTAATGGGATGGCTATGGCCATTCACTCATCCAAAATTCTCAGTGAAATGGTAATTCGTTTTTGCAACGATCCCGGTTATAAGCGGGAACAACTGGAGCGCGATTATGCCCGGTCCTGGAAAGCGATTTTTGAGAAAAGACTGTGGGCTGGCCGTCAAATTCAGCGGCTTTTTGGTAGTGAATGGGCTTCGGATAGAATGGTTAACCTCGCCCGCCATGCAACGCCGCTGGCGAATTGGCTGGTAGGGAAAACACATGGGAAGCCATTCTGAGTTGAGGTTTCCCGCGGATCTCGCAGATTTCGCTGATATTTTCACCTGTGTTTTCTTTGTCGCTTCGCGAATTTACAGTAAGAATTTTAACACAAAGAATTACTATTGTCATGGTCCGGTTATAAAGGCGCCGTTGAAGAAGCGGTGGACACGAAAAGATAAATAAAGAACGAATTCAAACATGTGGCCGAAATAAAATTAAGCCACATCGTATTGGAAAAATTGGCTTTCGACTCATCCCACCAGACCCGGTAAAACCAGTACAGAAAGAAAAGGACAACAGGACTTAATGCCAACAAAAAAGCATAGGCATAATCCATCGTATAAAACGATCTGAAATACAAGACAAATCCGATGGCAGCCAATACAAATACCGCTTGTACAAAAATGAATGTCCCGCGAATGCCCAGCATCAGGCTCAGCGTATGATCGCCGTGCAGGGTGTCTTCATCATGCTGGTAGACCTGTGTCATCGGGTAATTGCCCCAAAGCATGCTACTGGTGAGCATGGCCGGTATCAACACGCCGGAATGCAATGTGCTTTCAATATCAACATCATTGATACCCGTATAGCACATCACGAACGTGAAAAAACCCTGAAATAAACCTGCAACGAGCCATCCACCAACGCTATATTTCTTCAGGCGAATACGCGGGTGACTGTAAGCCTTGGAAACCGCGCCATAAATAAAGATCATGACGGCAAACAAGGCGTTTATTTTGATTAAACTTAAAATGATGGCGATGATATCAAACGCCAGAGCGGTGTAGTACAAACTTATATGCACAGGCGGGGGGTTCTTTAACCCGCCAATACTTTTTTCATCTTTGTCGAAATAACTGTTGTACCCATTGCTTGCCGGGTAAAGAAAAAGGTGAACAATGAGGAATGACCAAATCACCCGGTTCTGATTTATATGAGGTGATACCCCAAGGGCAAACAGGTAAACGGGCATTAAAAAATACGAAAAAGGGATGCGCAGGTGAAGCCAGGTGGAACGAAAAAACATTTTGAGTGTTAGGTTACTGTCCTGTTTCAAGGTACGGAATTCGGAAACTCCGGATCAAGATGGCACGTTTTTTTTAGCCAACTTTTATTCCTCATTAGCGCATTCGGAACCAATGAATTTCGCGAAGTCGTTGAATTATAATGGCGTGTTTTTTTGTTATCATTGACCATGAGTTACATCACTTCCATCGGCACGGCCAATCCTCAGAATAAAGTTAAGCAATCTGACATTGCTGAATTCATGGTCCGGGCCATGGGGCTGGATCAGAATGATGCGCGCAAACTGCGGGCACTTTACCGGGTTACGGGAATTGAATCACGTTATTCTGTCATCGGGGACTACGGGAGAAAGGATGGATTCGATTTTTATGCCAACAGTCCCGACATGGAACCTTTCCCATCGACCAAAAAGCGGCTTGGCCTTTATCGCGATCATTCCCTGAACATTAGTTTGAAAGCGATTTCCATGTGTCTTTCAAAACGACCTGAATTTGTTAAAACCTCCCTGACCCACCTTGTCGTTGTAAGCTGCACGGGCATGTACGCGCCGGGGCTCGACATCGATATCATCAAAGCCATGGGGTTATCGCCCCATATCCAGCGGTTGTGTATTAACTTCATGGGTTGTTACGCTGCGTTCAACGGGATGAAACTGGCGGATACGTTTTGCAAAGCGCAACCCGAAGCGAAGGTACTGGTCGTTTGCACGGAACTTTGCAGCCTCCACTTCCAAAAGGAAAACAGTGACGATAACATGCTTGCCAACGCCCTCTTTGCCGATGGCTCGGCCGCACTGCTGGTGGAATCCACTCCCCGGAGGGGCCTTAATCTGAAACCCGAAAGTTTCTTTTGCGCCATTGCCATGGAAGGTGAAAAAGATATGGCCTGGACGGTAGGGGACCTCGGCTTTGAGATGAAACTATCTTCCTATGTCCCCCAGGTGATCCGAACCGGCATCAAGCAGTTGACTACCTCGTTGCTGGAACGCATTTCACAAACGCTCTCCGACGTGTCCTACTTCGCTATTCATCCGGGTGGAAAAAAAATCCTGGAGGTAATTGAAAAAGAACTGGGCTTGACCAAGGAGCAAAATCATCATGCCTATGAAGTCCTGCGGAACTATGGAAACATGTCTTCGCCCACGGTTCTTTTTGTCATCGACGAACTATGTAAGAATCTGAATGGAGTGGACGGCGGGAAGAAGATCCTTAGCTTTGCATTCGGACCCGGCCTTACACTTGAAAGCATGTTATTGAAAATCGAAAATCACGGATGACGCGGTTCGACAGGCGTTCCGGGAACATCGAGATCATGGACGACCTCCAATGTGCCGGCGAAGGCGTCAACCAAACCCTCCGCGAATTGGAGACGGTTAACAGGCTGCTGGGGGGAAATTACGTTACCCTTTCTGCCGTGCAGGAACTTCTAAAGAAAACGCCCCACCCGGGTGAAATTACCGTTGCGGATTTGGGTTGCGGCGGCGGCGACATGCTCAAGTTGCTTGCCAGCTGGGGAAGGAAGAATAATATCAACATGCGCCTGATGGGTATTGATGCAAATCCGAATATTATAGCATTTGCCATCGACAATTGCCAGGGCTATTCAGAAATCAGTTTTGAGACGGCGAATGTTTTCTCGGAAGACTTTCGGGAAAGGAGATTCGATATTGTATTGGCGACACTTTTTACCCATCACTTCACGGACGACGAACTGGTCAATCTCTTCCGGTTCCTTTCCCGCCAGATGCGAATGGGTATGGTCATCAACGATATTCACCGGCATTGGCTGGCCTATTATTCCATTCTCCTTCTCACGCGTTTCTTCTCAAAATCCACGATGGTGAAGTTCGATGCGCCACTGTCAGTGATGCGAGCTTTCAGGCGCCGTGATTGGGAAACGCTATTCGCAAAAGCGGAAATCAGAAATTACACCATACGATGGAAGTGGGCTTTCCGGTGGCAGGTTATTATTCAAAGTCAGGGGTGAAAAAGTAGGCGATAGGAATTGGTGAGTAGGCGGTAAGTAGGCAGTAGGCAAGGAGCAGTAGGCAAGGCGCAGTAGGCAAGGAGCAGTCGGCACGCAGTAGGCAATGGGCAGTAGGCAAAGTTATTGGCGGCGACACTTTTGGGACCCGCATCGAGAACTTCCGCCCTCCCGGAGTCGAGCCCATTTCTGGCACAGTTTTTATTAATTATATCGGGGAAGAACGATTTTCACTATAACAAACAATCATGAACACAAAACTGATCTCAATTCCGGTCATGGCGATACTATTAAGCTCCTGCGCCTCCAGTCCGTTTGGTTCAAAGGTAAAAGAGCCGTTCACGGGCAATGCCTATGAATCCAACAACCGGTTTTTCCGTGGCACGGGCAAAGGTGAAAGTTCAGCCGACAATGTCGCCCGGGGCAAGGCGGATATTGAAGCAAAAGCGGTGCTGGCCGCCCAGGTGAACACAACCATGAAGCAAGTGACGGATCAATACCTTCAGCAAAGAGAGAATGAGCGTGCCGCCGACGTGTCGGATAAATTTGAAAGCCTTGTGCGGGAAGTAGTCAACACGAATATCTCTGATCTGAGAAAGACCGGTGAAAAGAAATATTTCAGCAAGAAAGAAAACAAATACACGGTATTCATCGCTTATGAAATTAAGAAAAATGCGATGTTCCGCTATCTGAAAAAGCAGGCAAAAACGAATCAGAAAATCGATGAGCTCCAGCAGGAGGTAATTCAGAAGGTTCTCGACCAGGAATTAAAAAAAGCAGACGAGGCAGATGTTAACTAAGTCGGTAATCGGTGATCAGGTGATCGGTGTGTGCAAAACAATGACGACCAGACTATACAGCTGAATGCGAGTTTCCGGTTAGGTAAGCACGCATAGTTCAAGTTAGGAAAAACCACCGATTACCGATCACCGATCACTGATTACCGATCACCATTTTCTCCGCTGTCTCTGCAATCTTCAGTTGCTCAATGAAATTATCAATTTCGCCGTTCAAAATAGCAGGAAGATTGTGCTGTGTGTACCCGATGCGATGGTCGGTGACGCGGCTTTGCGGATAGTTATAGGTTCTGATCTTTTCTGATCGATCCCCGCTTCGCACTTGTGATTTCCGGGAAGCGCCGGTTTCGGCGTTCTTCTTCTCCACCGCTATTTCATAGAGTTTCGTCCGCAGCATCGCCAATGCGCGCTCCCGGTTGGCGTGCTGAGAACGTTCGACCTGGCACGTAATAACGATGCCCGACGGCTTGTGGGTGAGTTGTACCTTCGTTTCTACTTTGTTCACGTTCTGGCCACCCGCACCGCTGCTCCGCGCTGTCTGGTACTCCAGGTCGGCCGGATTGATGGTCACGTCTACTTCTTCCGCCTCGGGCAAGACAACCACTGATGCAGCCGACGTATGCACGCGGCCTTGTTGCTCCGTTTCCGGAACACGCTGAACCCGGTGGACACCCGACTCATATTTAAATATTCCATAGACTCCCTCACCCTCAATCGTGGTAATCACTTCCTTATAGCCCCCTGCTGTGCCTTCCGTTACATCCACCACAGTCATTTTGAATCCTTTGCGCTCGCAAAAACGCTGATACATTCGCCACAAGTCGCCGGCAAAGATGGCTGCCTCATCACCACCGGTACCAGCCCGGATTTCAAGAATGCAATTTTTATAATCATTGGGGTCTTTGGGCATCAGTAGATCCTTGATTTCCGAATCCAATTGGTCGCGTTTGGGTGCCAACTCTTCCAGTTCCATTTTGGCAAGCTCCCGAAGTTCGGCATCCTTTTCGTTTTCCAACACGTCCCTGGCATGCTGCAAGGCGTCGAGCACCACCGAATACGCATCGTATTTCTTAACCACCTTCTCCAGATCGCGGTATTCCTTGCTCAACTGGGTGAATTTCTTCATATCACTCACCACCGCCGGCTGCGACAGGAGTTGCCCCACCTCTTCAAACCTTAGCTTTATTTCCTCCAGTTTCTCAATCATGCGTTTTAGAAAGGGTGCAAAGTTAACAAAACTTGATCACTGGTTATCGGTCAGGTTCCTGGTCAATAGCTGCAAGTTTCGCTTATTGCCCCTGACCCTTGATTCTTAAACCTGAAACTTGCAACCCTGAAACCTGGAACCTGAAACCTGGAACCGGCAATTTCCCTACCTTCGCATAATGAAGAGTTTTATTTTCATCACGCTGATTTTCCTCTTCGCCTGCGGTGGTACCCTCAGCGAGGAACAACGAAAAAAGTTAAAGGAGGGTATGGAACTCAATACGTTGAAAAAGGTGAGCGATGCCCAACTCACCGAAGCAGCATTTGACATGGGTAGGAAGTTGGCAATGATCGTCCAAAAATTCTCCACCGACGACAAAAAACGGATAGACTCGCTCCAGGAAGCTTATAAAATCAGAATTCTTCGCCTTCAGCCAGGTGACTCCTTGCTCCTGGCACTGGAACAACAAATTGTCGAAGCTTATACGGCCGGGTCAAACCAGGTTCCACTCAACGACAACATCCAGAGCATGGGAGTTGACTCTCTGCTTTACACCAAGCCGGTCATGAAACAACTACCCAACGGCGAAGTCGAATTCAAGTATGCGCTGGGCCTCCATCTTTCGAAAAGACAAGTCGTCCTGAGCATCAGGGAGTGAATCTTAAGAGGCTGTGTAAAAACGACTCAAGACTACTTTGTAGGTGGTGTAGTGACTGGCGCTGGTGTAATTCCCAACTTCTTCAAAACCAGGTCGGAAATATTGTATTTCTCATCGCTGTATAAAAGCACGTCCAGGCCGCCACTCACTTGTGCATTGATAATAAAAGTAAAACCATTTTCTTTGGCAACCGCCTCAATGGCTTTTCCCACCTTGGAGAAGACCGGTACCATCAGGTCGCTTTGCTTTTTTTGCAAGGAGGTTTGGGCATCCTGTTGAAACTTCTGAATGCTCTCCTGTAACTGCGCAAGTTCGGCCTCCTTATCTTTCTTGATGGCATCCGGCGTCGTGGCGGGCATGCCGTTGAATGCATTCAATTTGGCTTGATACTCGGAGTATTTTGCTTTCAATTGATTCTCCAGTTGAGCGCCATGGGTTTTCAATTCGTTATCAATTTGCTTATAGTCCGGAGTTTGCCCGAAAATGTATTCCCAATCAGCATAGCCAATTTTTTGAGTTGGGGTCGTCTGAGCGTGTGCCGCAAATGCTCCATAGCAAAAGAGGAGTAGAAAAAGTGTTCTCATTTCAATATGATCGTTTAGTTTATTTTGCTTTGTCATTGGGGTCTCCTAACCCCAGCTCTTCGAGGACGAAATCGGTATAATCATGCCGGGGATCAGTATAAATCATCACCAATTCGCCGGCTTTATCAAAAATGATAGCCAGGCGATTGGCCTTCGCGATCTTCCCCGTCGCATCAAAGACCTTGTCTTGCAAGGGCTTGATCAGTTCCTGCTTTTTTAAAAAAAACAGCCCTCCAAATCCAAATACCTTTTTCTGATAGTCCTTCAATTCGGTCTCCTTCTTTTTTATGTCATCCAGGCGCTCCTGTTTCATGGCTTCGGTCAGCAACACTTGCTCGGCCTGATAGGAACTGTAAAGTCCTTCCACTTTTTTTTGCATCTCCTCAATTTCCTTCTGCCACGAGGAAGAGAGCTGGTCGATCTCATTCTGTGCCTTGGCATATTCGGGCATCTTATTCAAAATGAAATCCGAGTCGATATACCCGAACTTCTGAGCGATCGCAAAATTCAGGCCGAAAGCCTGAAGAACAATAATAAGACACAAAATCCTCATACTATCGTATTTGTTGGCCGATCGTAAAGTGGAATTGGGCGCCACTTCGCTTGGGGGCTCCCGGCAAAGTATCATACCCATACGCCCAGTTTAAGCCAATTAGACCAAAAGCAGGCATGAAAAGCCTGGCGCCAACACCCGTGGACCGGTACAATTTAAACGGATTAAATTCTTCAAAATTATTCCAGTTGTTACCTCCTTCCGCAAAAATAAGCCCGTAAATAGTAGCGGTTTGACCCGTGGTAATAGGATACCTTAGCTCAAGTCCAAATTTGTTGTACACGGTGCCTCCATCAATTTGATTGGTCGAAACCTGGCCCCGTTTAGCATAGAGCGGAGGCGTCACAAGGTTATCCTGATAGCCGCGCAAACCAATGATTTCCTGACCCAAAACAAATGAGTTGAAACCTCCTGCCAATCCGGCTCCCCCCATGATGAAGCGCTCAAAGGGTCCGGGCGCCAGTCCCTTTGAGTAGGTACTTAAGAACCCCATGTGCGCTTTGGCCTCCACGACCAGGCTGCGTCCTTCCGGCTTGTTGCTACCCAATAGTTTGATATAATATTTGGCATCAAACATCCATTTGTTCAGCTCGATCCATTTGTACCGTTCATTCACATCATACAAATAACTGGGATTTCGCCACAGCGAATAGGGAGGAGTAAGACTTAAACTAAGGGAAACGGAAGACCCGGAAGTCGGATACATCGGGTTATCAATACTGTTCCGCGCAAGCGTCGTGTTGAGTGTCAGGCTATAGGTCGTACCGTTGACGGGGAAAGACGTTGATCTGAAATAATTGTTGCTGTAGTTATAAATTAAGAATGCAAGGGAATTGGTAAGTGAAAAATAGTTATCGGGTCGCTCCAGCCTGCGTCCTAGTCCGATCGTGAGCCCGCTTTGCTTCAATGCGGGACCATTGGTATAATCAAACCTTCCTCCGGTTGCGTATCCGTAAGGCTGCTTGGAAATAGAGTGATTAAGACTGACCGTCAATGAATTTGGTTTCCTGCCCCCCAGCCATGGTTCGGTGAAGGAGAGGCTGTAGCTTTGATAGGAACGGCCATTGGCCTGGGCCCGGAGCGCTAATTTCTGACCGTCTCCCACCGGCAACGGCCTCCACTTGTCGGGATGCAAAATATTACGGGCGGAAAAGTTGTTAAACGCAAGGCCCACCGTACCCACGAATCCATAATAGCCTCCCCAGCCTCCCGAGAGTTCTACCTGGTCGTTGGACTGTTCGTCTACTTTCCATTCAATATCAACCGTTCCGTCGGATGGGTTGGGGCGGATATCTTGCGCAATTTTTTGCGGGTTGAAATATCCCATTTGCGAAAGCATCTGTTGCGTTCGTATCAGATCTGACCTTCTGAATTTTTGCCCCGGAATAGTGCTTAGTTCCCTCCGAATGACGTGATCGTTGGTCCGTTCGTTGCCGCTGATAATGACTTCATCAATTTTTGCCTGGTCTCCTTCAAAAATTCTCATTTCCACATCGATCGAATCTCCGCTTACGGCAATTTCCACGGGGGTGACGTGGAAAAAAAGATAGCCATCGTCCATGTAAAGCCCTCCGATATCCCCGCTGCTGCTCTTAGGATCATACGTAGTTTTCCTTTCGATCTGCTCCTTATTGTAAACGTCGCCTTTTTTAATGTCCAGAATTTTGTTCAGTGTAGCAGCCGAGTATAGAAAATTGCCCGTCCAGTAGATGTTCCTGAAATAATATTTATGCCCTTCATTCAGTTTGATGATCACATCAATGCTGGTCTCGTCATGATTCACCACGGTGTCGCTGAGAATTTCAGCGTCCCGGTATCCTTGCGCGTTAAAATAGTCGATGAGTTTCAGTTTGTCGGCCTCATAATCCGCTTTAATAAACTTGGATCCGCTGACTATATTCAGCTTGACATGCTGGTTGATAAATCCTTTTACGTCGGTCCAACTCATGGTGTAACTGGAATCCATCAACTCTTTAATCGTTTTACCGTTCAGGTGAAACAACCCGCTGAGCAACGCGCGATGCAGCGAGAGGCGTGCGTGTTCGTGGGTCTTTTTGAATTGTTTTTTCAGCTTGGGCGAGGGATTGTCTTTATTTCCAATAAACTTGATCTCATTGATTCGCACTTTGGATTTAATGTCGACATCGATCTTCAGGCGAATACCCCCCCGGTTGAGCGTATCTCCTACCTGCGTGACCTTCACCTTTGTATTCAGAAATCCTTTTTTGGCAAAATGCTTCCTTACGGAAACTTCGGCGTGCCGGATCGTTGCATCATTCACGATCTTCCCTCTGATCAGCTTCAGGTCATCCTTGAGGGCAGATTGCTGTGATTTAGTAATGCCTGTGAAAAAGAAATCCGTAAGCCGGGGCCGCTCGGCAAGCTTAACGATTAAATAAATATTCTGACCTTCGATCCGGTCAACCAAAATGGTTACATCGCCGACCAGGCCGTGCTTCCAAAGTTTACGAATGGCATTGGCAATGGCATCACCCGGGACTTTTATTTTATCCCCGACCTTTAATCCCGTAAGGGACACCATGGCATTTTTATCAAGAATAGTAAGGCCGGTCACCTCGATGCCCCCGATAAAATATTCCTGTGGATTGGCATAGTTCAAGTCTTCCGCTTTTCCGACGACAGCAGGATTTTTGTCACGGCTTTTTCTGAACTGAGCATGGGCGGTCAGCGAAGACAATACTACACACACTACCAAAACCGGTATCCTCATCATTCTTACGCTGTTGGGTCTAGTACCTTACCGAATCGCCGTTCCCTCTTTTGGTAGGCGCAAATGGCCTCGTACAAATCCTCTTTCCTGAAATCCGGCCAAAAGGTCTCTGTAATGTAAAGCTCTGTGTAGGCAATCTGCCACAATAAAAAATTGCTGATTCTCATTTCCCCGCTCGTACGGATCAGCAATTCCGGATCGGGTACGCCCGCTGTTTCAAGATAATCCGGGAAGAGGGATTCATCGATCTCTTCGGGCTTAATTACCCCGAGCCTGACTTCCTCGGCAATTCTTCTCACCGCCATAACAATTTCCGATCGCCCGCTGTAGCTCAGGGCCAGCAGCAACGTAAGTCCGCTGTTGTTTCGGGTGGCCTCCTTGGCCTCCATCAGATTTTTCTGACACACTTTTGGCAAGTGACTGATGTTACCAATTGTCAGCAAGCGAACCTGGTTTTCATGTAGCGTATTGATCTCTTTCTGAAGCGTATTAACCAACAGCTCCATCAAACCCTCAACTTCCTCTTTGGGCCTGCCCCAGTTCTCCGTGCTGAAGGCATAAAGGGTCAGGTATTTGATTCCCAACTCCCCGCATCCTTCGGTGACATCTTTAACGGCCTGAATAGCGTTGCGATGACCAAAAATCCGGGCCGCACCCTTGCCTTTTGCCCATCGGCCGTTACCGTCCATGATAACGGCGATATGCCTTGGCAAATTATTAAAGTCAATATTTTCCTTTATTGAGGCCACAAGACGGCAAAAATAGCCTATTTTTTGAAATACTTAAGTGTAATGACGCTTAGGAAGTGTCACTACACTTAGTATGGATTCTTGGGGCAGGGGATATCGTAAAATGTACGCGTCAGCGTAACTCCAAAAAAGAAATAATTATCAAGATCGCTGGCGCTGCCGTATTGATAATTCTTGAGCCTCGGATTACCACCCGAAATGTTGTCCAGGTAATCGAAAAACGTTTTCCTGATCCCAAGGTCGAGGACCAGGTACCACTTCGGGTTCAAAACGTACTTGATTCCGCCGCCAAAAGGAATGGAAATTTGGACATTGCTGTATTCCGCAGTTTTGGCGGCATTCCCGGTGATTGAAAATAGCCCAACACCGGCAAACAAATAGGGAGTAAAGCGCAAGTGCCTTTTCGGATCGCGCCAGTCCAGAAAATGGTATTCAAAAACGCCGGAAAGCTCCAGCAAAAAAACGTTGAATGATGCCGCCCGTTTGGCCGCAAAGGCATCCAGGGGATCTACTTTGTCGCTGGCCCCCAGTTTACCTCCGGTTAAGGATGTCCTTACACTTACTACTTTGCTGAGATTTAACCGGTAAAGAACGGTCGCCGCCGGTTTTGAAAAAGCAAAATTATAAGAGCGAACCAGGTCTCCTGTATAATTGAATGTCCCAAGGCCAAACCCAAGCTCCGATCGTTGGGAAAGTTGTGCTTGAGCGGTGACGGCGACGATTAAGGAGAAGAGAAGGGTCCCCAAAAACGCTCTCAAGGAAAATCGCTGAAGCAGGCAACGCATTATCTGAATTTAGCTTTGTGAAAGGTTGCCCCCACAATGTAGGTAAGCCTGATGGACGTCACCATGTAGATGTCGCGATTGTTCTTATTCCCCCGATTATTGTCTTTGAATTCCTGACCATAGCCTGCCTCCACGGTGTACGTCTTGCCCGGATTGTTCGGGTCACTATACGTCGAGGGATTGGCAGGTGGGGTCTGCCCTCCGGGGCTTAGCTCATTCGTCCGGTAGGCCATTGCCTCGGCCAGGGGACTATTCAGCTTATATAAGTTTACATAGTTACGGCTCACATCATCCAGGTAATCGGTGAATGTATATCGGAATCCAATGTCTCCCCAAAGATCCATTACTTCATTTAGCCTAAAACGAGCACCGACGCCAAATGGTATTGCAACCTGCAACAAACTGTATGGTTTGACGCCATAATTCTTGTCCGTGGGGTCCAATTGCGAATATTGCCCTTCTGTCCCCAAAGGACGAAGATCCACCCATTTCCCGGCCTCGGGCAGCGGATTGCCGTGCAAATCCAGGGCCGGCGCTTTCGCCTGCGGGTTGTGCAAAAAACCGGCGAAGCCAATAAAAACATAAGGCGTCCATTTGACCCGGCTGATATAGGTTGATTGATTTTCAAATAAATCGAAATAGGCTACAACCGATAACTCTTTAATCCGGTTCCTGAAGGAGGCGTTTCGCAGGTAGCGGAACTTGCTTTCACCGGTGGCAGAACTTGCTGAATTGTCCGACCCGCTCAGCGTTCCATACAGGAACTGCCCCTGGAGTGTGTACCGTGGTCCGAAGCGATGCGCAAGAGAAATTCCAAAGGCAGGCCGGGTAAAGGATATATCCGTGCTCGCTCGTTGTGGGAGGGGAGCAATATCGCCATAATAATTAAGGGCATTTACTGAAAATCCGATCGCATTATATCGTTTTTCCTTTCCAAATCCGGATTTCCTGCCTCTAAAAGAACCTATTTGCTTGTTATTTCTCTTTATCGTGCCCCGCCTTAGTTGGGCCAGCGCGCCTTCTGAGGATGTCAACATCAAAAAAACAGAGACCAGCACAAGACACAACGTTCTCATAGTAAATAGGCGTAACAGGGGTAGGTAAAGTTATAAAATTAACTAATTCCTTCGATTCCCGGCCATCGGTACCCTGAATACACAAAACCGTGGTTTTGTAAGCATTAGGGAGATTTTAGCTTTAATTCCGGATATCGAGCCCCCAGTTCAGTTTTTGCCTCAAGGTGTTGAAATAATGATGACCGGGTAACTCCACAAGCTTAACCTTGAACCGTTCCTTCGTTATTTTCAATTTCACAGATTCATCAATGGTTTCAAAACGGGAATCAAGCGAGACCAGGTATTTCTTGCTTCTCCCTTCAATTTGAAAAGAGATCTCCGAGTTATCGGAAAGTACGATTGGCCGGGTTCCCAGGTTGTGGGGGCTGACGGGGGTAAGGATAAAGCTTTCTGACTTGGGATACACCAGGGGACCGCCACAACTGAGCGAGTATCCGGTAGAGCCGGTTGGCGTCGAAAGAATAATTCCGTCGGACCAATAGGAGTTGAGCAATTCGCCGTCTACGTGCACGTGCACGGTGATCATCGAAGAAGTGTCTTTCTTCATGATGGTGAAATCGTTCAGTCCAAAATTAAGATTGCCGAAAAGCTTTGGGGTGGAGATCAATTTTAATACGGCGCGTGTATCGATTTTATACTTGCCCTTGAAAAGGACGTCCAGCGCTTGTTCCGTTTCATCGCGGCTGATCGTGGCCAGAAATCCGAGGCGACCCGTGTTGATCCCCAGGATGGGAACTTCCGCCTTGCCGATATAGGTCACCGATTCGAGCAGTGTTCCATCCCCGCCGAGCGAAAAAAAGAAATCCAGATTGCGGAGGTTGTCACCGTGATCGAAGGATCTAAGCTTGAACTGACGGGTACGCGACGACTTAAGTTGTTTTATGAATTTAGCCGACACCCAGATTTCGCACTTATATTGCCGGAGCCAATCCAATACATGTTCGGTAAATCGGGCGGATTTATCCTGAAAGTCTTTGCCGTGGATACCGATGCGCATGGACACAATTTTTATAAAATTAGGAAACTCTGATTAAGAATCCATAGCGTACCCGGCAGGATAGGCGAACCTGGGCGGTATCGCGGTGAGCACTTAGATATTCAAATACCGCATCAACATATCAATTCGCTCTTTGTCGTTGCTTTCCATGCGGTTAGCTTGATAGTGAGCAATTACACGGTAACCAAAACGCTCCAGGGTTGCGACGATGCGGGCGAGGTCGAGTTGGTTGATCTTGAGCGTAAGTTTAATCCTTCCTTTGTCCATCGGATCTTCGATCATGGTGCTGCTGATCACCTTAGCATTATTCTCTTCAATGTACCGGCTGATTTCGGCGAGAGAATAATCCACCAGGTCCATGGAGAGGACGAGGATACCACCTTGCATCTGCACGGAGGCCGTTTGTGCAAAGGAGGTCATGATATCCTGAACGGTGATAACACCGATATACTGCTGCTCTTCACTCAGCACGGCGACGATCTGAAGTTTATGGTCTCCGGCAATTCGCAGAATATCATAAAAGTGGGCGTCAAGACCAACAGCACAATCCTTGCCCACCAGTTCAAAGTCGCCCAGGCGCTTGTCAATATCGTTGGATTCGAGAATGATCTCTTCTGAAATAAATCCAAGCAATTGTCCATCCTCCACCACGGGAAGGTGATTACACCGGAACTCCTCCATCCATACAATGGCTTTATGCGCATCGTCGGTCACCTTGAGAGGAGGGATCATGTGATTGATAAGTTCTTCGGCAATCATCGATGTTGATTTAGACAAGTTAAGCTGACCTATTTTTAACCCTTGCTCTGTTTTACGCTCCTACGTTCTCATACACTGTTTCCTTCAGGCAGCACTTTTTACCAAAAAGTCGTCCACAATTTCATTGAACTTGTCAGGATGCTCCATCATGGGGGCATGACAGCATTGATCAATGAATTTCAATTTCGACTTCGGGATCAACCGGTTAAATTCATATGCCACCATCGGCGGGGTGATCGTATCGTTTAATCCCCAAACCAGCAAGGTGGGAACCAGGATTTTCGGTAAATCCAACGCTAAATTATTTCGCTGCGCCGATTTAGCAATGGCGACGATACGCATGCATTTCGGAATGCTCTTGGTGGTTTCAAATATTTCGTCGACCAACTCCTTGGAGGCCACTTTTGGGTCATAAAAGGTATATCCTACCCGTTCCTGGATATAGTCGTAACTCCCCCGCCTGGGATAGGAGCCCCCCATGGTGTTTTCGAACAATCCCGAGCTTCCCGTAAGGATAAGTTTGTCCACTTTGCTGGCGTTGCTCAGGGTGTACAAAATCGCAACGTGTCCACCCAGGGAATTTCCCATGATGATCATCTTGTCGAGTTTTTTGAAGTCCACAAAGTCTTCTACAAACTTTTGCAATCCTTCCAGTCCGGCTTGTTTAATAGGCATCTCGTAAATCGGCAGCATGGGGATCACCACCCGAAGATGGTTGGAGAAACGATTGACTACCCCTTCCCAATTGCTTAGTGCTCCAAACAATCCGTGCAGCAACATCAGTACCTGGCCCTGGCCCTCGTCAACAAATTTAAATCCGTTTTCCTCTTTTACCTGCAGGGCCATACATGCCTAATTTTTATGATAAGTAAATAAAAAATCACCTTACCTCAGAATTGCTTAAAGATTTCCTTGAAAACCGGCAAAAAACCGCTAAAAAGGCCTGCAACGCGTGGTGCAAAACCTGCCGTGGCCGGATAAAGCCATGAATCTTTTATCCAATGTGCGGGTAAGCTATAGTGAAAAGAGGAGATTAGCCAAATAATAACGCTCACACAAAACATATATTTCAATACGCCCAGAATGGCGCCTGCCGCCGCATCCACCCGCCCGAGAAATGTCTTATCCACCGAATTCTTGATCTGCTTTCCCAGGAATGTCACCAAAATGACGACCAAAATAAAAATGATCAAAAAGGACAAATACGGAAGTATGGTGGTATCGGCATTGAATTCTTTGTGCAGATACTCGACGCCGGCCCCCATCAGCTTGAATCCGATCAATACACCCAGGACGATGGCAAACAAGAAAAAGAGCTCCATGAGGAAGCCCCTTCTGTATCCGAGAAAAGCACCTGCGGCCAGGACGACAAGAATGACAATGTCAATTTTGCTCAAGATCCGAGAAGCTTCCTGACCCAATCGGAAATCAACTTTCCATCCGCCTTTCCGGCGAGTTGTTTGGTCGCCGTCCCCATTACTTTCCCCATGTCTTTTGGCCCCTGCGCGCCAACTTGAACAATGATCCGCTGGAGTTCGGCCTTCACCTCTTCCTCTGAAAGTTGCTTTGGCAAATAGCTGCTGATAATATTCAACTGAAAGATCTCCCGGCTGGCCAGATCCTCCCGGCCTTCCTTCTGAAAAATGTCGGCCGACTCTTTGCGCTGTTTCGCTGCTTTCATCAGCAATTTATTTTCGGTCTCGGACGTGATTTCGCCACTGCCGCCTTTTTCCGATTCCGCTAACAAGATCATGGATTTGATGCTGCGCAATGCCTCCAGCGCTTCCTTGTTTTTGGCCAGCATGGCTTGCTTAATATCGTTATCAATTTGTTGCTTGAGGCTCATACCTTTGTTGTTAGTCGTACCTTGGGAACAAAATTATCACCAGAATCATTGAATAAACAAATCCGATTCGATCCTTGACAAGGTTAAGCGTAAATATTAACAAAATTGCAACCCTGCGTAACGCCCGGGGAGGAAATAATCCCGATGTCACCCAGGTTGCCAAAGACTGCGAACGCTTTGGAGCACAGGGCATCACCGTTCACCCCCGACCCGACGAACGACACATTCGCTACAGCGATGTAATACAATTAAAAAATTGCATCACCACCGAATTCAATATAGAAGGCTACCCGGATGAGCGCTACATGAAACTCATACAGGACGTAAGACCGGCCCAGGCTACGCTTGTTCCGGACGGACCGCACGTGACTACCTCCAACGCAGGCTGGGACACCCTCCAGAACGAAAGCCTGCTTAAAAAGATAGTGCGTGAAATAAAGTTACAAGGTGTTCGCGTTTCTATTTTTGTCAATCCCGATCCCGACATGGTGGAGGGGGCATTCAAGGTCGGAGCCGACCGCGTCGAACTATATACCGAACCCTATGCCCATGGCTACCACGTCAACAAGGAGAGCGCTGTGGCCCCTTATTGCAAGGCCGCCCAAGCCGCCCGCGATCTCCATCTCGGTGTAAATGCAGGTCATGATCTTGACCTTCACAACCTCAAATTCCTGAAGCAATCCATCCCCTGGCTGGATGAAGTTTCCATCGGCCATGCCCTCATCAGCGATGCGCTCTACTTCGGACTGGAAAATACCATTCAACTGTACTTGCGGCAATTAAAATAATACTGGTTCCAGGTTCCAAATTTCAAATTTTTGGGAAAGTGCCCCTTTCAAGGCCTGACCTGAAACCAGTATTATTTTATTTCTCACAAAACGCCCCCTCAGCCACGAAAAGTTTCTTACAGTCGACCTGAAATAATCCCTCGGAAACGGAGGGGTCTGCTTCAATCACTTCCCTTTGCAGTTCACCTTTGATAACCAAAATCCCGCCGTCTTCTCCGAAAGTTCCCTCCGCAACGATGTTGCCGGTTTGCGCTATTTTTTTCAGGTAGTCGTCGTGTTTCCTGCTCGTCTCCGCTGCGTCCCGGACATTATATTTGGTGATGTTTATGGTGTACCTGACAAATTCATAATTGACCATGTGAATGGGTTCCTTGGCCACGCAGACCGAACCGACACGGGGAGTATAGGGCAGGACCTCCACGTTCCACCGGTTCGCCTGAACTCCTGGGTCGCTGGCAAGCCACTCCTTCGCCTGATCTGACGAGGCCGCCTTAAATATAAAAATGCCGCCACCCCCATCAAATGGTCCGGCTACAATCAACTTTCCTTCCTTAGCGAGCCGGCGGATATTCGCCATGTGACCTTCGTCTATTTTTTTGATTTCTTTTTCCGGCAGTTCCGCCTTATCCGCCTTTTTGTTGAGAAAAACAAAAATAAATTGCTGGCTTTGCACGCTTTCCGGAAGGACAAGGGCCAACAGGAGCACGAAAAATAATTTCATTGTCAAAGATAATTTTTTTGCGTGGAGAAGGCCAGGCAGCGGGGAGGCTCCGAATTTTTCCTGCAACCGGGTTACCAAATCTCATTTGCTGACATAAAACACATCCAATATGCCGAAATCCATGATCGCCGCTATTGAAAATTACAAAGGAATTGAATTTGTGCGCATTTCAACCCTCCCGGAAGATCAGCAAAAAATGATTCTGACTTCCGCTCTTCAACGGAAAGCCATCAAAATTCTTCGCGATAAAGAATTGCTCATCGATTGCCTTCCCTATGATACGTATGTTGAATGGTATACGCAATGCTACAAGACGGTGCCGCCCGTTTCATCTCAGCCCCTTGACCGTGCAAAGGAACTAAGGGTGGCTTTTAAATGAGTCTTGAGTCGCTAGTCATGCGTTCTCAGCCTTGAGTGGCCGTATTACTTCACATCTTGTACCCAACGCAAGACTAAGGACTCAAGAGTCATGACTCCCTTTCCTACCGGCAACCGTTATGCCACTGACAATCTGTTTATTAGATTTTTATTCGGTATCAAAGACTTAGTTTTGAAGGCTTTTGAGTTGTCCACAAATAATGGCTTGACCAAATTCATTGTAACTTGTTGTAAATCAGCCAAATAAGTGTTAACCGTATGGTAATGTGGATAAGTACAAAATTTTGTGGAATTCTATTTTAGCCATCTCAAGCTCGCTTCTAAGTGCCTGACTTTGAACTATTTTATGAGTTTCTTGCCTCCTATGAAAAATCGTAAGCATTGAAATCAATCTTCGCCTTGATGGGACAACTTGTTTGGATAAACATACGTTTTTTGAGAAGATGATTTGTAATCGTATCCTGGTTTTAGTGTTTTCATTTTGCACGCAGGTTTCGCTGGCACAGAAAGCGGAGCTAGTGAGCCTGGATAAGCTTCAAAGGCTGATGGCCTCCACAGATCAACCGGTTCAAATCATCAATTTCTGGGCAACCTGGTGCGCTCCTTGCGTAAAAGAATTGCCTTTGCTTGAAAAACTCAACCGGGAACGAAATGACGTGAAGGTGACGTTGGTGAGCATGGACATGGATTTGGACCCCAACCCTGAGAAGGTGTATAAGTTCATATCCCGCAAGAATATCCAGTCCCGGGTCGTCATTTTGAATGAACGGGACCCGAATTCCTGGATCAGTAAGATCGATTCGAGTTGGTCCGGCGCATTGCCCGCCACCTTGATCGTCAATAGCATTACCGGCAAACGAAGGTTCTGGGAACGGGAATTGCATGAAGGTGATCTGGAAAGATTACTGGAAGAGGTCAAATAACAAAGAATCTCAAATAAAACTGAACAGGTATGAATACGATGAAAAAAGCGGTGACTGGACTGGTAGTGGCTCTCTTTTTTGCAGGCAGTCCGGTAAAAAAGGGGTATGACGTAGGAGATAGTGCAACCGATTTTAAATTAAAAAATGTAGATGGCAGGATAGTGTCGCTGGCCGACTATAAAGACGCCAAAGGGTTCATTATCGTGTTTGATTGCAATACGTGCCCTTACTCCCGCGCCTACGACGAGCGCATCGTGGCCTTGAGTAAGAAATATACTCCTCAGAACTTTCCCCTGATTGCTATCAATGCAAATGATCCGGAGAGCTCATCCGGTGATTCCTTTGATAACATGGTCAAAGATGCCAGGCGCAAAGGCTATGATTTCCCTTATCTCGTTGATGAAACGCAAGGGGTGGCGAAAGCCTATGGAGCTACCAATACGCCCCATGTGTTTGTGCTGATCAAAAACGGAAGCAATCTAACGGTGGCCTACATCGGAACCATCGACGATAATGCACGAAATCCTTCCGATGTAAAGAAGAAATACGTTGAGAACGCCGTTGATGCACTGTTGGCTGGCAAGCCTGTAACCACGACAAAAACAAGGGCGGTGGGGTGTGGAATCAAATGGAAGGATGCGTAAGCTCCTTAAATCATAGCCAGTATCTCTTCGACGTATTCCCGGGAATTGCTCAGTCGTGGAACCTTATTTTGGCCCCCCAGTTTTCCTCTTTTCTTCATCCAATTATAGAAAGTGCCCTCGGCGACACTGTGTATTTTAGGCCCCACTAAAGCCAGATCATGGAACCGTTTTGCATCGTAATCAGAGTTGACTTTACGCAACGTCTCGTCCAGGATGCGTGTAAAGTCGTCAAGGTTGCCTGGTTTGATTTTGAATTCAATTATCCATTCATGGCCGCCTCGCTTTGATTTTTGGAGGTAAATGGGGGCGGCGGTAAAATTGTCAATCACGGCACCGGTGAGTTCACAGGCTCGTGTCACGGCTGTCTCGGCGTTTTCAATGATCACTTCTTCGCCAAAAGCATTAATGAAGTGTTTGGTTCGTCCTGAGATCTTTATGCGGTGGGGCGAAAGGCTTGTAAACTTGACGGTATCCCCGATGTTATAGCGCCAAAGTCCTGCATTGGTGGTGATGACCATGGCGTAGTTTTTCCCAATCTCTACTTCACTCAAGCTCAACGCCTCCGGATACTCCTTGTCTACTTCTTCCATGGGGATGAACTCATAAAAGACGCCATAGTCGAGCATCAACAAGAGCTCGTCGGAATCTTTCCTGTCCTGGATGCCGAAGAATCCTTCACTGGCATTGTAGGTTTCCCAATAATTCATCTGATCGCTGGGGATCAAACTCCGGAAGAGGTTTCGGTAAGGGGTAAAGGAAACCGCCCCATGAAAGAACACTTCCAGGTTAGGCCACACTTCAAGAATGTTATTTTTCTTTTGCATCTCCAGGATCCGTTGGATGAGCAAGACGGTCCACGTCGGCACTCCGGCGATGTGGGCCACATCCACTTTAGCCGTCTCGGCCGCTATCCTGTCTATTTTGTCTTCCCAGTCCCCCAGCAGAGCCACTTCCAAACTCGGTGTACGGATAAATTCCGCCCAGGGTGGAAGATTTTGCATGATCACGGCCGACACGTCGCCATAGTGGGAAGACGCAGTCGGATCAAATTCATTTACCTGGTAGCTCCCTCCAATGCCCAGGCCCTTACCATTGAATATTCTGGTTTCCGGAAAGTTGTTTACATAAATGGAGAGGAGATCTTTCCCTCCTTTCATGTGGCACTCTTCCAGGGCCTCCGGCGAAACGGGTATGAATTTGCTCCGGGCATTGGTTGTACCGGAAGATTTTGCAAACCATTTTATTTCAGAGGGCCACAACACATTTTGTTCTCCCCGCATCAACCTTTCGATATAGGGAAAAGTTTGTTCATACGTGTGGACCGGTATTCTCTTCCTGAAATCCTCATAATTGACGATGTCTTCAAAAGCATAATGCTGTCCAAACTCGGTAAAGCGGGCGGTTGACAACAGTTTCTTTAAAACTTCGTCCTGGACTTCGTGCGGGTACTTCATCAAGAGCTCGATCTGGTGGATCCGCTTTTTCATGACCCAGGTCAGTATGGAATTGATGATCTGCATGCTCTTTGAACTGGCAAAAATAACCCGTGTTGGATGATAACCAAAGCGCGGGATTCGGTAATCAGTAATCGGTGATCAGTAATCGGTGGATTCGACCGGGGATTTAGGACGAGCTACCAATCTAAAACCATACCCTGCATTACTAAGCCCAAGCCCTAAGCGGGGAATCGGTAATCAGTGATCGGTAATCGGTGGATTCGCCCAGGGATTAATAATAATTGTTACTATCTGATTTTGCGGGCCGCGGAATCAAAAATTAACAATAAAAAATCATTAATAATTATTAATAATAGAAGATTCCTACCCTGTTGATTAAGGGACCTCAATCCTCGGTTTCCGGAGTTGAAAGTTTTGACCCAGGTATACCTTTCTGACCATGGGGTCATTGGCGAGTTCTTCTGAGGAGCCTGCCCTGAATAATTTTCCTTCCACCATCAGGTAGGCACGATCGGTGATGGTCAGGGTCTCATCAACATTGTGGTCGGTGATGAGGATGCCGATATTTTTCTTTTTCAACCTGCCGACAATGGATTGGATTTCCTCGACGGCGATGGGATCAACCCCTGCAAATGGTTCGTCGAGCAATACAAACTTAGGATCGACGGCCAGGGCTCGCGCAATCTCGGTTCTTCTTCGTTCTCCCCCGGAAAGCACCATGCCCAGGCTCTTACGCACTTGCGTCAGACTAAATTCTTCCAGCAGCTTTTCAACTTTTTCCTTTCTGTCTTTTTTGCTCATGTCCCTCATTTCCAACGGGGCGAGTATATTTTCTTCCACGGTGAGTTTTCTGAAGACGGAAGCTTCCTGGGCCAGGTATCCAATTCCCAACTTGGCCCGTTGGTACATCGGCAGGGAAGTAATGTTCTCGTCCTCCAGAAAGATTTCCCCTGCGTTGGGTTTGATGAGGCCCACGATCATGTAAAAGCTCGTCGTCTTTCCCGCCCCATTCGGCCCCAGTAGTCCTACGATTTCGCCTTGTTCAACGCGCACCGACACGTTATTCACCACGGTGCGTTTTTTGTATTTCTTAATCAGATTCTCGGCCCTCAAAACCATGTTAATCGAATTTGATGTCTTTAATTCTAAGTTGCAAGGACGTGTGACCGTTGAATGTGTTTTCTTCCAGGGTGAATGCCATCCGAAAGATATCTCCGTTGGAGATCCGATCGTAGTACCCCATCATATCAAAGCCAACGGTACTGAATACGTTTTCATTTCCTTCCTGGCCTGCCAGAAAACGCAAATGCTTCTCTTTGAAGCTGCTGAGCGAATTGAATACAAATATATTTTTGGCTTCAAAGACCGGTTTGGGATTTTCCGGGCCGAACGGTGCCATTTGTTTCATCACCCCGTTGAATTTTGAATTGATCGAATCAAGCCGGATGGGCACATCAATGTCCACGACAGGTGATTGCATCTCTTCCGTAAGGGAGGATGAAACAATTTGTTCAAATCGCTCCTGAAAAGCCTCCAGATTGCTGCGATCCAGAGTGAGTCCCGCCGCATATTTATGGCCTCCAAATTTTTCCAACAGATCGCCGCATTGGGAAATCGCCCCATACAGGTCAAAACCGTGAACACTGCGGGCAGACCCGGTGATTTTATCATTGGATTCGGTGAGGATCACGGTCGGTCGGTAATATTTCTCAACACACCTAGCAGCAACTATGCCAATTACTCCCTTATGCCATGTATTCTTGAAAAGAACAGTAGATTTCGCATTTAGAAGTCTATCACTTCCCTCGATCATAGCAATCGCTTCTTCGGTGATATTCAGGTCAAACTCCCTTCTCAAGTCATTCTTTGTGTCTATTTTTTGCGCCAACGCGTTTGCCTCACCTTCCGATTTTGAAATGAGAAGTTCAACGGCCCCTTTTGCATGGGCAACCCGACCCGCGGCATTGATCCGGGGCCCGAGTGTAAATACCACACCGGAGATGTCCAGCTCACCTTTTATTCCGGCAATTTCTTTCAACGCTTTTAGACCCGGTAATGGATTTTCGTTCAACTTTTTCAAGCCAAGGTGGGCCAGGACCCGATTTTCTCCGATGATGGGAACAATGTCCGAGGCAATGCTTACCGCCACCAAATCGAGGTACTGATAAACTTCCTCTTCATTGCGGTAACGGCGCGAATAGGCTTGTACCAGCTTAAATCCTAAACCACATCCGCTGAGTTCACTAAAAGGATACTGGCAATCTTCCCGTTTGGGATCAAGCACGGCGACCGCCTGTGGTATGTGTGCGCCGGGCAAATGGTGATCACAAATAATGAAATCAATTCCTTTACTACCCGCCAGCAAGACCATCTCGGATGCCTTAATCCCCAGGTCCAGCGCAATGATCAGGGTGAACCCGTTTTGCTCAGCCCAGATGACGCCGGCCTCCGATACGCCGTATCCTTCTGCATATCGGTCGGGAATATAAAAATCGCAATCCGCATAAAAACTTTTGATATAACTAAACACCAATGCCACCGCAGTGGTGCCGTCCACATCGTAGTCACCGAACACGAGGATTTTTTCACGGTTGAGAACGGCGCTGTGAATTCGCTCCACGGCAGGCTTCATGTCCGTCATGAGAAAGGGATCGTGAAGCTGGTCCGGTGAAGGACGAAAGAATTTCCTGGCCGATTCAAAATCATCAATACCTCGTTGCAACAAAACAGCAGACAGGTGGGGATTGATGTTAATCGAGCTGCTCAGTCGGTCAATCTCTTCCGGGGAGGCAATGGCTTTATAAATCCAGCGTTTGAGCATGATTCATTTCTGTACGTAAAATATGCCGCCTGGCTTGCCGGCCTTTCCCTGCAATCCGGCCTGTCCTTTTCTGCCCTGGTCTCCATCCTTCGAGGGACTTAAACCGCACTGCCCGCCCGTGCCTCCTTCTCCTCCAATCCCGCCAAATCCTCCGTAGGATCTAACGATAATTTTTTCACCCATCATGTTCCATAGGTTGAAGTTATGGTGAGATTCCCTCCCTGGCCTCCCCTTCCTCCTGCCGCTCCTGCCCCACCATCGCCTCCATTGCCGCCCTGGCAAAGTCTTGTCCCTGTATTACCATCACCGCCATTGCCTCCCTTGCCGCCATCACCGCCATCACCGCCTGCAAGATCGATCACAAGGTTGCCCTTAACCAGGAGCTCATCAAGGTAAAGGAACAAATTAACCCCATTGGTCCCCGTAGTGCCCATGGTGCCCCGTTGCCCCGTTGTGCCATCCCGGCACGGTCCGCCCGGCGTCGAGGCGGAAAGGCCCACCGTGCCGGGAATTCCGGGTGCGCCTTTCCCCACGATCGCACTGCCCCGACCGACGATGAGTTTCTTTAAGTGAATGAAGTTGTCTGTTTTTAATGTGTTGAGTACGATCCGGGAAGAGTCGTGAAGGATGAGCGTATCGACCACCATCACATCGGTATTCTGAAGTTCAAATACTTCATTCGGCCCGACAGTAAGTGTGGTTAATCGAATTTGGGCAGTTCCTTCAACAAGGACCGAAAAAACAAAAAAGAGAATAAATACAAATCTCAGCACCTATAAAATGGTTAATCAGACGAAGAACCGGGGTTTTGTCCGACAAAACTTGCATACCCAGGTCAAAACTCAAAACGAAAACGAAATTTGTCAGGATTTCCTTTTAAAAAACAAAAAAGCAGTACCCTTCAGTACTGCTTTCCGTGGGGTAGAAAATAATTAGTTTGCTGGCTTTTTCGCAGGTACTTTGTCACCAACGACGCCTTCCAGGACATCTTTAATCTCAACGCGCTGGCTATCTCTATAGGGAACGATCCAGGCATCTTTAACGCCCATTTCGCGCAAATATTTCTTAAAGGTATCGGCTTCCCAATAATCGCGGAAAATGCCAATCGTTACTCTTTGGGGATCTCCTTCTTTCACTTCTCCGCCGAAGTTGGGATTGTTTTCAAAATACTTGGACAGGTCCTTATTCTTGAACGCTCCGATCTGTACTTTAAAAACCACTCCTTTAGAAAAATCCATCGTGTTTACCGGAGGGGCTGCTTTCAATTGAGCAAGTTCTGTTTTAGTGGAAGTAAGTTCGCTCCTCATTTTGGAAATCTGATCCTCCAGATCGGCAATCTTGCTGTTCTTGTCGCTGATGGAGGATTGCAATTTGCTGACATCCCCCTTCAGCGAAGTGACCGTGTTGTCAGACACTTGTTTCTCTTCGACCATTTGCTTCAGGTTGGCCGGGTTCTTAGCATACTCTTTGGCTTTCTTTTTCCATTCTTTCTTCTCCTTCTTGGAAAGTTGAGCGAAAACTTGGGTGCCGGAAAAAATGAGAGCCAGGCAGACAATCAAAACTCGAGTTTTCATTGGATAAGGGTTTAATTTCAATGTTAAAAGTAATAAATAAGGCACGAAATACATAGCATTCTATTGCAGCTTTGTGGTTTTGCAGCCATGCCCAATGAGGTTCGTGACCACGTCAAAGGGTCCCCACCATCTTCTCCGGTCTTACCCATTCGTCAAATTGTTGTGAGGTGAGGAGACCCAGTTCAACAGCTGCTTCCCGTAAGGTCTTGTTTTCCTTATGCGCCTTCTTGGCAATCCTGGCGGCATTTTCATACCCGATGTGGGTATTGAGGGCCGTCACGAGCATCAGCGAATTCTCCATATGCCGTTTAATAACCGGCAAATTGGGCTCAATTCCAACGGCGCATTTGTCACTAAAAGAAACGCAGGCGTCCCCGATCAGCCTGGCCGATTGAAGCACATTTGAGGCGATCATGGGCTTGAATACATTCAATTCAAAATGGCCGCTTGCCCCGCCCACCGACACTGCTACATCATTGCCAATTACCTGGGCGCAGACCATGGTCATGGCCTCCGGCTGAGTGGGATTTACTTTCCCTGGCATAATGGAAGAACCGGGTTCATTGTCCGGAATAATAATTTCCCCGATCCCACTGCGAGGACCCGAACTGAGCATTCTGATATCGTTGGCAATTTTCATTAACGACACGGAGGATCGCTTTAATGCACCGGACAATTCCACCATGGCGTCATGGGCGGCGAGCGCCTCAAACTTATTGGGCGCCGTGATGAACGGAAGCCCCGTGAGTTCGGCAATTTTTTTTGCTACCAACACATCATAACCGGGCGGGGTATTTAATCCTGTTCCTACGGCTGTGCCGCCCAACGCCAATTCACGGACCGCCACCAGGGCATTGTTAAGCGCCCGAATACTATTGTCAATTTGCTGAACATAACCGGAAAATTCCTGGCCGAGCGTCAAGGGGGTGGCGTCCATAAAATGGGTACGTCCCGTTTTTACAATATTTTTGAATTCCGTGGCCTTCCCGGCGATTGCCTCCCGCAATTTTCTCATTCCGGGAATGGTCAGTTCCATGACCAGCTTGTAAGCGGCAATGTGCATGGCGGTAGGAAAGGTATCATTGGATGATTGTGATTTATTGACATCATCATTGGGATGAAGGACTTTCTTTTCATCCGTGAGTTTCCCTCCGGAAAGAACGTGAGCCCGGTAAGCAATGACCTCATTCGCATTCATGTTGCTTTGCGTGCCGGAACCGGTTTGCCAGATCACCAGCGGAAATTCTTCGTCGAGTTTGCCGGCCAGGATCTCATCGCAAACGGTGCTGATCATATTTTTCTTGTCCGCCGTGAGTACACCCAGTTCATGATTTGCCATGGCTGCGGCCTTTTTCAAATAGCCAAAGGCGTAAATGATTTCTTTCGGCATGCTCGCTTCGGGACCGATCTTAAAGTTGTTGCGTGAACGCTCTGTCTGCGCACCCCAATATTTGTCGGCGGGCACGTGTACTTCGCCCATGGTGTCTTTTTCGATGCGGAAATTCATGATCAGGGGGTTAGGTCCGGTATAAAATTACTTTGCCGACACTCCCCTTCCAAGCGGTTGCTGGTTACCGGTAGCGGGTAGGGTTGAACGTTGGAATCAGTAACCGATTACAAGTGCTTCAAATCTGCCAATTGATCCAACACCCATCCCGTAATACTCAACCGGTCACGCGTTGCAGGCACCACTTCGTGCTCAATCTTGTCGCTTCGAAAGCAAACGAGTCTCCCGGCAACCGGAAAAACATCGATGGGACCATCGGACAGGTGCAACCTGAGTTGACCTCCTTCTTCCTGTTTCCAATCCTCATTCAAGTAGAGGATCACTGACAGCCGTCGATGGTCATCCCCTCGAAACTGGTCGAGATGGCGCATGTAGGCGCTGCCTGAAGGATAGAGGGTCAGATGCACCTCGAAATCTTTAAGGCTCAGGAATAAACTCCGATTGATATAGGAAATCATCGTGTCCAACTTGTCCAGATACACTTTCAATTCCCGGCCTGCTGCGTGGCGATCGATCCATTGGACATAGTCTCCCCGGATAGTTGAATGGATCTTTTTTTCCCGTTCTTTCCCAACGCCTGCTTTTTTAAATTGTAACAATCCGCCTTTGAACTCGTCGAGTTGAAGGATCGCAGCGACTTCCGAAGGCGATAGGAATGTGTCGATGATGGCGTAGCCTTGTTGGGCAAGTCCGTCTGCCACCTTCTCATACAGGGAATTCATGGCACGAATTTAATAGCTTTGAACTCAGGTATTTCATTGTAAACTTTCTGATGAGACAATTTTCCGTTTTCCCCGTACTGGCCCTGATCCTTTCCTGCTGCATACCCAAAGAGCAAGTCGTCCTTCGGAAGATCAGGACTGTGGTCATTGACACGATAGAGGAAGGGACTCCGCTGCTCAGCGGCGAGGCCGTCTTCTATAACCCCAATGCGATCCGGATGAAACTCAAAGAGATCAACATAGAAGTGTTTGTCGATGGCGAAAAATCCGCTCATGCGGACCAAAAACTAAATTCTGTGATTCCCTCGCATGATGAGTTCACTGTTCCGTTGAAAATCCGCCTTACGCTGAAAAAGACCGGGCTGTGGGACACCGTCCTCAACCTGCTGAGTGGAAAAAAATACGAAATACATTACAAGGGATATATTCGCGTTCGTGTCCATGGCATTGGCGTGAAAGTCCCGGTTGATTATACCGATGAAATAAGGCTGAAAATCTAAGCCTGTTGGAATCAATCCTGATTCCTTTTATCTTCCGTTTCTGCAACTCTTTTTATTATGAAAGTCAGCCGCCTTCTGATTTTGTTGCTTTTTTTGGCCGGTATGCGCTGTACGCCTACGCCCGTTAGCAGCCCACTTAAATTCGCCATCCGGTTTACGAAAGAAGTCGCCAATCAGGCCCAGGATGGCCGCCTTTTACTGATGTTGTCAACGAATGACAAATCAGAGCCGCGTTTTCAGATCAATGATGGACTCGATACACAATTAGTGTTTGGAGTGGATGTGGATGGAATGCAACCGGGACAAGAAATCATAATCGACAGTGAGAATGCGTTTGGTTTCCCTATCCGGTCAATTAAAAATATTCCTCCCGGAGTGTATTTTGTACAGGCTTTAATCAACCGGTATGAATCGTTCAAACTAAAAACAGGGCTAACCGTCAAGTTACCTCCGGATCAGGGAGAAGGACAACAGTGGAACCGTAAACCAGGTAACTTTTATAGTCAGCCTCAAAAGATCAATGTGGACCCGTCAAAACCGGAAACCCACACGATTTCGATGGATCAAAAAATACCACCCCTGGAAGAACCGAAAGACTCAAAGTATGTGAAACATATCCGCGTCCAAAGCAAATTACTCAGCGAGTTCTGGGGCCGTCCAATGTCAGTTGGCGCGCATGTGCTCCTTCCGGAGGGATTTGATGAACATCCTGCAGCCCATTATCCATTGATGATCTTCCATGGTCACTTTCCTTCTGATTTTGGAGGATTTAGCACAACGCCGCCGGCGCCCAACATGGATACTTCGGACTACCTTCCGAGATTTGGAATCTACGGATATAATAAATTTCAAAAGCAGGAAGCCTATAATTTCTACCAGCAATGGATTGGTAAAAATTTTCCTCGCTTCATCGTGATCGAAGTACAACATGCTAATCCTTATTATGATGATTCCTACGCTGTAAATTCTTCGAATCTGGGCCCGTACGGGGATGCGATTATGCATGAACTCGTGCCGGAGATCGAGAAAAAATTTCGCGGCATCGGACAAGGATGGGCGCGGTTTACGTATGGAGGATCTACCGGTGGCTGGGAAGCCTTAGCAGTGCAGCTATTTTATCCGGATGAATTCAACGGATGCTTCGCAGCGTGTCCCGATCCGATCGACTTCCGCGCCTATTGCCTGGTGGATATTTACAAGGACTCGAATGCCTACTGGTACTCCAGTCCATTCAAAAAGCTTCCCCGGCCCGCACACCGCAACTACCTCGGTCAAATCCAGAATACCATGGAGGAAACGAATCATTACGAACTGGCTCTGGGCACCAAGTCGCGCTCCGGCCAGCAGTGGGACATCTGGGAGGCGGTATATTCACCGCAAGGAGAGGATGGGTATCCAAAAAGAATATTTGATAAGGTCACCGGAACTATTGACAAGACCGTTGCCGAATACTGGAAAGAGCATTATGACTTAGGCTATATCCTTCAGCGCGATTGGAAATCCCTTGGACCTAAGCTGAAAGGTAAAATTCATATTTTCTGTGGCGATATGGACAGTTATTACTTGAACAATGCCGTGTACTTAGTGGAAGACTTCTTGAAAACAACAAAAAATCCATTTTATGCAGGGGAGGTGGACTACGGAGACCGGGCAGAACACTGTTGGAATGGCGATCATCATAATCCGAATTACATTTCACGGCTGCGCTATAACACGATGTATTTGCCAAAAATCCTGAAACGTATTTCAGAAAGCGCACCGAAAGGAGCAGATACCAAGAGTTGGGTCTATTAGGCTTAAACAACCTGCCACTTTCCCTCTTTGTTTTTTGCATACGATAGTCCATTGCTCATGCGATGTACTTGCCGGCCATCGGATTCTTTAACGCTTTCTTTCTCATAAATCCGAATGCCGTTGTTCTCTTTTGTCAGGAATAAAATAAGAGAATTCAATGTTGGAGAAATTTCATTCAAGGACTGATCCTCACTTTCCCTCATGAAGGCCTGGCTCATTTGGCACGTTTTTTTGATGCAAGGTATTCGGGTCAACCAATTTATTTGACACCTACTATCCCTTAAAGTTAAATATCTTCAAATTCTTTTTAATTCACTGAAGAACCTCTCATCATTTTATTTAAGAATCGATGAACGATTTTATCAACCTTGGTCGTTGTAGGTCAATCGCACCCTAACATGAAGATAAAATTTGCCTGTCTTGCGGTCGTAGTGATATTCATGATGGCAACCTCTTGCAGGCACGATCCGGTGGTGCCTTTAACCCCACAAATCTCCTTCAAAGATGATATTACCCCAATTGTCATCGGCAATTGTGCCCAATCGGGCTGCCATAACAGCGGGCGGGAGGGATTTGACCTGCTCAATTACCGGGAAGTTATGAATCATGTAAGTGCCGGCCAACCCTATAGCAGCAAGTTGTTTACCAGAATGGAAATCAACGGACCAAACGTTATGCCGCCGAATAGTCCGCTGCCCGACGAACAAGTGAAATTGGTTTATATATGGATCCTCCAGGGCGCCCAGGACAATTGACAATGAAAAGACTCCTCGTATTTCCGGTTGTTGTAGCCCTGGCTTTGCTTGCAAGCGCCTGCTACTATGATCGTTTTGAAGCCCTTCATCCATTGGTCGGCTTTGTCAATACGTGCGATCCCGCTCTGGATTCCACCTACACCGCCAGCATTCGATACATCATGGCCAACAGTTGTACATCTTGCCATAACAGCCAGTCGCCCCAGGGAAATGTAAACCTTGACAACTACGCCAGTGTGAAAGGATTTGTCGAATCGGGAAAATTGCTGGGTGCTATCGAGCATCAGGCAGGTTTTATAGCCATGCCACCGGCCACCCGGATAAAAGACTGTGAAATAGAGAAAATCCATGCCTGGATCAATGACGCACTAAAAGAATGATGGTATGACACGGAAGAAAATCCATTGCGTTTTTTTTGCTTTTATTTTCATGAATATTTCATTCGCCTGGGCTCAGGAGGATCTTATGGCCGAACTCAACAAGTCGTTGCCAAAAGACCAAGGTTTTCGGTCCGCTACCTTTAAAGGAACGAAGCTTGTCAATCTCCACACCGTTGAAACACTGGGAAGCGGTACGCTCGAATTTCGTATAGCACATCGTTTTGGGGATTTCTCTTCCGGAGCCAATAATCTCTGGGGCCTGGATGGTCCCGCTACGATCCAGTTTCATCTGGATTATGCGATTACCGATCGCTTGATGGTCGGCGTTGGACGGGCCTCCTATAACAAAATGTTTGATGCATTTGCTAAATATAAATTACTACGGCAGACAACAGACAATAGGATGCCTGTAACGCTTACTTTTCTTGGAAGTATGAACGTCACCTCAAACATCGACCCAAACAAAGCGCTGAACGGAGCAGACCGATATCAATACTTCAGCAGCCGGTGTGCCTATCTCGCTCAAGCCATGATTGCGAGAAAGTTCAATTCAAATTTCAGCCTGCAGGTATCTCCCCTCTATATCCATTACAATATGGTGAACGCCCTTACCGATCAAAATGACATCTTCGCTGTTGGGGTTTCAAGCCGATACAAAATTACCGGCAGTTTGGCGCTCACCGGCGAATACGTTTACCGCGTGAATAAATACTCCAGGGATTTCGATCTGTATCACAATGCGCTAAGCTTCGGCTTTGATTTAGAAACAGGCGGCCACATTTTTCAGGTTTTTGTAACCAATTCGATTGGAATCAATGAAGTCTCTGTTGTTCCGTATACAGAATCATCGTGGTCCAAAAGTCAGTTCCGGCTTGGATTCAATATATCGCGCGTCTTTGGACTGACTCATAAATCCACCGCTATTCGTACCGCAGGGACTCAACGGGGTTAGCCGAAGCTGCCCGGTACGTATGCATACTGATGGTGATCCATGCAATCGCAATCACAATGAGACTGGGTACCGTAAAGATCCACCAGGAAAGTGAAATCCGGTTCGCAAATTCACTGAGCCAGTTATTCATCACCCACCAGGAAACCGGTACGGCCAGTACGATCGCGACGGCCACCAAAATCGCAAAATCTTTGAACAGCAACGCAATTACCTGTGGCACCGAAGCACCCAGCACTTTGCGGACTCCAATTTCTTTAGTGCGTTGAACAACGGTATAGGATGAAAGTCCGAACAGACCAAGGCAGGCGATGAAGATAGCCAGCGCAGCAAAGACACCGAAAACTTTTCCGAATTGCTGGTCTGCCTGGTATTGCTGATTGTAGTACTGATCCAAAAAGAAAAACTGGAAAGGATTGCCCGGAAAATAGGTTTTGAATTTTTCTTCCGCCAATGCTATCGTCTGCTGCATGTCTTCCGACTTTACTTTGAGCGAATAGAAACTGGTGGCATCGGGTATCAGGCGGAAGATCAGCGGCTCAAAATCTTTCTTCAATGACTCCTGACGGTAATCTTTCAGCACACCGACAATCTTAAATGTATCACCCCAGAAATAGATCTTTTCTTCCAGCGCTTCTTCCATTGATTTGAACCCCATGAGTTTGACAGCCGACTCATTGAATATCACGCCGGCCCGGTCCGTCTTCCGGTCCCTGGAAAAATTCCGGCCCGCTATCATATTGAGCTGAAAAGTCCCGACAAAATCGTAATCGATACCCAAAACACGATATTGATTTCCCTTCTCCTCGCTATCCCCGATCCGGCGGATGCCACCGGCATTCCAGTTCGGCTTGCGTCCTGGCACAGAGGTGGAGGCACTTACTTTCAGAATCTCAGGATAGGCGAGCAAGTCATTTTGAAAGGCCTGAAAATGGCTGTCGTATGTCGAGTCGCTGATATTCGGTCCGTTCAGTACGAGTGTCCGCTCAATATTGACCCCCAGGTCGCTGTTTCGCATATAGCTGAGCTGACGGTAGACTGTAAACGTGCCGACGATCAGTGTAATAGACGCCAGGAACTGAAAGATCACGAGTCCTTTCCGCAAGTAGCTTCCGCGCGACGACGCCTGAAGCCTTCCCTTCAGGACCAGCACCGGTTTGAACCCGGACATAACGAAGGCTGGGTACAATCCGGCCAGCAAAACCCCCAGAACAAAAATGGCAATCGCACCTTTCCAAAAAGAAGCGCTTTGCAATAGTGTAATCTCCAATCTCCTCCCCGCCAGTTCGGAAAAAGCAGGAAGGAGCAACCCCACCAGCAGGAGCGCGATAAGGAAGGCGACTAATTTTATAAGAAAGGATTCCAGTAGAAATTGCCGGATGAGCTGCGACCGGAAACTTCCCATCACTTTCCGTACACCCACTTCACGTGCCCGTTCCATCGACCTCGCTGTGGCCAGGTTGATATAATTGATCCATGCAATGATCAATATAAATGCCGCAATGATCGCAAGAAAATAAACCGCCTTGCCGTTTCCGTTGGGTCCAAACTCCATCATCAGGTTATCGGAATAGAGATGGATGTCCGTGATCGGCTCCAGATGGAAGACCATTCCCGCATTGAATTTCTTCATTTCCTCTCCTTGCTGCTTCTCCACAAATGCCGGCAACTTGGACTCAAACACCTTCGCGTCACTCTTGTCATCCAACAGGATGTACGTCATAAAACCATCCCAATTATAGGAATTAAGATCATTGGGATTCCTGACGAAGGTCAGGTAGGTAGCAAACGAGAGCAATGCGTCGAACTTCATATGGCTGTTCTCGGGTACATCCTCGAACACTCCGGTCACTTCATAGTCTTTATTTCCGTTGATCTTCAGCATTTTGCCGACGGGATCCGCATCACCAAAATATTTCTTTGCCAACGTGGTTGACAAAACAATCTTGAAGGGCTCCTTCAACACAAGCGAATCGACACCCCGGGTCAGTTTGAAAGAAAATATCCTGAAAAACTCCTCACTCGCATAGTAGGCATGGTCTTCCTTGAAAAACACCTCTCCGTTTGCCATGGTCGCATCGGACCCGTGCATGCGCGCGTATTTCTTTACTTCGGGAAAATGAGCCTTCAGGTCCGGGCCGATACCCACGGCGCCTGCCGCCCACCGTGTCGTCAGTTCACCTTTGTTGTAGCGGTCGAGTTGAAGCCGGAAAATATGGTCTTTTCGGGATTGCATCTGATCGTAGCTTAACTCGTGCAAAACATATTGCGCAATGAGGAGGCAGCCGGCCATGCCGATGGCCAGGCCCAGAATATTGATCACCGAAAAGATCTTGTTCTTGAAAATGTTGCGGAGTGCGGCTTTGAGGTAGTTGCGTAGCATAGGTGTCGGCTTGAGGTAGACCGATAAAGTATATACCTTGCTTTTCTCAAAAGGTTGCACACGGGGTGCTGTAGGATTTATTATTCACGGATGGTCGGCTTGGGAAGTGAAAAGTACGATTTGGTCGTTATCGGGGCCGGTCCTATCGGACTGGCCTGCGGTATTGAGGCACAAAAAGCCGGGTTGAAGTATGTGATCATCGATAAAGGCTGCCTGGTTAATTCCCTGTTTCATTACCCCTACAACATGACTTTTTTTTCCACTTCTGAGCGCCTGGAGATTGGAGCCGTCCCTTTTATTTCGCACGGCGCTAAACCCAATCGCGCGGAAGCACTCGAATATTACCGCCGGGTGTGCACTTCCTGGAAACTAAATGTGAAGTTGTATGAAGAAGTAAAGGAAGTCCAGTTAAAAGACAAGGTGCACCATGTCGTTACCACCAAAGGAAATTTTGCTTCGAGGGCCATCGTTCTGGCCTTAGGGTTTTATGACCTTCCCTATCCGCTAAACGTCCCGGGAGAAGATTTGCCCAAGGTGAAACACTATTATGATGAACCCCATCCCTATTTCGATCAAAATATTGTAGTGGTCGGGGCGGCTAACTCTGCCGTGGATGTGGCACTCGAAACCTGGCGAAAGGGTGCTCACGTTACGATGGTGATCCGCGAGGAAGGTATCCGCGATAGCGTAAAATATTGGGTGAAGCCCGACATTGAAAACCGCATCAAAGAAGGATCGATCCCAACTTTTTTTAACTCGGAAGTAGTGTCGATTACGGCGACTGCAGTACGCATCAAAACTCCAAAAGGAGAAAAGGTCTTAGAAAATGATTTTGTATTGGCCATGACCGGTTACCAGCCACCCTTTGCCTTTATGGAAAAAATGGGCATCACATTCAAAAAGGATGAGTTTCATACCCCTGTGTACAACGAAGAAACGATGGAGACCAATGTACCCGGCATTTATCTCGCAGGCGTGGTTTGTGGAGGGCTGAAAACAAACAAGTGGTTTATTGAGAATTCACGCGTCCACGCAGAGCTGGTCTTGAGCGACTTAAAAGCTAAACGGCGCTAAGCAAACCGGTTGACAATAGATTCTGCTTGCTGAACATACCCTCCTCCGAATAGATTAACGTGGACAAGCGTTGGGTAGAGATTATATAAACCGGCACGCTCCTCAAATCCCGGCTCCAGTGGAAACGAATCATTATATGCGTGATAGAATTGCTGATCGAATCGCCCAAACATTTGGGTAAAGGCGAGTTCTGCCTCCCTATGCCCAAAG
>Ga0193731_1000033_pt1 | contig 44181 bp, 33 predicted proteins | sample U1a2metaG_FD_144920 | JGI IMG/M metagenome (GOLD analysis project Ga0193731, IMG submission 144920) | Soil microbial communities from a riparian zone of the East river system, Colorado, United States - U1a2 | ecosystem: Environmental > Terrestrial > Soil > Riparian zone | place: USA: East River...
TGGCGCACAATTTTACGTTGCCGATTTAATGGTTCTCCTGGCGGGAGCCTTGATTACATTTCTAGGCGCGGCGTTTCTCTTAAAGCGAATCGAACAGTAGAGTTCTTGAACAGCCACTTTAGGTGACGCGAACGATCTCGATTTAAGGATGACAAGATGAGGCCAAGTAATGGTTATTTCTCTCTCGCGATTTCAGCGATTGTCATGGCGGTTTGTTTAGGCGCGGCAAGCGCGGCTTCAAAGGAGCCTTCGAATTCGACGCCGCAACAGGTGTTTGATGGGATGCGCCAGAGTTTCCGAGCGAACCAGGCAAAGGGCGTACACGCGCGTTACCAATGGGATCTGAGCGGCCCTAACGGTGGTCAATGGTGGATCGACGTGAACGATGGCGCTTACAAGATGGGCAAAGGGAAAATCGACCATCCCAATGTGACCTTCGTGGCCACGGACAAAGATTGGGTCGCCGTTTGCAGTGGGCAACTCGGCGGGACGTGGGCTTATCTTACAGGCCGGCTAAAAGTTCGCGGGGACCAGGGAGTGGCAAGAAAGCTTGGGGAAATGTTCCCCTAAAATTTCGCTTCTGCGGCGATTCTGATGTACGGAGCGGGATCCATCCTCTTGGACTGATGGGCGCGGAAGAAATCAAAGTTCCGCTCGACTGTGACGCCTGCGCCCGCGATCAATTTCAAAGGCTTCAAGCCAAAATAACCTACCTGCAAACCGGCGCGATCCTCGCTGTATTGGACGATAGCATTATGCAGATCCAATTTGTGCTCTGTGTGGGAGACGACATCGTCGGTGCGAAAGCTGGTGTAGTTAAGCTCGCCGGTGATCCGGAAATCCCAATCGGCGTTTGGTTGATACACCAGCGCCGGTCTCGGGAAGACACCTAGGAGGCGCAGCTTATCGCTGAAGAGCCAAATAATGCCACCGCCTGGAGCGACCGGCGGATCCTGATAAATTCCCCAGCCCAAAGCGACAACGGCAAATATCTTGTCTTTCTTTAAGGCGAACGTCACATAAGCTTTCCCCGGGATATCGACCGCATCCCAAGTGGCGTTGTCTTGAAAGTAAACGCCGGGATCGACCTCGATGCTGATGCCTGCGAAGTCCTTCACATCGTACTCCAGAGCCAGGTGACCGGAGGCAGATTGCAGGTGGTCGGGTAATCCGTTGTTCGTTCCGCCGAAATCATAACGGTCATATTCGACGCCGGCTCGAAAGTACCATTTTCCTGTAATTAGAAAACGGTGGTCGTAGCTGAAATCGTTATAGAGCGAATCGCCGTGACCGAGTTTGGATTCCTTAAAATCGCTCTCGAAAGTGTAGGTCGTCTCCCAGTAAAAAAGATCGTGTGAGTTCTCGTCTGCCGGAGGGGGAGAAGGTTGGAGTTCGAACGTTGGCGTACCGGCAAGAGCCGCGGCAGTAACGCTAATCCATAGTGCAGTTGAAAATGCGGCAATATTCTTTTTCACGGCTAAGGCGACCTGGGCATGGAGAAATCGAATGAGCGACGCGATATTGGTGTATCGGCATAAGGATATTTTGGCAAGGAGTAATTCGTAAATGTGGATTGGTCTGATTAAAGTTTTGCGCATTTTGTCGCATGCGTCGGAATGAGTCTCAAATACGATGAGAGCGTCGGGAAAAATCCAGATTACCATATGGTTGCTGGGTCTCGCCGGGGCCGGTCTCTTTACCGTTCTGCTTATTCGTCAGGGCGCACCACAAGTCGGCGCGGCGTTCGTGTCCGCAGGGTGGGCGATTGCCGCAGTCGTGATTTACCACCTTGCGGTGCCCGTGTTTCTGGACGCGATTGCATGGTGGGTGCTCTTCCCGAATTCCGATCGTCTGCCGCTGCGAAAGTTGCTTTGGATGCGCTGGATCGGTGAGTCGGTCAGCACGCTTGTGCCCTCCGCCGCTGTCGGTGGAGACATTGTCCGCGCGCGTTTAGCGGCGATAAACGGCGCGTCATTGCCAGTCGCAGCGGGCAGCGTGCTGGTTGACATTACACTTGGTGTTTTCACGCAGGCCGCTTTTACAGTGCTCGGCGTAGTACTGCTCGTTGAAGTAACGGGACAAAAAAATTTCGTTCGCCCAACTTTGATCGGAACGCTCATCGGTATTGTCGGCGTTGCTGGTTTTTATTTCGTGCAACGAATGGGGATGTTCCGGTTTCTCGCCAAGATCATCGCGCGTCTCGCGAACTCGCCAGAGTGGCAATCGCTGGTTCAAGGAGGCGAGACTCTCGATCAAGCCGTTCTCGCGCTTTATGCGCGACGGAAAGCACTGATTGCCTGCTGCGTTTGGACGATTATTTCGCTTGTGGCGGGCTCAGGCGAAATTTGGATCGCCCTTCACGCACTGGATCTCCGCGCTACCTTCATTGACGCACTCATCCTACAAAGCATGGTATTAACGATTCGCTCGGCGGCCTTCGCCGTTCCCGGAGGTTTGGGCGTGCAGGAAGGCGGTTATCTTTTTGTCGGAAACCTTCTGGGTATCCCCGGAGATGCGGCGTTCGCTCTGTCGCTGATCGCAAGAGTGCGGGAACTCGCGCTCGGCATCCCGGGACTCATTTGCTGGCAGGTGATTGAGGCCCGGCGCCTTTTGCGAGCGCGCTTGGCCGCAAGCGCACGATAGAATTCCAGATTAGCGATTGCGTCTCGACGTTTGCAGCTGCGCACGCACGTAGCGCAAAAAAAGGGAAAGGGCGTACCGCCCGCCGAAATGTATCGAAAATCAGCCTCACGCAGTGAGGCATGAGTCGGCCTAACCAAGTATTTGTCAAAAAAGGTTCCAAATGGTCGCTTTCAAGGCCTCGACACAATGAGCTGCCTTCGCGCGAGGCTACTGCGCGCCAAGGAAATCAGGTTAACACTCGACTTAATAAGAGCCGTAAATGATCCGGCAGCGGCCGGCGTGACTGGACGGTGTAGGTTCCGGATGTAACGGGAATCGTGTCCGCCGCCGGACGGCATCGCCGTCGCGAGTTCGTGCTTCGGAACGGCAAACTAACGTCTTTCCATGAAAGCCGTTGCTGGTAATTTCACGAACGTGCACTTCCGAATCTTCCTTTTGCTTCTTGGATTTCCCCTGGTCGCGCAGGCGGGATTTCTCCAGCGAGAGGTTGATTTTTCGAAATATGATGTGCCGCTCTACACTCAGATCGTAGATCGGATCAAAGGCAAAATTGCTCCTCGCGTTGGCGAGGGCACTCTTACTCGCGAGCGCTATTTTATAATTCCGTTTGCGTATCAAGACCGCGGAAATCACCCGGAATTCTCTCATTCGTTCATCTCTGTCATTCGAGTATTCGCGGACACCAAACAACCAAAGCTGACCCTCGGGCTGGCAACCCGGAAATACAAGAATCGAGAATTCGAAGCGTTTACAATCAGCTGGCTACCTCGCGATTTCCTCAGCAATCCTCACCTGTGCGTCTTTGACGGGCCGGGCAGCCGGATTTCTCCGAGGAACAATAAGTGTCCCATCTCGCCCGGCCGAAACTTTACTCTCGCAGAAACGATCAAGCTCGCGGTGGACGCGAAGAATGCAGTCGCGATGTGGGGACCGTACGAAATCCGCAAGGAAGCTTTTGATCTAGGTGTCAGGCGCAAACGCTTGCTCGATGGAGGAACGATTAAATATCGCGCCGACGACCGCCTTTATCGAAAAGACAAGGTCGCCATCAGTTGTTTTCATGCCATGGCCGGCTTGGACGAGCTTTACCCTAACGGGGGCCTCTTCGGCACCGGATTCAAGATGTGGGGGTTCAACGGAACCGCTCGTGTGCTGATCGAGTACAGCGAGAAGGCGACTAACAAAGGCTTACTTTTTGAGCCGGTGGATGTAAAAAAGGACCGGTTTGTTTTCGTTTATGCTCCCACGGCGGGCGGCCCAGTACCCTACAACCCGGCCAAATCCGCGGCCGCGTATCACCGATAAGGCCGCAGCTGGCGACCGTTGTTAGCTACCGAACCGATTCCTTGGTTGGCGCACTTGGCGCCGTTTTGTCTAGTGCGCATCATGTCTGGATTATTCAGTCGGTATTTTCGGCTCAAGACCTTCAAGTTCGCGGTTATCCGAACGATCTTATCCGCCATCTTCCTCGTGACCTGGCTTGCCGGTTGCGCAATTCCGAACGCGCGGCCGGAAAGTTCGACACGCGACAAGGCCTTCATCGAACACTGGCCACCTTCAAACGACAGCAAGAAATTGCGGTTGGCGGTGAAGGATTTGATCGACATGAAAGGCGTGGTGACCACGGCCGGTTCCGAATTCCTCGCGAAGCACGCCTCCCCTGCAAAACGCGACGCAAAATGTTTGGCGATCGCCCGCCAAAGGGGAGTGCAATTTGTTGGGAAGACGAATCTGTCCGAGCTGGCGGTGGCGGTTTCCGGCATGAATGCGTACTACGGGACCCCGCGAAATCCATTAGATCGAGGGCGCATTCCAGGTGGTTCTTCGAGCGGATCGGCGGTGGCCGTAGCGAACGATGAGGCCGATGTTGCGTTCGGCACCGATACAGCGGGTTCGATTCGCGTTCCAGCCGCTTGCTGCGGAGTCGTTGGCCTGAAGACTACCTTCGGGTTGGTCCCGATCGACGGCGTATATCCGATTGCTCCGAACCGGCTCGACACAATTGGACCACTGGCCAAAGACATCGCCGGCACAGTCCAAGGCATGGACTTGCTGCAGGCGGGATTCTCAGGGCGCTATCGACAAGCGGTAGCCGCCAAACCTTCAGCCAACGGGCTTCGAATCGGGCGCGTCTATGTAGAAGGAACGAACCCCAACGTGGATCGCGCAGTGGATGACGCCCTGGCAGCGACTGGATTCAAGGTCGTAAACTTGGGTTCCGCATTTACCGAAAAGTGGATTCAGGCTCAAAAGGACGCAGCGACGGTGGCTGCGGTGGGTGCTTGGCTTTACGACCAAAAATTCAAAAACGAATCTCAAGTGAGTATTCGGACAAAGGCAATCATCGCCCTCGGTGGGGTTCAATATAAGACCGCTTACCCCGAAGCCCTGCGGAAACAGTCGGCGTGGAAATCAGAATTGCGCCGCGCCTTCGAACATGTGGATTTCATCGCGCTGCCGACGCTGAAAAATCTGCCGCCCCATGTTCCGTTCTTTGGTGGCACCGTTGCGTTTGAGGCGCGGGCGCTGGCTTTGCAGAATACGCAGGCCGTGAATTTCGGGGGGGTTCCCGCACTGGCCATCCCAATTCCTATCGCCCACCAATCCGTTCCGCTCACCAGTTTGCAACTGGTCGGTCCGCGATTCGCCGAAGCGGATCTGCTGAATGCGGGAAGACTGGTTGAGGCTGCCGTGAAAAACCGTTAAACTGGGGCCGCAGGCGATTTGTGTGCACCGCGGCACCCGAATACCGGAGACATCGCGGCTAATCGTGGTCGTCGAGTCTGTCCTTGGCCTTTTCCAGCGCGCGCTTTTGGTGTTCGATCTCTTCTTTCGCGGCGCGCCCAGGATGTTCTCGCTCCTCTTTAAGCGCGTGCTTTTCCTCATGTGTGAGAGGACGGGTTGTTGTCGTGGTGGTATTGGTTTGCTGTCCAGTCACGGCAGGGACGCTTGTCACCGCTGTAGTCGCCGTTGCCGCCCGCCGCACAACAACTCGCGACGCTACCAGCTGGTCGCCTGAACCCGTGTGCTGGATTGAGAGCTGACTGCCGGGCGAAATGCGGTCGATTGCAACTGGGGCGCCAGTCTCGTCAACAATCGTCGTCTGTTTGGTTACGGAATAACGCAACGGGCTGGTGCCAGCTTTGCTTCTGACGACCATTGTCTCGGAGCCGGGAACGTATTCGGTGAATGCACCGTTTGTCGTGGTTACGGCCGTAGCGGCCTGTGCAAAAGCCTGGCTCGAGCAGAAGCAGCCAATGGCGAGCAAAGCTGCGCCAAGTGTAATCATTTTTGTATTCATAATAATGAATTCGTGGCTGAGAGCAGCCGCGGTCTCGCCTTCGGAGCACTAGCCGAGAGTTCGGGCAAGAACGCTTCTTAGGGGGCGGCACGAAGACCGCGAGGATGCGTTCAGCCGATCTTAACATAGTATCCTCAACAAACGTTCTGATGAAATGTCTAATTCACCGTCTCTTTGCCGTCGCAGCAGCAGCGTTGCTGCTGGTTGATGTCGCTTCCGCCGCTGAATCAGTCGACATCCTTGTCGAAAAAGGAAAAGCCTTCGAGCGAAAATTTCAGGCTAAGGATGCGTTGCCGCTCTATCTGTCGGCGGAGAAAGTGGAGCCGAAGAATCCGCAACTGCTTGTCCGGATCGCTCGGCAGTATCGCTACCTTATGACGGACGCGTCGGATAACCAAGAAAAACTGCGACTGGGCAACATCGCACTGGACTATTCCACGCGTGCTGCAGCGTGTGGACCAAAGGACTGCGACGCTCAGCTCGCGCCGGCGATCACTCTTGGAAAAATGCTGCCGTATCTGCCTACGAAACAACAGATGGCCGCTTCTCCGCGGATCAAGGAATCAGTGGACAAAGCGCTGGCCGTCGATTCGCACAACGATACCGCCTGGCATGTTCTTGGCCGATGGAATCGCGTATTGGCAGAGGTCAGTTCGGCGAAACGATTTGTGGCCGGACTGATTTATGGCCAGCTGCCGAAGGGATCGTTTGAGGAGGCCGAACAGGACATGAAGAAGGCGATCGCGATCAATCCACATCGTCTCATGCACTACATCGAGCTCGGGCGGATTTACGCGGAGATGGGGAGAAAACAAGAAGCGCGCGAGTTCATCAACAAGGGTCTGGCAATGCCCGATACCGAAAAAGACGATCCCGAAACAAAGCAACGCGGGCGCGAGACGCTGGCGAAACTTTAGCTTTTCATTAGGGGATCTCTGTCGATGCGGCGCCGGCTTCAACCGCCGCGGGCGTGGGCACCGCTGACCACTCAGGCAAATCCGCCAGCCCGCCGCCCATGAAAAGATGATGCCACAGTTGCGTCCCAGCGACCGCCATCAGACCCATCTCGACCGACAGCCGCGGCAGCGATCCGGGGCGCATTTTACGAAACTCGGTCCGCCATCGAGCAACGGCGGCTAAATCAAAATAGCCGGTTTTGCCGAGCGATTCCTCGCTGAGAAGCTGCGCGACAAACGGCGGTTCCGGTTCCATGTGAAAGCTGTCCAGCGGCGCGCGGAAGATAACTTTGTGCCGGCGTGCGACGGATTTTGGCACCCAACGTTCGGCCAACAGACGCAGCAGGTGTTTATCCCGAAACCCGCGAAGTCGCCAACGTGGATGCAGCTTCGCCAAGAAATCGAAGACATCCTCGTCCAGAAATGGGTATCGCACTTCGACAGAAGAATGCATCGCGACACGATCGCCTTTGGCTTGGAGGAGATGCCCGGCTAGAAGAACTCGCGCTGCAATCCAGATTCCGCGATGGAGCGGATCCCATCGTTTGGCGCGGTCCACCGGAAAATTTAATTCGGTCCACGGATTCGTGTGCCCAAGCGTTTCATGCATGGACTCGCTGTAGAAGCGCAGCTTCGAGATCGCGAGCATTCCGTAGGCGTCGATCCATGCATTCGGACCACCGACCGAATTCTCAACTTCGCGTCGCCAGGCATTGGGAAAATGCGGGACTTTATTCACCTTCAGGTAGACGTTGCGCGCGACATTGCTGAGACCAAGCCCGGGAATCAGGTCGAGGTAACCCATGAGTTTGGCAGCCTTGTACCACGGATAGCCGACAAGCCATTCGTCGGCGCCTTCGCCGGTCAGCACCACTTTTTGTCCGCAGGTGTGGACGCGTCCTGACAGTTGAAGGAGAGCCGCGCAGGCTGTGTCGATCACAGGCGCTTCCGCGGCGGTGATCAATTTTGGATACGTCGCCAGCGCGTCTTCGTCGCGAAAATCCTGCACGATCGGCGGTTTGGCGCCGATATGTCGCGCCGAGAGAGTTGCCGCATCGAGTTCATCAAGCTCCGGCTCGTGCACGCGCACGGTATAGGTGTTGATCGCCGGACCTTTCAAATAGCAGGCCAATGCGACGATCATGCTTGAGTCGACACCGCCGGAAAGATAAGCGCCGACTGGAACATCAGCCCGCAATCGCTCTTCGACCGCTTGCAGCAAAACCTTTTCGAAATCGTCAACGAGTCGCTTCGGATTTTCGCCCTGTTCTTCCGCACCCTGATCGGGAAAATCCATTTCCCAAAACGCTCGCTCCTGCACAATTGCATTCGCACCGTTTCCGTTTGCAGGAGAGATGCTCAGGAAATGGCCGGGCGTAAGAAGTTGGACACCTTCAAAGCACGTTCGTGGACCGGGCATGGCACAGAAAGTGAAGACGTGGTCAATGCCGCGGCGATCTGGGCGCGGTGAGATCATACCCGAAGCAAGAAGTCCTTTGATCTCAGACGCGAATAGGAGCCAGTCCCCTTGCCGCGTCCAAAAAAGTGGTGCGATGCCGAAACGATCCCGTCCGAGTTGGAGTTGGCGTTGTCGCTCGTCCCACAAAGCGATGGCGAACTGCCCTCGCAATCGTTTCCACATTTCTTCGCCATGATCTTCCCATAGATGGGGGATGACCTCAGTGTCGCAATGCGTGACGAACTGGTGTCCGCGCGCCCTGAGCTCCTCTCGTCGCTCGACGTAATCAAACAGTTCGCCGTTGAAGACTACTGAGACGCTGCGGTCTTCATTAAAGATCGGCTGCTGCCCGTCGGCCAGGCCGACAATGCTCAGTCGGCGTGAAGCGAGCCCCAGTCCGGGCCGAACCAGAAAGCCCTCTTCGTCCGGGCCGCGATGCAACAGCGCCCGGGCCATTCGTTGAATACTCCCTTCGGGCACGGGACGTTGTCCCGCGAGATCGATCATACCTGCGATGCCGCACATGATGCTATTGTTCTAGTTCCAAGTTCGTCGGCCGGTTAATGTTTTCTCCACTATTTCATATTTCGCGGCGCATGCCCAACCGGCCGCGAGATGACTGATTTGCGAATATTTAATGGAATTTTGCCGTCTACAGGTTACTCAATAAACGTCGTTAGGATGGGCTGCTCACCGTTCGCCATAGACAGAGTTTATTTATCATTGGGCTTCCGGGAAACCGGCCATTTATGCACAAAGATCGCATCGCTATCATAGGAATCGGATGCCGCTTTCCCGGCGGAGTTAACGACGCGGAGTCTTTTTGGAAGTTGCTGGTGGAACGCAGGGACGCAGTCAGCGATGTGCCGGCGGATCGATGGAATGTAGAGCGATATTACGACCGCGAGCCGGCCATTCCCGGAAAAACGTTTGTTAAACGCGGCGGATTCCTCGACCAAATCGACAAGTTCGACCCGCAGTTTTTCGGCATTTCGCCGCGCGAAGCTCCTTACGTTGACCCGCAGCATCGTTTGCTGCTCGAGACGTCGTGGGAAGCAATCGAGAACGCGGGACTTGTACTCGACTTTGAGAAAGGCAGTGACATCGCTGTTTTCGTTGGCATTTCGCACAACGATTATCAAGGAATCCAAAGCACTGCTTTCGACCATTTCGGTATTACGCCCCATAGCGCCACCGGCAGCGCGCACTCTATCGCCGCGAATCGGATTTCCTACTGTCTAAATCTGCGAGGTCCGAGCGTCGCAATGGACACGGCGTGTTCGTCTGCCCTCACTGCGATCCACACTGCGTGCGAGCACATCTGGGCCGGACGCGGCGACACCGCACTTGCAGGCGGCGTGACTGTGATGATCACACCGGGCGGTTTCATCGGTTTTTCGCAGGCGTCAATGCTTTCGCCCGATGGGCGATGCGCTGCATTTGATGCGCGAGCGAACGGCTTCGTTCGCGGCGAAGGCGCGGGCATGGTCCTGCTCAAACGCCTGTCCCAGGCGATCGAAGATGACGACCCAATTCAGGGGGTGATCCTGGGTACGTCGATGAATCAGGACGGGCACACAAACGGTATCTCGCTGCCGAGCGCCGAAGCACAAGCGCGTCTCATTCAAGATGCTTGCAAGGACGCCGGCGTGTCACCGACGCAAATTGGATTCGTTGAGGCTCATGGGACCGGCACGGCCGTCGGTGACCCAATCGAAGCGCACGCTCTGGCAGAGGCGCTGTGCAAAAATCGTTCAACTCCGTTACCCATCGGTTCGGTAAAAACCAATGTTGGCCACCTTGAGACTGCAGCCGGCGTCGCCGGATTGTTGAAGGCGATGCTTGTTCTTAAGCACCGCACGATTCCCGCCAGCCTCCATTTCAACACCCCGAACCCGCAAATTGATTTCGACAAATTAAAGCTTCGCGTCCCGACGGCAGTCGAACCTTTCCCGGAGACGGATGGTGAATGCTTGGCTGGCGTGAACTCGTTCGGTTTCGGCGGCGCCAATGCGCACGTTATTCTGGCGGAGCCGCCACCGCTTCCACACGTTGACCATGGAGAACCCTGGCTTGACCGCGAATGGCCGATGATGCTGTCGGCCCGTTCGGAGGATGCCCTCCGCGGTTGTGCGATGAATTTGGCCGCATGGCTCACCGAACGATCGAACCTCAATGGGGATTCGCCTGTCCTGCCTGATTTGGTTTACACACTTGGCGCGCGGCGCAATCACCATCCACATCGCCTGACTTTGGTCGCGCGATCAATATCCGATCTGATTCAGGAACTCGACGCTTTCGCAATCAAGCAGGACAGCGTGAAGGTTCGCACTTCGTTCACGCCGCGCCCCGAATCCGCGCCGCGTGTCGCCTTCGTGATGAGTGGACAAGGGCCGCAATGGTGGGGCATGGGCCGCGAGCTGATGCACCGCGAACCTGTCTTTCGCCGGGTGATCGAACAGTGCGACGCGGCGATGCGCGGCATCACGAATTTTTCGTTGCTCGAAGAACTCGGCCGTTCCGAGGAGGATTCTCAACTGCACCGTACCGAAGTGGCGCAGCCGGCCATTTTCGCGATGCAGGTCGGACTGGCGGAACTGTGGAAATCGTGGGGCGTGCAGCCGGCGGCGGTCGCCGGCCATAGCGTGAGTGAAATTGCCGCAGCCTGTGTGGCAGGTTTGTTTTCCCTGGAACAAGGCGCGCGCACTACCGCGCTCCGCGCCCAATTCATGGAGAGTTGCGCCCGGGGCGAAGGAAAGATGCTCGCGGTCGGCCTCGGCGAAGAAGAAGTGCAGGCGTTGATCAACAAACATGATCGCACGGTTTCGATCGCCGCATTCAACGGCCCCCGTTCGCTTACCCTGGCCGGTCCTCGCCAATCGATTGAAGCGATGTTCGCCGAACTCGAACCGCAAGGCGTGTTCGCGCGCATAGTGCGCGTCGATCACCCATTTCATCACGCGATGATGCAACCGGCTTCAGAAGCGCTCGAAAACGCGCTGGCCGATCTCGCGCCGCAATCTGAAACTGTGCCATTATTCAGCACGGTCACCGGCAATCGCCTCGCTGGTGAGGCCGGGAATGCGGCGCACTGGGGCCGCGGCGTCCGGCAGCCGGTGCAATTTGCGCCGGCGATCAATGCGATCGCTGACTTCGGAGTAGATATTTGGCTGGAGCTCGGCGCCCACCCAGCCCTATCGCATTCTATCCACGAATGTCTCGCCAGCCGCGGCGGACCGAAACCGGTTGTAATCTCTTCTGTTCGCCGGGAGCGCGAATACGAATCGTTACTCGAAGCGGCAATGGACCTGCATCGAGCCGGAGTGCCGCTCAACTTCAAGGCAATGACGCCGTCGCGTCGTCTGCTTCCGCTTTCGGCTTACGCTTGGGATCGACACCGCTGGTGGAACGAGTCTCCCGCCTGGCGCGAATCCAGACTGGCACGCGGCGGCCGGGGCCTGCTCGATGTCCGGCTGCCGAGCGCGATGCCTGCGTGGTCCGCCCGGTTAGACAGCCGACACATGGCGTTCCTTAAAGATCACAAGGTCGAGAACCATGTTATTTTTCCAGCCGCGGGATTTGTTGATCTCGTAATTGAGGCCGGCACGCAACTTTTCGAAGGCCGACCGTTCACGGTCGAGGAGTTTGAGATTCGCAAACCGCTCATTCTGCCGGAACCTGCCGCCAGCATTCACATCGAGGTTTCGTACGAGCCTAACGATCGAACATTCGCGATCCAGAGTCGGTTCGACCAGGGAGCGTCCTGGTCGTTGCATGTCGTGGGCTCGATGCGCGCCGAACGGATCGAGTCGAGCTTCGCCGCGTCAAGTTTCGACACTGAAATCCAGCCGGTTATCTCGAAACTCAAGCCAGTCGATATCGACGCGTTTTACCGCTACATGAGCGATCTGGGACTCGGATATGGCGAAACATTTCGCTCTGTTCGCGAGCTTTCCGCCGCAGATGGTGAATCGTCCGGGCGGGTGGCGCTTTCTGAATCGATTGCGCCGAGGGCCGGTGAGTATCCGTTGCATCCCGTACTACTCGATGGCGCGTTACACGTGTTTTCCGCCGGCCGTTCGACGGTCGAAGCGCGCGGCTCGCAACTTAAATTGCCGGTCCGATTTGGCCGAATCCTGTTTCTTCGCTCTCCCGGAGCGTCTGCGCGGGTCCGGGCAAGTGTGGTCCAATGCACGGATGAGTTCGTCGAGGGACGCATCGGTCTTTATGATGAATCCGGCAAACCGTGTGTTCTGGTGGACGGGTTCCGCGCCATCAGTGTCGCCGGAGTGCGGCGGGGTACGCTCGGCGGAGTCCGCGATGTTCTCTATCATGTAGATTGGCAGCGCACCCCAAACGGATCCCACGCGCGAACGTTGGAACCGCTGCCGTTGACCCGGCTGCGCGACGCTGCCCAAGGTGCGCTCGACGATGTGCTCGCTACGCGCGGACGCGGGCGGCTTGAAAGTGCGATTGCCGCTCAGGACGATCTCGCTGCTGTGCTGCTGTGCGCGGGCCTCCGGGAAATGGGAGCTACGATAGGCGCTGATTTCACCGCCGATTCACTGCGGGTCGCCGTGCCGATGCGGCCAGTTTTCGAACAGTTGATGTTGAAACTTCAAAAGCGCGGCCTAGTGGAGTCAAGTGGATCGGGCTATAGACCGAACCCTGCGTTCACGACCACCGCTGAATCCGCTAACCAAGCGCAACGCCAATTCATCACGCAACATCCCGGTCATCTTCCTGAAGCGCAGCTCGTGGCTGGAAATTGTGCCGAGCTCGGGCCGATCTTGCGCGGCGAAAAGGATGCCGTGCAGGTGTTGTTCGCCGGCGCGGGCGCCGAACTGCTCGACCAATTTTACGGTGACGGTTTGCTTACCAGCCATTGGCTTGGCGCCATTACCGCTGCCGTGCAAACCGCCGCCAGCACGCTCCCGGAGGGACGCGGATTGCGCATCCTCGAAGTCGGCGCCGGGACTGGCGGACTGAGCGCGCAAATTCTACCCGCGCTCGAGCGCGGCTTGCATTCGTATACGTTTACCGATGTTTCGGCTGCTTTCTTCCCCGGTGCGAATCAAAAACTTTCGGCTTTTCCTGAAGTTGAGACGAAAATCTTCGATCTTGAAAAACCGGCGGCCGATCAAGGTTTTGAACTTGGCTCGTTCGATTTCGTAATCGGCACCAATGTGCTTCACGCCGTTGCCGACGTGCGAGCCGCGCTGCGTAATCTGCGTGATCTGCTGGCCCCCGGTGGTTCACTGGCTTTCATGGACGTGGCCACGCCCCAGCTCTGGACTGAAACCGTTTTCGGTCTAACCAGCGGTTGGTGGCGGTTTACCGACCGCGATCTGCGCTCGGTGCATCCCCTCCTCGGACGTTCGCAATGGGAAAGCGTGTTGCGCGAAACTGGCTTTAGCGACACCGCTTCGTTGCCAGGCTTCATCGGACGGGATGGTGAAGGCCAGATCGCTATTCTCGCGCGCAAAGCGTGGGAGCCTCCTGCCGCCCCGGAACCCGTTGCGGAGCTTCCGCCCGAGAAATCATGGCTCATTTTTGCCGACGAAGGCGGCGTCGGATCCTCGTTAGCCAAACGCTTGCGCGCGCATGATGTCCGTTGCCGAATCGTCCGTCCCGGAAATGCATTCGCTGAGCCGGAAACTGATACGTTCACGCTCAGAGCGGAAGTGCCCGAACACTGGCACCAACTTTTCACCGCGTTGGCTGGTGATGCCGAGCCCGAACGAATCATCTATCTTTGGAACCTTGACGCGCGGCTTGATCACGACGCAACAATTGGGACCGACGCACTGCTCCACCTTGTTCAAACGCTCGAAACCGCCCGGCCCTCTGCCAAATTGCGCATTGACTCAGTAACACGCGGCGCCCAGCCCGTCGGTCGCGAAACGAAAGCGACTACCATCGCGCAGGCGCCCGCGATCGGCCTGATGCGCGTGATACTTAACGAGTATCCGAATTTGATTTGTCGCGGGATTGATTTGCCGCCGACTCCATCGGCGGCCGAGCCTGAGGTCCTTTGGACAGAGTTGTTATGCGCTGAACCGGAGCGGGAAGTCGCGTTCCGGGGTGAAGCACGGTACGTGCAACGGCTCGACCGTGGGCGTCCGCGCATTGAGCGAAGTCTTGATCCGGCGCTGCCGTTACGTCTCGAATCACGCGAGCGCGGTCAGCTGGACGCGTTGAAGTTCGCTCCGTTCGCCCAGCCCTCCTGCGGTGCCGGCGAAGTCATGATCGAGGTAAAGGCGGCGGGCATGAATTTCCGTGATGTGCTCAAGGCGCTCGCGCTTTATCCCGGTGACGCACCTGATGCGCGGATCTTCGGCGACGAGGTCGGCGGCGTCGTCACCGCCGTGGGATTAGGTGTTACACACGTTGCGCGGGGCGATCGTGTGTTTGGCCTGGCCGTCTTCGGCCTGGCAACGCGAACGGTTGCGCGAGGCAGCGACGTGCAGCGAATTCCTAACGATCTTTCATTCGAGGAAGCCGCCACTCTACCGGTGGTGTTCATGACTTCCTGGCATGCGCTGAAGAATGTGGCGCGACTGCGCCAGGGAGAGCGGGTACTGATTCACGCCGGTGCCGGCGGCGTCGGCATGGCCGCAATTCAGATTGCACATCATCTCGGTGCCGAAGTCATCGCCAGCGCCGGCAGTCCCGCGAAGCGCGCCTTGCTCGAAACACTCGGCGTGAAACATGTGATCGATTCCCGACGCGGCGACTTTACCGAGGCGGTGATGAAACTTACCGATCGCCGCGGAGTAGACGTGGTGCTCAACGCGCTTGCTGGCGAAGCGATTCCAATGGGTCTTTCGTGTCTGGCCGAGTTCGGTCGCTTCATCGAGATTGGGAAACGCGACATTTACCAGAATTCCCGCATCCCGCTGCGACCGTTGCGACGCAACGCATCGTTTCACGTTGTGGCGATGGATGCCGTTTTTGCAGGTGACGAATCATTCACGCGGGAAATGCTGACGGAGATCTCCGGCCTCGTCGGGCAGGGCATCCTGCATCCGTTGCCATTCCGCGCATTTCCAGCGAACAACGTCGGCGCGGCCTTTCGACTCATGGCTGCCGGAAAGCACATCGGCAAAGTCGTCCTTTCGTTACCCGAAACGTTTTTGCCGCGGCGGGGCGAACCGATGGCGCCGAAATTCGAAATCAAATCGGACGGTTGCTATCTCATTACCGGCGCTTTCGGGGGCTTTGGAAAAGTCCTGGCGAACTGGCTTGTCCGCGGTGGCGCCCGGCATCTGGTGTTATCCAGTCGCAGCGGCGCTTCCACTCCGGACGCTGAGGCGTTCGTGAGCAGTCTGCGCGATCGGGGAGTTGGGGTGCAGATCCTAAAAGCCGATGCCGGTTCGCCTAACGACATCGGCCGCCTGTTTACTGACATTCAACAAAACGGCCAGCCGCTGCGTGGTGTGTTCCATCTCGCCATGTTCATTGACGATGCGCCGCTGGCTGCTCTCAACCGTGAGCGAATGGCGAGCGTCCTTGGCCCGAAAGCGCTCGGTGCCTGGTTGCTTCATGAACGCACGCGCGACATGGCACTCGATTGTTTCGTCATGTTTTCGTCTGTCTCCTCGATCTTCGGCAATCCGGCTCAGGGCAACTACGCAGCGGCCAACGCCTTTCTTGATTCCCTTGCACATCACCGTCACTCGTTAGGCCTTCCCGCACTCACTCTGAACTGGGGCGTCCTTGGCGGAGAAGGTTACGTCGCGCGTAACGAACGCGTCGCCGAGTTTCTAGAGAAGCAGGGTGTCAGTGCACTATCGCCCGGTGAAGTGATCTCCATCCTCGAATCTTCGCTCTCCGCCGGCAACACTCAGCTCGCCGCTATCCGGGTTGACTGGGCCAAATGGAAAACATTTTTCCGAGGCATGCAAGGGAACCCGCTTCTCGAGCGCATCTTCGCGTCGGTCGAAGATCGCGAGACTAACGGCGGCACCACCGATTGGCGCAACCGGATCGAATCGGCGGCTCCTGAGGAGAAGGAAACGGTGATCGCGCAAGCAGTTCGTGAAGCTGTCGGCTCCGTTCTTCGCGTAAAGCCTGACACGTTACGGGATGACCAACCCCTCACCGACCTCGGCCTCGACTCATTGATGGGCGTCGAGATCGAAAATTCGCTCGAGGCGGCCATCGGTGTCGCTCTTCCCCCTACGAGTTTGATGCGCGCGCGAACTATTGGTCAGATTGCGAGTTTGATCGCTGGCCACGTAGGCGGCACGGCGCCGCCAACTGCTGCGCCGGCAGCGGCACCAATTACCGTAGCAGAGCCGGCTCCGTCCACGGTTGAAGTTGATCTCGACGCCCTGTCCAACGAACAGATTGACCAGCTCCTCGGCGACGAGCAAAACATTGTATTGGAGAAAAGCGCGCATGGCTGACGATAAACGCGCTCGATTCAAACAATGGCTTGCCAACGGAGAAACCTGTCTCCATCCGCTGACCTTTCCACAGCGCGAATTGTGGGAAACATCCCTTGCCCCTCCCGCCGATGTGTCGAACCATATTTGCTGCGTAATTAACGTGCGCGGTCTCATCTCACCGGAAGATTGCATGGCTTCCATGCAACGCGTGGTTAACCGACAGGAAGTGTTGCGGCTTTCTGTCTTGCCCGGCAAAAACGGGCCCGTTCAGTTGATCCGAACGCAGCGCGAGCCGGTGATGCGGTTTCGTGACATTCCGTCAAACAGTTCGGCGCAAGCAATCGAAGAGCTCGCGCTCGGGATTTTCTACGAACCATTCGATTTGGTCCAGGGTCCTCTGTATAGAGTGGAAGTGCTCCGCCGCGCGCCCGACGACCAGGTGATGGTTTTCACAATTCATCACGCCATCGCCGACGGGTGGACGTTGGGCGTCTTCGTCCAGGATCTATGCGCCGCCTACGTCCAACAGCGTACCGGTGCATCCAATGGACTTGCTCCTGTGCCGACATCCTATTCCGCCTGGGGGACCGCCGAACGTGCATTCTGGCAACCGGCCGAGCTGGAACCGCGTATCGCGTTTTGGAAATCGCGCCTCACCGGAGTACACCGACTGTGGAGCATGCCGGACGAAACCAACGTCGTCTTTCTGCCGCGACGATTGGTTTCGCAATTACCGGCGGAGATCAGCGGACCCGTGCGGGAGTTGGCCCGTCGCAGCGGCGCCACGCTTTTTAGCACTTTGCTTGCAGCCTTCCAAGTTACGCTGTCGCGGTGGACCGGCGCCGAAGACATTGTAGTGGGAACGCCAGTCGCGAACCGCACGAGGCACGATGTCCGCGAGACAATGGGATATTTTTCCGGCGTCGTGCCGCTGCGCGGTCAGGTGGAACGAGGCCGCCCATTTTCAGAACATTTACGAATCGTTCACCAATCCACAGTCGATTCATTTGCAAACGCAATGCCATTTACAGAACTTGTCCGGGCAATAGGCGAACGTCCGACGCCAAAACACAACCCCATTTTTGAAGTGCGATTCGCTTTACAAAACCATCCCGTGCCCGACGTGGAGATTCGAGGACTCTCACTTAAGCTGAGGATGCGCTCGACCGGAACGCCCCGATTCGATCTGGGATGCGAGATAACCGAACTGGGCGACACGCTTGAAGTAGTTTGGCTATTCCGGGAAAATCTCTTTTCACAACCTGAAATAGAAGAACTGGGGCGTTTATTCGGGACAGTAGTGGAAAGCATCTGCCGCGCGCCGGAGAGACGAACCGCAGTCGTAACGAGTTGAAATGGCAAACATTCCATCAACGAGAGAGAGCGTTTCCGAAATGCGGGACGAACACGACGTGAGCAGCGTCGCGTTCCAAACCCTCGTGTTCTCGCTCGCTATCGCAGAAGTCGCACTCTGGGCTGTGGTGTGGAGTGGATGGGTTTGGCTGTCACTGCCTCTGGTCTTGGTCGCCGCCCATCTCATGCATGGGCTGTTGATTGGCTTTCACGAGGCGTCGCACGGTCTGTTGCGAAAGAGCCGTCGTTTGAATGAATTCGATGGTGTAATCCTCGGCGTATTCAGTTTCCTGCCGTTCAGTCTGTATCGGGTGGTGCATCAAATGCATCACATGCATCTTGCTACCGAGCGCGATACTGAGCTTTGGCCGTTGGTCATCACCAAAGCGCCCCGTTGGGCGCGACGCTCGGCTGCTCTCCTCGAACTCACCGTCGGTCTGTTCTATTCACCGTTGATCTTCTTGCGCGTTTTCCTGCGCCGACCTTCGTTAGTCCGTAGCCGAAAGGTGAGACGGAGAATTTGGGCTGAGCTTGCACTCGCGATTGTTGTCTGGACTGCCATTCTGACTGCAATCGCGTTTTTTGGGGTGTGGAAATATTTCCTCTGGATGTATCTGGTCCCGGGATTGATAGCGGCAAATCTTCAGAGCTGGCGCAAATACATTGAACACGTTGGCCTGACCGGCAATACTGTGAATAGCTCTACCCGAAGCATTGTGCCGAAGAGCTGGCTCGGCCATTTGTTTGCTTACACGTTGCTTCACGAACCTTACCACGGCGTGCATCATCAAAATGCCGGACTTCCGCATCGTGTGCTGCCTCAGTTTACCTCTGTGCTCACACCGAAAAGACCCGACGACGTGGCTCCATTCATGAGCTATCGACAGGCGTTGCCGGACCTGATCCGCAGCCTGGCGAATCCTCGCGTCGGAGCGCAATGGTGCGATTCCGCTGACAGCCGATTAGGTGAGCATCGCGAATTCGTCGCAAATAGGAAACCGATGAATGAAGCTCCGCGTGACGAACCCGCTTACCGGCATTAAGTCCCAAACATAGCCGCCAGCGCGCCGCAGTTCCTTTCGCGGCTTCCTATTTCATCATGAACACGCCGTCGGAATCCACCGAAAATGCCAGGTCGCCTTTCGTCTTTGAGGCGGCTGGGCTCAAAAAGGATTACGACGATGGCCAGGTGCACGCTTTGCGAGGCGTGGATTTACAAATCAGGGAAGGCGAGTTTGTCGCGATCGTTGGCCCGAGTGGGAGCGGGAAGACAACTTTGTTGCAAATGCTCGGCGCGCTCGACCGGCCGACCGCCGGAACATTAAAGTATCGGCGCAAATCACTGCTCGATTTTGACGATGCCGCAGCCTATCGGGCTCACGAGATCGGTTTTATCTTTCAAGCGTTTCATCTACTTCCGACGTTCACCGCGATTGAGAATGTCCAGATTCCGATGTTCGAAAATCACCAGTCGCGCGCCGCGCGAAAGACGCGCGCTCTCGAATTATTGAGAGCGGTCGGACTCGAACAGCGAGTGAATCATTTTCCTGCGAAACTTTCCGGCGGCGAGCGCCAGCGCGTCGCGATTGCCAGAAGCTTGGCGAACTCTCCATCGGTCCTTTTGGCCGATGAACCCACCGGCAATCTGGATAGCGAAAGCGCGAAACACATACTCGATCTAATCACCTCTCTCCACTTCGAACGTCGCATGACGCTGATCCTCGTCACTCATGATATGAGTGTTGCGTCGCGCGCAGCGCGTGCGATCCAGATGAAGGACGGCCAGGTTGTTTTCGATGGCGATCCCGCAAAACTTTCCAGGCACGCATGAGATGACTTTTTTCGATGTTATCACGCGCGGTCTCAAGCGCCGACCAGTCCGAACCGGTTTGACCCTTCTGGGAATTGCAGTGGGTATCGCGGCCGTCGTGGCATTGATCGGCTTGTCCCGAGGCCTGGTAACAAGCTGGACCGCAGGTATGAAGTCGCGTGGAACCGACATTGTCGTTCATAATATGCGCGGCTCTCTGACCCCGAAGCCGTTTCCCGCAGCTACGCGCGATCGCATTGCGCATCTGCCCGGTGTTGCTGCAACATGTATGATTCTGGTTGATTTGATGAGCGTCGAGAACGCCGAGCTGATGATTGTGTCGGGGCGCGAGTGGGGCTGTTTTGCCTGGGAAAATCTCAAGCTGGTTTCCGGACGGATGCCAAAGGACCAGATGGAGCGAGCGGTGCTTCTCGGCATCACCGCCGCGGATGTGTTGAAAAAGAAAGTGGGCGATGCGGTTCAGATCGAGACCGAAGAACTCACTGTCGTTGGCATTGTCGAAGGCGGTGCCTTTGTTGAGAACGGTTCGATCATTCTTTCATTGCCGCTACTGCAGCAGATCACCGGAAATCAGGACAAAATCAGCGCGATCGACGTGCGACTCGCTGCCGGGACTAACGACGCGGGGATCCGGCGGCTTTGCGAAGAAATGTCACGGCTTATTCCGGAAGCCCATGCTGAGCCCGCGGGCGAACACCTGGCCCATACCGAGGGCTATCGCGTGATTAGTGCAATGAGTTGGGGCACATCATTGCTGGCCATACTGGTCGGTGTGCTCGGCGTGACAAACACAATGCTCATGAGCGTTTTTGAACGAAAGCAGGAGATCGCAATTTTGTTGGCACTCGGGTGGAAGCGCAGCCGGATCGTGCGAATGATTTTACTGGAGTCTGCCATGCTGGGATTACTCGGTGGAATCATCGGCGTAGGATTAGGCGTTATCGGTGTTCACCTGATGCAAGCTGCGCCTGCGATCCGCGGCCTGCTGGAACCGGATCTTAGCTTTAATCTCATACTGATGGCCGTTACCATCGCTGTCTGCGTCGGCGTTCTGAGCGGTTTTTATCCGGCATGGCGGAGTTCGCGGTTGACGCCGAGCCTTGCCTTACATGGCTGAACAAACCAACAACGCTTCGTAGCATTACTTATGAATCTTCATTTTCACATTAGAAAAACCTGTTTCGCCGGCATCTGTCTTGGCCTTGCCCTCCCGTGCTTTGTGTCCGCCGCCGACACGGCCTCGGAGCTAGCCGCTAGACTGCGTGCAAAACAAAGCTCTCCCATGTTCGTCCGGATTCGGATGGAGATCGGAAGTGGCGAGAAACAAACGCTCCAGATTCAAATCAAGTCTCGTGTTTCCGACGCGGCCGGCGACATCGTTTATCAAATACTTTTTCCGAAAGAGCGAAAAGGTGAATCGGTTTTGCTTCACCGATCCGGACACAAATTCAGTGGGACATTGTTCACGCCGCCGAACAATCTTAAACCGATTGGGTCGGCTGAGATGAAACAATCGCTCTTTGGCAGCGACCTTTCCTACGAAGAGATAATTGACAGTCCCTTCGGCTGGAGTCAGCAGGCAATTGTGGGCACGGAAGACATGGATGGCACTCCCTGCCAGATTCTAGAATCGAAACCGGGCAAAGGTCACACCTCGTCTTACTCCAGTGTGAAAAGCTGGGTTGATTCGCGCCGGCTGGTGCCTCTACGCATCGAAAAATATGACACCTCAGGCAAAGTTGTTCGGCGCATCAATACCACCCGTGTTTTGCTCGAGGGAGGTGATTCGCTTCCAGCCGATCTCAAAGTTTACGGCCCCCGCGGTTCTGTCACTCACATAACCGGGTCACGCATTAAGCGCGGTGTGAGCTACGCAGACACCGAATTCACGCCGGAGGGTCTCAAACAGCTTAACGCTCCTCCAGGTTCGGGTTCCTCGGAATAGAAAGTACGTCATCCTCATCTGCGGGCCGCACCAGTTAGGGCATTCAGAATCTGAATCAAATTCGCCTAAGCCTTGACGGGTGACAGACACGAACGGTGGGTAAGCGCTTCTCACTTGCTGTGACTGTCTTGATCGACTTTGTCACTGTCAAACATCGCGCGAACTGCAGAGATTGCTCGCTATTTGCGATGATGCCCGCGCTTTGAGGCTTGTACGTTATGAATCTTTAGCTTCGTCGAGAGTGAGCGTTTGGCCGATTTTCATCACGCGTAGCTGCGCCTTTGATTTACGCGTTTTCAGTTCGCGTTCGAATGCTTCAGGTGTTCCTGTCAAAATCGGAAAGGTTCCGTAGTGCATCGGAATTACTTCGCGTGGATTAACGAGCTTGACTGCTTCCGCTGCCCGGTCAGGTCCCATCGTAAAATGGTCCCCGATGCAAACCAGCATTGCATCGATCTTGTGAAAACGCGATACCAGCGCCATGTCGGAAAACAAATCTGTGTCGCCCGTATGATAAATCGTAGGGCCGCGGTGAATCGCAATCACCAATCCGGCCGGAGTGCCGCCATAAACCGCCGGTGCGGTTTCTTCCTTGGAAACTCCGGAGCCATGCCACGCGGGTACAAACGTGACTGCGATTTCGCCTCCGAGCAGAGTGAGCGTGCCACCCATGTGCCCGGTTGTTTCAACATCAGCGAGCTCACTCGGATAACCCAGCGCGGTAACAATCGCCGCCGATAGATCAAATGTCGCCACGAGTTTCGCACGTGTCTTTTTCCCGATCTCTACCACATTTCCCACGTGATCGGAATGTCCATGTGTAACCAGGATAAGATCGACATCCTTAAGCGCAGCGATCTCTTCCTTGCCTCGTTCGAAAACGGGGTTCGTCAGCCACGGATCGATGAGGAGAACTTTTCCGCCCGGCGTCACGACCTTGAAAGCCGATTGGCCGTACCAAGTTAGTTGCGTGTTCATGTTCCTCAGCAAACCGAAAAGATTTCACCGAGCAAGGGCGTTATGACCAATTGCGAGGCTGCGAATGAGTTATTATTTCGTCATTTGTGGTCATTTTCTGTAAGCGTCATTAGTCCGTGTATAATTACGCCGGATTATGGATCACGGAAAAGCGCATCGACATCTTGCCAACACTGATCCGCGCATGGCGCGGTTGATCGCCCGCTCGCGCCGATACAACATCGCCCCCGCCGTTTCGATCCGGCCGTTCGACGCGCTAGCCGAGTCCATCGCTTACCAACAATTGAGCGGCAAAGCTGCAGCCACGATCTTTGGCCGTGTCCGCGCTCTCTATCCCAAAAGAAAATGGCTCGATCCCGAGCAACTGCTCGCCACGCCGGACGAAAGCCTTCGCGCCGCCGGCCTTTCGCGTGCGAAGACTGCCGCGTTAAAGGATCTCGCTGCAAAAACCATTGACGGGACCGTGCCATCCGGCCGCGCACTTCTTCGGATGAGCGATGACGAAATCATCGCGCGCCTCACACAGGTACGCGGCATAGGCCGCTGGACGGTTGAGATGCTTCTCTTGTTCGATCTTGGTCGGCCAGATGTCTGGCCCGTCGATGATTACGGCGTGCGCAAAGGTTTCGCCAAGACTTTTGGCCGGCGAAAATTGCCCACCCCCAAACAACTGGTGAAGATCGGCGAAAAATGGCGTCCCTATCGCTCGGTTGCAGCCTGGTATTTCTGGCGGGCGCTAGACCAACCAGAGAAGTTACAAAGTTAAAAACGTTACAAGAGTTACAAAGGCTGAAGACGACTCCTCTGTAACTTTTGTAACCCTTGTAACCGTTTACCCTTGCGCTCCGCGCCGCGCCTCGCTAAAACGCCCACATCATGGCCATGATCCACGTTAACCGAGGCGCAACAAGCTTGGGCGTATTTTCTGAGGAAGAAGTTCGCGAAGGCCTGCGCACTGGCCGCTTCGCTCCCGCTGATATTGGGTGGCGCGAAGGAATGGCGACTTGGCAGCCGCTCTCGCAGTTTCCAGAGCTGGGAGCCGTCGCGCCGGCTGCGCCACCCGCGCAGATCGGCGCCGTCTCGACGTCAGAAACCGCGGCGCCGCGCAGCGGCCTGCCTTGGGAGAACCGGCAAGAGCGCGGCTTTTTCAACGCGTTTGTCGAGACTCTGGTCATGGTCCTTACCAAACCGGGTGAAGCCTTCACGGTAATGAAACGTGAAGGAGGGTTGGGCGAACCGCTTCTCTATGTAGTAGTGGGCAGCAGTTTCGGAATCATCGTTTATTTTCTGATGACGTTGCTTCTGCCGTCGGCAATACCACTGGGCGATCGACACGGTATGGCACATTTGGTTGGCGCGGGAATTGGATCGATTATTATGATCATTTTAGCCCCGGCCTTCGCGGCAATCGGCGCCTTCATCGCCGCGGCCATCTTTCATGTTTGTTTGATGATCGTCGGCGGCGCCAGACAATCATTTGAAACAACGTTTCGGGTTGTTTGCTTTACCGGCGGCTCCATTGATCCATTGCTGATTATTCCGTTTTGTGGCGGCCTTATCGTGGGCATCTGGAAAATTGTACTTTATTGTATTGGCTTATCCCGCGCGCACGAGACGGAAATTGGACGCGTGGTTCTGGCAGTGCTTCTGCCACTGGTTGTTTGCTGCGGAGGAGTGCTGTTGATCGCGTTCATGATCGGCGGATTGGGAGCGTGGAGTGCTTCGCAGCATTAGCTCCGAAGTTTGCGGGATGCAGGTTTGCGGTCGTCAACTCAATGCCGGAGAAATCGATCACGAGGTGATCTGGCTAAGTGTCTCGGTTTTGTCGCTGACTGCCGCAGTCCTTTGGCTGGCGCTGGGCCTGCCCTGGCCCGCCTGCGTGTTTCATACGCTCACGGGTTTGCCGTGCCTAACCTGCGGAATGACGCGCTGTGGGATTGAATTCTTTCACGGGCACTTCTTCGCCGCATTGAAATGGAATCCGCTTGTCTTTGCACTTCTGTGGGGCGTGGTTGCGTTTGACCTCTATGCTTTGGTGACGCTAGCAATGCGCGGGCCTCGCTTGCGAATCGTGTTTCGTCAGGCTGAAAGAAAATACGCGCGAGGAGTCATCGTCGCGGTACTCGCTTTAAACTGGTTTTATTTGCTTTCGCACTGGCGCGACTTCTGAAGCTTGTCGATTTGAGCTTCTCTGGAGCTTGGATGTTTGGATTTGGTGCTTGCTGCTCTGTGGCTAATTTGGGCACATGCGAGTTCTGGTGACAGGCGGCGCGGGTTTTATTGGATCGCATCTTGTCGAGAAGCTGCTCGCGGCCAGCCACGATGTGGTCGTCCTCGATGACTTCAACGATTTTTACGATCCGCAGATCAAGCACAAGAACATTGCCGGTTTCGCCAGGGACGTAACCGTTTACCACGTCGATCTTCGGGACAGCGAATCAGTGCAAAATTTGTTTCACCGCGAGAAAGTTGACGTCATCGCACATCTGGCTGCGCGCGCAGGCGTTCGGCCCTCTATTCAATACCCCCGGCTCTATTACGATACAAACGTCACTGGGACACTCCATTTGCTCGAGGCGGCCCGCGTAACCGGTATTGAACGATTCATCTTTGCATCGAGCTCGTCGGTGTACGGAGCTTCGAAGGCGATCCCATTTTCCGAGGATGAACATCTCCGTCAGACAATCAGTCCGTATGCCGCCACGAAAGTGGCAGGCGAATTTCTTTGCTCGACTTACTCACATCTCTACAACCTTCGTGTAGTGCCACTTCGCTACTTCACTGTGTACGGTCCGCGGCAACGGCCGGATCTGGCCATTCATCAATTCACCCGTCGCATTTACGCCGGGCAACCCATCGATCAATTTGGGGACGGCACGACGCGCCGCGATTATACTTACATTGAGGACGTGATTCAGGGAACGATGGCTGCGCTCGAGTACGAAGGCCCGCTCTTCGACATCTTCAACCTTGGTGAGAGCGAGACGATTCAGCTCAAAGACTTGATCGTAGCGATCGAAAATGCGCTTGGGAAGAGGGCGAAAATTAACCAGCTGCCGGAGCAACCTGGCGATATGTCGCTGACTTGTGCAGACATTTCGAAAGCAAGAAAATTACTCGGCTACAAGCCGACCACGCGATTGAGTGAAGGGCTGCCGAATTTTATCGATTGGTTTTTGCATAGCCAAAGAACGGCGCGCACGGAGTGACGCGCCTACCAGCGAAAGCCACGCTGGCGGGTTGGTAGGGCGGGCAGTCCTCTGCAGGCCGTTTCATTTTATTCATTTCGCTGACAGATGTTGTAGTTTCTCGCTTGTGATTTCAAAATTGCCATTCGATCAGCGCGCCTGTTTCATCGCCGGTCAGGCGAAATCTGGCACCACGCTTTTGATTGCGCTGCTTGATAACCATCCCGAGCTACTCGTGTTGCCGGAAGAGACCGCGTATTTTCCTACTGTTCTCACTAAATATGCGCCGCGCGGGCGCCGCGCGCAGTTTGATTACCTGACGAAACAATCGCTTTCCAACGTGCTGTTCGGCGGCCCGTGCAAGTGGGGTAAGCGGAATTACTCTACATTCCCACGCCAGAAGTTTTTCGACACATTCGAGAGTGCGGCATTTGATCCTGCAAACACGCAGGAAGATTTGCTTGTGCTCATGGTGAAAGCATATGCGGCAACGCTCGAACGGCCGTTGGATACGGTAGCGCGCTGGGTGGAAAAAACCCCGGCCAATCGCAATCACATTCCGGAGATTTACAGGCGCTTTCCATATGCAAAAATTCTGGTCACGATTCGCGACCCGCGCGCCATTCTTGCCGCGCAAATCGCGCTGGAGAAGACAAGACAAACAGGACGGTTCTCGATTTACTACGTGATCGCGCATTGGCGGGTAGCTGCCCGGCTCGCCAGGCGTGTGCGGGACGGCCGGATTCCCGGTTTTGTGGTGCCGTATGAAAAATTAGTCTACGCGCCGGCCAGGATGATGGAAGAAGTTTGCGCGTATCTGGAAATCGACTTCGACCGAGACATCGTGTTGACACCGACGAAGGTGGGCCAGTTCTGGAAGGGTAACTCCGCGGCGCGGATTAACTTTTCGCAAATCAGCTCAGAACCGGCGACACGGTGGGAAGGTGAACTCTCCGAGGACGAAGTGGGGTGGGTAGAATGGCATTGCCGCGATCTCATGCCGGAATTCGGATACGAACCGAGACTAAGTCGGCGCGATTTGCGATATTTTGTGCGGCCGATTCGCGGCGAGCGTCCCAGAGAATACATCAAGTCGCGCGCATACTCGCTGCGCGATCAAATCACTCGCTAATCAGCCAGCCCGAGCCGCGCAGATGGCGACGGATCTCTCTTAAGAAGTTTGCAACATGCAAGTTAACTTGTGTGTTCCATCAGCTTTTCAGAGATCCTTCGCTTCACTCAGAATGATCTGCAGGTCGTCGCAGGTAAAAGAGCAATTCAATCGGCCTGACTTGCAATCGCACTGGAAGCAGGCCATAATCACGCCGAGATGTCGGGAATCTTCGATCTTCCGAGCGTCCGGTTTCTACTACGATTCAGGTTTCTTAAGCCGATGCTGCAAACAATTGCGGCGTCACTGTTTCGTTGGTTGAGTGCGCCGGCGTGCGCTGTGAGACAAGTCCATTTCCGACACGACGAGGCGGAGTTTCCATCGGCGTCGCAGAGTGGTTGCAAACAGTTTGACTGGACTCTTGATGATTCGCGCGCCGCGGACCGTGTCCCGAACCTTTTCGGGGCGCTCCGCCCTTTTAACCATTGGATAAAGATTAAGGATAAACATGAACTCTTATTCAGCCGGAAAGCGCTCCCACCGCTCGCGCGGGGGGGGGCGACGCAGAGCAAATCACGAGCGCTTTCGAGATCGACGGGAAGTAACGAAGACGCAGAAAAAAACATTCTGGCAACGGGTTGCCGAATTTTTCGGAAACGGAGGGGAAAAACGAAAAACAGCAGCGCAGCCGCGCAATGGTTCGCAGCCCTCGCGACCGTCGCGCAAACCCGAGCGCATTGAAGTCACTTCGCCCCGTCTGTACGTTGGCAATTTGTCGTTCGATGCTACCGAGAGCGATCTGTTTGAATTGTTCAACGGAGTGGGGCACGTGCAAAATGCCGAGGTCGTAAGTTACCGGCACAACCAACGCTCGAAGGGTTTTGCCTTTGTGCAGATGCAAACCGTCGAGGAAGCGAAACGCGCCGTGGAGGAATTGCACGACAAAGAATTCCTTGGCCGCAGGCTGGTCGTGAGCGGGGCAAAATCCGACCAGCACCAGGTGCGCTAACAACTTTCCCCGGCAAAACTCATGGAGGTGGACGCCGCGACACGGCGTTTCTACCTCTTAATTTCCAGATACGTCCTCGCCTGCACGTGATTCGTGCCTGGCTGGAATTCTTCCACGCGCATTTGTTTCAGAAACCAGCGGCCCTCGATCTTTTGCGCAGACACGACTTCGAAGCGCTTCGTGAGCTGCGCGTTCCAATCGTAGCCTTCCATCCGCATCAGCGCGCCGCTAGCCTTGTCCACCCACAGCAACACATTTGAATACTGCGACTCGCGCGAGGGCGCGCGCAGTTGAAGTTTCCAGCAATTGCGAGTGCGAACCTTTTCCTCGCCCAAGACGCGCGCAGTCGGCCAGTATAGAAATTTGAACGACAGGTCTTCGTACGTCACGCTCGTGCCCCGGATTCTTTGATCGAGCTTCGAAGCGGGAACCTTTTCGGCCTCACCCTCGCTCACAAGATCGAGCCGCGAACCATTCTCGCCCAGGCGCAACTGCAAAACCTCATCCGGATTTGTGAACGAATAACGAATCAGCGGCCCGTTTTGCACCAGCTGAAACGGAATAACGACATCATTCTGTCGAAGCTGTCCCTGCAGATCGATTTGCTGTCGTGACTCCATCATGCGGACAGAGGCGAGGATCTCTTTCGCTGAAGGCGGAGGGTCCGCGAAGCTCGACATGGCTGCGAACGCCAAACAAATGACGAATGACGAATGACGAATGACGAAGGAATGACGAAGCGCGAATGACAAAAGGAAAGCCCCGGATTGTAAATTCGTCATTCGAGCATTCGAGCTTATTTCGTCATTTGTCATTCGTGCTTCGTCATTGTCCCGCGTTTGTTTATTGGATCGGTAACGATTAAACCTTAATTCACGATCGATTTCGACCCACGTGGACGAGTCTCTGCTTCATTTAATTAACCAACAATGGACAAGCCCGTTTCTGGACTTGTTCATGGCGGCATTGAGCGATGCCGAGATTTGGAGACCGTTCTTTGTCGCAGTTGGAATTAGCGCACTCTTGTTTGGCGGATTCAAAACGCGTGCGTTCGTCATCTGCTTGGTCCTGTCTTTGTTAATCGGAAGCTTGGTGACAAGTGCATTGAAGTCCGCTGTGGATCGCCCTCGGCCGAAACAGGTCGAGAGCGTGCGGATGGTCCAGTTACAAAAGGCGCGTCCGAAATTTCTAACCCTTTTCAAGGAGCCGATTATTCGCTTGTCCGATTCCTCCGATCGCAGCCGGTCGGGACCGTCGTTTCCGTCAGGACACGTGGCGACCAACACAATAATTGCCGTTTTTTGCACCCTGTTTTACCGACGCGGCTGGCTGTATTGGTTCGTAACCGGTGCGGTCGGTTATTCACGAATTTATCTCGGCTCGCACTGGCCCAGCGATGTGCTCGCTACCGTTTTTCTCGGCATCGGTGAATCACTCTTGTTGCTCGCGTTGTCCGAGTTGATCTGGAGGGTCGTGGGACGGAAATTGGTGCCGAAGCTTTTTGCACGCCATCCAGGTTTGGTTGCTGATTTAAGCGGTAGATCGCCACGCCCCACATGAGCACGACGCGCGCGGTCTGGTTTTTTATCATCGCGCTAACGGCTATTCGCTTGTCAATGCTGTCCACTAGCGATCTGGAATTCGACGAGGCGCATTACTGGATGTGGTCGGAGCGGCTCGCGCCCGCGTATTTCAGCAAGGGGCCGGCCATTGCCTTTGTCATCCGCGCTAGCACTGCGGTTTTCGGCTCAAACGAATTCGGCGTCCGCTTCTTCAGTCCGCTACTGGCGGCAGGAACAAGTCTGCTCTTGTTTTACTTCGCGCGACGTTTGTTCAGTGCCACCGCCGGATTGTGGGTGGTGGTCGCGTTGAATGTTACCCCCATCTTCAATATCGGTTCGTTCGTGATGACGATTGATGCGTTATCGATCTTCTTCTGGCTGGCGGCGATGTTCACATTTTGGTTGGCGGTGGAAGAGAGTCCGAATTTCTCTTGGTATTGGCCACTTACCGGGTTGCTGATTGGGCTAGGTTTTCTTTCCAAATACACGGACGCACTTGAGCTTGTATCGATTGTGTTGGTGCTCGCATTGGCTCCCCGCCTTAGACAGGAATTCAAGCGCCCGGGTCTGTACTCATTGCTCGGCGTATTCGCCGTTTGCACAGTGCCGCCTATTGTCTGGAACCAGCAACATGCCTGGATCACGCTGGTGCATTTGCGATCGCGGGGAAGTCTCGAGCACGGCTTTGGTTTTCATCCGGCCGAGGTTCTTTCGTTTCTGGGCCAGCATTTTCTGGTCTACTCACCAATTCTCTTTCTGGCCCTTGCTTGGGGGGTCATTGCAAGCTGGCGACGCGTCAATCAGCAGTTCAAAGTCCTGTTCTTGATGTGGTTTGGGTTACCCGTATTTCTCTTTTACTTGCTTCTTTCACTAAACAAGGCCGCGGCACCTAATTGGGATGGCCTGGCCTTCCTGGGCTTCGGCCTTTTGGCAGTTCATTTCTGGTGGGAAAAACTCGAAGCGAGCGTGACGTTACGACTCGGCGCGGTCGTGGCGGTAATGGTTGGGCTCACAATGAGCGTCGTCGCCCTGGACACAGACGTGTTGCGCGTGACTGGTTACCGGTTCAAGCGAAGTGACCCAAGCGACCGGATGCGCGGATGGAAAAGCGCTACCGGCGCTCTGGAAAAAATGCGTAACGATCTGGAGATGAAATTTGGCGAGAAACTCTTTCTAATTGCTGATGCTCGCGATCGGGCATCAGAGATTTCTTTTTATCTGCGCGATAAACGGGTGGAAGGGCCCGATCACCCGCCGGTATATATCCCCGAATCGCAGGACATGGTGAATCAGTTCTCCTTTTGGCCGCGCTATGACGAATTCGTCGAGGTAAAACCGGGCATGCCGCGGCCAGAGAGTGAAACGTACACTGAGGAGAACGGCATTAACCCTTTCGTTGGCCGTGATGCTCTCTTCATTCGGAGCGGCGAGAAAGAACACGTGCCCCACAACATCACGGCTGGATTTCAATCAACTGAGCCGGTGGGGACCATTGAGGTGCGGCGCTACGGCAAAGTTTTGCGAATATGGCAGGTGTTTCTTTGCCGTAACTACCGAACGCTCCCGCTATGACGCAGCAGTCAAGCTCACCGGCGGTTTCCGTCGTAGTTCCTCTTTTTAACGAAGAAGAGAGCATCGGCATCTTGCAATCAGAACTGCGCGCAGCGCTGAAGGACCTCGATTACGAAACTATCTTTGTCGACGACGGATCGATCGATCGCACCGTGGAGCGTATTGAACCAAAGACGAACGTGCGCATAATTCGTTTCGAGAAAAATACCGGGCAAAGCGCCGCGATTTACGCCGGTCTAAAAGCAGCGCGGGAATGTGTCAGCGCCCTTATTCCATTCAAGGGAATGCACCGTTTCATTCCCGCGCTGGTCAAAGGCGCCGGCTACCGGCTTGTGGAGATTCCAGTGAACCATCGGCCCCGTCGTTTCGGCCAAAGCAAATACGGTCTGGGTAATCGCGCTTTTCGCGCGACAGTCGATATGTTCGGCGTGCGTTGGCTGTTGTCGCGGCGGTTGGACCATAAGATTCGCGAGGAAAATGAGTAGAGAGCGCGGGCATTCTGCCCGCTGCCGCCGGCATGTTGCCGTCGGCTCCCATGAACACGATTCGGATGATGTTGCGAATCCAAGCCTGTGAGTCGGATGTACTTTCCGCAGACGCTGTCCGGCCAAATGCCGGACAGAGCGGCAACATGTCCGCGCTCCCCTAAAACACGCTTGTCAACCCAGACGCCCCCGCTAAGCTTGGCCTCCCGCACCGGGAATCCGCATGTCCTTGGCTAATTTACTTTCTGCCGAGCAAATCATCCCAGAGATGAAAGCAACGGAACGCTGGGCGGCCATCGTCGAGTTGATCGATTTGCTCGTTCGACTTGGCAAAATAAAACCCGCAGATCGCGATCCTATTCTTACCGCGCTTCGACAGCGCGAGGAAACTATGAGCACCGGAATCGGATTCGGGATCGCCATTCCACATTGTTCTTCGGACCGGCTCGATGAGGTCGTTGCCGCTTTCGGAAGATCCACCAACGGTATTGAGTTTGATGCGCTCGATAATGCTCCGGTAAAATTCGTCGTCCTTTTCATCGTGCCGAAAAATCAATTTCAGACGCATCTGCGTACGCTTGCTTCCATTGCAAAGTTCCTTAACGACCGGTCCGTGCGCGAGAGTCTGGCCACCGCGAAATCCGCGGAGGAAATTTTGTCGATCTTTCGCGATCGCTCGTAACTGTAACCGTCGACCTGTGGGCGACGTGGCGCGCGGGCGCAAGAAAACCTCAGCGCCGCGCCTCGCACAGCGAGGCGGCTACAACAAGGCAGTGGCGGACTAACAATGCAGACATTTCAATCACTTCTCGTAGAGAAACTTTCCGACGCGCTCCGCGCCGCCGGTTTGCCGGACACCGGCGAGCTGACGCCGGCAAGCGATCCGCGGTTCGGCGATTATCAGACTAACGCCGCTCTCGTGCTGGGAAAGCAGCGCGGCGAAAATCCGCGGGTCCTCGCGGAGAAAATTGTCGCGCAGATTGAGGCTGGCGATCTTTGCGAATCGCCGGCAGTCGCAGGCGCAGGTTTCATCAACTTCACACTGCGTCCCGGCGCAGTCGCTGAAAAGACAATGGAGCTGTTGCGGGATCAGCGACTTGGTGTTGCTGAGGTTAAATCGCCACGCCGCATTGTGATTGATTTTGGCTCACCGAATGTGGCTAAACCGATGCATGTCGGTCATATCCGCAGCACCGTGCTCGGGGACGCTCTGGCGCGCATCGCGCAGTTTCTCGGGCACGAAGTCATCCGCGATAATCATCTTGGTGATTGGGGCACGCAGTTCGGGATGGTGATTTACGGCTGGAAAAATTTGCTGGATCGACAAGCGCTCCAGCGTAATCCGCTGGCGGAGATTGTTCGCATTTACAAGGAGACAAACGAGCGAGCAACAAAGGATGCCGAAGTTCGCGAAGCATGCCGCCAGGAGTTGATAAAGCTCCAGGCCGGTGACCGGGAAAATCTCGATATCTGGAACGAATGCGTTGGCTTCTCAATGCAGGATTTCGAGCGCGTTTACAAATTGCTTGATGTTCATTACGACCTTCAATGCGGCGAAAGTTTTTACCACGATCGGCTTGCCGGTGTGGTCGAACGACTGTTGAAATCCCGTGTCGGCGAGATCAGCGAGGGTGCGGTGGTAGTTTTCTTTCGAGACAATCCTGAACTGGCCGATAAACCTCTGATCATCCGAAAACGGGACGGCGGCTTCAATTATGCCACTACCGATCTCGCCACAATTGATTATCGGATCGCCGATTTGAAAGCGGACGCGATTTGGTACGTCGTAGGCGCACCGCAGATTTTGCATTTCAAACAAATTTTCGATATCGCGCGACGCGAAGGTTACACGGTGGATCTGCGACACATCACCTTTGGCAGCATTCTCGGCGACGACCGGAAACTCATGAAGACGCGCTCCGGCGAGAACGTCCCGTTGCGTGATCTTCTCGAAGAAGCCTGCAAGCGCGCCCGCAAAATCATCGATGAAAAAAATCCGGACCTCAGCGAGGACGAAAAAACCGACATTGCGGATAAGATCGGGGTCGGGGCGGTGAAATATGCGGATCTCTCGCAATATCGAATGACAGATTACATTTTTTCATGGGACAAGATGCTGTCCCTACAGGGGAACACTGCGCCGTACTTGCAGAACGCGTACGTCCGGATTCGTTCGATTTTTCGCAAAGCAGGCGAATCCGCTGTAGCCACGCCCTTGTGGGGCGTTGAGGCGACGGGCCACAGGCCCGTGGCTACAAGCCTGACGCTCGCCGATCCCGCAGAACTGAATCTCGCCAAACGTCTGTGTCAGTTCGCCGAGATCGTTCCGCAGGTTTTGAACGACTTTCGTCCGAACATTTTGGCAAATTACCTGTTCGAGCTGGCGAACAGCTTCCACACATTCTACGAAGCCTGCCCCGTGCTGAAATCGGAGGAACCGGCGCGCAGTTCGCGCCTTGCCTTGTGCGATTTGACCGCTCGAGTCTTGAAACAGGGGCTCGGCCTTCTCGGGATCAAAGTGCCGGAGAAAATGTAAGACAACGCCGAACGCTCAGCGAACCCTCAATCTCAAAGTCAGACTCTGAATTTCGGTGTTGGACGTTGGACGTTGGGCGTTGGACGTTTCTTCCTGCCGTGAAAAAGGAGCATCCGCGCATTCCAACTTGCACCTACCGGTTGCAATTCAATCGCTGGTTCACTTTCTCTCAGGCGCGCGAGATCGTACCGTATTTCCACGCGCTGGGGGTTAGTGACGTGTATGCATCGCCATATTTTCAGGCGAGCCCGGACACTCTGCATGGTTACGATATTACCGATCACAACAAGCTGAACGCCGCCATCGGCTCGCGCGCCGATTATGACGCGTGGATCTCGGAACTGCATGCGCACTCAATGGGCCAGGTACTGGATTTTGTACCGAACCATGTCGGCATCGCGGACTCGCGGAATCAGTGGTGGATGGATGTGCTGGAAAACGGCCGCAGCTCCAGGTATGCGCCCTATTTCGACATCGACTGGGAGCCGCGGAAATTTGATCTGCGCGACAAAGTTCTTCTGCCAATCCTGAGCGACCAATACGGCCGCGTCCTCGAGCGCGGCGAGTTGCAGGTGCGCCTCGAAGAAGGAATGTTCTTTCTGTTCTATGGCGAGCGCAGACTCCCGATCGCCCCGGGAACGTATCGTTACGTTCTCGAAATTGCTTTAAAAAATCTCGCCGGACACAAGGAAGATTTTTATGCGGAATTACAAAGCATTCTGACCGCGCTCGAATATTTGCCGAAGCGCACGGAAGCTGATCCAAAACGGATCACAGAGCGCATTCGAGAGAAAGAGATCATCAAGCGACGCTTGGAGCGACTTTGTGCCGAAGCGCCGCAGGTGCAACAGGCGCTCGAAAAAGCCTTGGCACAAATCAACGGAAAGCCGGGCGACGCACGTAGCTTTGACATCCTGGATGAATTGCTCAACGCGCAATCGTATCGGCTGGCGTCCTGGCGCGTCGCGGCTGAAGAGATCAATTACCGCCGTTTTTTCGACGTAAATGAGTTGGCGGCGATTCGGGTCGAATTGCCAAAGGTCTTCGACGCCGTTCACCGGCTTCTTCTGGATTTAGTGAGCAATGGCGCAGTAACAGGCCTGCGAATCGATCACCCCGATGGTCTTTACCTGCCCGGAGAGTATTTCGAAAAACTTCAGCAGCGTTGCGCGAAGGCGCTTGGGATCGGGCTGCCCAACGATGGGCGCGCCATTTACATGGTGGCAGAAAAAATTCTCACCGGCTCGGAGACGTTGCGCAAAGACTGGCGCGTGGATGGCACGACGGGCTACGATTTTACGAATCAAGTGACGCAGTTGCTGGTCGATTCGTCGGCCGAGGCGGCGATCACTAAGACGTTCCATCGTTTCATTAGTCACTCGGTTCCTTTTGGACATCTGCTCTATGCGAAAAAACTGCAGGTGATGAAACTCGCGATGGGGAACGACGTCGATGTTCTGGGCAACATGCTCGATCGTCTTTCAGAGCGAAATCGCTGGTATCGAGATTTCACGCTCGAGGCACTCTCGCGTGCCGTGCGCGAGACCATCGCCTGCTTTCCTGTTTATCGAACCTATCTGGCGCCGGGTCACCTGGTGAGCGAAGAAGATCTCCAAATCGTGGAGCGCGCGATCAGCGGAGCCAAACGCCGAAACCCGGCCATGGACGAATCGATCTTCAATTATTTGCAGGACGTGCTGCTGTTTCGTTTCCAACCAAATCTCGATGCCGCGGGATGCGCGGCGCACACGCATTTCGTTTTGAAGTTTCAACAAACTACGGGACCCGTGATGGCGAAGGGGCTGGAGGACACGGTGTTTTACATTTACAACCGGCTCACAGCGCTAAACGAAGTAGGCGGCGAGCCGCAACAGTTTGGACTCGGCATCGAGGCGTTTCACGAGCGGAATCTCGATCGGCAACGCAATTGGCCAGCCACCTTGCTGGGCACCTCGACGCACGACACGAAACGCAGCGAAGATGTGCGTGCGCGAATCGTGGCGATTTCCGAGGTTCCCGAGGTTTGGCGACATTCGTTGCAACGCTGGCAGGTGGTGAATCGCCGCTGGAAACAAACGATCAATGACTTGGAAGCGCCCGACGCGAATGAAGAGTATTTGCTTTATCAAACTCTGTTGGGCACGTGGCCAATCCAGGGAAATGGCGAACCGGAGCTTATGGCGACGCCGGACTTCGCCGCGCGGATCCAAGGCTATATGGCCAAGGCGCTCCATGAAGCGAAGATCAATACGAGCTGGATCCAGCCAAACGAGGACTGGGACGCGGCGATGCGGGATTTTGTCGCAAAGATTTTGGACCCCTCGCCGCGAAACAAGTTCATTCCAGCTTTCCTTCCGGTTGCGAAGGAGATTGCGCGTCTCGGCGCCATCAATTCGCTTACTCAAACATTGCTTAAACTGACATCGCCCGGCGTACCCGACATTTATCAGGGCAACGAGATTTGGGACTACAGCCTGGTCGATCCGGACAATCGCCGCCCCGTCGATTACAACCGGCGGCGGGAAATGCTCGATACATTGGCAACGGCGACTCCCGGAGAATTGATGCAAACCTGGCCCGATGGCCGAATCAAATTGTTTCTGACCCAGCGACTGCTGCGATTTCGTCGCCAGTACCCTCATCTTTTCCACCGCGGAGAGTATCAACCGCTCTGCGCGAGTGGAAGCTTTGCGGAATGTTGCTTCAGTTTCGCTCGGCACCTGGCGGACAAATGGATTGTTGTGATCGCGCCGCGGCTGTCTTCGCGCGTTGGTTTTCCGCCGATAGGTGGACGATGGCAGGAGACGACAATTGAATTTCCTGAAACCTTTTCGCTGAAGGGTGCGCACGATCTTTTCACGTGTCGCCCTGTTCCTCTGCGCAATCGAAACGTGAAACTCGCCGACGCATTATCAATTTCCCCTTTCGCGCTGATCACGAATCTGTAGCCGCTTCGTTGTGCGAACCGCACCGGGTGTGAATGATTCGCGCGGAAAGCGTCGCCCACAGGGCGACGGCTACAAGTTATGCGCTATGAGATCGTGCAAAAGTTGAAGCGTCCACTGCGTGAACTTGCCAAAATTCGTCACCAGATCGGCGCCGAAACTGGCAAACGTGATATCTGGTGATGCGAGAAACAGCATCACGCTGAGCAGAACTAGGTTCATCAAATAGATCACCACGAGCGAGAAAAATGTGCCTTGATCGCTCAGGTCAGTCTGATTTTTTGGAATCATCCAGCAGGTAAATGTGAAATGGAATGTCCAGGTTGCGCCGATCACGGCGTACAGCAATCGTCCATACGGTTGCACGTTTAGAAATAGACTAAGCACTCCATAAATGGCGATCGCCAGAATGCTGTAGATCGGGAAAAAATAAGGCGCCAGCGCGATCCAAAAGTTCGCCTTGCTCGTGACGACATGTCCACCGTCGCGGCTAACACGAAACCGGCTGACGCGTCCGCCCATGAGCCAAACCCAAAGGGCATGCGTAAGCTCGTGTCCAAAAACATAAATCACGAGCGGGCGCGGAAGACCGAAGAACGCAATTAGCCAAAGAACTGCGCCTAGTGAAAAGAACCAGAATTCTTCGCCTGCCCAGAGCCGTTGCGTCGCGGTCGCGCGCGCAAAAGCAGTGAAAAATGTCTGACTAAGAATTGCACAGATCGGCAGCAGGAAAATCGCGAACACAAATTTCACCCATCGTGTAGGCACGGTGAGAGTCTCGGTCGCGGCGGTGAAGCTTCTTGGTCTTGCGCGCGCAACGCTTCGGACAACTTTTCTGCCGCGTTCGGATTTACGCCGCCCGCGGTTGTTTCTCGATCTTCGGTTTCTCGTTCTCAGACTGGTCCGCAGATTACGCGGATTGCAACGAATTTGGAAAAGCGAAATTTGAAGTGTCTGGGGAGCACAGGCTGCCAGCCTGTAGTTTGCGGCAGCTTGCCGGAAACATGCACTCAAAGGTTATTCGCGGCTTGCACGATGCATCTCGGCAAGCTGCCGAGATGGACAGGCTGGCAGCCTGTGCTCCCCAGCAGCTCGCGATCACGCGCGCCCCAGGTAGGCGCCTGTGCGGGTGTCGATCTTGATTGTTTCGCCTTCCTTGATGAAAAGCGGGACGTTGATGGTTTTTCCGGTCTCCAGCTTCGCCGGCTTGGTGACGTTGCTGGCCGTGTCACCGCGAACGCCTTCCGCAGATTCGACGACCTTCAAATTCACCGACGCAGGCAATTCAACCTGCACCGGTTTGCCTTCTGCGTAGAGAACCTGCACGGACAGATTTTCCACCACGTAGTCTTTAGCGTCGCCGATCAGGTTTTCCTGCAAAGTAACCGTGTCATACGTCTCGGGATCCATGAAATGATATCCGTTGCGATCCTTATAACTGAACTCGAGCTGTTTTCGCTCGATCTCGACCAGCTCCACTTTGTCGGTCGAACCGAAGCGAACATCCGCGCTCTTGCCGGTATTGATGTATCGGATGATTGCCTGGACGAACGCGCGCAAATTGCCTGGTGTGCGATGGTGCACTTCCAATACGATGGCAGGATTGCCGTTGTATTTGATCGCCATTCCTCTGCGAAGATCGTTGGCGGCAGGCATCGAAAATGTTGAATCGTTAAAGCGTTGAAGCGGGGGAGCGCGGAGTGTACACGCGCTCGGCAATTTTGCAATTGTAGGGCAGGCGCATCGCCTGCCGTGCGCCCTACAATAACTTCAACCGCGTTAAATCCTGTGAATCCACAATTCCTACCGGCACGTTATCGTCATCGATCACGACAAGATCATCGATGCGATGGCGCTCCAGCAGATTCAAAACTTCGACTGCGAGTTTGTCTTTATGCACGGTGACCGGGTTTAATGTCATCAGATCTGCCACGAGTCGTTCGCCGATCTTCGAATCAGATTGAAAATGGCGCACGAAATCGCCGTGAGTAAAGATTCCCAGTAGTTGTTGATCTTCGTCGGTGACAACCGCAGCCCCGGCGCGTACGCCTGTCATTGCCTTTAACACGTTGCGGATAGGAGCATCGGTAGAAACAATCGCCATCGCTTCGCGCGGTCGCATGATTTGATGCACGCGCATCAGCATGCTGCGGCCGATCATTCCGCCGGGATGAAACTTCGCGAAGTCTTCCTTGTTAAAGCCGCGTGCCTCCAACAACACCATTGCCAGCGCATCGCCCAACGCCAGCATTACCGTTGTGCTGGAAGTCGGTGCAAGGTTCAACGGGCAGGCTTCCTGTTCGATGTTCACGTCGAGACAGAGATGGGCATTTTGCGCGAGGACCGATTTCGGATCGCCGCACATGGCGATGATCTTCACTTGGAACCGGGCAATGGCCGGCAGAATCCGGACAATTTCTTCCGTCTCACCGCTCGCGCTCAGGGCGAGTACCACATCTCCGTCCGCGATCATGCCAAGATCGCCGTGCAACGCGTTTGAAGAATCGAGCACCACCGCGGGCGAACCGGTGCTGGTGAGAGTGGCTGCGATCTTTGCGCCGATGTGTCCGGATTTTCCGACGCCGACGACAACAACTTTGCCGCGCGCGTCCACAGTTTCCCTGATCAGCTCTACCGCGCGTGAGAAATTTTCGTCCAGACGCTCTCGAAGCCGCTTGAGCTCAAAAATTTCTATGTCCAGGACGCGTCCGGCCTTTTCAAGGTAGTCCATCAAAGTATATAATGTGGGCAAGGGTGTGGTGCGGGCAAGAATTTGCACGCCTGGAACGAAAGGAAAAACATGAAAACATTCATCGTCGCAATCCTGGCCGCGCTGGTTACTACCGCGTTGGCACAAGAATTCAGAGCCCCAATCGGTCCGCAAAAACCGGTGCGAGCGATGGAGACGCCGCCTCCTCTCTTAAAACGTCCCGAGGTCACCGGAGTTGTCCCGCGAGGATTTAGCGACGGGCGTAATCCGCTCCAGATGCTCAACCCTTGGGCGCCGCCTCGTTACGGCACCTGGGTGGAGAGCACGTCGTTCGACCCGAACCACCCCGGAAAATGGAACGGCATTAAGCTCTTCGAAATTCTCTTTTGATTTGGTTGGGGAGCGCGCGCGCCTCGCTTATGACCTTGCGCGCGCGAACCTCGCTCGCTACGACCTTTTGGCCTGATGCGCCCCGGCGCCAGAAGGTCTTTTGGGTTAGCGCTGGCCTTCAGCGAATTGCGCGAAAAACTTTGCCAACTGCGAACGCACCGCCTGAAATGAGAGCTGCTCCAGTGCGCGCTGTTGAGATTCGCTTACGATCGCGGTGCGCAAATCGGCATTGTTCAACAGGTCGAGTGCCATCGAAGCGATCTCGGTAATTGCCCGGCCTTCGCCGCAAGTTTTCGCAAAGGCGATTCTTTCAATTGCACCGTCGCCGCCGACGCAGGGGATTCGGCAGAGCAGAGCGTCGCCCGCTACTTGGCCCGGCACATGGCTTCGGTCGAGTTGGAGAATGATTTTATGCCGCGCCACATCGCGCAGATAATCCGGGTATGACTTCCATTTTTCGATCAACCGGAGTTTTCCCTCTGGAAATCTTAAGTTGCTGAGCAATTGGTGCCCCTTATGTCCATCCAGGTTAACTACCGTGACCGGTTCGCCGGTTGCTTCACAAAGCTGGCGTGCCACCAGAAGCGCCGTGAGATGATTCCGCGTTGGCACGTCCCATTCGCGTGTGCCAACGAAAATTCCCGATTGTTCGGTTGGCGACAGGAAAAAGTTCCATCGCTGATCTTCGACCGGATAGGGAGTCGGGATGAAGGCAATTGTCGCAGGGTCGCGTTTGGAGCGGACACGCTGATAAATTTCCGCGGCTTCCGGTGTCGTGGCGATGCATCCATCGGCTTCTGCCACAATTTTCATGAAGCGCGCTAACTTAGCGCGGTTACTCAATTGTTGTGCAATCTGGTGGAGACCAGTCTCCTTGAGCGAAACGGCGACGGTGCGGCCTTGCTTTTTTAGATCGCTCAACGCGCGCTCTGACGCGCGAAAATCGCTGCGCAAAAGCAGGAGGACTGGTGTGCCTTCCACGATGGCCTGCCGCGGATTGAAATGAAAAGCTCCCAGACTGCACGCAGCAAAAGCATGGAAATTGATCGGCGGATGCGGGCCCTCGCCTGGACCGGGGAGATTCTGAAATTGCTGCTGGCGATCGCGACCGAGCGGGTTGAGAACAGTGAGGCGAAAATCCTGCGCGGTTTGCGACGACATTGCTTACCGGATCAGCGGCCTGAGCAGTTATTCATCCGGATTGCGCGGCGGTACCGCTGTTCTCAGAAGCGTCTCATCCTTCTCTTGATCGGGTGGTTTGACTGGTATCGCCCGCCGGATCTCCACCGGTTCCTTCTCCTGCGGTGTGACCGGGATCGCTTTCCTGATCGGTTCAACCGGAATCGCTTTCCTAATCTCTGAAGTGGACTCTGACGTTTGAGTGCTCGGTAGGCTCCCGTTTGTGGTGTTACTCGCCGTTTTTGCTTCAGTCGCGACGCTTGCCTCATCAGTCTTCTGATCATCGGCTGTTTCCGTTGCCGCCTGCGGTGCCGGCTCCGGCTTAAGCGTCGGCTTAAGAGAATTGTACGGATCTCTGTCAGCCAGCAATGTAGAACTTTTGATCACAATCGGCGTGACCTGACTCAGGTCCACAGCGAGCGCAGCCCGCGGTAAGTCGTCGGAGCCAAATTCACGAGCGAGGCGTGCGCGCGGTTCGCCATGGACGTTGCAAGGTTCAGTGGGCGCTTGCGATGGTGTTGCAATTTCCGTGTAGGTCGTGCGCCGCTGAGCGCTGTCGCCCGTCGCCGTGCTTGCAGTCTCGTAACATTTGTCGGTCGCAAGCAAGCCGGACCTCGAGCAAATCTCAATCTGCCTCAGATTTGCCGGCTGCTTAATCTCTTGCGGTGGATAACTGTCGGCGGCTGCGTTCATGATATCGACCCAAATCGGCAACGCGAGTTCCCGCCCGAACGCGCCCCGGTAAATCTTTTGCGGCTTGTCGAAACCTGCCCAAACCGCGCAGGTAAAATTCGAATCGTATCCAGCAAACAGCGCATCAGTGAAATCGTAAGCGGTCCCGGTCTTTCCTGCTGCGGGCATTTTCTTCAGACCGAATTGCGTCAAAGCAGCTCTTCCTGTCCCTGATTGGAGCGCGTCTACAAGACAGGAATGTACTTCGAACGCGGTCTCAGGTTTGGTGACTATCTTCCTGATGGTCTGCCGCTTTCCGTCCCAAACGAGCGTCCCGTCCTTTTCTTCGATGCGATCCAAAATGTGCGGTGTGTTTGGGCGCCAGCCGCCGTTTGGGAAAATCGTGTACGCGAGTGCCAGCTCGGCTAGAGTGATCTCGCTGCTGCCCAGAAATGTGGCCGGGTAGGGGCGAAGCGGCGAACGGATGCCCGCCGCGGAGCAAAGCTGCAACACTGTGTCGACTCCCGCGTCCATTCCCAGGCGGATCGTTGCGCCATTTTTGGATTTGGTCAGTGCCTGCCTCGCTGTCATCGCGCCTTCATAGCGATTATCAGCGCTTTCTGGACCCCATTCGCCAAGAATTCCCGTAGTGCCACCGATCATCACCGCGCGATTATCCAGAGGCGAATCCTCAACCAGCGATCCGGGGTACATTCCTTTCTCGAAAGCGGCCGCGTAAACAAACGGCGACATTGCAGTTCCGGCGGGGCGGCGGGCTTGCAGCGCACGGTTGTACTGGTTGTGCTCGAAATCGCGTCCGCCTACCAGCACGAGAATGTCCCCACTCGCGTTGTCGAGGCCAATGACGGCGCCTTGCAAATATTCGGGCGCAGGCTGATCAGACATTTTACCGTTTGCCTTCGCCTTGCGAAAGGAAGCCGCGTAAGTGGAGTAAGTCTCGTGATTATATTCAGGACGCTGCTCAACCGATTCGAGATGAGCACGGACAGAATCCTCCGCTGCCTTCTGGAGATCGACATCGATGGTCGTGTGAATGCGAAAGCCTTCATTCATCGCGCGGTCCCATCCTACGGCCGCGATCACCTGCTGCCGGATGTAATCGACCGCGTACGTTTGTCCCTGCGCGTTTTGCCGGCTCCCGATGGCGATCTGTTCCGCTCGTGCAGCGGCGCACCGTTCCCGGCTGATAAAGCCGAGGTCGCGCATCCGATCGAGCGCGTAGTCGCGCACTTCGCGTGAATTAGCGCGATCGGTCCATGGCGACAATCTGTTTGGGCTCTTGATCAGACCGGCGAGCGTGGCGCACTCCGCCAACGACATTTCACGCGCGGACTTGGCAAAGTACCCTCGCGCTGCAGCTTCCGCCCCGTACAGGCCGCCGCCGAAATAGATCCGGTTCAGATACAGCTCCATGATTTTTTGTTTCCCAAACTGATCTTCGATTCGCCGCGCCAGAAAAACCTCGAGCAGTTTGCGCCGGAACGTTCTTTCTTTGAGCGAAAAACTATTGCGCGCCAGTTGTTGCGTAATAGTGCTTGCACCCTGGCGCACATGGCCCGCGGTCAAATTCTTTAGCGTCGCGCGGGTGATGCCGAGCAAATCATAGCCGTGATGCTGATAAAATTTCGCGTCCTCTACGGCGACGACCGCGTTGACGAGATCGGGAGGCAACTGCTCGTACGGCACTGTCTGTCGGTTTTCTACGTAGATTTGGCCGAAGATTTTGCCGTTCCGATCCAAAATGACACTGGCCGATTCCATTTGTTCGAGTTTGGTTAAATCGAACGTTGTCGCCTGCGCTTTAAGATCGGCGATGAGACTGGAAATGAACACAGTTGAACCAACGATCAGCAGTAAAACGATGCTCACGGGAATATAAAACCACGGCCTCAAATACCAGGGGGGCCGAAAGCGATACCCCGGCGGCGGCCTCAGATATGTG
>Ga0193731_1000037_pt1 | contig 42554 bp, 36 predicted proteins | sample U1a2metaG_FD_144920 | JGI IMG/M metagenome (GOLD analysis project Ga0193731, IMG submission 144920) | Soil microbial communities from a riparian zone of the East river system, Colorado, United States - U1a2 | ecosystem: Environmental > Terrestrial > Soil > Riparian zone | place: USA: East River...
ATCGATGTATATAAGCTCGACGACTACTACTACGTGATCGATGGGCACCATCGGGTCTCGGTGGCTCGAAGCCTCGGCCGTGATGTGATCAATGCACGCGTAGTCGAAGTCAAGACGCGAGCTCCCCTGGGCCCCAACGTCGATGCATCGGCGTTGTTGCGAGCGGCTGAGTACTCAGCATTCCTGGAAAGCACCCAGCTTCACCGCACGCGGCCTGAAGCCCGGCTCGAGTGCAGCCGGCTGGGTCGATACGACGAGATCTCCAGGCACATCCTCGGTCATCGCTACTTCATGGGCTTGGAGAGCGGCCGGGAGGTCTCGTTGCAAGAGGCTGCCGCCAGCTGGTACGACAACGTCTACACGCCCATCGCACAGCTCATCCGCAAATATCGAGTGCTCGAGCTGATGCCAGGCTGGACCGAGGCGGACCTCTACGCCGAGATCACCAGGCGCTGGCTGCAGCTGAGCGAGGAAGGGGCGCCGTCAGGGCCCGACCCAGCCCTCCATTCCTTGCTGGACGACGAGTCGCGCAGCTTCTGGGAGCGGCGGCGGGCCTTGAAACTGGACGTCGAAGGATGATCGGGCTGATTTTCGGGCCGCCCGGCAGCGGCAAGGGTACCCAGGCAGCGCACGTGGAGCGTGAATTCAAGCTCTCACATCTGTCGACCGGCGACATCCTGCGCGCTGAGGTCAAGCGGGGTTCCGACATCGGCAAGGAGGCGGAAAGGATCATGCGTGCCGGCGATCTCGTGCCGGACGACCTGATCATCCGCATCGTCCAGGGCATCCTGCGAGACCCGAACGTCAGCTCCGACGTGCTGCTCGACGGGTTCCCGCGCACGCTCGAGCAGGCAAAGGCGCTTGACGCGATGCTGGCGACGGAAGGCCACAAGGTCGACTTCGTGATCGCGTTCGAAGTCCCGGAAGACATCCTTGTCGAGCGCCTTTTGCACCGGGCCAAGGTGGAGGGCAGGGCTGACGACACGCGCGACGCGATCACTGAGCGAATGCACGAGTACAGGAACCTGACCGCCAGGGTCCTCGACCACTATCGCAAGGCGGGGGTAAGGGTGGAGGAGATCGACGGGGTCGGTGAGGTCGACGAGGTCTTCGAACGCATCCGCAACGCCCTCGAGCCGTGAACATCCTCCCCGCTCGCGGGGGAGGTGGCAGGCAAAGTCCGCCGGAGGGGCCGGTCAGCTCAGTCCATGGAACGGCCCAATCTCAGGAACACCGGCCTATGCTGTGCGCTCTGGAATTCACGCTGGGGAGCGGCTAGGACGGCAAAGAAGGCCCGCGTCGAAGATCTCGGCCACGCGATCAAACCGGCAGTCAACGGGGACGGCCACCGGGACCAACCGCGCCCTTTGGCCTCACCGATCGCTTCACCGACTGCAAGCTCGTTTCCCCCCATCGGCGACTATGCCTTCCTGTCCGACTGCGAGATCAACGCTCTGATCGCGCCGAGCGGCAGGGTCGAGTGGATGTGCCTACCGCGACCTGACAGCCCAAGCGTCTTCGCTGCAGTCCTCGACCGCGCCGCGGGGAGCTTTCGGTTCGGTCCCACTGGCGTCGGCGTCCCGGCCGGCCGCCGATACCTGCCCGGCACTCTTGTGCTCGAGACGACGTGGAGGACCCGGACCGGCTGGCTGATCGTGCGCGACGCCTTGTGCATCGGCCCCTGGTATCACGAGCAGCGCCGCTCCGGGACGCACCGCCGGCCCCCCACCGATTACGAGGCGGAGCACATCCTGCTGCGGACTGCAAAGTGCGTGGTCGGGAGCGTTGAGTTGAGTCTTGACTGCAGTCCCGTCTTCGACTACGGCCGCACCGCTGCCAGGTGGGAGTACTCGGGATCGGGATATGGCGAGGCGGTAGCGACGGGTGTCAAGGAGGACGTCCCTCTTCGCCTGATCACCGACCTCCGGATGGGCTTCGAAGGGCCTGGCGCGCATGCGACGCAGACGCTCAGACAGGGCGAGAAGGCTTACGTCGCGCTCTGCTGGCCCCGATCGCAGTACTCGGCTTCAAAGGAACTTTGGGCCGAGCACCCGGCTCCGGCGACAGCCGATGAAGCGTTCGAGCGGGTCGAGAGGACTGCCGACTTCTGGCGGGAGTGGATCAACCATGGTGAGTTTCCCGAGCACCCGTGGCAGAGCTACCTGCAGCGAAGCGCGCTCACCCTAAAGGGGCTCACCTACAGTCCGACGGGTGCGCTTCTGGCTGCCGCCACCACCTCGCTACCCGAGACCATCGGCGGCGAGCGCAACTGGGACTATCGGTACACCTGGATTCGCGACGGCACCTTCATGCTCTGGGGTCTTTACACGCTGGGATTCGCACGAGAGGCGAACGACTTCTTCTATTTCATCGCCGACGTCGCGACCGGCCAGAAAGACCTGCAGATCATGTACGGCATCGGTGGGGAGCACGAGCTGGCGGAGAAGACGCTTGACCACCTCGGCGGCTACGAGAGTTCGCGCCCGGTTCGCATCGGCAATGGCGCTTACAACCAGAAGCAACACGACGTGTGGGGCGCTGTGCTCGACTCCGTCTACCTCCACACCAAATCGCGCGACTACCTGCCCGAGGTGGTCTGGCCCATCCTCAAGCACGCAGTCGAGTGCGCGATTGCCAACTGGAAGCAGCCTGATCGTGGGATCTGGGAGGTGCGAGGCGAGCCGCAGCACTTCACCTCTTCCAAGCTTATGTGCTGGGTCGCCTGTGATCGGGGCGCACGCCTCGCCGAGCTTCATGGCGACCGCGACCTGGCAGTTTCCTGGCAGGGGGTCGCGGACGAGATCAAGTCCGACATCTGTCTGAACGGCGTCGACTCTCGAGGTGTTTTCGTCCAGCATTACGGGTCGACCGCGCTCGACGCGTCCGTGCTGCTCATTCCGCTCGTCAGGTTCCTACCTCCCGACGATCCGCGGGTGCGAGCCACCGTTCTTGCCATCCAGCAGGAGCTCACCGAGGACGGGATGGTCCTGCGGTACCGAACTGAGGAGACAGATGACGGGCTCAAGGGCGAGGAGGGAACCTTCACGATCTGCTCGTTCTGGCTGGTGTCGGCGCTGGCAGAGATAGGAGAGGTGACCAAAGCCCGGCAGCTCTGCGAGAAGATGTTGTCTTACGCAAGCCCGCTCCAGCTGTATGCGGAGGAGATCGACCCGCGGAGCGGGAGGCACCTTGGCAACTTCCCGCAGGCGTTCTCCCACCTGGCCCTGATCAACGCGGTGATGCACGTGATCAACGCCGAGAGCGGGGCGACCAACGAGTTCGTCGCGACCGACCCGGCCTCAAGCTAGCCGGGGGTGGATACTTTCCGGCTTTCGGCCTCGCTACTTCTCCGGCTTTAAGAAGATCGCTCCTAGCGGAGGGAGCGTGAGGGTCAGGCTGTGCAAGTGTCCGTGCCGGCCCACGGGTCGCGTGTCGACGCCGCCCAGGTTGCCCTGACCGCTGCCGCCGTACATCGGTGCGTCGCTGTTGAGCAGCTCTCGCCAATGGCCTGATATCGGCGCCCCGATCTGGTAGCTGTGGCGCGGCACAGGCGTGAAGTTGAACGCGGCCATCACCACATCGTCAGGCGCCACTCCCCGCCGGAGCAGGCTGACAACACTCTGCTCGTTGTCGCTGGCGTCGATCCAGCTGAAGCCGGCAGGCTCGAAGTCGATCTCGTGAAGGGCGTTCTCCTCGCGAAGTATCCGGTTGAGGTCGCCGACCCAATGGCTGAGGCCCGCATGGGGCGCGTGGTTAAGCAGGTGCCAGTCAAGGCTGCTCTCGACGTCCCACTCGGCACGCTGCCCGAACTCGCTGCCCATAAAGAGGAGCTTTTTCCCGGGCTGGGCGTACATCCAGGCGAAGAGGAGGCGCAGGTTGGCGAACTTCTGCCAGTCATCGCCTGGCATCTTCGCGATTAGCGATCCCTTACCGTGGACGACCTCGTCGTGGGAGAGGGGCAGCATGAAGTTTTCGTTGAAGGCGTAAAGCATTCGGAAGGTTAGATCGTTGTGGTGGAACTTCCGGTGAACGGGGTCCTCCGACATGTACTTCAATGTGTCGTGCATCCAGCCCATGTCCCACTTCATTCCGAAACCCAGGCCGCCAAGGTAGGTCGGCCGCGAGACCATCGGCCACGACGTCGATTCCTCGGCGGTCGTCTGCGAATCTGGGTGCTCCTTGAAGATTTCGATGTTGAACCGGCGCAGAAAATCAACCGCCTCCAGGTTCTCGCGGCCGCCGAACTTGTTAGGGATCCATTGCCCTTCTTTTCGCGAGTAGTCGAGGTAGAGCATCGAGGCGACACCATCCACCCGGAGGCCATCCGCGTGGTAGCGGTTGAGCCAGGACAACGCGCTGCTCATCAGGAAGCCGCGGACCTCGTTGCGCCCGTAGTTGAAGATCGAGCTGCCCCAGTCTGGGTGCAGCCCGAGACGCGGGTCCGCGTGCTCGAAAAGGTGAGTGCCGTCAAAGTTCTGCAGCCCGAACTCGTCGGTCGGGAAATGCGAAGGCACCCAGTCGAGAATCACACCGACGCCACGCTGATGTAGGTGATCGACCAGGTACATGAAGTCCTGCGGCGTGCCATATCTGCTCGAGGGGGCGAAGTAGCCCTCCACCTGGTAGCCCCACGACTGGTACAGGGGATGCTCCATCACCGGCATGAGCTCGACATGTGTGAAGCCCAGGCTCAGCACGTAGTCGGCGAGCTTCGGGGCCAGCTCACGGTAGGTGAGCCACCTGTTGTTGTCTTCGGGCACGCGCATCCACGATCCGATGTGCAGCTCGTAGACCGACCAGGGCGCCGATCGCCCGTTGGCTCGCGACCGCTCCGACATCCACTGGCCGTCGGCCCAGTCGTAGCTCAGGTCCCAAACGATCGATGCCTGTCGCGGGGGCGCCTCGGCGAAGGACGCGAATGGGTCGGCCTTGTCCAGGCCGGTTCGCGTCACGCGCGAATGAACGTGGTACTTGTACAGCGCGCCATGGCGCACCCCCGGCACGAAACCCTCCCAGATCCCCGATTGCTCGCGCGGGTGGAGCTGGTTCGCCGACTTGTCCCAAAGGTTGAAGTCGCCAATGACGCTGACCGAGTCGGCGTTCGGCGCCCAGACCGCGAACAAAGCTCCTTCCGGATCGCTCGACAGGTGGGCGCCCATCTTCTCGTAGAGGTGGCCATGAGTTCCCTCGTTGAAGAGGTGGAGGTCGAAGGGTGTCAGCAACGAGGGCGCGACAAGCTCGCTCACGTCGTTGTCATCAGCTCAAGGATGCCACGCAGCGGAATCCGCACCCAGTCCGGACGGGTGTTGAGCTCGTAGCGCAGCTCGTACAACGCTTTTTCGAGCAGCATGGTCCTCAGCTGCATCTCGAGATCTTCGGGCGTGTGAGGCACGAAGGATGCGTTTCCCGCCGCAGCCATGTAGCCGCGCAGGAAAGTGGTCGAGACCGATTCGACCCAGAATCGTGACCAGGCCTGAAGCCGTTCGATGCCCTCGGCCGGGACGTGCTCTGACTTGAGGGCGGTCTGGCTCGCGTAGTGGAACGAGCGCAGCATGCCGGCGACGTCTCTGAGGGCGAGCCGCTTGAGGCGGCGCTCGTACAGCGTGCGGGTGGGCTCGCCCTCGAAGTCGATGATCACGAAGTCGTGCCCCGTGTAAAGGACCTGGCCGAGGTGATAGTCGCCATGCACGCGGATCCGCGTCGTGGTCAACCGCCGGCCCAAGAATCCACGCAGCGCCGTCATGATCTTCGGCTCGAGCTCCAGCACATGCCGGGCATCCTCACGCGCGTCCTCCGGCAGGCGCTTGAGCTGGCTTCGAAGGAGCTCCATCGACCTGAGGGCGACGCCGTTCAGTGACTGGTAGATCGAGCGCTGGTCTTGCTGCGAGATGTGCTCAGGCGCAAAAGCAGGGTCGTCGGGGTCTGAAGCGAGCGCGGCGTGCAGTTCCGCTGTCCGCTGGCCCAGCAGTCGCGCCGATTCGAGGTAGGCGCCGACTGTCCGCGTTGCGGCCTCAGGCAGTTCCGCGGCGCTCGCCTGCGCCAGGGTTCGAGGAACCTTGGTCGGGGCTTCGGTTGAGGAAACCTCCGTATTGGTGAGGAAATGGGCGAGCGTGGTCAGCGTGTACTGCCAGGCGTCGCCCTGGTTGGGAACATATCCCTGCAAGATCGAAAGCGTCAGGGGCTCGCCTTTGTCTCGTCGGAACTCCAGGCTGCCGGCGATCGGCGCGATCTGTGTGAAGCTGGTGTTCTCGGTCAGGAAACGGCCGACCTCGAGCTCCGGATTCAGTCCCTCCTCGAGCCGGCGCGAGACCTTGAGGATCAATCGCTCGCCGAACACGACAGAGTTGTTGCTCTGCTCGGCCACCGATAGCGCGGCTTCGAGCTTGATGGTCTCGGGCCCGCGCAGGCGTGTGAAGACCTTGGTGGTGGATCCGATGAGCGTCCCGGTGGGTCCGCTGGACCGGCGGCGCCGTGCGATGAGGGCCAGCAGCGCCTCCGAAAAGCCCGGCGGCCCCAAGGCGTCGTACAGGAGCCCGCGCTCGCCCTCAGCTCGCAACCAGGCGATCGCCGCATGCGGCCAGCGCTCGAGGATCTGTGGCGCTTCGGCCGCGCTCGCGTACGTCATCGGAACCAGGTAGGTGTCGGGGTCGCCTTCCGCGTACGAGACGAGAACAGTGACCAGGTAGGCGGACCGTACCCCTGAATCTGACTTCCGCCGCTCCCCGTTCACGCTTGGGACGTTGATCACGTCCTGGAGCTGGGCGGATTTCAGGCGGCGCGCCTTACCGGCGAACCAGCGGCGCTGTTTGATGTAGCCCAGAAGTATCGATTCCAGACGTTCACGGGCCGAGCCCAGCAGTACTGACTCCCACCCAGCGGTGACCTTGATCTCCGGCACCACGGCTGTCGCAGGCCCCTGTCCATCGCCCTGGAGCTGCGCGGTGGCCTTCGGTTGAAGGCTGAACCAGAAGAAGGAGTGCGGCCCCAGGGTCAGGAAGTACGGAACATCGCCGATCACCGGCAGCTCGGTGGACCCGAACAGCTCCATCGGCACCATTCCTTTCCACTGCGACAGGTCGAGCTCAACGGTCTGGAGGAAGCGCGACAGGTTGGCGATGACCAGGATCTGCTCGGATTCGTATCGCCGGATGAACGCAAGGATCTTCCGGTTATCGGGTCGCAGAAGTTCCAGCGTGCCGCGCCCGAAAGCGCGGTGGCGCTTGCGCAGGGCAATGACCCGTTTCATCCACGAGAGCAGCGAATGAGGGTTCTGGTGCTGCGTCTCGACGTTGACTGTCTCGTAGTGGTACTCGGGATCAGTGATCACCGGCAGGTATAGGCGCTGCCGGTTGGCGTCCGAGAATCCGGCGTTGCGGTCGCCGCTCCACTGCATCGGCGTGCGCACGCCGTTGCGGTCGCCGAGAAAGATGTTGTCGCCCATACCGATCTCGTCCCCGTAGTAGATGACAGGCGTTCCAGGGAGCGAGAAGAGCAGGCCGTTCATGAGCTCGATGCGGCGCCGCTCATTCCCCAGCAGAGGGGCAAGACGGCGGCGTATGCCGAGGTTGATGCGCGCCGCGCGATCCTGCGTGTAGGCGCGATACATGTAGTCGCGCTCCTCGTCGGTGACCATCTCGAGCGTGAGCTCGTCGTGGTTCCTGAGAAACAGTGCCCACTGCGAGTTGTCGGGAATGGCAGGCGTCTGGGCCAGGATGTCGACGATGGGGAACCGGTCCTCCATCCGGATCGACATGAACAACCGGGGCATCAGGGGGAAGTGAAAGCCCATGTTGCATTCGTCGCCCTGGCCGAAGTAGGCGACAGCGTCCTCCGGCCACTGGTTGGCCTCCGACAGCAGCATCCGGTTTGGGTAGCCCTTATCGATGTGCTGTCGGAGCTCACGCAGGAACTGGTGCGTGTCGGGGAGGTTCTCGCAGTTCGTGCCCTCTCGCTCGAAGAGGTAAGGAACCGCATCGAGGCGCATGCCGTCCATCCCCATGTCGAGCCAGAAATCGCAGACCTTGAACAGCGCTTCCTTGACTCGAGGGTTGTCGTAGTTCAGGTCAGGTTGATGAGAGAAGAAGCGGTGCCAGTAGTACGCGCCGGCCACGTGGTCCCAGGTCCAGTTGGAAACCTCGAAGTCCTTGAAGATGATCCGGGCGTCCTGGTATTTCTGGTTGGTCTCGCTCCAGACGTAGAGGTCTCGCAGCGCACTGCCTGGCCGCGCTCGCCGGGCGCGCTGGAACCACGGATGCTGATCCGAGGTGTGGTTGCAGACCAGCTCGTTGATCACCCTGATGCCGCGCCGGTGTGCCTCTGACACGAACTGGCGGGCGTCCGCCAGCCGGCCGTACATCGGGTTGACGTCCGTGTAATCCGCGATGTCGTATCCATCGTCTCGAAGCGGGGAGGGGTAGAAGGGCAGGAGCCAGATCGTGGTCACGCCGAGCTCCTGCAGATAGGGCAGCTTGTCGATCAGCCCTTTGAAATCGCCGCTCCCGTCCCCATCGGTGTCATAGAAAGCCCGAACGTGGACCTCGTAGATGATCGCGTCCTTGTACCAGAGCGGATCGTCGTCGAGCTGATACGTCTCCAGCTTGCGTCGCCTGGAAGAGGTCTGGATCACAAGAAATACTCGAAGTCGTGTTCGCTGCGAATGCGCCGGCGGAACCTGAAGATCTGAGCCGGCGCCGCATGTGGGTTGATCTCGACGTAGTTACGCGGCCCGCTCCACAGGTAGCGCGCGCCGCTAAGCAGCTCGTGCGCCTGGTAGCTCTTGTCGCCGTCCAGGCCCAGCGCCTCGAGCGGCAGAGTGACCATTCCCGATTGCGTGTGATGAGGGTCCAGGTTGATCACTGTCAGCACAACGTCGGCCAGGTCCGAAGTGCTCTTGGTATAGGCAAGCAGGCTCTCGTTCTCGGTCGTGTGAAACCGCAGGCCGCGATCGCTCTGCAGTGCCAGGTTCTCGTGGCGGATCTCGTTGACCAGCGTGATCAGCTCTTTGAGACTGTCGGGCGAATCGATGGGCCAGCTGCGCAGCTGGTACTTCTCCGAGTCAAGGTATTCCTCCGAGCCAGGTTCCTTGGCACGGGCCTGACAAAGCTCGAACGCAGGCCCGTAGATGCCATAGCTTGCGCCAAGCGTGGCTGCCAGCACCAACCGCGCGGCGAACGCTGGACGGCCGCCGTTCTGCAAGTACTCCGTAAGAATGTCGGGGGTGTTCGGCCATAGGTTCGGCCTGAAGAAATCACTCACCGGGGGCTGGTGCAGCTCTTTGAAATATTGCGTCAGGTCCCAAACGGTGTTGCGCCACGCGAAGTAGGTGTAGGACTGCGTGAAGCCGGCCTTGGCCAGGCGGTACATGACTTTGGGCCGTGTGAAAGCCTCCGACAGGAAGATGGCGTCAGGGTGGTCGCGCTTCACCTCGCCGATCAGCCATTCCCAGAATGCGAAGGGCTTGGTGTGCGGATTGTCGACGCGGAAGATGCGCACGCCCTGGTCGATCCAGTAAGACACGATCGACAACAGCTCGGCCCACAGCTCCCGCCACGCCTCGCATTCGAAATCGAAGGGGACGATATCCTCGTACTTCTTCGGTGGGTTCTCCGCGTACTGGATCGAGCCGTCGGGGTGGTGCCGGAACCACTCGGGGTGCTCCCGTATGTAGGGGTGGTCTGGCGAGCACTGGAAGGCGATGTCGAGGGCCAGGGCCAGGCCGTGCTCTTCGGCAGCTCGCAACAGATGCCTGAAGTCGTCAAGGGTTCCCAACTCGGTGTGGATCGATTTGTGCCCACCCTCCTCTGAGCCGATCGCCCAGGGGCTGCCGGGCTCGCCAGGCAATGCTTTGACGCTGTTGTTCGCGCCCTTGCGATTGGTGAGGCCGATCGGGTGGATAGGCGGAAGGTAGAGCACGTCGAATCCCATCGAGGCGACGTAGGGAAGGCGCCGTTCCACGTCACGGAACGTGCCGTGGCGGCCGGGCTCGCCGGCGGATCTCGGAAACAGCTCGTACCAAGAGCTGAATCGCGCGCGCACGGGATCGACCAGAACCTCGAGCTCGCGCGGGTACGTGACGTGTTCGCTCTTATCCGGGTATCTGTCAATCAGCTCGATGAGCTCCCTGGAAACTCTCTCCGCTCCAGGGACAGGGGTGGCCAGGAGCGATTGCGCGTGCTTCAGCAGGGCGGCCGAATCTGCACCCTGTGCCCGGCCTGCAGCGGATTCGACAAGCGTCGCGCCAACTTTCAGCTCCGAAGCGACGTCCTGGCCCGCCGCCATGCGCTTGGCGAGCTGCAGGCGCCAGGTCAGGAACCTGTCGACCCATGCCTCGAATGTATAGACGTATCGACCGAGCTCGGTCACAGTGAACTCCGCCCGCCACCTGTCGTTCCCGAGCGCGCTCATACGCTCCTCGGTCCACTTGGATCCTGCATGGTGCCGGTAGCGCATGACACAGGCGAGAGCGTCATGGCCGTCCGCGAAAATGTCTGCCTCGACGGCCACCTTCTCGCCCAGCGAGCGGTTGCTGGGAACCCTCCCGCCATCGACCTCAGGCGAAACTGCTTCGATGACCACGCGGCGCCGGCCGTCCAGAAGAGGCGCCTCCGGTCGGGTGGGCCGGACGGGAGGGCTGCTGAGCCGCCGTTTGACCGGAGCGCGAGCCACCAGCAAATCGTAGCGATCTGCATTCGGGACACGGACGCCGCGGGGGCCCAGCCCCTTCGGGAATAGAGGCTAATCTGATGGGGTGCTGAGATCGATTGATCCCTCCAACGGCGATGAGCTGGCGACCTACCCGGAGCTCGACGCGGCGGGAGTCGAAGCAGCTGTTGAACGAGCCTGGGCTTCGCGCCACGCGTGGCGCGACGCCGGCCTCGATCTGCGAGCTGCCATTCTCCGCTCGGTGGCCGGCGTTCTGAGGGCGGAAAAGCCTCGTTTCGCTGCGCTCATGACGTCCGAGATGGGCAAGCCCATCGTGGAGGCCGAGGCGGAGGTCGAAAAGTGCGCGTGGACAGCCACGTGGATCGCCGACAACGCTGCGCGACTGCTGGCTGACGAGCCAGTCGAGAGCACCGCCACGAAGAGCTATGTGAGGTTTCAGCCTCTTGGCGTGATCCTCGCGGTCATGCCCTGGAACTTCCCCTTCTGGCAGGCATTCCGCGCCGCCCTTCCGGCTCTTGCGGCCGGCAACACGATGCTTTTGAAGCACTCCTCCAACGTCCCCCAGTGCGCCCTCGCGATCGAGGACGTTTTCCGCGAGGCGGGTGTGCCTAAGGGCGTCTTCCAAACCCTCTTGATCGGCCCGGGCGCGATCGAGGGCATCGTCGCCGACCACCGAGTCGCCGGCGTCACCCTCACCGGCTCGGAGGCCGCGGGGATGCAGGTGGCTGCCGCTGCGGGAAAAGCCCTCAAGAAATCGGTCCTCGAGCTGGGCGGTTCGGATCCGTTCATCGTCCTGGAGGACGCTGACGTGAAGGCAGCAGCCACCGTGGCCTGCCGCGCACGCAACCAGAACAACGGCCAGAGCTGCATCGCCGCGAAGCGATTCATCGTCGCCGAGCCCATCGCCAAAGAGTTCGAGGAGAGGTTCACGGCGGCGGTCGCGGCGCTCAAGGTAGGGGACCCCAAGGATCGCGCCAACCAGGTCGGGCCGCTGGCCCGCGCCGACCTGGTCGACGATCTCGAGCGCCAGGTGAAGGAGTCGGTGAAGAAGGGCGCCAGGGTGCTGACCGGCGGCAAGCGGCTCGATGGCAACGGCGGATATTTCTTCGAGCCGACGGTTCTCACCGACGTCCGGCCGGGGATGCCCGTCTACAACGAGGAGACCTTCGGGCCGGTGGCGGCGGTGATCCGAGTACGCGATGCGGAGGAAGCGCTCCGCGTCGCCAATGACACCGAGTTCGGGCTCGGCTCAAGCGTCTGGACCAAGGACGTCGAGCGCGGCGAGATGATGGCCGAGCGGATCGAGGCAGGCCTCGTGTTCGTCAACGGAATGGTGGCCTCGGACGCCCGCCTTCCGTTCGGTGGTGTGAAACGGTCGGGATACGGCCGAGAGCTGTCGTCGTACGGAATCCGAGAGTTCACCAACATCCAGACCGTCTGGGTGGGCCCCGCGAAGACCTGACCCCGGGCGCTTTGCGCGCCCCTGTCAGGGTCTCGATCAAAATGGGACCGCTGCAATGACAACGAAGGTCACTCGGGGGCACGGCCTCCTCGAGGTTTCCTGGCTCGTCAGAGGACCAGACAAGCGCAGAAGTTGATTGGCGTCGACCGGCGTCACGGACGGGTGCTTGACATCGGCTGCGGCTCTTTCCCGCTGTTTCTGGCCAGCACCAGCTTCGCCGAAAAATTCGGCCTCGATCGAGTTGCTGTCGGGGTATCCGATGATGTGCGAGCTCAGGACGTCAAGTTGATCGAACATGACTTGGCCTCGGGGCGGGAGTTGCCCTTCCCTCCCGACTTCTTTGACGTCGTGACAATGCTGGCTGTGTTCGAGCATGTTGACCCAGACCTCATTACAAACCTTGTAAGGGAGGTTCGTCGAGTACTTCGACGTGGCGGTGTCTATGTGATGACTACACCGTCTTACTGGACCGAAGGGCTTTTGAAGCTGCTCGCGGGACTGGGCATGGTCAGCCGCGAAGAACTGGATGAGCACACACGCAACTACCGGCATCCTGACATCAGATCGATTCTTCTGGACGCCGGATTCGCGGTGGACCAAGTCCGGCTTGGTTACTTCGAGGCTGCCATGAATACGTGGGCCACGGCAGTCAAATAACGGCGCGGCATTCAGGGAGTGTGGCTTTTATTCGGACGAATCAGCGGATGATGACTTGCGAGCTCGAGCTGGCGGCGCTTGTGGTACTCGTGGTCGAGCATCGGACCGAACAGCGTCCTATCGGATGTCATCCTTAACTTGACCAGAGTCCTCAATGCCTCGACCCCGTCATGCCAGGTCAGCTTTTTCCCTTCTTCATGGCTGCGGGCGTAGTAGCGGATCGGGACCTCGTGAATCCGGTAACCGAGACGCAGGATCCGTGCGGTGATGTCAGGTTCGATGTCAAAGCGCATGCCACTCAAGTTGAGCCGCTTCCAGAGCTCCGAGCGCAGAACTTTGTAGCCAGTCTCCATGTCCGAGAGATAGCAATCGAATAGAACGTTGGTCGCAAAGGTGACGACCTTGTTGCCCATCACGAACCAAAAGCTGTGAGAGGTTTGTCCAGCGAAGCCCCGCACGCCGTATACGGCGTCCGCCCTGCCTTCAATCAGTGGTTCCACAATTAATGGGTAGTCACGTGGGTCGTACTCGAGGTCCGCGTCCTGAACCAAGGCGAACGGCAAACGCAGCTCACTCACAGCTCGCCGGAGTGCCGCTCCCTTGCCTTGGTTGACCTCGTGTCGGAAGGTTCGCAACCGCTTATGGCGATTCGCAACACGCGACAGGATTGGCCAGGTACCGTCGGTGGAGCCGTCGTCGATGGCGATCACCTCGCCCACCTCGGGTCGTGCGAGGACATGGTCAAGGATCAGCTCGATTGTGCGTTCCTCGTTATAGGCGGGGATCATGACTGACAGTTGGCCACGCGACTGTCCCGACATCGGGCCCACACTGTAGCGCTCTTGCCTCAGCTGGCGAGTTCGGGTCCTGGGACTACTGGGACCCTTCGAATCCATCTGCAATATCTCGAGACTGATTGCTTGCTAACACACCCCGGCTGCTCGATTGAGCTTCGCCAGATGCTTTCGGGCCAACACCGAGTAGGAGTCTTTCAGTGCCTTTGCAGGATTGAGGCCGAGGCTGCGAGCCTGCCCAGGTAGAACCTCGAGCGGTCCTTCGAGTTCCACAAACCAACCATATTCCAGCGTGTCCAGCGTCACGGTTACGGCTCCGTCGAGCATCCACATCGCCCGGTGCTTGTTGTAGGTGAACGCAACTCGAAAGCCGAGCTCGGTGAGCAGGTCGAGGGTCGCGTGGGCGTCCTTGACCTCGACCTCAGTCTCTTCACGAACCTTGACCCCACCAACGAAGTTGGCCGGACCCTTGGCCGTGAGCACCCCTCGCGGACCGCCGTTAAGGACCCGCAGCCGCAGCGTCGTGCGACGTGTGGATTTGCCCGGGCCTTCGAACCTGTAGTTCTGTTCGTCGTATTTGCCCTCGAGCCGCGCTCCTCTCTTGCGCAGGATGGCGCGCAGCCGATCATGAGCGTGAGAACCGGCGACCCGGAACTTCAGCTCGCATTCGACGCTTCGGTCTCGGAGGCGATGATGAGGATTTCGCGGAGCCATCTGTGGAGAGTAGCGGTAGAGCCTTGGCGCCGGTTTCTTGGCGAGATTGAGGACGGCAGCCACCATGATAAGTTGGGTTACCTTGATGCGTCCGTCGCGGCTGATCATCCTCAACCTGATTGCGCTGACCATCTACCTATTGGTGAGCTGGGCATCAGGCTCAGCGCGGCATGTTTACTCCGAAGTCTTTAGCCGCCCTGACTCGCTGGAGTACCGCGCGGTTGCAGATTGGATCTTTGGAGCTCGGGCAGGCACGGAGGCTTCGGCCTGGCGTCCTTTCCTTTATCCACTGATGCTGGGCCTGGCTCAGCGTATAGGGGGGATTCTCGGCATTTGGTTCCAGAACATTGCCCTCTGGTTCATCATGCTCAACGTTTCGGCTGCGGCCACTTACCGGTTCGTGAAGTCCAATCGGGCTGCGGCCCTCGTGTTCGTCGTACTGGCGACGAACATATCGCTGATCCTGCTCACCTTCGAGGGATTGACTGAGATCACAGTGGTGGCTTTGCTGGCGGTCTGGATCTACGGTCTTTCGCATCTCACCAGCAGGCCGACCGCATCACAGGTTGCGTGGGCCCTCTTACCGGTGTCACTGCTCGTGGTCGTGAAACCGGAGTTCGAGTTCCTTCTGGCGGTCGTGGTGGTTGTACTGCTCGTCGGAATCGCCAGGAGCCCAGGGCGAGGGCTCGCCACATTTGCACTCGCCGCTTGCCTGATGCCGGTCGCCATTCAGCTTGCAGTAAATGTCCATTTCAATGGCTTCTTCGGCATCTCGAACATCGGGGAGAAGGCGATTCGCGGGTACTTCCTATCTCGCTTAGATGTGGTGATTGGACAAAGCAGCGATGTCGAAACGGCGCGGTTGAAATCGGTTGGCCTCAGCAGTCTCGATGCCGCTCGGCTCGTGCTAAACCATTTCGGCGACGCCGTTGCCGTGTTCGTCTCCACGTTGCTGGAGAACCTTTTGGCGGGATCCAACTTCCTAATTCACGGTCACCCAAGCATTGCGCGTGTGATCTTGGCTATGCAAGCCACCTACTTCATCCTGTTGGTGGCGATGATCCCATTCGTGGGGGTGGCGCTTCGGCGCGCACGTGATGGACGGCTTGCGCTTCTCTGCGTCGCGACATTGAACGTCTTCGTCGCAGGTGGTTTGACTTTCTCGCAGGGCGACCGCATCACGATCGTCGCGCTCCCCCTCTGGTTGGTCGCTTTCGTGCTTGCGGTGAAAGAAAGGTCGGGCAGTCCTGAATCAGCGCCCGCGTCGACTAGCGCAGCGTCGCGCCACCCGCACTAAACCGACCTATAAGGCGGCTTCTTTCTTGATTCGGTAAAGCGCGGTCACCACCGCCGTGCATTCGTCTTCGACATAGTCGAGACCTGCCGCCTCTGCGATATTGCGCGCCTCCCCCGACCGAATATCGAGTTGGAGCCACAGCGCCTTCGCGCCGACGCCCACCGCCTGCCTAGCGATCTCCGGAGCATCGGCGGCAGGCCTGAACACGTCGACAAGATCGATCTTTTCAGGCACCTCCGCCAACGAGCGGTACACCTTTTCACCAAAGAGGACATCCGCGAACGGGTTGATCGGGAAGATGCGAAAACCGCGTCGCTGGAGGCCCTCAGGCACCGAGCCTCCTGCTTTGTTCGGATCCCTGGAAGCGCCGACCACGGCGATCGTGGTCGAGTTCTCCAGGACCTCTTTCGAGCTTCGGCCCAAACCCTTACGCCGCGCGGATGCCTGACTCGGCAGGCTGCTCGAGCGCGAACTCGAGGACCTCTTCGACCCGGCTCGCCAGGTGGAACGTCATCACCTTGCGCACGCTGTCGGGCACGTCGTCGAGATCTTTCTCATTGCGCTTCGGGAGGATGACCTCGGTCAGGCCCATACGGTGAGCCGCCAACACCTTCTGCTTGACGCCGCCGATCGGCAGCACCAGGCCCTGCAGGGTGACCTCGCCCGTCATGCCAACCGTGCTCCTGACCGGTCGCCCGGTGAGCAAGCTCACGATGGCGGTGGTCATCGTCACGCCGGCGGACGGTCCGTCCTTGGGCACTGCGCCTTCTGGCACGTGAATGTGGAACGCCCTGTCGGCAGCGTCGGCTTCGATCTTCAGGTTGGCCGCGTGCGAGCGGACGTATGAGAGGGCGATCTGCGCCGACTCCTTCATCACATCTCCGAGCTGCCCGGTCAGAGTCAAGTTGCCTCCCTGTCCGTTGGCGTTCGTGGAGGTGGCCTCGACGAAGAGCACGTCTCCACCGATGCCGGTCACGGCGAGCCCTGTGGCCACGCCAGGCACGGCTGTACGAGCCGCGACCTCGTTGTCGAACCGTGGCTTGCCAAGGAACTCGCGCACGCGGTCAGGCGTGATTGCAACGGGCGGGGTGAGCACCTTGGTGGCGACCTTGGTCGCAACCTTGCGTGTGATCTTGCCGAGCTCGCGCTCCAGGTTGCGGACACCCGCCTCGCGGGTGTGGTCGGTGATCACCTTCATGATCGCCTCGTCGGTGACACTGACCTCCTCGGGGTTGAGGCCGGCCTGCTTTACCTGCCGCTTCAAAAGGTGGTCACGCGCGATGGCGACCTTCTCCTCCTCCGTGTAACCGTCAAGCCGGATCAACTCCATGCGGTCCAGCAGCGGCGCCGGGATCGTCTCGGACACGTTGGCGGTCGGGATGAACAAGACCTCCGACAGGTCGAGGTCGACCTCCAGGTAGTGGTCGCGGAAGGTGTTGTTCTGCGCGGGGTCGAGGACCTCGAGCAATGCGGCCGATGGGTCGCCTCTCCAGTCGCTGCCGACCTTGTCGATCTCGTCGAGCATGATGACGGGGTTCTTGGTGCCTGCCTCTTTCAGGGCGCGCACGATGCGGCCCGGCAACGCGCCGACGTAGGTGCGCCGATGGCCACGGATGTCAGCCTCGTCGCGGATTCCGCCAAGAGAGACGCGCGTGAACTTACGACCAAGCGCGCGAGCAACCGACTCGCCCAGCGAGGTCTTGCCAACTCCCGGAGGCCCGACCAGGGTGATGATCGCGCCCGACCCACGGCCGCCGAGAACCTCGAGCCCGCGCTCCTTGCGCAGCTTGCGCACTGCAAGGAACTCGATGATGCGGTCCTTCACGTCGGCCAGGCCGGTGTGGTCCTCGTCGAGGATCCGGCGCGCCTCGGCCAGGTCGTAGTTGTCGTCTGATCGCACGTTCCAGGGGATGTCGAGCATCCAGTCGAGGTAGGTGCGGATCCAGCCGTACTCGGGGTTCTGTTCGCTCGTGCGCTCTAGGCGGTCGAGCTCGCGGTTGACCTCGGTAAGGACGCTCTCGGGCATCTCTGCCTTCGCGACCCTCTCGCGGTAGGTCGAGACCACGTCGGTGCTGCCCTCGTTGAGCTGCTTCTTGATTGCTTCCAGCTGCTGGCGGAGCATGAACTCGCGCTGGGTCTTCTCCATGCCTTCGGCGACATCGCTGCGGATCCTTTCCTTGAGCGACGCATCGGCAAGGATCTGCTTGGTCCAGCCGATGAGCTTGGCAAGGCGCTGCTCCAGGTCCAGCGTCTCGAGGACCTCGAGCTTCTGTTCCATGCTGAGGTCAGGCGAGTAGCCCGCCAGGTCGGAGAGGTGGCTCGGGGTCTTGGCGGCACGCAGGAACTGCACAACCTGGGGAACGCCCCTCGACTCGACGAGGTTCTCCAGCATTGCGCGGTACTCACGGCCGAGCTCAATCGCCTTTTCAGACGGTTCTGGGTCGGGAATGGGGTCGGCCTTGACCCACAGCGCGCCTGCGATGTCGGCCTGGCCGCTGCCCAGCCGGGCGCGGTACTCGCCACGGATCATGAAGGCCTCGGCGCCGGTGGGGAGCTCTGCCGAGTCGCCCAGGCGGGCGACAGTGCCGATCTTGCCGAACTGTCCATCGATGCGGGGGACCAGCAGGATCAGCCGGCTGCCCTGGCGGGCGGCCTCGATCGCCGCCTTCTGGGAGTCGCCTTCGACGGCAAGGGTGACCGTCATGTGGGGAAGGACGACGACGTCGTCCATGGGGAGGACTGGTAGCAGCTCGGACTTCGGGGTTTCCATATGTAGAGAAAGCTTTACCCTTCCCGGCTAATTCCCTAACACGGACTGTCGGGAGGGCCCAGGGCGCCGTTACAGGGAATCCAGGTTCTCCACGATGGCCTCCTGCGACGACCTCGCAATAATCGCCACGGCCTCGACGTCGGAATGCTCGTTCGACTCGATGTGCGGCACAAAAGGCGGCACAAACACGTAATCGCCGGGCTTGGTCCGGATGCGAACCTCGCCCGAACCGTCCCGGTAGACGAACTCGGGGAACCCGGAAAGCACGTAGATGGCACTCTCAGTGACGCCGTGGTGGTGGGCGCCTGAAACTGCGCCCGGCGCCATTCGCACCTCGCCCATCCAGATGCCTTGAGCGCCCACCGTCGTCTCGCAGATCGTCGCCGTTCGTTGCATCCCGGACGTCTGGGCGGTGCTGCCTGTGCCTCCGCCGGCGGGCACATGATGCAGCGCTGCTTTACTCACACCCATCACTAACTCCGTTGGGGGTCGGCGCCGTTTCTAGACTCCCGCTCGCTGCCGGCCCTGGCGGGCTACAGCATCGATGGTAACTGCGGCCAGAAGGACTCCGCCCGTAACCATGAACTTGACGTCTGATGCTGCGCTAAGTAGAGCCAGGCCGTTGTTGATCGACCCGATGACAAGCGCTCCCGTGAGGGCCGACCACACCGTGCCTCGCCCGCCGAAGAGGCTGGTGCCTCCGATCACCGCCCCGGCGATCGCGTTGAGCAACGTGTCCCCTGTGCCTGAGTTGTAGTTGACAGCCAGCAGGCGCGAAGCCCCCATGATCCCCCCGGCGGCGGCCATCGTTCCGCAGAGCGCGAAAACCGCAATCCGGATGCCATTGACCGAGATGCCCGCCCGCCGGGCGGCCTCGGCGTTGCCGCCAACCGCGAAGATGTGCCGCCCGAATTTCGTTCGAGTTGTAATCAGGTCGAAGCCGACGACGAAGCCGAGCAAGATGAGGAGGGAGAGCGGCACCCCCTGGTCGGAGGCCATGACTGCGGTGGCTCCAAGGATCACCGCCACGATGGCGCCGAACTTGACAAGATCGCCCACCAGCCCGCCCTGAGGCAGGCCTGCCACAAAACGCCGGCGCCGCCTGATTGCCAGGTCCGCGCCGAGCACGACGATAGCGATCGCAGCAACGCTCCAGCCGACGGACGGGGGGAAGAAGAGCCCCGCGAGCTGGACGATGGTCTGGTCGTCGAGGTTGATGGTTCCTTTCTCGCCCATCACGTGAAGCTGGGCGCCAAACCAGGTCAGCAGCCCGGCCAGTGTGACCACGAAAGACGGAATTCTGAAGCGGGTGTAGAAGAAGCCCTGGAATGTTCCGATCGCGGCGCCGACCAACAGGCCCGCCGCGATGGCAGGAGCTGCTGCCCATCCGTGCTGGACGCTGAGCACCGCCGTAACGGCGGAGGCGAGGCCGTAGACGGAGCCGACTGACAGGTCGATCTCCCCAAGGAGCAGGACCAGCACGATTCCCACCGAGACGATCCCGATATCAGCAATCTGCGAAACGAGGTTCGTGAGGTTACGGGGGCTGAGGAAGAGCGGGTTGAGGAAGTAGAAGACGAGCCAGATCAAAATCAGGCCCGCGATGACAGGCAGCGAGCCTACGTCGCCCGACGTTACTCGGCGCCAAAAAGCCTGGGCATTGCTGACGGCAGGCGTTCCTGTCGGTGCGCTCGGCGCGCCGGCTGTGCTCATGCCTCGGGTTGGAACTTGCCGAACTCGGCACCGGTGATCGCCGCCACGATTCGCTCTTCGGAGGCGGACTTGCGATCGTAAGTCCCAACGCGCTTACCCAGTCGCAGCACGACGATTCGGTCAGCGACCTCAAATACGTTGGCCAGGTTGTGGCTGATCACGACGACGCCAAGGCCCTGGTTGCGCAGCCTGAGAATGAGCTCGAGAACCTGCTTGGTCTGCGCCACTCCCAGCGCGGCAGTCGGTTCGTCAAGCAGAACAACCTTTGCCTTCCACATCACCGAACGCGCCACGGCGACAGACTGGCGCTGGCCGCCGGACAGTGCAGCGATCGGGTTGCGAGGGTTTGGAATCTTCACGTCAAGTGACTTCAGCACCTCTCGTGCGCGCTGCTCCATCCGCTCCTCGCTGAGAAACAGCACAGGAGGCTCGACCTCTTCACGGCCGAGATAGAGGTTGGCGACGACATCGAGGTTGTCGCACAGCGCAAGGTCCTGGTAAACGGTTGAGATGCCAAGCGCGGCGGGATCTTTGGGACCGTGCACTGCGACGTGATGGCCCTCCCACCAGATCTCACCCGTGTCGGGGATGTTGATGCCGGCGATCGTTTTGACGAGGGTCGACTTGCCGGCGCCGTTGTCGCCGACGAGTGCCACCACCTCGTTGGGATAGACATCGAAGTCCACCTCTGACAGGGCCTGGACCGCGCCGAAGCGCTTGCTTATGGCGCGGAGCTGAAGGATCGGTTGGCGGTCGGTAGCTGTGGAAGGCGGGGGACCGCCCGTCGGAGCAGTGGGCGGGTGGCCGCCGGGCCACCCGCCAGTCTCAGTCACCGAACGGTTAGGTTACGAGATTCCTGCCGCAGCGCACGCCGATACGTAGTTCGACGTGCAAATGTCGGCCGCTGTCCAGAAGCCGTCCTTGACGACTGTCGACTGGATGTTGGCCTTCGTAACGGCTACGGGGGTGAGGAGGACCGACTTGATGTCGGCCTTGCCGTTGTTCACGGTCTTGCCGTTGGTCATGTCGGAGGGCACTGCCACACCGAACGCCAGGTCGTAAGCGAGCGTCGCTGCGGCTTCGGCCTCAGCCTTGATCGCCTTGTAGACGGTCATCGTCTGCTCGCCTGCCACGATGCGCTGAATCGCCGCCAGCTCAGCGTCCTGACCCGTGATCGGGGGAAGGGGCTTGAGGCCGGCCGACTTCATCGCCGCGATGGCGCCACCGGCGGTGCCATCGTTAGCAGCCAGGACCCCATCGACCTTGTTCTGGAGCGCTACGAGAGCACCCTGCATCTCTTTCTGTGCGTTGTCAGGCTTCCAGCCTGGGGTGTCATATTCCTTGCCGTATTTCACCTTGCCGTCAAGGACGCTGTGCGCGCCCTGCTTGAAGAGCTTGGCGTTGTTGTCGGCAGGGTCGCCGTTGATCTCGACGATCTGCGGGTTGGTCTTGCTGCCCAATGCCGTTAGTAGGGCGTTCCCTTGCAGCGCGCCGACAGCCGCGTTGTCGAACGACAGGTAGTAGTTGAGGTCGGCGGTGTTCAGGATCAGCCGGTCGTACGAGATGACCGGGATGTTCGCGGCTTTCGCCTTGGTGACGATTGCAGCCGCGGCTGCGCCATCGACAGGGTCGAGCACGATGACGCTGGCGCCGTTGGTGATTGCCGCCTCAGCCTGCGTTTGCTGAGTCGGGGCGTCCTGCTTGGCGTTGCTGTACAGCAGCTCGCAGTTGGCGCACAGCTCCTGCAGCTTCGCCTTGAAGTACGGCATGTCCTTGGTGTCGTACCGCGCAGTGGTCGCTTCCGGCAGCAGCAGGGCGATCTTCTTGCCAGCCGTGCCGCCCCCGCCTCCGTTGCCGCCGCATGCCATCAGGACGAATCCCAACAGCACGAGCGCCGGCCCGAGCTTACCTAGCCTCATATTGGACCTCCATGTGTCCACACACATCTTCTTTGTCCCTGTCGCCTTCTTCCCGTGGCCATACGGCCCCCAGGGCGAGAGTGCGCCGACAACAGGTCTACTCAGAAGGCACCGCCGGCCCCCCAGGCCGGCATAAGGAATCCGCTGCCCACAGAGAGCATAGTTGAATTTGTCTTCGGTGGCGATGGGCGGCACGGAGGTCAAACAGATGGCACCACAGGGCCCGCTGCGGGTGCTCTACACGGCCGAAGCGATGGCCGTCGGTGGGCGCGACGGTTATGCGAAGACATCGGACGGACGGCTCGAAGTCGACCTCGACGTGCCCTCGGAGCTCGGCGGGTCAGGTGGGCCGGGCACCAACCCCGAGCAGCTCTTCGCCTGCGGCTACGGGGCGTGCTTCCACAACGCCCTGGAAGGCGTGGCGCGCCGGGCCAAAGTCTCGATTGAGGGCTCCTCTGTGACGGCCCGAGTCGGTTTCGGGCCGATCGGCGAAGGGCGCTTCGGCCTGACGGTCGAGCTGCGGGTCCACCTTCCGGGAATAGATCAAACGACGGCCGAGAACCTGGTCGCCGGCGCCCACGACCGCTGCCCATACTCGAACGCCACGCGGAACAACATCCCTGTGGAGCTGACGATTGTCGAGGGTACCGAGCCTATGATCGAGCAGTGACACGCTCGCGTTTGGCGGTGCTCGCCGTCGGGCTTGTTGGTGCGCAGGCCGGCCATATGCTGGCTTTTCAGTTGCGCTTCGGCTCGGCGGCGCAGCATTTGCAGAGCTCGGGAGCACATGCCTACTTCCCGACTCTCGCGAAGGTAACCCTCGGGACCATCGCGGCGGCTTTGTTGGCGGTGCTGCTGGTGATCGGTCTGGCCCGGGTGCTCAGCAGGGGCTCCGGGGCGAGGTGTGTCGCCGCGCCGAAGTACATCGAGCTGCTGGCTGCGCTCTTCACCATCCAGCTGATTTCCTTCATCGCGCAAGAGGCCGGCGAGACGATGATCTCCGGGGGTACCTTGGGAACTGCCCCCGACCTTCTGCTGTGGGGCACATTGGGGCAGCTCCCGGTCGCTGCGATCGCGGCGATCGCGCTCGGTTGGCTCTCGACACGCTTTGAGTCGGCAGTCGTCGAGTTGCGGGCTGTGCTCGCGCTCACCCGGGCCCGCCTCCAGGCGTTCCCTGTGGTCCTCGCGCAATCTCCCGTGCCAGACCGCGCGCTTCTCCTCTCCTATGTGGCAGGGGGATCGCTCGGCAAACGCGGGCCGCCTTCCTCCTCGCGCTTCAGCCAGTAGCTGATCGCAGGCGCGCCCACGCGCGCGTCATATCAATACGAGGAGGAAAAGTCGTGAGTCGTTACCGCTTTGTCATCGTTGCCGCAGTCCTGGTGGTCTTTGTCGCAGTCGGCGCTTATCTGCTCTTCGGCAACAAGAGCTCGGGGCCGCAGATCGTCACCATCAACGTGACTGTCACAGGGGGCACTTCAATGAAGCCACCTGACCTGTCAGCCCACCACAACGACACGGTGACCATCAACATCACCAGCGACACTGACGGTGAGGTGCACCTCCACGGTTACGACATAGCTTTCGAAGCAAAGGCGGGACAGGTCGTTTCGCAAACGTTCAAGGCTGTCAACACCGGCGATTTCCCCATCGAGTGGGAGTCAACCAGCACGGAGCTCGGCCATCTGATAGTGAATCCGTGATGTTCGCCTCAGGAATCGCCCTTCACGGCTTCGGACTTCGCTACGACCTTCCGGCCCCGCTGTACTGGTACCTGTTCGCGGCCGCCGGCGTCGTAGTCATCTCCTTCGTGCTGGTTGTCGTGTTCGCAGGCGAGCAGGTCGGCGCAAAGGCAGTGCAGTACCCCCGCCGCGCCGCGCCGTCCCTGCTGCCGCTGGCGCGGTCGCCCCTGCCAAGAGGTGTGGGGGGGACGGTAGGGGTCCTGACCCTGCTGGCGATCATCGTCACGGGACTCTTCGGCTCCGCGAACGCGGCATTGAACCCAGCCGAGTACCTGGTGTGGATTTTCTTCTGGGTCGGGACGGTGATCCTGTCAGGGCTTGTCGGCAACCTCTGGTACCTGTTCAACCCCTGGACGGCGATGTACGACCTCATAACGCGGGTTGTGCGGCTCGGTCCTGTCTGGAAGCTGCCCGACGTTGGAGTGTGGCCTGCGGCCGCCGCCTATTTCGCGTTCGCCTGCCTGGAGCTGACCAGCGGGATGGCCAACCGCCCCTGGGTGGTGGCGATCCTTGCCATCGCCTATACGGCCTTGACGCTGGCGGGGATGATCCTTTTCGGCCGCGACGAGTGGCTTGAGCACTGCGAAGGCTTCACTGTGCTGTTCGGCATCGTCGGCAGGTTCAGCCCGCTCGAAGCCGAGCGCGACACCACTGGAGCGATCACCGCCGTCTACATTCGCCCGTGGGGCGTCGGCTTGCTCAAGCCCTCGCCGACCGGCTGGGATCGCGTGTTCTTCGTGATCCTCATGCTGAGCACTCTCGCCTTCGACGGCATATTGGCGACTCCGGCCTGGCAGGACTTCAACATCACGCTCGAGCCGCTCTGGCTGCCGATGGGGCCGTGGGGCTTCTTCGTCGTCAGGACCCTGGGGATGACCCTCCTCACCGTCGCGTTCCTGCTTGTGTTTATCGCTTTCATCGAGATGGTGGTCTTCTTCGGCAACCGCAAGGTCGACCTGGTGGCGACGGCGACAGGATTTGCGCTCACGCTCGTTCCGATCGCCCTTGTCTATAACGCAGCTCATTACTACAGCTACTTCGTAATTCAGTCGCAGGCCTTCATCCCACTCCTGAACGATCCGCTTGGCAAGGGGTGGCACCTGTTGCCGGCAGTGGCAGGGATACAGCCCAGCTTTGCCCTGGCCCAAGCGTCGACTGTCTGGTTCATACAGATCGTCCTGATCGTGGGCGGCCACGTCATCGCGGTCTACCTGTCTCACCTGAGGGCGGGCGAAAGGTTTCGCACCGCACAACGGGCACTTCTGAGCCAGTATCCGATGCTGGTGCTGATGGTCACCTACACGATGACGAGCCTGCTCATCCTTGCTCAATCCACCACCAAAGCCGGCTGCGTTGGGCTGGCCTTTCGATCCCGCCGTTTACGCCGGGCTCGTGGCTCTTTTCCTGAGCCACGCCTGGCTCGCACGTGGGGTCAGCGATGCCCGGAGGAGGCACTCTCTCTATTTCGGGCTTGGACTCTTCACGATCTGGGTGTCGCTCGAGACGCCGATCGACACCATCGCCGACCACTACCTCGACAGCGTCCACATGCTGCAGCACGTCCTGTTGGGATTCGTCGCCCCGCCGCTCATGCTTCTAGGCCTTTCCCCAGACATGGTCGCTCGCCTCGTACGCATTCCCGGCGTGCGGACGATCACCGAGCCCGTCCCAGCTCAGGTCATCGCGGGGGTGGTGATGATCTTGTGGCACCTGCCCCCGCTATATGACGCGACGCTCTACTCGGAGGCGCTCCACATAACCGAGCACCTGACCTTCATCGCCGCAGGCGTGGTGCTCTACTGGCCGATGCTGCAGGCGACTTCGGCGTATGCGCGCTGGCAGATGTCCCCGGGCATCAAGCTGCTGTACTTGCTTGTTGCCACTCTGCCGCAGGACGCCGTCGCCCTCGCTTTGATCTTTTCCCGCGTGCCCTTTTACGAGTACTACACGCATACGCCTCGGTTGGTGGCATCGCTCACTCCGCTAGTCGACCAGACCCTCGCCGGAGCCATCCTGATGGTCATCGGCAAAGCCACCATAGTCATCGCCGCGCTTGCCGTCTTCTTCCGCTGGTTCAGCAGCGATTCTCGCGAAGAAGAAGCGGTCGTCGCGACGCGGCTCTAAACGGGGATCTGCCCGAACCTCGTCCAATGCCGTAGAGGTCCGCGTTCGGCGGCCGCCGTTTCATGTCGTGCGACGATATCGCCGTGAACGGGTGTCACCCTTCGGCTCGCTCCGCACCGATGTGTCCTTCGGACCCGCTCCGCTAGCCGCGTGGCCCGAATTGCACTGGTTCACGATGTCGCGGGCGTCGCAAAGGTCCAGGCAGAGACCCTGCGAGCAGCCGGCCACGAAGTTGACCTGATTCCCCTATCGGAGCTGGGAGCCTCGTGGAAGTGGCCTCTGAAGGCCCTTGCGATCCCGCTACGCCTGGCCGCGTACCTGCCGGTAATCCGCAAGCTGAGGAGCAGTCACTACGACATAGTGCATATCCACTGGTTGAGCCACGGCATCGTGGGCTTGACGCTCGGGCGGCCCTTCTTCGCACAGGCTCATGGCTCCGATCTGCACGTGAACATGCGCAAGCCGGTCCTGCGCATGGTGACCCGGGCCGTTCTCAAGCGTGCGAAGGACGTGTTTTACGTCACGCCAGACCTGCGCGCCTTTGCACTCGATTTCGACTACAAGCTTCGTTACCTGCCTAACCCTGTTCAGGTCAGCGAGGCGACTTCGCCGCCGCCCAGGAGGCTGGCGAGGGCGCTCATTTTCACCATGCTGCACTCGCGCAAGGGGGTGGAACAGATTTTTCCAGCCGCACACAGGTTGAGCACGCTCGTGGAGCTCACGACCCTCGATTACGGCCCTCTGGCGCGGGACTACGCCCAGCGTTATGGCGGTGTCGTGCGATTTGTTCCACAGGTTCCACATGATGAGATCGGCCCCTTCCTCGAACAGTTCGACATCGTGATCGGGCAGATGCGCCAGGGGATCCTCGCCCTTTCCGAGCTCGAAGCCATGGCTGCCGGCCGACCCGTTATCACGGGTATCAATCTGGCCAACTACCCGGAGGACCCACCGCCGGTAATCGTCGCTTCAAACCCAGACGAGATTGCCCACGCTGTCGAGCAATTGAAGGACGACGAAGCGGAGCTGCAGCGACTTTCTCTTGCCGGACGGGATTGGGTTCGGCGCAATCACGGTTTTGCACGTAATTTGCAACAGCTTGAGGAGGCGTACTTCGGCTCTGCTTCGCCCTCAAAGTCCACCGCTCAGTAGGCAGTGCGTGAGGGCCGCCAACCCCCGGTTCCAGTATCGTTCGCTGCCATGCCGACGACCAGTGAAGTAAGGGCGTGGTACGACCACCATTACCTTACAAGGGGTCTGCAGAGCATGCGCCCCGCGCAGGCTTATCCGCGATTCCTGGACCTGCTAGGTACGCGTCCGAACGCCTCACTTCTGGATGTCAGCTGCGGCGCAGGGTCACTTCTGGCAGCTGCCGGGGAGCGCCATCTCGACGCGGTGGGCATCGACCTGTCGCATGAAGCGGTGCGCCTTGCACGCAGCGTCGCACCCGATGCGCTAATTGCTGTCGCCTCCGGGGAGTCGCTGCCGTTCCACAGCTCGACCTTCGATTACGTGACCTGCCTTGGGTCGCTCGAACACTTCCTCGATATGAAAAGGGGCCTCAGGGAGATGATTCGCGTCGCGAAGCCAACTGCGACGCTCTGCGTAATGGTGCCGAACGACACCTTTATCGGTTGGACATTGCGTGGCCGTAAGGGAACCGCGCAGCAAGATGTCAACGAGCATTTGCTCGACCTGTCCACCTGGCGCCAACTGTTCGAGGAAAGCGGCCTGGAGATCCTGCGCGTGACGCCAGATCGTTGGCCCGCGATCAAGTGGCGCGCCATGCCGGGCCGCAGGGCCTGGCTGACAGGCCCGCTGCTGGAGGCAGCGTGGCGATTGGTCCCGCTCCGCTGGCAGTACCAGTTCGTCTTTCTACTGGCGCCCCGCAACACCGACGCTGAATGATCCTTCGCAGGAGCATCTTCACCGTCCTCATCCAGGTCCTCCAACTGGTGACTCTGGTTGGCATCACCATCCTGGTGACTCGAGTTACTGGAGCACACGGACGAGGCATCTACACGCTCGTCGTCTCAGTGGCTGGGCTTTCGGCGATGGTCACCGGGCTTGGGATCAGCTGGGCGGGCATCTATTACATCGGCAAGCGCGAGTTTCCTCTAGCCGACGTGGTTTCGACCCTCTTGACGGTGGCCCTGGCTGCGGCCGTCCTGACCATGGGCGTTTTGGCCATCGCATACGTGTTCTTCCAGCCGACCTACTTCCACGACATGAGCCCGACGCAGGCACTCATCATGTTGGCGCTCACCGCACTTTTCCAAATGGCAACCACCACCTCGTCGATCGTGCTCGGTCTGAACCGCCCTCTCCAATACGCCGGCTTGAGCGCAATCCAGGTGGTTGTGGCACTGGTGATTCAGGTGTTCCTCGCTGTGACGGGCTCCCTCACCGCGACCTCGGCTCTGGTGGCGCTTACCCTCGGACTGGCTATCAGCGCGGGATTGGGCATGGTGCTGGTCGGGCGCGAAGCGCCCATCCGCCTCGGTTTCGATTCGAGGATCCTGCGAAGTTTTTTCAACTTCGGCATCCGTGGCTATGCGGCCAACCTGATGATGACGGTGAGCTACCGGCTCGACGCGCTGATGGTCAACGGCCTGAGTGGTGTGATGAGCCTCGGGTATTACTCAGTTGCCACCGCCATGGCGGAAGGTCTTTGGTACGGGGCCAACGCTCTTGCCCTGGTGATGTTCCCCCACATCTCGTCTATGGATAAGAAGGAGGCGGACCGCATCACGCCAGTGGTCTGTCGCAACGCCGTTTTCCTAACTCTGATCGGGGCAGTGGTGATGTTCGCGGTGAGCCGCCAGCTCATCCTCGCGATTTTCGGACCAGCGCTGATCCCGGCCCTCCAGCCCTTGTGGCTCCTCCTGCCTGGCATCGTCACGCTGACCGTCGCAAAGATCATCACGAGCTACTTGAGCGGAATCGGAAAGCCCATCTACAGCACTTACCTCGCCGCAGGGTCGATGATCCTCACCGTCGTAATGGACCTGGCCCTGATACCGCCCTATGGCATCAACGGAGCCGCCGCGGCCTCAAGCATCGTCTACACACTCACGGCGGTCGCCTCGGTCTGGATCTTCAAGCGTGAGTCGGGAGCGGGCCTCCTGGAGACGATGGTGGTCAGGGCCGAGGACTTCGTCAGGTACAGGCGACTGGTCGATTCGACATGGCGGCGCCTGTTCGCCTCGACCCCAGCGCGATCGTGACCTCTACGCCCTCGTCAGTGGCGGTCAGCCGCCGGAGCGGGTCCAGATAAGAGTCCTCGCTTCGGGACGGTCAGCACCACGCGCGCGACGCGTACCCAGGCACGCCGGCGCTGGCCGCGCGGGTCGGCGAGACCGAGCATCGCTCGGCCCAGCAGCGCAATCCGCATGAGTGGGAGCGTTCGCGGGCGGTGCTTCGCGTAGAAGCGAAGCGTCGAGCGTGCGTGCAGAGGCCAGACATGGGACCGGTCACCACTCGAGCCGCCGCCACTGTGGACCGCCTCCACCGTCGGTAGGTAAACGACGCGCAGATTGCGCTGCCAGGCCTGCAGGCAAAGCTCCACGTCCTCGTAGTACATGAAATAACCCTCGTCAAGGCCGCCGAGCTCGTCACGCAAGAATGTGCCTCGCACTGCAATGCATGCGCCGCTGATCATCGCGACGTCCGTCGGCTCAGTCGCGTGCAGACATGCGTCGTAGGTCCTAAAGCTCGGATTACGGGCGAGCATCGGCGTCAGGAAGGGGAAGAAGAGGCGCGCGCGATTGGCCAGCATCGAGCCAATGGTTGCGTTTGGCCGCGCGGAGACGTTGATGGAGCCGTCAGCCTCGCGTAGGCGCGGCCCGACGACGGCCACGTCCTCGTGCTCGCACAAGTACGCGACCAGCGCGCTGGCGGTCGCCGGAGGCATGACGCAGTCCGGGTTCACGAGCAGCACCACGGCGGACTTGCACCGTTTGAGTCCCTGGTTGACGGCGCGTGAGAAGCCGACATTCTCTTCGTTGGCGATGAGCTCCGCCTGTGGGAACTCCCTTCGCACGATTTCCGCGGTCCCGGCATTGTCCACCACGACCACGTGCAGATCACCTTCGAGGAGCGCGGCCAGACAGGCGGCGATCGAACTACCTGAGTTATAGGTGACGACGATGGCGTCGGCCATGGAGGCTAAATGTTACCGAGCGCTCTACGAGCCGCCGGCCAGGCCAACTCTAGACTGGACCCGACGTGAATCAGCGACAGTGCACCGTTTGCCTCAACACAATCGGCAACCAGGAGTTTGAGGCTTCAGAGATGATGTTTGGCACCCGCGACCGATTCACTTATTTGGAATGCGCCACCTGCGGCTGCCTTGAGCTGTTGAGTCCACCAGCCGACCTCTCCGCGTACTACCCATCCAACTATTACTCGAAGGCGCGTGGTCAGGGCGAAATGTGGCTGCGCTTCCTGGTGAGTCCCTCCATATCTCGATACTGGCTCGGCCGACTGAGTCCGGTCGGTTACGTGCTCGGTCGCGGCCGCCAGCGACCGCCGGTCCTGGAGTGGCTCGGCCGTCATGGGGTGCAAAAAGGGGCGCAGCTGCTCGACGTGGGATCGGGCGCAGGCCAGCTGTTGTTGTTCCTTCGAGGCATGGGTTTTGGTCGACTTCTTGGCATTGACCCTTTCATCAACGCGGACCTGCGGTTTCCGGGCGGGATTGCGGTCCTGAAACGCCGGCTGAGTGAGGTCAGCGGCACTTTCGATTTCATAGTCTTCAACCATTCGTTTGAGCACATGAAACCGCCGCTGGAGGTGCTAAGTCAGGCGCGCTCACTGCTTGCTCCGGGCGGCAGGGTAATCATCAGCACACCGATCGCCTCGTCTTTTGCCTGGCGTGAATACGGGGTCAACTGGGTGCAGCTTGACGCCCCGCGACACCTCTTCATCCCCACCGTCAAGAGCCTCGAGATCCTGGCTCGACAGGCTGGGCTGCGGGTGACCGAGGCGGCGTACAGCTCAACCGAGTTCCAGTTCTGGGGCAGCGAGCAGTACCGGGCGGGGATACCTCTGAACGACACGCGGTCCTATCGGCGGTCGCGAAGAGGCTCGATGTTCACATCGGCCCAGATCGCAGCTTTCAAACGGCGGGCCGAAGAGCTCAACAAGGCCGGTGATGGCGACACCGCCACCTTCTATCTCGAGGCGAGCTGAGCCTCTGGCAGCTGCTCGAAGCGATCTAGCCCGGCCCTGAGGTGACCTCGTGCGCGCTCGACGGATCCCCGACGCCGATCACCCGGTAGCTGAAACCGGCTTCCTGCAGCTTCTCTGGCTCGAAGAAACCACGGGCGTCGACCAGGGCACGCGCGCGCATCGCTTTGGCAGCGGCCTTCAAGTCCAGCTCCCTGTAGGCGGCGTGCGCGACCATCAGGACAGCGCAGTCAGCATCCCGAAGGGCCTCCATCACGTCGCCCCGGTATTCCCGTACGAATGGGTCGTGGACTGTGACATCGAAACCGCGCCCTGAGAGGAGGCGGACCAACTCCTCGCTCGGCGAGTTCCTGGTGTCGTCGCTGTTCTCCAGGTAGGCAAAGCCGAGCACAGCCACTCGGGCCTTCTGTCCAGGAGCCAGCAGATCGTTTACGAGTCCGGCCACATGGGCGGGCATGCCGTCGTTAATCCGGCGGGCAACGCCGAGCAGGGACTCCTCCGCGCTGCCGCCGAGCGGCGTGGCGAGCAGCCACGAGTCCTTGGGGATGCAATGGCCGCCCACTCCGCCACCCGGCAGCAAGACGTCGCGCCCCGGCACCTTGTTGACCAAACGGCGCACACGCCAGGCGTCACCGCCGACGAGCTCGCATATCAGCGCCAGCTGGTTGGCGAAGGCGATTCCCACATCGCGATAGGCGTTCTCGGCCGTCTTCACGAGCTCCGCGGTCAAGCAGTCGGCGGCATCAAGGTCACCCTCGACGAATGTCGAGTACAGGGAGATCATGACGTCGGACACCTCGGCCGACGAACCACCGCAGACCCGGCTCATGGTGCGCATGTTCCGAAGAAGTCTCCCCGGCATGACCCTCTCCGGACAGTGGCCGAGGTGAAAGCTCCGTCCGTGGAGGCCTGACGATTCTTCGAGAGCCGGCCGCACCACGCTGTCGATAGTGCCCGGGGCGATGGTCGATTCCACGATCACCAGGGCGCCATCCTTGAGCACTGCTCCCAGCTGGACGCACGCCTCCCTCAGTGCCTTGAAGCGCGGCCGATGGTCTGCGTCGACAGGCGTGTCGACACAGATCAGAACCACGTCCGCATCGGTCAGATCCGTATGGGCCGTGCTGGTGGTCAGCTGATGAGATGTGATGACCTGTTTGACAAGGGTGTCGAGCCCTGGTTCGTCACCTTCTATCGGTGACTCACCGCTGTTGATCTTGTCGATGCGCCTCGAATCGATGTCGACTCCGTGGACCTTGAAGCCGGAGCTGGCGAACATGCATGCCGCCGGCAGCCCGACGTAGCCCAGCCCAACGACACCAACAAGTGCGCTGCGGCCCTCGACGGCGGAACGCAGGGCTGCCAGGGTCGCGTTCACCTGCGCGCGACGGTCACTACTCGACCTTCGTCTCCGGACTCGATCAGTGCGAGCGCAAGCCGCAGCGCCTCGGTGCCGTCTTCGCCGCTCACGATGCCCGAGGGCTCGCCCACCACTGCCTTGATGAATGCCGCGAGCTCGGATTGGAGCGGTTCCCGCTTCGGGATGACGTATTTGACCATCGACCCCTCGCTCACGCCACGAAGCATCGTGATCTGCTCCCAGTTGTGGTCGGCCGCCTCCGCGTTCTCGTGGAAGAAGAGGTCCTGGGTCAGGTAGTCGGCTCGGAACATGCCTCGCTCTCCGGTGACGGTGAGCTGGCGAATCTTTGTGGGCGTCAGCCAGTTGATCTGCAGCAGCCCGACTGATCCGTCCGCCAAGCGGAGCAGCCCGCTGACCATGTCCTCCCTTGTCGTATGTACCTTGCGCCGTGTTTCGGCATAGACGCGGACGATCTCGCTTCCAGTCAGGAACCGCATGAGGTCGAGATCGTGCGTGGCGAGATCGATGACCACTCCAACGTCCCGAATCCGCTGCGGAAACGGTCCGAGGCGCTGGGCATCGAACTGATACACGTGACCAAGCTGACCGTCATCCAGCCGTCGCTTGAGCTCCAGCACAGCTGGGTTGTAGCGTTCGATGTGTCCGACTGCGAGCACTCGACGCGCGGACTTGGCGGCGGCAACCAGCTCGTCGGCCTGGGCCAGGGTGGCTGCGATCGGCTTTTCAACCATTACGTGACAGCCGGCCGCGAATGCTTCCAGGACCACGCTGTGGTGATTTTCGGTCGGCACCGCCACCGTAACTGCCTCGGGCTTCTCCTTTTTTAGCAGCTCCTCGACCGAACCGTATCCGCGTGTGCCATGGGTGGCGGCAAGCAGGCATGCCGCATCCAGGTTCGAATCGGCGACGCCGACCAGCTCGACGTCTGGTAGCTGGTGCAGCAGGCGTGCGTGGTTACGGCCCATCACGCCTGTGCCGATGACGGCGACGCGGGTCACAGCGCGTTAACGGCGGCCACTATGCGATCGAGGTCCGCATGCTCCAGAAGGGGATGGACTGGCAGCGAAATCACTGATGCCGCGACCCGATCGGTCACCGGCATCTCGACATCGCCGACGACCTCCTTGATGTGCTGGAAAGTATGAGCACCAGCTGGATAGAAGATGCCCGAACCGATGCCTGCGGCTTCGAGTCGCTTCACCGCGTCGTCACGGTCCATTTCTTGTGGCACTCGCACCGTGTATTGGTGCCACACGTGATCCCGCCCATCCTTGACGGTGGGGGTAGCGACGGATTCTATCTGCGAGTTGAGGAAGGCCGCGTTCGCGCGACGACGTTCGGTCGCCTCCGGCATCCTGTTGAGCTGCACGAGGCCAATCGCGGCCAGCACGTCAGTGAGGCGGAAGTTATAACCGAGCATCTCGTGTTGGTAGCGCTTGCGCATCCCATGATTGCGCAGCAGGCGGCATTGATCGGCGATGCGATCGTCGTCAGTCGTGATCATCCCACCCTCGCCGCTCATCACGTTTTTCGTCGCGTACAGGCTGAAGACCCCGGTTCCGAAGGTGCCAACGTGACGGCCGCGGTATGTCGCGCCGACCGCCTGGGCAGCGTCTTCGATGATGGCTATCCCGTGTTCACGGGCCAGCGCATTGATTTCGTCCATGTCGCACGGCTGCCCATAGATGTGCACGGGCATGATGGCTTTGGTGCGGGGCGTGATCGCCGCCTCGATCGCCCTCGCATCGACGTTGAAGCTGCCTTCATCGATGTCTGCGAAGACGGGAGTCGCGCCGGTGAAGAGAATCGAATTGACCGACGCGATGAATGTGAAAGGGCTGGTGATCACCTCGTCTCCAGGCCCCACACCATGAGCCATCAGGGCCAGGTGCAGAGCTGTCGTGCCGGAGGAGGTCGCGATCGCGTGTTGTGAGCCGGTCATTCGGGCAAATGCTTCCTCGAAGGCCGCAACTCGCGGACCTTGCGCGAGCATTCCTGACTCGAGGACTTCAATCACAGCCGCCTTCTCTTCCGGCCCGATCCACGGGCGAGAAAGAGCGATTGGTGGGGGTGAGCTCGACTCAGCCTGGCGATGAGTCTCCGATGTCTGTCTTGCCAATGACTTCGACAATCCTACAGGCTGGGGCGAGGTTCCCGGCCTCCACGGTGAGCGCGGCTCTGGCTCGCCAACGGGCACGTACGATAGCCTGACTTTCGATGATCCTTCGGAAGGGCCTCCTCACAACCCTCATCCAACTTGTTCAGCTGATGGCCCTGATCGGTACCACCATCCTGGTGACTCGCGTCACCGGGGCGCACGGACGGGGCATCTACACGCTCGCGAGCTCGGTGGCGATGCTGGCGTCAATGATCACTGCCCTCGGGATCAGCTGGGCAGGCATCTATTACATCGGCAAACGCCTGTTTCCTCTAGCTGATGTGGCGTCGACCCTCCTCACAGTCTCGACGGTTTCGGCGGGCGTGGCGATGGGCGGGGTTGCAGCTGCGTATCTGCTCTTCCAACACAGCTACTTCCACGAGCTGAATTCGACACAAGCCCTCATCATGCTGGCGCTTACCGCGCTTTTCCAGATGACGACCGCCAGCGCTTCGATCGTGCTCGGAATGAATCGCCCAGTGCAATTCGCGATAGTCAGCCTCACCCAGTGGTTGATGTCGTTTGCGATTCAGGCCGCCCTCGCGGTCGCAGGCTCGCTTACAGCAACCTCGGCACTCGTCGCGCTGGCAATCGGAGCGGCAACGAGCACTGTCCTGGGGCTTGTGATCGTCCGTCGTGAAGTGCCACTGCGCCTGCGCTTCGACCAGAAGATCTTCCGGAGCTTTCTCAACTTTGGCATACGAGGCTACGTGGCCAACCTGTTGATGTATCTGAACTACAGGCTCGATTCATTGATCGTGAACGGGCTGAGCGGGGTGGTGAGCCTTGGGTATTACTCGATCGCCACGGCCATGGCGGAAACTCTTTGGTACGGCGCAAACAGCGTCGCCCTCGTCATGTTTCCGCACGTTTCGTCGCTCGACAGAAAAGAGGCCAACCGCATCACACCTGTCGTTTGCCGCAACGCCATTTTCATGACCCTCGTGGGGGCGGTCGTGATGTTCGTGGTCAGCCGCCAGCTCATCTTGTTTGTTTTCGGACCCGGCATGATCCCGGCCTTGCACCCCCTGTGGTTGCTCCTACCCGGCATCGTCACCTTGACTGCGTCAAAGGTCATCTCCAGCTACCTGGGCGGAATCGGAAAGCCCACGTACAGCACTTTTATTGGCGCGGGGACGGTGATCCTCACCATCGCTCTCGATCTGTTGCTGATACCTCGATATGGCATCAGTGGGGCCGCGGCGGCTTCAAGCATCGTCTACACCTGCACAGCGGTGGCGTCGGTCATGGTCTTCAGGTACGAGTCGGGCGCGGGCTTGCTGGAAACCCTCCTCATCCGGCCCGATGACTTCGTCAGGTACCAGCGCGTGCTCAATTCGACGGTGCGACGCCTGCTCGCGGCGAGCCCTGCAAGATCCTGATCGCTGGGGCGCGATCAGGTTTCGGGCAGTGATTTCAGCCAGACGTGCAGGAACCGTTGATCTGCGGATAGATCTCCAGGGAGTCCACTATCACGTTGCGCTGGCCACGTTGGGTCACCAGCATGCCCAGCTGCCCCCCCGTTTGATAGAGCGTGACGGGCATGTTCACCCAACGAACACCTGGCACCGAGCCGGCCCACGCTAGTTGGGCGGTGACGCTGCCCAGCGTGACCTGAATTATGTTGGGCTTGCTGGTTCCATAGTCGTACACGAGGGCCCCCAGGCAGTAGGTGCCAGCCTTTACCGGCAGGATCGCCTGGCTGGCCGCTGATCGTGGGTCGGTTGCGATCGCTGCCAGGCCGCCCTGGTATTCAGCTCCGCTCAGCACGGACCATCCTTTCGAATCGCCGGCGACAACTCCGCCCATGTCCTCGGCCTGGAGGACGCGGCCGATCACGAATCGGCCAAGGGGTACGGGATCCCCGCCATTCATCACAACGCTCAGCTGGTAGTGGCCGGCCGGTGCGTCGGCGGGAATGGGCAGCGCGTATGTGTCGCTCGAGCTGGAGCTGCCCACCTCGATCGCCCGGCTGAACGCGAACGGCGAACCCAGATCAACGGCTTGCAAGCGCGCGTTGCCAGCGGCGCCTTGGTTGAATTGAACACGGGCGAAGACTGCGCGACCGGCAATCGCCATTTTAGGGCCGACCCCGCTGCGCGCGACCTGCGGGAGAGGTCCTTCTTGTGTCGGGAGGTCGAGAAACTGGTCGAGCATGCGCGGCTCGTACGTGTACAGTCGCCACCGGTCTCCCGACGCGATCGGTATCAGAATTCTGGCGTTGGCAAGCTGCGCCCAAGCAGCAGCATTGGTCCGGTCCATGTCCACCAGAACATCGGTCACCCCGTAGTACTCGAGCACGCCAGCGAGCCCCGCTGAATCGAGGCGTCCTTGCACCGCGTCGAGAGCGTCTGTGCGACGCCGCGGCCCTTCGCGCGCCTGGATCTGGTACGGAGTGTGCGAAAGCGGCACTGCCACCACCTCTCGGCCGGTCAGGCCGGCCAGCTCGTAAGCCATCCGTGGCTCCGCGAGGAGGATTGCCGCTCTGGGCTGCCGATCGAGCGCTGCAAGCCGGTCCCCCCACGCCGCCGTCAAGTCGGTTGAGCGAGTGAACGCAAAACTTGTCGGTGAGCTTGGCGGCTCCTGCAACCGTGCCAGCGGTCCGGTATAAAAGGCAGCCGCCATCGCCACCGCGGAAACCACCAGGACGGCTGCCGCAAGCACCTTCGGACGGCTTCGGAGCGCCGTGATTGCCAGCGCAATCCCCCATCCCCAAGACAGCCATGCGAGCGGCTGCAGCGTAAAGGACACGCGAGCCAGCAGATACCGGCCGCTGGAAGTTGTGGCGAATAGTGGTGTGAGCGCCGCTGCGGGGATGGCGATCAGCGCCGCGATGAGAAGCCCGGCTCCCACCTCTCCCGCTCGCCAGAATCGCAAGAGGCTGACCGCGAAGGCGGTCCCGAGCACCGTCCCCGGGTTGTTGTACCAGTTGCTTGGCCAGACCCAGGTCCACGGATGGTGGACCACAAGCAATGGCGGCGGAAACTGGACTGCCATCGAGGCATATGGAGCAAGGGACGTGAGGGTTGAGATGTCGACTACCAGCAACGGAAGGGCCGCGGCGCCGGCAATTGCGGCAGCCACCGCGAGCCGCTTCAATGAGTGGGAGCGAACGAGGATCGCTGCAGCCACCGCACCACCCAACGAGACAAGAAGGAAAGGGCTGAGTGTCACGTGGACTGCGCTGGCGGCAAACGCGATCGGAGCGGCCACCACGAGCTCGCGTCTCGACCCGTTGTCGACGAAGCGCAGCACGAGAGTAAGGACGAGCCAGGCCAAGAGGTTCCCGAAATGGTTGGGAAGAGCTGCGTAGCGAAAGTCGAAGCTGAGCGCGAGCACTACGTACAGCGCGGTGGTGATCAAGGACGCAATGCCGCTTCGTGTTATCGAGAGTGCTAGGGCGAAGAATGCGAGCACTGTTATTGGCGCGAGCGCAACGTTCATCACCCGCCAGACCGACAGCGGATCGTGGCCGGACAGATCGGAGACCAGCGCGAGCGCCACGTGCCAGGTGCCGGTCGTTGGATCGGGAGCACGCACCGGCGTGGCGAAGAAGACCTCTTTTGGCAGCGCAGTGTTGTTTTCGATGACGGAGCGAATCGCCGCCAAGTGGTAGAAGGTGTCGGCCGTGGCGCTCAGCCAGGGGCCGGAGTAGAGGGCCGATAGTCCAGCCCCCAGGGCGATGGCCCCCACCGCCCACAGCGTCCAGCGCGGTGAGACCGCTTCCCTTGCTTTAGGCCGCACGTAAAAAAGGGTGATCGGCAATCCAATCGCCGCAAGCACGAGAACCACGATCGATACCGCCTTGACTTCCCTGAACCCGAACCCGAGCGCGTAGCCCGACCATCCGACCAACGAGATGACCGCGAGCGAGAGGGCGAAGGCGGGCGCGATCTCGAGCGATCGCGGCATGCCTCGAGGGCCCGCCAAACGCCAGATCACCCAACCGGGCAGGAGGAGGAGGGCTGCCGCCCAGATTGAGATCCAGGCAATGGTCACGAGCTGGCGAGGGCGACGAGCCTGATCATCGTGATGTCGATCAGATTGACGGGGGGATGGGAGCTATTGACGATGCAGACCCTCATGGCCTCGTCACTTGAGCGCCTTGTTGTACTCCATGTCGAACCACATAGCGAACAGGAGGAACTGAAGGCCGCCGATGATCAGCATCGCCACCAGCACGATGGTCGCAGTCGGGATATCGGCCCCGGCGAAGATCTTCAGCCCCGAGTACAACAGACCGATGAGCGTCCCCACGATAAGAAAGACGATTGCGAAGAAATAAAAGAACACGAGGGGATGGAAGTCCTTGACCACGTACTTGAGGAACAGACGATTGACGAAGCCTCGCAACAACAGGTAGCTCACAGTGGGCATGACCAGGAATACGTTCATCGAAGAACGCTCTCCGACCCCATAGCGGGGGTGCGTCGGAACGTCGGCGACCCGCAAGTTGCGGATGTTGAGCTGGATCAGGAGGTCGTTGGGATAGCCGTAGCTGTGGTACAGGCGGTCGAGGTCGAGCGCCATCAACGCGGGCCGCGAGACGGCGGTAAACCCAGACTGTGAGTCCGCCACGTGCCAGTACCCGGAGGCGATCTTGGTCAGCATCGACAGGAACGCGTTTCCGAGGTAGCGCACGTGCGGAGTCCTGCGCCATGCCTCGCCTGTGAACAGTCGGTTGCCCTTGCTGTAATCGGCTTTCCCGCTGATGACCGGATCGATGATCAGGGCGAGGTCGTCGGGGTCAGTCTGGCCGTCGCCCGCCATCAACGCAATCACATCGATGCCGACTTCGATGAAGCGCCGGTACCCCGCGCTGACCGCCGCTCCCACGCCCTGGTTCTTGGGCAGCTCGATCACTGTCAACCGACGGCCCATCCGGCCCTGCCATTCACGGCAGCGTTCGAGCGTGGCGTCGGTGCTGCCGTCGTCCACGACAATTACCTGGTCGACGTATTCCGGCATCGTCTCGAGCACCTTGCCGATCTGGCGCTCTTCGTTGTAAGCGGGAATTACCACGCCCACACTGCATCCGCCTTTCACGTTGGTATCCTAGCCGCCCGACCAAGCACTAGGGCGCCCCGCATGTCCTGCGAAGAGCCGCCTGGCTGGGCCGGTCAGCGAGTGCCTTCTATCTGCGCATAGTCGTCCAGCCGGATCGAGACCTCGGTCCCGCAAGCGGGGCAACGCATGAGCATTCCATCCGGCTTGCCTTTCACAGGCTCGAGCTGGTGCCCGCACGCACACGCGAAGCCTTTCAGCCGCGCCGGGTTCCCGAAGACGATGGCGTGGTCCGGAACGTCACGGGTGACGACGGCTCCGGCTCCGACCATTGCGAAGCGTCCGACACCGACACCAGGGAGCACCACCGCCCCACCTCCGACGGCCGCCCCGCGTCGCACGATGGCTTCACTCACAGTCCAGTCGCTGGCCGATTTGAGCGAGCCGTCCGCATTGATCGCACGCGGGTGCTTGTCATTCAGCAGCATCACGCCCGGGCCGAGGAAGACGCCATCCTCGAGGTTGAATCCGTGAAATACGAAGACGCCGTTCTGGAGCTTGCAGCGGTCGCCGACGCGTACCTCCAGGTCGACGTACACGCCATTCCCCAGGATGCACTGGCTGCCTATGACGGCTCCTTCGCGGACCTGGACATGGCTCCAGATCCTGGTCCCGGGGCCGACCTCGGCGTCGTCCGACACATCGGCGGTCGGGTGGATCGTCACGTCTTCGCGGCGGCGCATGACCTAGGAAGCTTCCCTGGCGCCGCGGTTTCTTGCCACGAGACCCCGATACGCCTTCTCCATGTGGGCCATGTTGAGATCCCAAAGCCCGCGCTCGTCGATCAGTTTCCGGTTGACGATGGCCGCCGACGACCGGCGGGTCGCGTCGCCCAGGGCTTCAATCAGCGCGCCGGCAAGTGGTGCGATCTGCCCGACTGGTACCAGCGCTCCGCCAGCGGGGCTGATCCATTCGCGGTTGCCTGGAATGTCCGACACGACCGGGTAGGCCCCGGCGGCCATCGCCTCGAGCAGGGTCACCGAAGTTCCTTCGGATGATGGCACCGACACGTATACCGCCGCCTTTCCGAGGCGTTCCGCCAGCCCGACAGGCCACGTTGCTGTGCTCGCAAACTCGACGGCGTGAGCCACTCCGAGCCGGCGCGCCAGGTCCTCGAGCTGCCCGCGAAGTGCGCCGTCGCCTCCAACCATCAAGCGCGCATCAGGCACTTTGACGAGGACTTCAGGCATTGCTTTGATCACCACGTCCACGTTGTAGAGCGGTCGGTCGAGAGATCGCTGGCTCAGGATGATCGGTTCGCGCTCGCCAGGAGCCACCGTCCTGGTCTGCAGTGCCTCGAGCATCTCAGGCCCGACGCCCAGGACGACTTGCAGCAGTCGGTCCGATGGGGTTCCCATGCTGCGCGCCGCATCGCCCAGCTGGCTGGAGTTGTAAGTGACCAGGTCGGCTTTCGAGAGGACCCATTTCACCAGCCGTCGCGTGATGGCTGAGGCACGAGGGTCGATCAGCAGGTCAGAGCCCCATGCGGTGACAACCATTGGATGGCGCCCCGACAGGGCGGCCAGGAAGCCGTAGTCAGAGACGTAATGTGCGTGGACCACGTCGGGGTCGATGCGGTTGAGCTCCTTGTAGAAACCTGCCGCCTTCAAGCGCGCTGCAGTGACGAGCCGCAGCATGCCAGGAAAGCGGGCCATCGCTGCCACCGATCTCGGCCCGGCCCGCCTCGCGCCTGTTGAGCGCGAGCGCACGAAGTGCACGGTGGGATTGCCATCGAACGTCGTCCTCGGCTGGTAATAGCTGAGCAAGCTCATGTCAAAGCCTTTTTTCGAGAAATGGTTTGCCCACCTCTGGACGTGAATGCTGTCAGGGTTCCCTATCAGGCAAATCTTCGTAGTCGGGTTCATCGTGCGCGCCAGAGTGGAAACATAACAACATGCGTCGATTGAACCTGCCCATCACGGCGGCGGAATGAACCAGGAACACTCGCCCGTTGCCCGAGAGCGGCCAGGGCGTATGGCAGTTCGGCACATCTCGCTGCCCAGCTCCCAATTCAACGCATCGCCGCGGATCGCTGCGATGCTCCATTGGCTGCCACGGCTCCTGCTTCTGGCGTGGGTTGTGACCCTGCCTCTCGAGTTCACCAAGATCTACTTTCCCAACCAGGCGTTTGAGGTCAGTCGCATTCTGCTTGTCCTTTGCGTGCTTGCGTTCGCCGGCCAGATCGCCATCGAACGCGGGGAGCTGAGAGTGCCTGTGACGACGAGCGTGATTGGGTTCGCCCTGTTCATCAGCTTCGCCGTCGTGAGTGCGGCGGCCGCAGGTTCGGTCCAGGGCATCAGGACGGCGGTGGCAATGGTCGCTTACATGCTGATGATGCTCACCGTCTTCAATTTGGTTCGCACTTACGCGGACCATCGCCGGGTGTGGACTGCCCTGGCACTCAGCGCCATCGTCATTGCAGTCGTCGGACTGGTTCTGTATCTAAGCAACGCCTATATCTGGAACCCTCCGAGTGTCGGGATCCCTCGCGTCAACGCGACCTTTCACGACCCCAACATCCTTGCCCGCTTCCTTGGCGTTGTAATGGTGACCACGGTGTTGCTCGCGGCCGACATGGACGCGGGCGCACGTCACCGAGCCCTCTGGGTGGCAGCAGTGATCGGTGCTGCGGTCGTCATTCCAATCACCTTTTCCCGCGCGGGGTGGTTCTTCGCGTTTCTGGTGGTGTTGGGCGTCATTGCATTGGCGACGCGAAAAAGGCGTGCGCTGGCCCTTGTCGGACTGATCGTGGCGATCTTTGCGGCGGTCGCCATCATCGACCCATTGGTTCTGAGCCGGGCAGCCTTGCTCGCTCAAAACCTCGAAAGTCCGTTCCGAAACCATGCGTTCCTTGATCGCGCACCATGGTTGCAGTTCCTGGCTGTTCTGCCGCTGGACTCGGTCCGTCAGTAC
>Ga0193731_1000038_pt1 | contig 41959 bp, 47 predicted proteins | sample U1a2metaG_FD_144920 | JGI IMG/M metagenome (GOLD analysis project Ga0193731, IMG submission 144920) | Soil microbial communities from a riparian zone of the East river system, Colorado, United States - U1a2 | ecosystem: Environmental > Terrestrial > Soil > Riparian zone | place: USA: East River...
CCTCCAGCCGATGTATTTGAAAGAGATTCGGCATAATCCGGGACTCGGCATGCTGCCGATAATGCCGATATCGGCATTAGCGGCACTTATTTGCTGTCCATACCTTACGACGCTGGTATCGAGACGGTGAGGATCTGGATGCCAGACTTCCTCTTCTGGCTACCTACCTCGGCCATCAGCATCTTTCCGGAACTCAGCGTTACCTTCATCTCACCGCCGAACTTTTTCCCGAGATCACCACACGAGCGGACGCGGCCTTTGGCGACGTCATTCCGCGGAGGATCGAACCATGAAACCCACCGATTTCTCCGTTCACGTGACGAGCTTTTTGACGCATTATCTGGCCGCGCAGCGGAATGTCAGCCCGAACACCATCAAGGCATACCGCGACGTGTTCACTCTTCTTCTACGATTCTGCCGTGATGTGCAGGAAATCGCTCCAGAAAGACTACGTCTCGAACAGATCGATGTTTCGCTTGTCGAAGCATTCCTGGACTACTTGGAGCGAGAAAGAAAGTCCTCACCCCGCACACGAAATCATCGGCTTGCAGCCTTGCACGCATTCTTCCGATATGTTCAGGCGGAAGAGCCGGCCCGTATGCATCAGTGTCAAAAAATCCTCGCGATTCCCCAGCGACGACACGCTCGCCCCACTGTCGCATACCTTTCGAAAGAGGAGTTGGCTGAGATCTTGGCGCAGCCAGACCTTCGAACGCCAGACGGTCAAAGAGATGCGGTTTTACTGAGCGTCCTCTACGACGTTGGAGCGCGTGTTCAGGAGTTGGTCGACCTTTCCGTCGGAGACGTGCGTTTGGATCCACCCGCGCAGCTGCGCCTTCTGGGAAAGGGGCGCAAGATGCGCGCTGTGCCTTTGATGGGAAACACGGTTCAGCTTCTGCGCATTCACATACAGGAAAACCACCTCGATCATCCCGAACAGTTCGACAAGTCTCTTTTCCAGAACGCGCGCCATCAACGACTGACGCGTTCGGGAATCCGCTACATCCTTCACAAATATGTCGTCCTGGCACGAAGCAAGCGTCCGAGTCTGAACCGAACAGTAAGTCCGCACACCCTGAGACATACCAAGGGAATGCACCTGTTGCAGAGCGGAATCTCGCTCGACATGATCCGTGACTTCCTCGGCCATGTGGATGTCAAAACCACTGAGATTTACGCGAGGGCAAATCTGGAGATGAAGCGAAACGCACTTGAGAAAATCAACGAGTCTTCACCAGTCCAAACGATTCCATGCTGGCAGCAGAACAAGGACCTTCTCGACTGGCTCCGTTCTCTGTGATTCTTCCCAAGGACATGCGTGTATGCCAACCCTGAACCGAGCTCCGCCTACCAACCAGAGATATTATGCTGAGTCTAGCAATGCACGCGCATTGACAATCAGCAACTTAGCACACCCACTGCGCATATCTACTGTCGGCACACAATAGAGGGTGGTCTCTTTCAGATCTGCATGACCTAACAGAATCTGAATGGTTCGGAGATCGGCACCCGCCTCGAGCAGATGCGTTGCAAAGCAGTGGCGCAGAGTATGAGGATGGACACGTTTCTTGATGTTCGCTCTCTTGGCGGCGTTATGACACGCATGCCAAACGGTTTTCGTATCGATCGGCTGATCACCAGTGTGGTGGTGGTTGCCGTGAAAGAGCCACACGCTGGGTTTTCGCCGCAAGCGGTGCCAATGGGCGCGGAGTTCTTCGAGTAGCATAGGACTGAGCATGACGTCGCGATCTGATGTGCCGAGAAAAGTTATGTGCCGAGAGTCGCGCTCCATCTCCAGAAGACACCGGCTGCTGCGGAGTGCGCTCGTGTCGCGCTGCGTAGTCGACTTCACATAACTATGGAGCCCTTCTTGGGTGAGATGTTGTCCTGGGTGAAGATACCACCCGAGGAGGACCCATGCTGGAAAGCTATTTCAAACTAGACCACACCTTGCGGCGACTCCGTGCCGAACCAACGGGTCGGCACATGGACGATTTCGCCAAAACGCTTCATACAAAAGGCTACGGTGTGTGGGCCGCGCAGGCATACCTGCGTGCGGCTGCACATCTGGGGATATGGATGAAGCAGCAAGGCCTTTCTGTGATGAAGTTGGATGACCAAGTCATCGGAGAATTCGCTCGTCACCTGCCTTCGTGCCGTTGCTTGGGCAAGAATCGAGGGATCTACGATGATGCGGTGATTGGGGCTCGCCATTTTCTGAATCATTTACGAGATATCGGAGTGGCGCCGGCCAGTGCCCCTCTTGAGAAACCACCGTTGCCAACCATTATCGATGGATTTGAGCGGTGGATGCGACAGCATCGGGGAGTATCCGAGTCGACCTTAACGACGTACCGATTGATACTGACCAAGCTACTCGGTGCCGTTGGAGAAATACCTGGCAACTACAACGCGCACGTCTTAAGGCGCGGCGTGGAGATGCAGACGAGTCGCTGTGGACGAAGTTGGGCGAAGCTGGTCATCACAACTATCCGGATGTTTCTGCGTTACCTCGTCGTATATAACCTGTGCGATTCCAAACTGGTAGATGCTCTGCCGACCATTGCTCATTGGAAGCGGGCGTCCTGTCCAGACTATCTCTCAAAACAGGAAGTCGAGAAACTCGTCGTCGCTTGTAATCCTGTGACAGCCGAGGGTGCGCGAGATAGAGCGGTGCTTTTGCTTTTGGTTCGTCTTGGATTGCGCGCCGGCGATATCGTACATCTGCGTCATGCAGACATCGATTGGGAGAACGGAGCCCTTCAGCTAACTGGAAAGGGCCGCCGACAAAGCGCGCTCCCTCTGCCTCAAGACGTAGGCGATGCCATTCTGAACTACGTAGAGCACTGGCGCCCTGACGTTCGCGATGAACACGTCTTTCTGCGTGTGAATGCGCCGTTCGTCCCACTGGCCGGTAGTTCGGCGGTGTCTTCTCTGGTTAGGCGTGCGGCGCGACGAGCCGGCCTATCCGCGAGGCGTATCGGCGCGCATATCCTGCGTCACACGGCGGCGAGTCTGATGCTCCGGGAAGGGGCGTCGTTACAAACTATTAGCCACGTCCTGCGTCACCAGAGCCTCGACACTACCGTGATTTACGCCAAAGTCGACGTAGAGATGTTATCGGAGATTGCTCAGCCCTGGCCCGAGGAGGTGCAGTCATGTTGATGCAGGCCATCGACAGCTATCTCCAATTGCGAAGGGCGGGCGGCTATCAACTCCGAGATACAGAAGTCCTGCTCAAGGAATTTGCGTGTTTCGCGGCCGAGAGAGGCGAGATCCATATCAAGGCCGATACGGCGATCGCATGGGCCGGCCGTGCGACATCCCAGCAACAACGAGCGCGGCGTCTGAACAACCTTATCCTATTCGCACGCTACATCCGCGCTGAGGATGCCGAACATCAACTTCCTCCGGCAGGGGTCTTTGCCCATCACGTGCGCTCGCGCCGGCTACCACACATCTTCGCTCCGACCCAAATCGCCGCGATCCTCGCGGAAGCCAAGCAACTCCCACCGGCAGGATCTTTGAGGCCGCTTACTTTCTACACGCTCTTTGGGCTGGTGGCGGCCTGCGGTTTGCGCATCTCCGAGGCACTCGCACTCCAATTCGATGACATCCGTCCTGACGGACTTTACATCCGTGAGACCAAATTTCGAAAAAGTCGGCTTGTGCCACTTCATCCAACGACGGAAAAACAACTGATCCTCTACCTTGATCGTCGCCAACAACTGGCACCCGCGGAGACACGTGTGTTTATCTCTCTGCGCAGTAAGCCCCTGCACTACGCGACCGTGAATGAGACCGTCCTTTTCCTCCTGCGCAAGCTCGGGGTGCGTGAAGGGCCGGGGCAGCCCGGCCCACGGCTGCATGACCTAAGGCACACCTTTGCCTCAAGGGCGTTGGAGAACAGTCCGCATGAGCAATCGAGAATCACCAAGCACATGCTGGCCCTCAGCACTTACCTCGGACACGCGCGTATCAGCGATACGTATTGGTACCTGCAGTCCACAAAGCATCTCATGACGGATATCGCCGATGACTGTCAAGCCCATTTGGAGGGAGCACAACTATGACTCTCATCGCGCCCCATATTACTGCCTACTTACGCGAGAGGTTACCCAACGAACGAAAGGCCAGTCCCCATACCTGCGATACCTATGCTTATGCCTTTCAGCTGCTCTTCCAGTTCGCCAGCCAACGGCTGGGCTGCTCGCCAGCCGCACTCCAGTTGGAGCAACTCGATGCGCCTCTGGTGTTGGCTTTCCTCGAACATCTTCAAGCGGGCCGGCGTAACGGCCCTTCCACACGAAACGCACGTCTGGCTGCTATCAAGTCATTTATGCACTTCCTTGAATACCGTGTTCCATCGGCCTTGGAACAACTTCGCCAGGTGCTAGCCATCCCGTTTCAAAAGACTGACATCCGTCTGGTGCGACATCTCACGCAAGCTGAAATGCAGGCCATACTCGATGCTCCCGATCCCAACACTCGTGATGGCGTCCGCGATCGCGCCATGCTTCACTTGGCGTTCACCGGCGGCCTTCGGGTCTCCGAATTAGTCGGACTCAAACTCGGCGATGTGACATTTCGCGCGGGCTATGTCGATATCCATGTGATGGGAAAAGGGAGGAAGGAGCGCGTCCTTACCCTCTGGAAAACTGTTGCAGGCAGCCTGCGAGCGTGGCTTTCCATTCGAGGCGACGCGAGCGTTCCTGAACTGTTCCTCAATGCGCGCGCCCAGCCCCTTACACGCTCTGGCTTTAAGCATATCCTCAATAAGCACATTCCCACTGCCGTGAGCAAATGTCCTCCCTTGAAAACTAAACGACTGTCTCCGCACGTTCTGCGGCACACTTGCGCCTTAAACACACTACAGGCAACCGGTGATATCCGCAAAGTAGCCCTCTGGCTCGGGCACGAAAGCATTCAGAGCACTGAGGTATACCTCCGGACGGACCCTTCACAGAAGCGCGAAATGCTTGAGGCCGTCCTACCACCGACTCTGAAACGAGGCTTTTTCCGACCCGCAGACAAGCTCATCGCTTCATTCAGAGGCAAATAGTTATGTGCAGGACAATCACTCCCAGGGGCTTGTCTCCGTAGATTCCGTCTGGGTCCAGAGTACATAACTTTTCTCGGCACATCAGACCGCTTATGCGCCGCGGCCCATAACCGGTCTTTGCGTCCCTTGCCGCCCTGGATGTGAATCACCATGCGCTTGTTGTCGACATCGCTGAGCTTCAAGTGGGTCAGCTCGGCACACCGCGCGCCGGTGGCGTAGAGGGTCATCAGTATCGTCCGATGGAAAGGAGGGCAGGCCGCATCGATGAGTTGAGCAACTTCTTCCTGGCTGAGGATCGCCGGCAGGCGATGCGTCCTTTTTGGATAAGGAGTGTCGGCGACGCTCCAAGCCCTTGGAAGAACCGCAGGGCTGCCAGACGGATGGTAACCGTGCCCGATGACAACTTCCTTTTTTGAAACAGCTCGGCCTGATATTCACGAATGTGCCGAGGACCCAAGCGGTCCGGCGGGCAGTTGAATCGTCGAGAAAAATCTTCGACGCCGTGGATATAACTGCGTATAGTTTCTTCAGAGTAGTTACGGCGCTGGAGTTCTTCCAGCATCAGTTTACGAAGATGGGTCACAGGGACCTCCTTGTGACCCAACCTTATCTTAGCTCTAAGGCAACCACTGCTCCGTTCATCCCACGCGTAGCGTCCGCCGCTGGGCGGCTACGTTCAAACGCCGTACCCGTCCATGTGGTTTATGGTTTGGGATTCAACCAATACAGGGGAGCGCTCTGGAAGATAGAAATTCTCAATCCGACCCCGGCCAAGTAGCTCGTCGTCAGTTTTCTTAGCGTTCCTCCTGGCGACGTACTCTGGCAAACCAGCAGAAGTGGGCTTCAGCCCCTCACTTCAGGCCAAAGGATTTTTCGCTTCAGCCCTGTGCTGAAGCGAACTTCACGGAAAGAAACGAGATACCCCCTAAAGAGAAAGCCCGGAAGGACGTGGCCAAATTCGGATGAGGCGGGAGCGACCCCACCCTTTGACGCACCGTGCGTCACGGCTTCTGTGGGGTCGCTCCCGCCTCAGTCACGCGCAGCGCGTGACCCATTTAGCCGCGTCCCAGAGCCGGAGTTTCGGAGTTGTAAGACAACGTCCATTACACCCCGCAAGGGAGAAAGTAAGGACAAGGATCAAAGCCCCCGCAATACAACCCAAGACGGTAAGCTTCCCAGGTTCATGATGAGCATGGCATCGAAGGCGTCTTGGACCGGCATGCCTAATTCAGTGATGATCCTGGTTTTCCTGACCGTGGCTCCCTCGTGGCTTCGCAAATTTCCCGAAAAAAACAAACTTTCTGATTGAGGTTTTCCCTTTTCGAGGCCTCTTAATAGTAGGGGGTTTGATTGCTTCAAAGAGCCTCGATCGCTGTTTGCAGTGTGGGAAGGTCAACGGCGCACCCGTGTCGGACGCCATGGAACTGCTGGAGGGAGCCTCCGAGTGGCCGGTCCCTTAAAGAAAAATGGCAAATCACAAAGACTCTCCGTGAGGATTTCCTCGCTCGAGAGCCTCTTAGTAGATAGGGGGCAGTTCACGTTGATATCTCCCGTAGGCCTGGTGAAGCCGTTTCTTATGCTATGCGGGGAAAGGTTTAGAGGCCTTTCCTGGCGCGGAAAGGTGAACGGTGCATGAAAGACACGGTTCACGCTGCGGTTCACCATTCCGTTCACCTTTTCGGTGAAGGGAAGTTTTACGGAGCATTGAGGTTGCGTTTCACGCGACCGTTGATTTTGGACAAGGGCAAAACACCGGAGTGGGCTGGAGCGACCCCACCTTTGGGGGCTTTCAGCCGCCCAAAGACTTCGTGGGGTCGCTCCAGCCCACACGCTCTCCGAGAAGCGCATCTCGGGGCGAGGGGGAATAGGTATGCTGCTAGCCATCCAGAAGAGCTACGAGCTTCTCGCGAATTACGGCTGCTTCGCTCGGGAAATTTGCGACAAATGCGGAATCGTGCTAGGTGCGGTTCGTTTCACACGCAGAGACGAGTCGGGGGTTTGGTGTAGCCGGGAACGCAGAGGCGATGGCGATCGGAGAACGATCCGCAAGGGTGGACGGCCTCGCAAGTACAAAACAGAGAACGATAGACGCCAGGCAGAACGGCGCCAAAACGCGGAGAGGCAGAAAGCCTTTCGAGTAAGAGTCCATCGTAACGGAAAACTCTCTCGCAGCTTCGCTGAAACAAAAGACTTGCAGGCGCAAAAAACGCATCTCTCGCACTACCCCTTTATCCCGGCTTCTTCCGGCCCCGGAAACGGCTTTTCGCGAAGGCGGGAGCACAACCGATTAAGCGATGGCGACCGCTCCAAAACTCGCGTTGCAGCTTGATCCGCGACGGTGATCTCGAAAAAAATGGCAGACGTTCTCAAATTCGAGCGAAAGGGACGGTCATGCGGGGAGGAAATCCCCGCCGCGCTTCGCGAATTTATCGACGCTGTGATTGTTCCGGCGCTTGTGAGGGAGTACCTTGGCGAAATGAATGTGTCGAAAAACCTTGCGCCGCCTTCGGGCGTTGTGTCAGATTCGTCATCGGACGTTCTAGTCCTTTCTGAGGTGCGTCGATGAGTCGACTGCGTTGCGCCATCTACAGTCGTTTTTCAAGCGATCGCCAAAGCCCCACCAGCATTGATGACCAGGTGCGGAAGTGCAGGGCCTACGCAGAGAGACAGGACTGGAGCGTTCTCGATGACCATCTATACTCCGATGAAGCAATCTGCGGAGACAGTACAGACAGAGCCGGTCTACAAAAACTACTTGCCGCAGCGACCGGATCGGCGCGCCCGTTTGATTGCATTTTGATCGATGACACTTCGCGCTTGACGCGGAAACTCGCAGATGCCTTGAATCTATACGAGAGGCTCTCGTTCGCGGGAATCAGGTGGTCGCTGTTTCTCAGGGTGTCGATTCCGATAGCTCCCAGGCGGAACTGCTCATCGGCGTTCACGGTTTGATCGATGCAGTGTACTGGCGTGAACTTGGACAAAAAACGCATCGAGGGATGCAAGGACTTGCCCTTCGCGGACTGCACACGGGCGGCAGGTGCTTCGGCTATACGTCAGTCAAGAACGCGGACGGGAGTGCGAAGCTGGAAGTGAATAAGGAACAAGCGGAAATTGTACAGCGCATCTTCCGGCTGTGCGCTGAATCCGGCTATTCGCTCAAGCGCATTGCGCACACCTTGAACAGCGAAGGCGTCTTGGCGCCGCAACCACAGAAGGGTCGCTTCAGTCGCTCATGGTGCGTTTCTTCCGTTCGTCATGTCTTGTTGAATCGTAAATACGTCGGCAAGACCATCTGGAACACAAAACGCAAGTTGCGTGTACCTGGCACAAGCAAGCGAGTCTACAGGCCGCGCCCTGAATCAGAATGGACAACGCTCGACACACCTCATCTCCGGATCGTCTCCGATGAATTGTATGCGGCTGCGGGGCAAAGATTTGAGAGGGTCAAGAGGGCGCTTGGCAGGCCAGGCCACGAGAGTTCCGGACTTATTGTCGGCCCAAGGCGCTATCTGTTCTCTGGTTTGCTGAAGTGTGCCGAGTGTGGCGGTAGCATCACTCTCGTCAGTGGTCGCGGTCGCAACGGTGCGGATCGCTACGGCTGCTCGCTCCATCATCAACGCGGCGTCACCGTATGCTCAAATTCGCTACTCGTTCGCAGGGATGAACTCGAAGAGAGCTTGCTGAAAGGCTTGTCTGAATCCGTCCTCAAGACTGAGGTGGTCGATTATGCCGTCGCGAAGATGGAGGAAGCCCTGAACGCGCAGTATGCCGGCCTGGACGCAGAGCTAGCGCGAATGCGTCAGCGGAAACAGGAACTCGATTTGGAACTCAAGCGCCTTACGGATTCGATAGCGCAAGGCCAGCAGTCTCAGAGCATCATGAAAGCGATTGGGGATCGGGAAAAAGAATTGCGCGTCATCACAGACAAGCTCCTCGAACCCGCACCGGGATCGTTGCGCGCAAAGCTCGAAGAGTTGAGGGAATTTGCGGTGTCACGACTGTCGAAAATTCGGGAGCTACTCGCGCGCCCTGAAAACATCCGGGAGGCGCATGAGGCGCTTGCCGAGCGCATTGGCCAACTGACCCTACAAGCAACGAACGAGAACGGAAAAAAGACGTATCTCGCTCATGGCAAAGTAGATTTCTTTGGTGAAGAAGAGTTGGCGCATTCCGATGGTGCCGGGGGCCTGGCATGTACATTGCAGTCCCCGCACACAATTCCAGATCGACGTGGCGGCATGAAGCCGACCAAACCGACGAACGCCCCTGCGGCACGCTTCGCTATGGATGGTGTCGGGAGCCCGGTATGCACGATTCTGCCACAAGCTAAGTTCTTTGTTGACTTGGCCGCCTAGGCGCCTGGAACACCAGAAGCGACTTTTTTGGCAATGCTGCCGCGTCGTGCATATCGCTCGGCATGGAACTGCTTCGAGGAAGAGTGCTCTCGCTTGAATAGACAGGCGCGACAATCACAGCGCAGAGTGTTGCCGCCAGAAGTTGACGAAACACGCCCCACGCTCTCATAACTAGATTTTACGTGAGCTGCTGCTGACCAACCAACCGCGATCTCACGCCGTTGCAGTCCGCTCCCGCATCGAAAAGTATGTATTGGGCCTTATCCCAGGATCCCGACTTCAAATATCTGGCCGGGCTTCAGGGACTGCAATGCGACAAGAGCATTTGGGATATGCGGCCGGATGTCATCCAGATCGTTCGAAGCTGGGCGGATGATCAAGATAGCGATGTTCCGGCCCGTCATGTTCTGCTGATACCTAATGTTCTTGTCTATTGTGACAAGGACGTCAAAGTGCTCTTCAGCCAGGGCCAACAGCTCCCCATTCTCCTTGCCGCTGAATCCTGCGTCTCGAACGGTCTCACATTCATGACCGCCGTCGGCAAACAGGAATTTGACTTTCCTGGGGACACACTCATCGAAGAGCAATCTCATTTCAAAGTGGCGGTCAGGCTCGTTCTAGCTTCTTCGATCGCCGCAATAGCTTCGGCGCTGGTTACACTGGGGAAATCTTCAAGAAACTCTGACAGCGTCCGCCCATGCTCCAGATAGTCTGTCAGCGACTTAAAAGGAACTCGCGTTCCGCGAAAGACGGGTTCACCGCTGAGGATAGCCGGGTTGCTGACAATGATGCTCGAGGCCATTTTGCGAATCTCCCTCCGAAAGTTTAGCGTACTTCCTTAGCGTTGCGCATCTTTCTCGTGCGAATTGCTGGACGGCGCTACTGTTGTCCGCGCCGAAACGGCAAAATGGAGAAAAACCACAAAAACGTCGAACCGAGGTACACAGCGGGTACACGGAATCGTCGGTAAGGCCTGACAGAATGTCACTGACCTGCGACGGAGCCAGAGTGCAGATCAGGAGTACAAAAACTTCCTGGATTCTTTCAAGGGGTGTTGGCGGACGCGATCTGCACTTACCAGCCCCCATGATGACCTATCCGAGAATTCTCAAGGAATATCGAAGATGGAGAGTACTGTACCGCTGACGATTGCCAGCTTCTTTCCGTCCGGCGACAGCGCAAGAGTCGGGGAAGGGAAACTCTCGCTGACGAATCCACCGACTTCGGTCCTAACAGCCTCCTGATGCAACTCGTACCGCCAGATTTCCTTCTTGGCATCGACATCTAGGACTACTGCTGTCTCCTCCAGCCCTCGCCCAAGGTGGCCAAAATGATATGCCACGCGATTACTTGTCATCGCCCCGCTGACTCCGTCAATTGTATCGGCCCTTCCTCCAACCCCCTTTTTGCGAAACAGAATTGTCCCCTGACTGTCGCTCACCCAGTATTCATTAAGGCCGCGTAAGAAAAGTAGGCTATTTCCGAATGATCCTTGCACTCCTCCGAAGCACTCGGCGCAGAGCGGGCGGGGCTCCTTGTCGTTTATCTGGATCTGGGCAGGTCGATGCTTCGCACCTAGCTCATTAGAAATCACGGAATCGCCAACGAGTGCCGCCCCATCTCCTTGCCATCGAGGTACCGAAATGGAGGACTGGTCTTCGAGTGTGTCGACAGAGATCCAATGTGCATCACCATGATTACGGCCGGCCGTCCCTGGCTCGTAAGGGAAGTGGACTAGCAAAGCCTTTTTGGTTCTAGGATCTGTTAGAACCATCCACTGGTCCTGTTGCGGATAGCCGTTGAACTGGGTGCGATTGAGCGGAAGCTCGCGCGTGGCCACTACTTCAAGCTCATGAGAGAAGCTGAATAGCCGATCGCCAATGCTGACCAGGCAACCGGAAGCGCCCGTGGAATGGATTCCGGAGCCCCAAAGGACTGCCGATAAGCCCTGCCATCCTTTCACAACTTGAGAGTTCTGATTGGTTCCCTTCTGAGCATCAATCGTGAGGACGGCGGTGTTATAGAGCGTGTGCTGGAACTTGACTAAAGCATCTTCCGCAGATTGGGGCCGGAACTCGAATTGGACGGAAACCGCAATCGTGCTGTCATCTAGGAAAGCAAGACTCAACCTGTCTGACTGAGAACCTGGCCCTTCGGCGGCATCCCGATACGCTGCCAGAGAGCTTAGATCGAGAGTTCGTACTGCGCTTGGGGCATGCGCCGTCGAAGCGATGCCCCAAAGGGCAGCTCCGCAGAGAATCTTTGATATTTTACTTTTCTTCAACGGTTTTCGCCCCCGAATCGCGTGCGGTACCAGCTTGGTTTGTTCTAGCGATATGTTCAGCTTTGCAATGAGCTAGTAAGTGGGCCGCGGGAGGCTCCCCCCAGGGCCGAAGCAAATGTATATAACCGTAGTTCCGAATAGTCCCTCGCCATAGTTGTAACCGATCAGATAGAGCTGACAAGATGGTAAGCCAACTCCGCCTCCGTTTGTTTGAGGGCCGCCCCCGCCACCCCCGCCAGACAGAGGATGAGGTTTGTGTTTTCTCGAGAAAACCATTGGATTGTCACACGGATTCGTGCCGCGCTGAAGATCGGTTTCAACCTGGCTATCAAACTTAGGGTCATTATTAAGCGCGCACGCCACGCTATGTCCGCAATCTGCTCCAAGAGGATTATTGGTCACGCTCTGATCAGCAGCCGTAAAGTTGACCAACGAATCCATGAAACCGTTTTCATGCCAACGTTTCGTGAAACCGCCCTGTGAAGGGTCAGCACCGTGGAGAAGAGGACCGCCACCGAACGGAGTGAAACCCGGCGACAGGTAGTCAATACCTTGAATTTGGAAGTTGGTGTTTGCGGACACGGTCGCCTGATTTGCCGAGAGGAGTGCCTGCGCTCCTCCGCTAAAAGGTCCTTTTAAACAGACAGCTCAAACCGCGACATGTTAGCTTGTTCCAAGGACCCGGGACACAAGAGAATCCCGGATCTTGTGCCGAATCCATGTGGGAGAACAGGAATGTCTTCATTAACGGCAGGGAAACACGCGGGCTCAGGCGCGGCGAGTAACCAACCGGCGGTCGCTGAGCCTACCTTTGCCCAACGAGCGCGTACCTTGGTGCATGTGGGCCGAGTTGGGAGTCTATCGACACTTTCACGTAAACAGCAGGGGTTCCCCTTCGGATCCGTGATGCCCTATGGATTGGACGACCACGCGAATCCTATCTTCCTTATCAGCACGATGGCCATGCACACTCAAAATGTGCAGGCAGACCCGCGTTCCAGCCTGTTAGTGACGCTGCCTGATACCATCGGCGATCCCTTGGGAGCGTCCAGGGTCACGTTGCTAGGAAATATTCTGCCGGTACCTGTGCCGGAGGTGGCTGAAGCACGGAAACTCTACCTGGCGCGTTACGCCAACAGCAAATACTGGGTGGACTTTGACGACTTTTCCTTTTACCGGATGGACGTGGTGGACGTTTACTACGTGGGTGGCTTCGGGGTGATGGGCTGGGTCTCTGCCTCGGAATATTACAGCGGGCAACCCGACCCGCTGGCTGACACTGCACCCGACATCATCCAGCACATGAATACCGATCACGGGGATGCGCTCGTCCTGCTTGCCCGGGAATTTGCTGGAATCGAGTCTCAGGAAGTGGCGATGACTTCGGTCGACCGTCTCGGCTTTCACGTACGCTTGAAAACCCAAGATGGCACGCGTGGTGCCCGCATCGCATTCTTGCGGGAGGTGAGTAGCCCGGCGGAAGCCAGAAAAGTTCTGGTAGAAATGATAGGGCAAGTACGGCGAATGTGAGCAACCGTGTGACGCTCTAACGCCACCCTTCGCTTCTCATCACCGACGCGTTACCAACTGTAATGAACTTTGTAGGTCACGGTTTTCTCTCCGTCGTCTGGAATCTGCACCGTAAACTCCATTGTTTTGCTGTCTAGTTTCTTGAAAGCGTCTGAGTTCTTGACGATGTCCCAACTCGTCCAGCGGTAGAGATGTTCGACGATGCGGATCTCAGCAGGTGTGGTCTTGTGATTGCGAATCTTTATTTCGAAGGATTCGTCGATCCATCTCGCGTTGAAATCAGCCCGGTACTCCGTGCGGGTTCGCTCTCCGGTCATGTCGAAAGCGTTGCCGGTATACAGCCGGATGGTTTCATCTTTGGGCGTGTGGTCAATGTCGTTCTCCCCGGTGAACTCGAGTTGGCCATCGTCGTCGCGCCGGTAGAAACGCACTCTCCCTTTCGGAAGTGGCATGCCAAGATGATTTTCGATGCTGTTCTTGAACTCCTGCATCACCCAAACTTTTGGATTGGACAGGGTGCCGTAGCTTTCCTGTTGGCGGATGGCTTCGAGCTGCCAATTCTGATAATTCGGGTCGACTTTAAACCCATCGTAAACATAGACCGGTTTAGATTGGATGCCCGTAGCGCGGACCATCTCCACCTGCTTGGTCTCGCGGTCGTGAAGCCCCAGGTGATGCAGCCCCTCAAAACGTGGCAGGTCAGCGCAGGTAGTGACGAAAAAAATCCTAAGTCATAGAAAACAAAGCATCCTGCCCTGAAAACCGTGGAAGTTAGGTTAGCCCAGTAACGCTTCACTCCCGCACATTTCGCGCCGTTCCTGAGTGCCAGTTGTCGAATCTTGAAGAGCTTTATTCGCGGAGCCGCCTTCGATATTGAGAAATCAGTGCTTCGTCGCTCTCTTGAAGAACGCTCTCCAGGCAGGGGAACCTGAAACGCGCACAACGCTGACCAGTTCCCACTTTTGGGCACCGAGCTGGTTGGCCTGATCGACAACATCCTGCTCGCTGACTGCGCTGACCAACTTGTACTCCCACTGCTGGGGCTCAGACCCGCCCAGTGGGCCAGAAACGTTCAAGGCGATTGTCTGGCTGTGAGATCGCCCATTCGCGGACCCGGTCACTGTCACGGGAAACGTGCCGTTTGGCACGTTGGATGTCGCGGAGAGAATTAAGTTAGCTTTCCCGTTCGCGCCCGGTGTGATCAGGGAACTAACACCGGCTGGCAGCCCAGATGCGGTGAAGCTGATGTTAGGCAAGTTACTTCCGCCAACTGGAGCGGCAGTGATACTGACAGACGACGAACCGCCTCCCTGCAGGTTCATGGCTGCTGGCGAGACAGAGAGAGCGAAATCACCACCAGCGGCCTGCGGATTGAATTCGATGTTGAGCACCGGGTGCAGCTCGATCACATTAGGGGCTGCTCCGCGCTGATGATGAAAGAAATCAAAGAAGCCGACGCCAGTTACGCGCACTGGCACGTTGGCGGTCTGGAATGACGAAGTAGCCGTGAACTGTGCGTCAAACTTTGTGCGGGTGCTGGCAATCTGTCCCGCGAATGGACTATTCGTTCCGACACAACTGGGAGAGGGAATCTCCGCTACCATCGTGTTGCCTCGGTCATCTTGCAACACAAGATGGTAGTCGGAGTCGCCTGTAGTTCCAGTCTCGAACTTGAAATCGGTTAAGGTCGCATCGACTTCGAAAACCGTGTTCTCCGTAGGCGCAGAGCGGCTATCTGTCGGTAACGGGTTCGGCGGTTGAAGTGTTATCAGGTCGGCGATATGAGCAGTTTGAGGATTAGAGAGGTCGATCTGACTTGCGCCACTGTCGGTTCCAGTCTTCACCGACCAGCGCTCCTTCCCGCAACGCTGACCGAATGCAGCCGGTGTAAAAAGGCATACCAGGACAAACAGGACCCATGTAATTTTCCGAATATTTTTCATGGCTCTCCTCAACGATGGGCGTTAAGCGATGTGAAAACTTGTAATTACGGCATCTGGTGTGTCTCCTGTCCCGCTTTTCGGTTTTGGTCCCTCTCATTGCGCCCGCTTTTGGCCACCTCCATTAGCGACTGGTTCCATCGCCTAGCCAGCAATCACTCGTCACTGCCGTCTTGTGCTTTCTTCAAAACCTCTGGATTTGTTGAACAGGTCAACTTCTCGCGAATCTGGCGCCACGCTTCTTGATTTTCCCTTTCGAGCCACGAATCTCCGATTTGCTTGATTTGGTCTTTGGTTAAATGCCAAGACAACGGAGCCGGTGACTTCGTGGCGAAAAGAAAGGGGATCGTCGTTACCTTTACTGGGTCTTTTTGGGAGGCCAGATAGTCCTGGGCCATGTCACGCTCGATTGAATCCCTGAGCTGCTGGGAACTGGCTCGCACGTGCAAGAGAGTTTCGAGAGGACCGACGAGTTGCTTCTGCCAGGACCACGAACTGCCCGCTCTCTCCGGGCCAGGTTTCGCATCGATGAGAATAAGAAAGACCGTTTTGCCCTGGAGCGCGCTGCCTGCGTCCCGCAGCCATTCGACCGCGCTCAGAAGACCGGAGTTGTCGTAATAGCCGCCGTCGCCAACATGGTAGGCCGTGGTAACCGAACCAGCCGATGGCCTCGCGAGGGGTGACGCGTAGGGAAACGTAGCCGACAATCGCGCGGCTGTCGTTACATCCATGTCCCCGGCAGGAAGGAGAGTGAAGAACCGCTCGGTTCCACCGGAAGATGTGTCGGTCGACGAGATCAGGAATCGGTCTCCGGTCTCGCTCGACGTGGCATTAAAGATCACCGCCGGTCGCAATCCTTGGCGCACGTCTTCGCGCCATTGTTTCATTGTAGGTGTCTTGAATCCCTTCTCTCTCCATCCCGTGGCCCAGGTGTTTTCGAGGGACCACCCGCGGTCAAACGTCTCGGGAACAAAGCTGCCAAGCACCGGCACCGTGCGCGCCAGGTCGGGATACGCGAGTCCCCAGCCGACGGCGCTCAGCGAAGAGCGCTTTGCGTTGAATCGAATCGCTGCGAGTTCCTCATCATTCACCGGATACTCGCCTTTGCCGGAATATGGTGCCACCACAAACATCGATCCTACGCTTCCTCCGGACACCGAACTGAACAGCACAAGCGAGGAGCCTACCGCCGCGCAGTCTTGTTCGAGCCGCGTCATGACTTCCGCGGTCCACGCGGCAGCGCGGATTCCGCCGCCGGCAGTGGCCACCACGAGAATGGTCTGGCTGTTCTTGCCTCGCGTTTCTTTCCACTTGTTGATGACGTCGGAAGGGCTCAGCCGCGTATCGGCGGTGTTCTTCTCGCCCACGACGAACTTGTGATCGGTCCCCATGATCCCTGTCAAAAGAGACACGACAAGAAGGGTGGTGAGGACTGGAAGACGCGTGCGGTCCAGAAAGAAAGCCGCACCGGAGAAGAGCCACGTCAGTACAGCCAATAGCACGAGGAGAAAGAACATCGCTGCCGGCTCGCGATCCGGATTCCACCATGCGGGAGAAAACAGCCCTCCAAGGAATGCGTAGAGCAAGAGAAATACCGCCAGCGCAATCGCGGCCATTTCATGGCCCGACCGAAGGCGTGGTGTGCCACCCGTGGTGTCCAGAATGCCGGCCGTCAAATCTGCCGGCAGATGCCGCGCCAGATACGACGCGATGAATCCCCAGAACTTGGAGGTTGGCCTCGTGGCCTTTGCGAGAAATCCAAACGAAGGAAAAATAGCCTCGGCGCTGTGCCCGCAAGGGTCTTCGATAGCGAAGTGCAGAGAGGCTGTAAGGGCCAGCACGCCAATCGCGAGAAGGACACCAAGGATCGACGCCAAAAGCTTCGACCAGGTGCCAGGGTGGACCGTCCCAATGAAAAGAACCACGACGACGGGCAGGGCCAGCGAACCGAAAGCGGCGACCATCCCCGCGCCAACGCGTTTCGGTTGAATTGACGTTGCACGCATGAACCGGTCGGGCCCGTACACGAAAACCAAACGGCTCGTCACCATGATCGTCCACGCTAGCTGGAAATCTACCCATACGACAAAGAGGAAGGAGGGAAAGCCCCGTGCGTCAAACAGGCCGACAAAAACGCTCGGGAGCAGGTGATAGGCGAGCGGGAGCGTCAGCGCGAGAATTGCTCCCGCCACCACCTGGAATCTCAGAAGATAAGCGTATTCAATCCACAGCAAGACGGAATCCGCTGGATAAGGCCAGACGCGAGCCAGGATAAGCACGAAGGACAGTGCAAAGCCATCGGCGGCGTAGACCATGACGTGCGGAATCCCCAGACCCACAATGGTGAGAACAGCGGAAACGACCAGCGCAAACCCGAGCAGGTGAGGGAAACGTCCCTTGCGCGACCACACAAGAATCCCGGTGAGGCCAAGCGCCAGGCCCAGCAGAGTCCATTTCACGAGCGAAAACGGTCGTGGCAGCAGACCCTCGAGGTGTTCGGAATTCGCGAGTTGAGCGAGTCCCTTCAAAATTCTCAGGTTCTCCAGCACATCGAACAGCGCAGCTACAGAAATGAGACCCATTACCCATTTCGTCCAGCGACCTTCCTCGACCCGGGCGAAGAGAACGAAAACGCCCCAGTACAGAAGGATGAACAGAAGATCCATGTAAGTATTCACGCGAAAAAACCCGATGTTGTGGGCGAGTTTGTCGGCAGGTCCCTGTGTGGCCACGACGATAAAGCATTCCGGTGTCTTGGCCAATTCCACATCGAGAATCGGTTTCCCGCTGAAGTAGCAACTCGCCGGAATTTGCTCGGGCTCTACCGGAGCGATGCCATTCGCTTCAACACCTATGGCTGCACTCCAAACCATGGTCAAGATCAATAGGAAAAACAGGCGACGCTCAAGCGGGCTGGCCACAGGCAATCACCTCGGAGGTATTGCCAGTTACGCTATCACACAGGGTAACAACTATCTACGTCTCGTCAATCGCGCTTTTTTACTGGCGATGGAGGCATCATTCGTTTTCGCAGATTTGATACCTTAGCCTCAGAGGCATGCGTTAAGCCGGCCGGCCACAGAAGTATCTGGATGACAGGTTGAAACTGGTCGGCGAAGCGGCAAATGCCTGGTATGGGACATGTCCGTAATGCGACTAGCCGGGAGTTAGCACGCTGCTGGCATGGCCGATTTGGTCCGAGCATTGGGGTTTGGAGTCAGTGGGTGTTAGCGACGGTTGCCAATGGCTGACCGTAGGATGCGTTCTGTTTCGGCCGGATCAGGCGGGCATGCGATGTAATCGAAGGCTCCGGCGCGGAGAGCGGCGAGGTAATGGTCCCATTCCGCGAAACGCGATAGTACGACGACTGGGGTGGGATTCGCTGCCGCGACCACAATCCGGAAATCACCATCCGGCAGCGTGTCATGGCAGAACACCACGCTGAACCTGTGTTTGCTCAGGACGAGTTGTGCTTCGTCAAATTTCTTGCAGCAGAATGAGCTCAGACCACATTTGTTCACCGCTGCTTTAATCTTTCCATGATGTTCTATCTCGGGAGAGATCACCAACACCTGCTCGACGCTGATCATGTTCTTTCCTCTGTCTCTCGGTCATTAACGACAAATATGGTAGCCATGTCGGACGTCACTCGAAGAGAAATTGGACCGTTAACGCGGTGACCGTTCAAAAGAACGGATCGAACTACGGAGACTCAACGTCTCCAGACCGCATCGGGGGAAGGTTCCTTATTCATACTCCCGCCTGTCTTCCAAGGCAAAAATTTGCTAATTCCGTTGTCGAATGAGTTCACGCCGTGCCCAAGGAGGTCCGCCCGTTGTGGATGGGCAGGACCGCTATTCCCGGTGAATCTTTCCGGCTAGATTTTGTGAAGAACGCGTCTCAAGGTGGCCCAATGCCCGGTAAGCCACTGGAAACGCGCCGACAGAAGGAGCGCGTGACTCAACAAACCGGAAGGCTATGTCGTGACGCCGGCTTGCGGACGGTTCTTGAAGTACCGCAGGACCACGAGCAGTAACTTCGATCACATCCTGGCGACCCACCGGACAGATGTCCTTCCGGGGGAATTAGTCGGGGCGGGATACTCTGCCTCGGATTCATATCGGATAACGCGGGGTGGAGTACTTACTCCTCGAACGCAAAAGATAACTTCAGTTTTGACCGAATGTTGAGGTATCGGTAGATGCGCGCTATTCTTCATTTGCGCCGTGTCATGTATGGTTGTACAGTTGTGACATGTGGATCGACTGCAGCAAGGTCCAACGCTGCGAGCGTGCCGATCACATTCAGTCCGCGTTGGCGAGCTATAGTCACGCCGTCTCGTTCGTCCATCAATAAAAGAGCGGCTTGGAGTTCGGACGCAAGCGCTATTGCTTCGCGCTCGCCTTCGTCGAGATGTGCAAGAGCGGAATCGACGGGCTCCTTCAGGTTCACTACTTCCAACCACAAGGGAGGCTGCGAAATCCACGCACGCACAATAGTCGGCGTGTTTGCATGGGCCAGCTCGACCTTCACAGCGGGAGGGATCAAAACCCTTTGATATAAGCTTGGAAGAATATCGGCTGCTTGGATAAGTACGAGGTAGTTCAGGGGAGTTGTGTCAGCTACGATCGATTGCATCTACAGGCCGAGTTGCCGGTGCGTCTCGCGATCCAATAACAGTGAAGGGAATCGAAATGTTCAGAGCTTCCCAAGCTTCGGACGTGGGTTCGATTCCCATCGCCTGCTCCATAAGTCTCGATGATCCGGTTGCCTTTATGCGGCTGAGTCGCTGAAAATACCCCTAGAAATGGTCGGTTTTGGACGCCAGATGGCCGCCGCCATCAATTGGACGCTGCTTTGGCGTTCGAGCCCAAGATTTCTTGGAAGCGATCCGATGCCGGCAGCGATCTACTTTGGGAAAAGGGAATGCGGATGATGAGGGACAAAACCGTGGATGTCGTGGGTTGACCGGGTTGGCGATCGTCGTTTCTAGGTGATCCTGGCGCGAAATTTCTTTGTCGAAAGCTGGGGATAGGCACAAAGAAAGAAAAGAGGAGCAAAAGAAAGAAAGGCCGGTGGGCACTGTGGGCGGCAATCTGTTGGGAGTTTCACCACCGCTAACCCACATTATTCGTGAAAGCTAAGCTGGGCGATCATTTCTTCACTTTTCGTCGACGACGAGACGGTGCTTGACAATGAGAAAATTTTCCTCGACGGGGCCACTGATTCTAAAGCTCTTGGCGAGACTGAAGGTCGGATTTTTGCGAAAAACGAGACACCTCGACGAATAGGTGAAGAGTAAAAAATTTCCAGGGGTGACCTCTAGCCAGGTTGAGCGCCCAAGCTCAAGGCCAGACGATGAAAGCTATCGCGATACGGGAAAGCCTGAGGTAGGTGCAGCACGATGCGGCGTACCGAGGCGACCACCTGGGCTCCGAGTTTCAAGAAGCGCTCGCGGAGGATGGAAACCTGGGTTCGAGCGCAGTCCGTGCGCGCCAGGCGCAACCGCAGTTCTTGCAGGAGTACGTAGGCAGCGGCGGTCATCAATACACGGAACTGGTTGGCCCAGAAGTCGGTGCAACTGGTGCGCCCAATCTCCATGCCGTAGTGCAGTTCCTTAATTCTATTTTCGATGTCACCCCGTTGACAGTAGACCTTCTCGTAGAGCCACTTGGGACTCTGCTTCATGTTGGTGACCACGAAGCGCGGATTATCTTTCGGGTCGCGGTCGGGATGGCGAGTGACTTCCGCCTTATAGATGATGCGACGCTTAAACCGCCAGGTCTTCTTGGTTTTATAGCGGAACTCCCCGTAAATATGCTCGGTCTCCCCGCTTTCCTTCGACAGGCCGCGGGCCGTGCGCATAGCTCGCTCGACCATGCGATCCAACACCGCATTGGAGGCCATATTTACGAGATATTCTAAATGCGGCTGACCGTCCAGAAAATCAAACACCTCCGGCGCGGCGAACCCTCCGTCCAACCGCACCCGAATCCTGGCCTTCGGAAAGGCCCGGCGCAGGGGGGAGATCAGCCGACTCAGAATTCCTACTGCCCCACGGGATCCCGAGGCATTCCCGGGACGCAAAACCGCCGCCACCAAATATTGATCCGGCTCCTTGTCGAAGGTGAGAAAGGCCACCGCGGGAAGATAGCAGTAGCAGTCGTAGTGCGCGTTAAAAAACGATAGTTGCTGCTGGCCGTGCGTCGGATCATCCGTGGGATCCAAATCGATGGTGATCCGGCGAGCGCGACCGTGCAGACGCTGGCGATGCCGTTCGATCACGCTATCGGCCAACGCTTCCGCCATGCGAAACAGCTCTTTGCGATCCGGACTATTTTCAAAGCGCGAGAGGGTCGGCTGCGAAGCCAGATCTTCCCCTTTCACGGGATCCCGACCGACCAGCAGTTTGTGCACCGGGTCGCAAGCCAAGCGGGCCGCGTCATTGGCATCTTCGTATCCACAGGCGATGGCCATGACCCGCTGCGTTAGCAGTTCCTGCATCTCGTGATGGATTTTACCCGGTTGCCGCTCATCGTCCAGACAAGCCGCCAGTGCTTCCGTGAGCCCTAAGCGCCGGTCAGCGGCTTTGAGCAGAATCGCTCCGCCATCGGAGCTACCTTGGACTTGATCAAACTTCGCGACTACTGGTCGATCAAAAATTTCTGGGAACAACAAACATTGTGTTGTGGTATGTTCAGTCAAGCGAAAGCCTCTCTTGTGGTTTTAAAACCTTTAGACAAAGCTTTTTTACCACGAAGGGGCTTTCGTGTCTCCAAATACGTGAATTTTTCGGGCTAATGCATTGCTCACTTCCTCGAACACCGTTCTGGCCAGTGAGGGGCACTTGTCCGGGTACCCCACTTATGGGGAGTTAACGGACTTTTGTTTGGACAACCTAAATTGGTGACGCCGAATCTCTACTGACAACAGACGTTTGAGTATGTCTATCTTTCATTTCACAACGCGTCCAGCTCTGTTGTTGTTTCCTTTGTTTTGCGCGGAGCCATTCCTCGCACAGGAAAAGCCGCCTCATGCCTGTTTTGAACAACCGAATGGCGCAAAGGAGGCGATTCGTCGACTTCCCGAGAGTGTCCGTTATTGGCTGGCAGAAGATGCCATTTACATCATTACGCCGGAAGAACGTTGTGCGTTTCTGCATCTGGGGAACGACCCAGAGAGAGAGCAGTTCATTGAGCAGTTTTGGTATCGCCGTTCCGTCGACCCCATTTCGCTGGATTACGACTTCAAAACTGAGTTCTACCGCCGCGTTGTCTTTGCCAATGAAAAGTATGGTAGCAAACTACTCGCCGGACGGAAAACGGACCGTGGAAGACTCTATGTGATCTTCGGACCACCGGAGTCTGTGGATGGAAACTCTGGTCGATCGACAGGAGCGGCTGCCTCGCATCCAATAGAGACGTGGCACTACCACTACATCAAAGGAATCGGCGAAAACGTACAAATCCACTTTGAGTACATGACCCGTTACGACGACTATGTTCTCCCAGACGCTGATCGAGATTTGGTTGGTCAGGCCGAGCCGAATCCCGGTCCCTTCCCAGTGACGCCCGAAAACATAGGCCTGCACATTGGCTCCGAACGGCCTCCCAAGATAAGGTTCAAAGATTTGGAAGCGCTATTGGTTTCCCGGATGGTTCGCAATGAAGTGAAATTCAGCCAGCAAATCGAGTACTCCGCAGCCACGCATGCGACCACGTTGGTGCGAATCCACATTCAAATTCCTTGCGAAACTTGCACCCGTGATGGCCAAACCGCTGCCGAATACCCTTTGTTTGTCCGCGTTAGCAAGCCGTCTGGTTGGGTTGTCGCAACGGCGGAGCTGGTCGCGGACGTTGCTATACACGATAAGTCCGATTCCAAACTCACCCTGACTGCTCATTTGGATGTTCCCGTCGCGCCGGGTACGTATCAGCTTGCGATCGCGACTAAGAATGCGACCACAGGCGATGCGGGCGTACTCCGTACCCAGATTGACGTTCCCACCTATGAATCCCTGGGAACGAAAAACTGAGAAATCACGTACCTGACTCGGTTAAGTCCTGGGCAACAGCATACCCGTCCATGTGGAATTTCAAGTTTCCGAGTACCCCACTACTCAGGCAAGTGAACACCACAAGGATGGGCCGACCTCGGTTTTGGGGACTTCGACCTGGACAATAGGCCGGTTCTAGTTGAATCAATGCCGCCCGCAAAAATGGGCAGGCTTCCCACTGCGCCGTGTAACAATGGTCCGAATAGCCGCGGTGAAAAACATGTTCATTCCTGCACCATTGAATGGGAAATATCTTCTTCATACTCTGCTCCTGGCCTGGTTTATGAGTCTCTGCCCGATTGCTCATGCGCAGTGTGCTATTCACGTCGAGAATAAAGGCAATCCGTCGAGTGTGCGGGTAATTCTATCCAAGGCTGCGGGGACGACGGTCGAGCTTGCAGATGACCGACAGAAGGCCAAGGCGTTCGAGGAAATCGCGCACATTCTCTCGGCCACGGGTGCCAAGAGCGAGGCGTTTCAGTTCTACGAATGCGCGATGAAGGCTGGCACCAATGTAAAGATGTATGAGGGCAGCGAAGCAGAGGATATGTTTTTTCGCATCGAATTGATCACGGAACGGGCAGGTCATGGTGATATTTCTGGTGCCCTCACACACATCAAAGACTTCCCGCAGGTTGAGTCGCAGGACTGGGCCCGCTTCGACCTAGTGCATGTGCTAACTATGCAGGGCAAGTTCGAGGTCGCTGAACAGGTCCTGTCCTCAATTTCGGATTCCAAAAGGAGGGATTCAGCGCTTGCCGACTTGGCGGGTTACGCCGCCGGCGATGGGAAGTTTGCTGTGGCGGACCGTGCGGCTCATTCTGTGAAGGATGATATCGAGCGCATTCAGGTACTTACGAATCTGGGTCTAAAACTGGCGAACGACGGTCAGCGCGGTCACGCGATTGCCATTTTTGCGGAAGCGGTCGACATCGCCAAGCGACTCCGGTCCGATGATGAAGGCCGGGGAACCGGTGGTGCGCCTCAGTACTGGTCACACATGTTCAATTCCAAGGACACAATGCTGGGGTACATCTCGACTCAGCAACTCCAAGCCGGTTTCGATTCTGGGGCTGACGACACTCTGGCGATGATCGAGGATAAACCAGCGCACGCGCACGTAAAATATGTCCTCTTCAATGAAAGGGAGTCGCTTGCCGCTTCCGCTGGCCATGCAACAAAACGAGAAAAACGTCCCTCTGTCGATGACAAATCGACCAATCACAGCCCAACAGAGCGGGCTATAGGGCTTGCTGAAAGCGGGGACTATACGGGCGCTGTCTCCGGGGTATCTAATCTGGAATCGTACGAAAGGCCCTATGCGTTTAGCGAGATTGCGCGAGTCGAAGCGCAGCGTGGAGACATAGCACAAGCTCTACAGTTCGCGGACAGCCTTCCTGCGGCCGAGAAGATCTTAGCGTTGCTGGCAATCGCTGAAACGCTCTTGGACGCCAAAGACCGCTAGGCTAGGAACATAAGATTCACATTTGACTCCGGCAGTCGATGGCCACTGCGCATAGGCACTTGGACGATTAACAGCGTAACCAGAAAATTGTCTCGGCTAGTGCTCGACACGTCCGGTGTACCTGATATTCGACTTTCGTATTACGATTATCTTGTCATGGCCTTTGGACACCCAGTCGGCCCCCCCGCCGAAGCGGCATCTCCGCTCCATTACACTCGCGCTATCATTCGCCCAATTCGAGGTGCATCCGTGTCTCACTACACCAGACGTGAATTCCTGAAAACCGGACTCGCCGCCGGCGCCCTTTCCATCACCGGGAGTCTCCCGCTGAGCGCGACGCGCCAGACCGCGACAGATTGGGTAACGCTAGGAAAATCTGGAGTGAAGGTGACGCGGCTCGCGTTTGGCACAGGCAGCTTCAGCGGCCGAGTACAGCGCGACTTGGGACAAGACGGGTTTACGAGGCTGGTGCGCTACGCCTACGACAGCGGCATTCGCTTTTTCGAGACTGCTGAGTCTTACGGCGAGATGCACAGGATGCTCGGAGCGGCCCTAAAGGGCATTCCACGTGATAGTTATCGCCTCATGTCGAAGGTCACCACCCGGCAAGATGTGAATCCGCAAGAGAAATTCGACGAACTGCGCAAACTCGCGAATACCGAATACTTCGACGTCATGCTGTTGCACTGGCAACATACCGCGACATGGCCAGCAGACACGGGCAGGTGGCAGGATGGAATTCTGGAGGCTCAGTCGAAGAAGGTTATAGCAAGTCACGGTGCGTCGGTTCACGGGCTTCCCGCGTTGCGCAAAGTCCCCGGAAACAAGTGGCTCGACATCGCCATGATCCGGGTGAATCACAAGGGCACCAAAATGGACGCCGAGGATTACAACACCGACGGACTAGGCAACGTCACCGAAGTTGTCACCCACGTCAAGCAGGTACGCAAAGAAGGAATGGGCGTAGTCAGCATGAAACTTGTGGGAGAGGGTACGTTCAACCGTGAGGACCGCAAGGCGGCGATGAGATTCGCGTTCAAGAACGCGGGTGTCGATTGCGTTACAGTCGGATACAAGAACACTGCGGAGATCGACGAGGCAATCGAGAATTTGAATCTGGCACTCGCGTAGTAGGCCGGGCGACCGCTCGTAGGACCCTGCCCTCTGACGATTAAGGAGTAAACGATCGGCTTCTGAAAGTGCATCGGTGCGGCAAGCTGCCATCGCAGTCGCCGGTTTGTTGGCATTGTAGAAGGCTTTTTCTTCAGTGCAAACCCGGTGCAACTCCTGATAACGCGGAAACCGTCCATGTGGATTTTAGGAGTTGTGCAGGTTCCCGTTGCAAACTATGCTTCTTGCGACTTCACCGGACGGCGCAGCCATGTCGTTAGTCCAGGAAAAAACACCAGCACAATACGCCGCAGCACCATCCAGGCGACCTTTAGCAGCGCCACGATTGTGAAGCCCCATATCACTACAACCGGAAGATTCAAAAAGAGTGCCACCATAGCGTCGGCGTAGTCGGCCATCCCGACAAGTGCGCCGCGCATCGACAGCTTCGCCTCGTAGAGCGGCCGCCAATGGACGCCGAACACTTGTGCTTGAGCCACGGCACTGATGTTAGTCGTGAGCAGTGACATTTCCACTTGGTGATGAAGGAAACGCAGATCGGCTTCCGACTCGTCAATGCGCCCCCGCACCTCGGCCAACTTCGAGCTCACCTCCAAAATGTCCTTTACCTCAGCGGCGCGCTTCAGAATTGCCAGATACTGCGCTTCCTCGGCGCGAGCGTTGCGCAAGCGCGCTTCGTGGTCCACGTACTCGCGCGTAGCGTCACGCGCTTCAATGGTGTCCTGCTCCACTGTCTTGGCGATCCTTCGCACCTGTGTTCGCGCCTCATCAAAGTATTTGGCGGGAATGCGCACGGTGACCTGGGCCGACCGCGTCCGCTCGTCGCTACCGCTTACCCTGGAACTCACGACAAATCCGGAGAAGTGCGTTGCGAGGTCGCGCAGCTGTTCAGCCGCTTGCACAGGATCAACGACGATGATTTCGAGCGTCCCGGTACGAACTACCATCCGCTCAGTATTTTCCAATGGCGTAGCCGGTTGTGAACCATTTTCTGCCAACCGGACACTTCCGGGCACGCCCCCGAGCACGCCGCCAATCATACCGCTGGGCGAGCCGCTGATGGAGTCCAGGCCTGATCGCATGTGCCGTTCGGTGCTGGACCATGGAAGGATGCTTTTCTGGTGCCACGCCGACGCGGAATCTGCCGAGAAGGATGTCATCCCCGTTGCATTCTGTGAGGCGATGCCACGGCGTTCATTCTGCCAATTCATGAACATCAAGAGCAGGAACAAAATAGTGGAAGCGAGAAATCCTGTGGCCAGCCAATGGCGACTCGCGTTCCATGCCGTTCGCACTGCCTGCGCCATCTAAGCTCCTTTGTTGTATTAGACAGACGCCAGGCGAGTTTTGTTCCCGCAAGATTGCTCGAGTACGAGCGCACGCTCTTCAGATTAGGTGGGGAACTCAATAAATTCGGCGGTGCTGTGGCAGGCAGTGCTGCTCGTCACTGTCAAAGCCGATCCAGATTCCTACCAAATCCTTAGCAGAAGGGGACTTTGCTATTTTGTCTTGCGCCACCCCACTTCCAGTCTGCGGACCAATGAGAGAAACGAGCGTCAATACACCGTACAGCAGAGACAATCGAACACGCATTTAGCCTCCAGTGCGAGGGCAGAACAATTTCATTGTATTGCGGATGCCTCTAAAAGCTCGACCCTGTTGTAAGTCCTGATTAACGCGGTGCCCATCCGGGCGGCCAAAATGGAAATTCCAGCTGAAGAACATACGGAGGAAAACGAAATGAAGAAATCACTGATCGTGTTGGGAGTGGCGGCTTTAATCATTGCCGCGGCGTCGGTGGGTGTTTCGCAGGCCCAGAAAGAGTCGAGCATGAAGAAGAAGAAGAAGAAGAAGAAGAAAGAAGAAGAACGTGATCTACGTGGCTGCAGATAAGGCCAAGTTCAACGAATCGCCGGCGGCGGGGTCTCCACGGCCGTACTTTGGGGCGACCCGGACAAGGGGATCACGGAACATTCACGAAGTTCACGCCGGGGTACGACGCGGGAATGCACACACATACTAGCGATGTGTGGATAGCCGTTATCAAAGGCGCTTATCTCTACAAAGATGAAGCGGGCGAAAAACGTGTGGGGCCGGGAGATTTCCTCCGAGTCCCGGGCGGTCATAAGGATTGAAGCGGCGGTGACAAGGCAGAAGGCGCGCTCTTTTATGAGGAAGGGGCGGCGAAATTCGATATCATACCGGCGAAGTAGCGGCCACACGGCTGACCCGCCTTCACGTGTTACGTCAACGGCGGAGAAAAAGCGCTTTGCTTCCACGCTCACATAATTTCAAAGTAGCATGATCCTTGGGGGCTTGGCGGGGACCAATGCCGGGATTCGATGATGCTTGGACGGCGGTAGCTGTACCCCATGATGGAGAACCAGTCTCGGATGAGCTTCGCCCACTCCTTCGGGCCGTCTATACACAAAGCCTGTCCGAGCCTCTTAATTTGGTCGGATTAAAGAGGGGGCTAGAGGATTTGCTGATGTTTTTGGCTGGTGAAGGCCGGACGAATGCAAATTGCTGGGCCGTCGATTTGTTCTTCGCTCACAGCCAGGGCTGGGAACGAGATTGGGCCGAACAACATCTTCCCGACGACTTTCACGATGTCCTCGCGACGATGGGGAGCGCGTTGCACGACACAGTCAAGGCTCCTGATATCGCGCAGAGCTTTGGTTGTTTGCCAGAACAACTATTACCTGAATCCGTCGTGAAAACGTAGGGTGAATGTGATTTTTCGCCCTATTTGACGCAGTTTTTCTTAACGTTCGGCTGTCTGACTAATTCCTAACGCTCTGTTAGGATTTAGTCAGCATGCGGTATTCACCTAGAAATATAGAAATCGCCTTTGGCCATGCGGGTTTGACTCACTATGGCGGAGTCCTGTTTTTCGGTGAATTCATTCGAATGCTGCAATTGCGCCGCTTCCTAACTCGGCATTTGCGCTATCCGCGGCGCAACCAAGACTACCAGCTTTCCCAAATGATTCTGTCCTTGGTCTACCCGATCATCCTGGGTTTGGATCGTTTGGAGACGGCATCGCTGTTACGTTCGAATGGCACCTTTCAGTATTTGACCGGCCTTCCGAGTTACCCGAGTCCACAAAGCTTGCGGCGATTTTTGTTGCAGGCTGCACCCGATTTTCGAGAACAACTCCACCGGGTCAATGACTACATGTTGCAACATTTCATTCACCGGCCGGATCACCGCTCGCGATTAATTCTGGATCTGGATAGCACCATCATTACTGTGTTCGGCCACCAAGAAGGGGCGGCGGTTGGCTACAACCCGCGGTATCGCGGCAAGCGATCCTATGACCCGCTGCTCTGCTTGGAAGCGAACTCCTCATTTCTCTGGGACGTGGAACTGCGCCGCGGCGATGCGGGAACCTGGGCTGGCAGCGAGGAACTCTTGGCTTGCTGTTTTCACTCCACCCCTGCCGACATACGAGAACTCCGCGTGCGAGCCGATGCCGGCTTCGGCTACGGGCCGGTGTTGGAGATGCTGGAAGCGCGTCCAGCCCAGTACGCAGTGGTTGCGCGCATGATCCCCTCCTTGAAGCGTGTGCTCAGAGGCTTACGCTATGAGCCGATGAATACCCGCTGGGAGATCGCGGAGTTTGAGCACCATGTCCACGGTTGGCCTCACGCACGGCGTTGCATTGTGGCGCGGAAGAGGATCGAAGAGACCGATCCGGAGCCAACTTTGTTTACCTTGGAGCGTTACGCCTATCGGGTCTGGCACACGAACCTGTCGCTGACGCCGGCCGGGGTGTGGCATTTCTACGATGGTCGCGCCGGAATGGAGCCACGCATCCGAGAGCTGCGTGAGGATTATGCGCTGAGGAAGATTCCCACTCGTGCTTTTGCGGCTAACGCCCTGTATCTGGAAGTAGTTCGGCTGGCCTACAACCTAGTCACAGCATTTCAGCGGACCTGCCTCACTGAAGAATGGCAAAGCCTGACCTTGAGCAAACTACGCCACAGGCTGTTCTGGCTGCCCGGTGAACTTACTCGGCCGCGGAATCGACCTATTCTTCGATTCGCAAATCCACCCCTCATCAAAAAGCGAGCCGATGAGATACTTCATCAGATTCACAGGCTAAAACCCCTGGAGGACTGAAGCTACTTTTGTGAAAATCAAACGACTGATGCAAACATTTTCAAGAGAAATGCTGGATTTTCGGCCACTTTTGAACGAAAACAACTAAATTCACGACGGATTCAAGCAACACAGACACCATAAAATTCAATGGAAGGAAAACCAATGACTTACAGAAGTGGCGGAGAGGGTGGGATACTCACCTAGCCGCTTTTGTTATCCTACCATGTTTTCAGCAAGATGCGTGAAACCCGCATGAACATTGGCGATTTCCACGACCTCGCATTCTGCAACTGTTTCAACTGTTCCGCATGAGTAGCACCAATTTCGAGCCCAAACAGACACCAAAGACACCAAGCCGAGTGCTCATCATGACTGTAGGGGAATTCCTGCTTTGGCAGCAACAGCACTGTTCGGAACAGTGCCAATTCTTGCTCAAACATCCGGTGCCCAGAAGACACCAACCGGAGTGGTGAGCGATGCGATGTGCGGCAAAACCCATATGATGAAGGACAAGCCCGATGCGGATTGACTGCGCCTATTGCATAAAGCAGGGGAACAAACACGCTCTGGTAGTCGGGAAGAGCGTTTATACGCTTGAAGGTCACGAAGCCGAGCTGGACAAGTACACCGCACAGAAGGTCAGTGTGAAAGGCACCGTGAAGGGTGAAACAGTGACGGTCGAGTCCGTGGCTCCAACGAAGTAGGGGCCTGAGCCCCAGAGACAAATCTGTGGTCCCCACACGATTATTCACACACTCCGGGGGCCCGAGTGATCGAATCAACCATACTCGAAGGGGAGGTTTCACAAGATCTCATTCACAATTTGTCCCTGTAGGGCCGGAGAGTCAGTGTTCGGGGTCGCCTAATCCGAAAGGCGGAGTCGATTGACGTAAGCCCAGCTCTACTCGGGGAAGTTCAGGCGCCGCACCAGACGTTGGAAGCGGGGATCGGAGTGAAGAGGGGCGAGCCTTGGATTTACTTTCAGGAAAGGGAGCGCGGCATCGCGTCTTGTGTATGCCTTTGCCAACCAGGCAAACGCCTCCGTCTTGTTTCCGAGACCTGCAGCCACCAGAGCAAAGACATAGGGTGATACGTACCCCTTTTTGGAGAGCTGTTTGAGTTCCCGCAACAACTTGACAGCCTCTCTCCGCTTCCCTGCCACGGCATAGGCGTGCGCGAGCGATGCTAGGTCCCGGGAGCTGCGCCCGGAACATGCCACCGCATTTTCATATGCCGTTATGGCCTGCTGATACATTCCTTGCTGCTCGTAAGCCCTCCCAAGATCCTCATGCGCCCGGGCGAAACTTGAGTCTATCTCGAGGACCCTCAGCGACTGCTCGACGGCCTCTTTGTAATGGCTGGCACCGTAGAGAATGGCTGCGAGGTTCGTTCCGGCCGGCAGAGAAACCGGATCAAGCGCCTGGGAGTATCGTGCCTCTGCGATAGCTTCGTCCAGCCGGCCCACGGCAATTAGATAGTTAGAGTAATAAAAGTGGGCATTGGCATAGTTTGGGTTCAGGTCGATTGCTTGCCTGAACTCTCTGCCGGCAGCTTGCCAGTTGAACTCGTGGAAATGAGCGTGACCCAACGACGTGCATGCTTCCGCGAGTGTCTCGTCCATCCGGAGCGCTTTCCTAGCAGCCGCCTTTGCCTTTTTCGTAGCCTCTCTGGTTGGAAGGTAACCCATATCCAGAAGCGTAAGATAGGAGTCGGCCAATCCGGCGTAGGCCACTGAGTATTGTGGATCACGCTGAATAGCTTTCTCAAAGAATAAAACACTCTTCTGCGATGCCCCGAATGTCCTCAGGTTCAACAAATGCCGCCCCTGGAGATATGCCTCATACGCGGTCGGATCCACCGCGACGGCGCTGGCCAACCGTTCTTCTTCCTGCGGCGCCAGCTTAAGTTTGATCTGTTTGGCAACTGTTTGGGCCACATCACTCTGCAAAGCCAAGATGTCGCCCAGGTTTCGTTCGTAGTTCTGGGCCCAGAGATGAGTCTCGTCGCTGACTTGGATGAGCTGGGCGGCGATGCGCACTCGATGGCCCGCACGCCGCACGCTGCCCTCAAGGACATAGGACACGCCAAGCTCCTGGCCGACCTGACGAACACTCTTGTCAGTAGACCGATATTGCATTGCCGATGTTCTTGCGATGACGCCGAGGCGCTCCGGACTCAGCCGAGCGAGTCGGGTAATCATTTCTTCGGTCACGCCTTCGCTAAAGTAATCATGCTTCTTACCGCCGCTAAGATTTTCAAATGGCAGGACGACCAACATGACTCTTTCTGCCGTGGAACGCGCCGGTAACTCTCTTCCGCTTCTGACAGCACCAACGAAGCGGTAGCCACGCGTGGGAATGGTCTCAATGAATTGCCGGCCGTCAGCGTCTTCGCCAAGAGCCTTTCGCAGGAGAGATATATGCGAGGTAAGGCTGCCTTCTTCGACTACGGTATCCGCCCAAACCTTCTCGAGCAGTTCGTTTCTTCCGACTGGGTTGCCCCGGCTCTCGACGAGAGTCATGAGGATCTCTACGGCCTTGGGAGTGAGCGGCACGCGTTTGCCATTGCGAAATAGCAACTGCCCGCTGGCATCCAGACGGAACTGGCCAAACTCGTAGATTCGCTCCGCTCTCACTTCAAGGACTCTTTGAGAAATCCGTAAGAAAAATAGCAGCTTTTGCGCAGGACTTCCAGGCGCCTTCCTTCTTAGCATTGGCCCCCAGGGAGGATCACAACAATGACTCGATTCGTGCACCAACGGAGTGTGGCTTTTATTTTCGGTGCGCTACTGTCAGTAGCAGTCGTGCTGCTTGGGACGGGCATTTCCTCGGCAGGTCAAGAAGACGAAAAGGCGGACCACGACCGGCGACTAAATCACGAAAGGCACCTGTTTGTCTGGGCCGGGGACCAATCCCGTACCAATCCCGACTTTCTCGCAGTCATCAACTTCGACGAGCACTCTTCGCATTACGGGGAAGTGATTAAGACAGTGCCGCTTCCCGGCCCGGGGGCCACAGGAAATGAACCGCATCATGTGGGCCTCTCCCAGGATGGGAAAGTCCTGGCTACGGGCGGGCTGCTGAGTGTTCTGAAGGGGCAGCCAGAGATCTTTTTCTTCGATGTGTCTGATCCAGAAGAGGCCAAATTTATCTCCTCGGTAAATCCACCGCTTTCTTCGATTACCGATGATTTCGAGCCTCTGCCCGGCGGCGGCTTTCTGGTCACCATGATGGGCGGTTCGCAGGGCCATGCTCCCGGCCGAGTTGTGGAACTCAACAAGGATCTCAAGGTCGTCGCCGAACATCCGAAGAACCCACCGGAGGGCGGGTTCAATCCCCACGGAATCTCCGTCCGTCCGGAATTCAATTTGATGGCGACCAGCGATTTTATCTGTCCCACAAGCACGCTGAATTCTGTGGCAGGGGGCTTGGATCTACGGGGAAGTATTCGGATTTGGGACTTCGAGCGCAGACAGATTCTTCGGACTGTAGACATCCCGAACGCCGGGGGCACCATTGACGTCAAGCTCATCCCCCGCGACTCCGAGGGACGGGCCTACACGGCGGGCATGCTGGACGACAAGCTCTACCTCGTGGATACACAACATGGGACAGCGATGGCGGTGTTCGATTTCACTTCGATTGCTGAAGGGGGCTGGCCTCAGCTTATGCGCATGACCCGTGACGGCCAGCGACTGTTCGTAACCATGAACCAGGCCGGAAAGGTTGTGATGTTTGATACATCCGAACCGTCCGCGCCCAGGATCCTGAGCACCCTGGACCTGGGACCAACCTCCGGCCCGCATTATCTTCGTTTGACTCGGGACGAACGTCGGTTGGTCATTTCAGATTACTTCCTCAACGAAGACTCTTTCGGCAAGGTCCATGCCGAGGGAGATCACAAGATCCACGTTGCCAAAGTGACTAACGACGGCCTCGCGCTGGACCTGAGATTTCAGCTTGATTTCAATACCGCGTTCAAGACCGGCCCCGCCCGGCCGCACGGTCTGGCGATGAAATAGGACGCCGCAACTGGATTCAAAGTCTTCAGAAGCTGACGCAGGACACGAAGCGGAGTTGGACAAGTACGCCGCACAGAAGGTCACTGTGACAGGCACTGTGAAGGGTGAGACCATGACGGTAGAATCTGTGGTTCCCGCCGAATAGCACCTACAGCCAGGAGAACATTGGGCTCGCGGGCACGTCCGATTCGGCTGGGGAGTTCTGTATGGTTTGCTGCACTGGATATTGCGCTGCGGAGGCGCAGTTCAATCACAAGGTGGCTGAGCGCGATCTGCGCCGCTACCGACGCCGTGGCGCCGACGCTACCACACGGCTCATGCTGGCAGAACTTCGGCGCTGGCCCCTGGAAGGACGTGGGCTCCTGGATGTTGGGGGCGGGATAGGAGTCATCAGCAGGGAGCTAGCCGGCACCGGCGTTGCCAGCGCTACCATCGTGGAAGCGTCACCTGCCTATTTGGAGGTCGCGCGGCGTGAGGCCGGATCACAGTACGGATCACGTCCCACCCAATTTATCCTGGGCGACTTCGCCGTGATCGCAGGCACTCTGCCCGACGCCGATGTGGTGACACTCGACCGCGTTGTCTGCTGCTACCCTGACGCTGAAGCGCTGCTCCGGCAAGCGGCGGGGCGGGCGCGCCAGCTGCTCGCGTTCACCTATCCCCGAGACCGTTGGTATGTGCGGACCCTGATTGTGCTGGAAAACCTCTGGCTGCGGCTGACGGGCAAGGAGTTTCGGGCCTTTGTTCACACGCCAGACCGCATGGGAGCGGTGTTGGAGTCTGCGGGGCTCGTGCGCGCCACGCGGCGCGAAACGCTCGTTTGGACACTCGACCTCTATCGACGAGGGCGCGAGGTCTAACACACTCCCGAAGCTGGGGGCGTCCGGCATCTGCCGGAGACTTCGTTTCAGGAGAAGGTCTTAGTTGTAAACTATCAGGTAGTGGGAGCGCTTCCGTGGATGCAAAGACGCATTGGGAAAAGGTCTACGCGACCAAGGCGCCAGAAGCGGTCAGCTGGTATCGTCCGCATCTTGAAACCTCGCTTGCTTTGATAGAGCGCGCGGCTACCGGATATTCGGCATCCATCATTGACGTTGGCGGAGGCGAATCCACCCTCGTTGATGACCTCCTTGCACAAGGCTATGAGAACATCACTGTCCTCGATGTTTCTCAAACTGCTATCGACGTGACCAAGAAGCGGTTGGGTTTGGCCGCAGAACAGATCCATTGGCTCGTCGCCGATCTCACCGATGCACGGCTCGAACGCGGCGCTTACGACGTTTGGCATGACCGAGCGGTGTTTCATTTTCTTACTGCGATCGAGCAACGCATTGCTTATGTCCGCAACGTCGCCCATGCCCAGAGGGTCCTACTAAATGCAGTGGGCTCGACGTTGTTCGCTATGACGCCGAATCACTGCACGACCAATTTGGAGTGCGCTTCCGTTTGGTGAAGAGCTCCAAGGAACTGCACCGCACACCGTTTGGCACTACTCAGCAGTTTCTGTTTTGCTACTGCAAGGTCGAATGAACAGAATCACCCGGAACACCCCATGACCGTAGCCACATCATCCGAGCTGCCGGATGTCTCGGCGCGTTCTTCAACTTCAAGTTTTCACCATCGCCTGGATGACCGTAGAGGCTGTCGTTTCGCTCGGGGCGGCTTGGAGTTCGCATAGTCCCGCTCTCTACGCTTTCGGAGGAGACAGCTTGATCGAGCTGCTTTCGGCAGCCGTCGTGTTCTGGCGTTTTCGGTTCGAACTCAACGAGGCACGGGCAGCTCGGATTGCAGGAGTTTTGCTTTTCGCGCTAGCGGGACTCGTGATGCTGACTTCCGTTTTGAACTTTCTCGGATATCGCGAAGCGCAGCGGAGCCTGGTCGGAATTGGAATCTTGTTGGCTGCGGCAGTTGTAATGCCTTGGCTCGCCGGCCGGAAACGGCAGTTGGCAGCCATTACATCGAGCGCCGCTCTGAAAGCTGATGCAGCCGAATCTTCCCTGTGCGCATATATGGCTTGGATCGCGCTCGCGGGTTTGGCCGTGAACGCCATCTGGGGCAAGTCGTGGGCAGACCCTGCCGCTGCTGTGGCGCTCACTCCCATCATTTTACGAGAGGGATGGATAGCCGTTCATTCGTCTCGATTGCAATGTCAAAGTTCTTGAAGATCTAATCCGGGTAAGTCCTAGACGTCTGCGGTATGGTTTCTAAGTAGAACTGTTTAATTCAAAATCGTTTCTGCTGAAAGCAGAGGAGTGCAAGCGTGTTGGCTTCGATTGGGAGACAGGTGATGCTGGTTTGCGACTACGACGAGGCGCTGGCCTTCTATCGCGACAAGGTTGGTTTCGAGACGATCGTGGACATGTAAGCGGGTGAGCCGCTACATCCATCTGCAACTCCCCACTTAAAAGGGAATCGGCATCTGGCTCCTCCGGTCGGAAACGGAGGAGCAGCGCTCTCACGTCGGCCGCTCCACCTCGCAGCCGGTGCGCCCGCATCGCCAACTATATCGCCTCGGGCATCGATTCGCCGGGCTTCTGTCGTCCCTGCGTCCTTGGAAAGCTCCAGCACGCCCCCATCTCTGCATTGGAGTGCTGGCATGGACCATGACGTCATGGACTGATATGCGAGTTGCCCTGGTCTGTCAGTCGTCTTCGTCGGTCTTCCTGGTTGCGACAAATCCATGCGTGTGCGATACCCCTGCGGCGTCTTTAGATACATAGAACCCTACGACGTCACCCTGAGGGTTGATACCGCGTGCTTGTGTCGAAACCACGTCTGCCCCTGGAAAGTCGATGGTAGTGAACTCGCCCTTTCTGAACAGGAAGCCATGAGTCTTATTCGCAGAGTCAACAAAGAAACCAACGATTTCGCCGGAGCGATTAATGTCACGAGCGTCGGACCACTTCACATAGCTTGGCAGATCGAGGAGCGCATAATCTTCGTCTTCGACCTTGTAGGCGTGGAACTCAGCTGGAGTAGGGAACCATACGCCAGCGATAATCCGGCCGTGCTGTGCGATTCCGTTGTGCATGGTGCCACTTACGGAGAAGGATTGGTATGCGCCGTTCTGATACACGTACCCGTGCATTGTACCGCCCCCGGAAACCGCAAAATCGCTATTCTGGTGGTGGTAGCAGCCCACGACCTGACCTGTCGGTGAGACTTTGATGGCGAAGGTGTTTTCTGCGCCCGGGAAGTCAATCGGGGTAAAGTTGCCGGACGCGTCACGAAGATAGGCGCGGGTTCGCAAGGCGTCGCCGGGGACGATTGTGCCGTGATCCGTATAAAGTCCGACGACTACACCCTCCGGGTTAATTCCATGAGCCTGAGTAGTGCCGCTGATGCCGCCTGGGTAGTCGATCGTTGTAATCGTGCCTTCGCTCAAAAGAAAACCGTGGCCTGCGCTTCCTACTTGGTAACGGCCAACGATATCGCCTTCAGCATTGATGCCTAAAGCTTGGGTTAAGGTTACACCGGGCAAATCCACGTTGATCGACTTGAAGTTCAGATGGTGATTAGACCCGGCGAGAACCGTCCCGAATGGTACGGTCAGGCCCACTACCAACAGCGCTACCGCTATCGTAAGCGCGGCTATTCGCAGGTTTTTCATATCTTCTCCTCGCGTTGTTGCTGCGGCAGTAGAATTTCGCTACAATCGTGCCTAAGATCCAGATTCCCGTACGTGACACTGTACCTCGCAACGCCCCGCACGGTAGCCCGCGGTTTCTCCGGGAGTCTTTGAGGAAAGTTCGAGAATTCTTCGAATCTTTCTGGAAGGCCGTATGGCCCAGGCGACGAAGCACTTATACGCGTTCGGCCCCTTCCGCATGGACCCTTCCGAAGGTCTGCTCCTCCGCGATGACCAGCCCATTCCGCTTGCGCCAAAGGCCTTTGAGGCGCTGCTTCTTCTCGTCGAAAGCAGCGGTCATCTGATCGAAAAAGAAGTATTGATGCAGAAGCTCTGGCCGGACAGCTTTGTCGAAGAGGCCAATGTGTCGAAGTACATCTTCACGCTTCGGCAAGCCCTGAGCGACGGCGAAGACGGACAGAAATACATCGAAACGGTGCCCAAGCGCGGCTATCGCTTCGTGGCGCCGGTGCAGAAGCTGGCGGCGGAGAGTGTCGAGCAAGCGCCTGCCGAAATGCCTTCGCGCGAAGGCGAGGAAGCGAAAACTGTAACGTCCACGACGCGGTGGCGCATTGCCCTAGTTGCCGCGGTCCTAGCTGCGACTGCCGTGGTTTTGCTGGTATGGCTCGACCCGGGCGAATGGCGGGCGCGCTTGTTTGGCGGTCCCGCCCGGCCTGTGCGAACAATCGCGGTGTTACCTTTGCTGAATCTCTCCGGCGATCCCGCGCAAGACTACCTCGCCGATGGCATGACGGAGGCGCTGACTACCGATCTGGCGCGAATGGAGAGCCTGCAAGTGATCTCCCGCACCTCGGCGATTCAGTACAAAGCAACCAAGAAGTCTCTGCCAGTGATCGCGCGTGAACTCAATGCCGACGCCGTAGTCGAAGGCTCGGTACAACGCTCCGGCAATCGTGTACGCGTCACTGCCCAGCTGGTCCGCGCCTCCGACGATCGGCATCTCTGGGCCAATACGTATGAACGCGACTTCCCCGACGTGCTCGCCTTGCAAGATGAGGTCGCGTCGGCCATCGCCAAGCAGGTCGAAAGCAGACTGGGCGGTCCGAAGCCAGCCCCGCCGCCAAAGGTGCAGGCAGTGAACATCGAGGCGTACGAGAACTACCTGCGGGCAAACTACTACTTCGATAATTTCGATCTGCAGAAAAGCATCGACTACTACCATCAGGCTATCAAGCTCGACCCGAACTACGCGCCAGCTTACGCTCATATGGCCGAAGCTTACTCTTTTCTGGCCTTCTTCGGCACGGTATCGCCCAGGGAGGGCTGGGGCAAGACGAAGGAAGCAGCCAGCATTGCCGTACAGAAAGACGAGCGCCTGCCGGAGGGCCATGGTGCGCTGGCGCTGGCCAAGCTGCACTACGACTGGGATTTTGCGGGAGCGGAGCAGGAATTCAAGCGCGCGCTGGAGCTTAACCCCAGCGACGCCGATGTCCGCCACGAACATGCGCACTACCTCATGGCCATGGGCCGGCTTGCCGAATCGGAGGCCGAGAGCAAGCGCGCGGTGGAGCTGGATCCGGTCGGAGACGGACTGAACTCCTGCCTCTGCTGGCATAGCTTCGCCGCCCGGGATTACGATGAGGCAGTCCGCCTGGCGGCGAAGTTCCTAAAATCGGAACCTGACGATCCATGGGAGCGGACCATTCTTGGATGGACCTACGAGCAAAAGCGAATGCCCGAGCAGGCCGTCGCAGAATTCAAGAGGGCAGTCGAGGCTACAAAAGGCGATCCTTTCTTTCTCGCTCCCTTGGGGCATGCATATGCCCTCGCTGGTAATCGGCGCGAAGCGGAAAAGATCCTCCAGACGCTCAATGATCGCGCGAAGAAGTCCTATGTCTCACCGTTTGATCTTGCGTTGGTCTATACCGCTCTGGGTGAAAAGGACAAGGCATTTGCCCTGTTGGATAAGGCCGCGGCTGAGCACTCTACATTCCTCGTTTACAGCAAATGGGAGCCACGGCTTGACCCGTTGCGCTCCGATCCTCGGTTTCAAGACTTACTTAAGCGCATCGGACTGGCAAATTAGTTTTTCAAGAGCCCCGTATTTCTGCACCGTCTTCCCTCAAATAGTCCTTGACCCCGGACCATGGTACGGGGTTTAGATTGGGTTCAGAAGGTGAATGGATATGAAGTCCCTGACAATCGGGCATCTCGCCAGAGAAGCAGGAATCAATCTGGAAACGGTGCGTTATTACGAGCGGCGGGGTCTGCTACCAAAGCCGCCAAGGAGCGCCTCCGGTTACCGCCTGTTCCCATCGGATGCGGCGCGACGGCTGAGATTTATCCGCCGCGCTCAGGAACTCGGCTTCTCCCTCAAGGAGATCCGGGAACTGCTATCGCTTCGAGTGTCGCGCACCACGACGAGTAGAGACATCCGGGCACGCACCGAAGCCAAGATTGCCGATATAGAAGCCAAGATCAATAGCCTTGAGTCTATGAAAAAAACACTGCGGAAGCTCACAGGGGTTTGCAACGGATGCGCACCGCTTGCCAAGTTGGCTTGCCCGGCGTGCTGGCCCGCCTATGCAGGATTGCTGTCATCGGTTGGTCTCGGCTTTCTCATATCGACGGTCTACCTACTGCCGTTGACCGCTGCGTTTCTCGTTCTTGCTCTTGCAGCGCTGGCCTTCAGAGCGAACAAGCGTCGGGGATACGGTCCTTTCGTGGTCGGGCTGGTTGCAGGAAGTGCCGTCCCGTTGGGTAAGTTTGCGTGGGCGTCCAATCTCACCATGTATAGCGCACTTGGGCTACTGGTCATGGCTTCGTTGTGGAATGCGTGGCCGCTGCGCGACATGCGTAGCGAAGCAGCACCCTGCCCCGAATGCCAAAGAGAAGAAGTTTGATGAACTCAACGTAAAGGAGCGAAACACTATATAAACGCGCATAAGTAATTCGACATGTGAATTAAAAAAAAGGACGAAGTAAGCCTTCGATCTCTTGCGGATGGTGCCGCACGTAATCGAACCTGCCGAAGAGCGCGTCACAAAGATCTTGCGGTCGTTCAAAGAACCGATTGTGAGTGACGTATTTGCGCGTGTAGTTCCAGATGCGTTCGGTCGCATTCAGTTCCGGCCAGTAGGGCGGGAGCGGGAACACTTTCACATATCTGCGGTTCGCTCGGAACCAGTGAGAGACTTCCGGCTTGGTGTGATACGTGGCATTGTCTTGAATCAAGTAGATGCGGTGACGGCGGCGGTAGAAGGCGGGCACCACCACCTGCTCCACGAAAGCCAGATAGGTCTCCCATTGAAAGTTATCTTCCTGATGGAGGCACGCCATGCCCCGAATTGTTGGCAGGCTTGACAGCGCGCGGCGCGCATGTCACGAGGGTCCCAGTTTACCGTTGGTCGTTGCCTGAGGATTCGGCTCCTCTCCGGGAGGCCGCGAGGTGCCTCGCCAACGGCGAGATGGATGTGGTTCTCTTCACATCCGCGGTACAGATCGCGCATCTCTTTCAAGTTGCCGCCGAAATGAAAATCGAAGATTCTTTGCGCAGAGGCATCGATCGCGCTGTGATCGCCTCGATAGGCCCGACCACTTCGGAGCGGTTGCGATCCATGGGATTGCACGCTGACTTGGAAGCCTCCCGGCCCAAAATGGGATTCCTGGTTCGCGAAGCTGGCGAGCGCTCTGCTGAGATCCTCCGCGAGAAGCAGAAGCATCCGCCGTTGGATTTCTTGCACGAAATCGGGAGCCGGATGGCAGCCGCCAGTCCGCTACAAGAGGTGCTGGGGCGAATTGTGGATTTCGCCACAGCCGTAGTGAGTTCTGACTCGTGTTTCGTCTACGTGTTGGAGGGCGATGAGTTAGTTCTAAAGGCGTCCAAGAACCCTCACCCGAAGGAGGTCAACCGGCTGAAGCTGCGTTTGGGGGAAGGGATCATCGGTTGGGTGGCAAAGCACCAGCAGCCGGTCACTGTGGCGCGCAACGCCTTCCATGACCCGCGCTTCAAATTCTTCAACGAATTACCGGAAGATCGCTACGAAGCTTTCTTGTCTGTGCCCGTTCTCTGCCGAGGCAGGCTCGCAGGCGTGATCATCCTGCAACACCGGGAGCCGTACTCTCATAGCAAACGGGAGATCCGATTGATTTCCACGATCGGTTTTCTTGTCGGAGCCGAGATCGAAACGGCGCGCCTGGAAGAGAAAAGCTCTCAGCTCTCTGACGAACTTTATGCTCGTAAAGTTGTCGAGCGCGCTAAAGGGATTCTGCAGCGCGAATCCCGGCTGAGTGAAGAAGAGGCCTATTTTCGCCTGCGGAGGCAAAGCCGCCAGCAGCGGAAGTCCATGAAGGAGATCGCGGAGGCAATTGTCCGCGGCGAAACAGAACGCAGCCAGAAAGGGCGCAGGAGCTCCT
>Ga0193731_1000039_pt1 | contig 40982 bp, 26 predicted proteins | sample U1a2metaG_FD_144920 | JGI IMG/M metagenome (GOLD analysis project Ga0193731, IMG submission 144920) | Soil microbial communities from a riparian zone of the East river system, Colorado, United States - U1a2 | ecosystem: Environmental > Terrestrial > Soil > Riparian zone | place: USA: East River...
GTCCAAAAACAGGGTGGCGCCGAAGTTTCAAAGACCGGTTGCATAATCTGGTTCACGCAAAGCGCGCAAAGGAAAGTCGCAAAGAACGCGAAGCTGTATTTCTTTGCGAGCGTTGTGCGAAGCGTATTTGACTATGAAAAAGTTCGGCATCATTCTTTTAGCGTTGTTATCGATTATCTACCTGCTCAATCCAACCGCAGGTATCTTCGAATTGTTACCCGACAATATCCCTTTCATCGGAAATGTGGATGAAGGATTGGCCGCATACATTCTCTACAGTTGCATTGAGTACGTAAGAGGCCGGCAGATTGGATTATTCAGAGAGCGGGAAAAATGAGGTTCTCATGCAAAGGCTGTAAAGTAAAAGTAAACTTTTATGCCCTTGGATAGAGATAATCGCTCGGTATGCAGCGATGCGATACGAATTCTTAGCGGCCTTTGCGGATAGCTTTCGCGGTCTTTGCGTGAAACCGCTCATCGCCTGCACATATTCTTATACAAACAGAATTTGCAATTACTCTCTTCACCTGTCTGAGTAAAAAGTATATCGGGGTTGTATAAATCCTCGAGTAATGTCCGGAGTTCTTTCTCGAACTCCGGCAAATAGGGCCGGATGTCCAAAAGCCCTTGACGCGCCATACTGAAGGGTTTCAAGCCCTCCTCCTTGAATAAATTCTTGCGGTTTATCAACATGGGCACAATGGGACCTGAATTCTGCTCATATTGCCTGTACAGCCAGGAGTAAAGGATGGTTTGAAACGCAGCCTTGTTTCGCTTGCCTTCGCGGGTGAATAAAGAAGCAATGCTGTCCAACGACAATTCATCTTTACCGGTTTTGTAATCAATCACGCGAACCCGGTCTTCCTTCTTGTCAATCCTGTCTATGCGACCACTAATAATCACCGTTCGGGTCGACCCGTTCGTTGAAATGGTCAGGGGTGCATTGAACTTCTTCTCTTCCAGTAACTCGATCGTAAACGGGGCATGGTCGCGATCGAGAACTAAGATGCGTTGAGCAAATTGCCTTACAATGGCGCGCACCACCACGCGCTGGCCACGGTATTCTATTTCCTCTGTGGACTCAGGATCATATTGCAGTCGGAAAGCCCGGTCGATCAACGGATCCAGCATGACATCCACTTTTGCCGCGTCAAGATCATCGGGTGTAATTTCACGCGATTGCTTCCGGTCCATCAACTCACGATAGAACCAATCCATTACATTATGTAAAAAGTTTCCAAAGATGCGGGCATCTACGTCCTCCTCGACTTCTTTCGCCTCCTCCATCCGGGCGATGTACTTTAAATAATACCGGAGCCGGCATTCGATATAGTCATTCAACGCTGATGGTGAAATCCCTTTGCCCAGCGGGTCTGCGTAGGTTGCAAGACCCGCCATCACTTCCGGCGTCTTGGCCACTTCAATGGGCTTCACTTCGGCGATCTGAATCGGGTTGCTGAGAATATGATGTTGTATTTTCCATCCCGATTCGTGAATGAGTTGCTGAACGAAGCGGCTCATTTCGCCCGTCCCCAAAATGTCGGGTTCCGTATTATAAAACAGGTTAATATTTTTGGCGCGTTGCAAAATCCGGTAAAACAAATAGGCATACATAGCGTCCTGATGTTCATGCGTGGGCAACCCGTAGGCCTTGCGGAGGGTGTGGGGGATGTACGAGCCCTGCCGGGATGCAGCGGGCAGGGAGCCCTCATTGAGTGACAGAATGAAGACGTTATCGAAATCAAGGTTACGGGTCTCCAATACGCCCATGATCTGAAGCCCCTTGAGCGGTTCTCCGGTAAATGGGATCTTCTGTGACTGGATGACTTGCCGAAAAAGTTTTTGAAATCCTTTCAAATCCAATGCGGAACCGGAATCAGACAACACTTCATGCAAACGCGACAAGTGTCGATGGAAATGGTAGGCGTATTCACGATCAAAACTTTGCCGGTCGCTGAAGCTCGCACCGAGGGTCTGAACAATCTCCAGTAAATACGTGGCTATGCCCTCCGGTTGAATAGGCTGAAACAGCAGTCCCAGAATGCTTGTCTCTATCTGCAATTCTGAGGCGGGAATATAAACGCGGTTCCGGTGAATGATATTCAGCCTGATATGGGTTGCGTTGGACTCATCCTGCGACAATACATAGGCATGGGCAAGAATGGCCGTGACCTGGCGATGGCTAAAGGCATCCCCTCGCCGGTTGATCTGAAGATCGAGCAACAGTTCCAGTAAGTTACACAGCGGCGTGCTGCGCAAGGGATACCCCATCGTGACGTTTACACTTTCAAGCACCTCGGGAAGCGAGTGCATGACCGACAATAGCATCGATTCGTCGGGAAGAACGATCACCGTCTTTACCGCTTCCTTTTCTTCAACCTGCCCTTCGGTTTCGAGCAGTTGTCCCAGCAACTTGGCCTGTCCCACTTTTTGCGGAACTCCGTAGAGGGCAACCTTCCTTTCTGCGTTCACGAAGTTCGACGCCAGCGCCGGATCAAACGTGGCACTCAAAACGCTATGCTTGCTGTACTGTCTAAAGAATTGACCGGCCTCCTGGTTTGGGTCTTCCACATAATAGGCGTCAAGGTCCCAGAATACCTGTGCCCCCTCACTGACGAAATGTGTAATCAATACTTCTTCGGATTTTGTCAGCGCGTTGAAGCCGGCAAAGATAATTTTGCCCGCCGCATTACTTGCTTTGAGTTTGCTATGCAGCTTTCCCCCAAGAATGCCCTCCGCGACTTCGCGGTGAATCATCCCTTCGTAGCCCAGCTTTTCCGCCCGCAGCGACTTGACGAAGTCGCGGTAAACATGGGGAAGTTCACGCCAAACTTTCAAAAATTCTTCTTTACTGCCCGCGGGCTTGTCTTCAAAGTTCAGCCAGAATTCCCGGAGAAATTTCTTTTGCTCTTCCGTCAGGTAATCAAAGCTTTCATCGAGTTCCCGCAATTGGCTCAGGTCTTTGAAGAGCATGGCAGCGGGAATCAAATATTTATCCACCTCTTCGAAGTCGCGCAACAACATCTCGCCCCAGAAATAAAACTGGTCAAACGATTCTTCCTTATTGATCAGCTTCCGGTAAACCCGGTAGAGCGTAAAGATGAGGCTGAGGCGATCGGCTTCCTGCAAGTCGGAAAGGTCATGGAATAATTCTTCAATTGTTTTAAGCTTGGGCGACCATGCCGGTTGAGTTAAGTGTGTCGAAAGGTAGTGATGAAAGAATAACGCTGCCCTCCGATTAGGAAAAACGATCGTTAATTCCTCCAGCCTGGGATGCCCGGAAATTATTTTTTCGGCTAGTTCTTCTAGAAAGGGTTTCATTCACCTTATTGTTTGAAAGGTCAATCCAAATTATCTTTTGCCTCTGCGCCTACGTTGCGCCTCCGCGTCTCCGCGGTATTTTTTGGTCAGCCCCAAGGGTCTATTTTTTAGATCAGACTCAAATTCATTTTATCTAGAACAGACTTAAATTCATTTTATCAACTACCAGCACGATTTCCAGATCCTCTAAATACAATAGATACGCTTCTACGTCTACGTACCCCATTTGCGAAAGAACCCGGGCATATTCTTCAACCTGCTTGCGATCTTCTGCTTTCTTTGCTCCGGTCTTGTAATCGACTATAACGGCTTTTTTCCTGGATTGACCCTTTTGTTGAACTTCTTTGAAGATGACTCTGTCCAGCCTGCCCGACCGACCTCCGGGAATGATCACCGGGGCTTCCGTTTGTACCTTCCATTCTTTGCCGAACCACTGCCCGATCACGGGATGATTCATCATTCCGCTAATTTTTTCTTTCAACAGGATCACTTCATCTTCCATGATGACTCCTTCAAAATTCATTTTTTTCAACACCTCCTCTACTTCGTTCTTGTACTGAATCCGGGACAATGCCCTGTGCAAGAGGATGCCATAATTGATTCGCTGCCGTTGGTGCGTTTTTTCTTCCATGAAAAATTCGCTTCCCTCCCGCCGGATGACGAGCTTTTTTCGCCAATCAAACGTGGGATAATGATGCAGCACGACCGGGTTAAAAACGCCATGCTTCAGGCGGTCGGCCAGTTCCTCAGGTTGCCCCACTGAAAATACATCCGCGCCTTCATCATAATTTTTTCTCAGTTCGTCCGACTGGAAGATCGAATCGTAGAGAAGTTGACCTACGTGGCGAATTTTAGTGTTGTCATCCTTTTGCGGCGCCGGTTTGGGAGCCAGCACGATCATTCCTGCCTCTGCCCGGGTGAAGGCAACATACAACAGATTCAAATTATCGAGGTACGACCTGGTAAACTCCCGCTGATAATCGGCAGCGAAATAGGACTGCTCCAGTTTGCTCGTAAAGCGCACGGCCACGTATCCCAACTCGCCGAATGGTTTCTCATCCGACTTGCACCAAAGTAAGGGCGGAATATCGTGGCCCATGCTCCAACTGCAAAAAGGAATAATAACGTAATTGAACTGAAGGCCTTTTGCCCCATGGATGGTATAAATTCGTACGGCTTCGGTACTGGCGGCGACTTGAATCGATTTCTTTTCTTTGATTTCCTCCCACCATTCCAGGAAAGACGCAATATCATTTTTTTCCTGAGCCACGAACTCCAGCACCAAATCCTGAAATGACTGCAAATAGGCTAATTCCAATTTATCGTCCCCGAGCCGGAACAGCCGGATGAGGGTTTCCGTCAATTCAACCAGGGAAAGCTTAACCAGCCAGTGTGCCTGAATGATAAATTCATCCGGAAGCAAGTTATTCAAATTTTTGCTCCTCGATTGCGCAAAACGGGATTCTACCTGGTCAGGAGATCCTGACCCCGACCGGCTGCAATACTCATAGACCAATTCGCCCCGCGCGATCGCATCCATAGGATTATTAAGGAACCGCAATGCACTGATCAATAACAGGACAGCAGAGGCGGTATCCAACCGGAGCGACTCGTTGGACACAACATCATATTTAAAATTTGGTTTTGCGAGCGGGGAGGATTTGTACTGCAGGAGCGACGTGGCAATGCGCTGACCTTCTTCATTCTTTCGCACCAGGATGGCGATATCGCGCAGGGCTATGCCTTGCGATTGAAGTTGCTCCAGTAAAACGGGAACTTGCTGCAACGCCCGTTCTTCTCCATTGTCATCTTCCTTACCCGACCATTTTTCCAAAAACTGAATACGGATAAAACCTTTGCCTTTATACCGGACGGCCTCTTGCAGGGTATCCTGAAACGCTTCGGCCGGCAAGGGCTGTTGGGTTGCCTTGCTGACCCGCCCGGCCGCGATTGAAAATAAGGTATTGTTGAAATGAACCAGGTTCTCCGCACTGCGCCAATTCTGACTCAATACGTGCTTTTCGGTTCGCTCCTGACCAACTTCTTCCTCCACTTGCTCTTGCAACAACCCCAGGTCACTTCCACGCCAACGGTAGACCGACTGCTTAACATCTCCTACAATCAGGCTTCTGTTATTTTGATCAAGGGCGTCGCGAAGCAAGGGCCTGAAATTCTTCCATTGCAATTCAGAGGTGTCCTGGAATTCATCGATCAGGTAATGGCGATAAAACGATCCGACTTTTTCATAAATAAAAGGGGTATCGCTGTTGTTAATGACGCCATTCAGAAAATGGGAGGCGTCAGAGAGCAACATCAGGTTGTTTTCGGCTTTATAGTCTTTGAGCTTTCTGGAAATATCGGATAACAGGCCGTAGGAGTAAAAATTCTGTTCCACCAGGTCGGCAGAATTATACCGGACAAAATTCCGCCGGTCAAATTCGATCATCTCCGCTAAAAGGGGAATCAATTCACGCTCCGCCAACTGCCTGAGTTCTTTTTGTCGCGGACTTTTTTTGGAGGCCCAGTCTCCGGAGTCGACAGCAGAAGCCAGGATCCTGGGCTTTGCTTCGACGTATTGTCCGTTGGCAAACTCTCTGAAATATTTGTACGCGGTTCCCGAATCCTTATAACTAAAATCGTCTGACGTGATGCCGCTGGATGTCAATAGCCGCATGGATTGCCCGGCGCGGACTTTCATGAAGGTCATGAAGTCTTCTTTTACCTTCTTCAACGAGCCCAGAAATTCCTTAAAGGAGATTTTTTCCTTAGCGCGCTGAATATCTTCACCAATGGGTTGGTAACTATCCTTAAAAATTTCTTTTGAAAACCCTTTCAGCGCGTCCGTAATGTTCCAGCTTTCCCCTTCGGTAAGCCGCTCGGTCGAAAATTGAATTACCCATTGGGTCAATTCCGGGTTCCCTTCACCCAGTTCGTCCATCAACCCGGCAATGACCTCACCCAGAACAAGTTCATTTTCCACCTCGAGCCGGAAATTGCCCAGCAAACCCGATTCACGTGTGAATGACCGGATCACCCGTTGAAAGAAAGCGTCGATCGTGCTGATTGAAAACTGTGAATAGTCATGCAGAATTTTAGTGAGAACTTCCTTACTCCGCCTTTTTAAGGTGTGCTCATCCCATTGCAGCGCGGTTTGTATTTCCTGGCCTAAGTCCCCGGTTGTGCCACCGGCAAAATCGGCGAGGTATCGGATTATCCTGTCTTTCATTTCCTGTGCCGACTTATTAGCGAATGTAACAGCCAGGATATAGTTGAAATAGTCAGGACGCCTGAGCGCCAGTAAAATGTATTCCCGTGCGAGGGTGCGGGTCTTGCCGGAGCCGGCCGAAGAGCGATAAATATGGAATGGCTTGTCCAGGTTTTTAAAAAATTAAACCGACGAAGTAACGTTTATTTTATTGAATCCAAAATATACGTTTATTAATTGCAGAAGGGGACCGGAAGGCAGGTTCGCAAATATTGATATTAATCACAACAATTCAGCGAATCTGCGGCTTTATGTTCTGATGAGTGCCGAAAAAATCCTACCTTTAATCAGAACCGTAGCTATGGCGCGACTCATTAAATTCTGGGAACCTCTCTTTTACTCGTTTCCAGTACAATTGCTCTTTAATAACTTCAGACGCAACCAGGTCCTGCTGTTGTGCTGGATCATTCTGTTTGCGATGATCACGGGCAGCTTTGGTAAATACCTCGGCATTCCCTACCTCTTCCTCGATCCGGAGTACCTTAACAAAGTAAATTTTGGCAGCTTTTTTATTATGGGGCTGCTCACTTCCGGATTTACAGCCGCCTTCAACATCACCTGCTATATTGCCGACGGACACCGCTTTGCTTTTGTAGGAGCCTTATCCAGGCCATTCAGCAAATTCTCCCTGAACAATGGAATCCTCCCTCTGGTCTTTCTCATCACCTACATTTATGAGATCGTTCGGTTTCAAATCAATAACGAGTACACCTCGGGGACCCAGTTGGTGTGGAACCTGGCCGGCCTGCTGTCGGGGTATATTTTAATGATGGTGGCGTTTACCATTTATTTCCGGCTGACCCAAAAAGACATTTTTAAATACATGGTCTGCAAGCTCGACGAAAAGCTCAAGCAAAACGTGCGTGTTACGCGGGCCAGCGCCGTCAGAAAACTCGACATCGCGCGTAAAAAGCAGGTGCGGGTCGAAAATTACCTTGATTCGAACCTTCGGTTTAAAAAAGTGAACGACGAAGAAAAGGAGTTTTATGACCGCCAGGCGATTGTTCAGGTATTTGATCAAAATCATTTCAACCTGGTCATTGTTGAACTCCTCATTTTCGTTTCTGTTCTGGTCCTGGGAATTTTTAAGGATTTCGCCATCTTTCAACCCCCTGCCGCCGCGAGCTTCATGATCTTTCTCACCATGTTTGTTATGCTCGCCGGGGCATTTACGTATTGGTTTGGAGGATGGTCGATCACGACAAGCCTGGTTCTTTTTCTGATCTTCAACTACATGGTCGGAGAAGAATTTTTTACACGACCGTATAAGGCTTTTGGATTGGACTACCAGGCTGAGCCGGTACCCTACACCATTACCCGCCTGCAGAACTTGAGTGATAGTGTAAGTATTGAACGGGCCAAGAAACAAACCTTGCCTGCATTAATTCAATGGCGAAAAAAATTTCCGGTCGACAAGAAACCAAAAATGGTTTTTTTATGCGTGAGCGGAGGCGGCAAGCGGGCCGCCTTGTGGGCCCTTACTGTCTTGCAGGCAGCCGACAGCCTCACGAAGGGCAGGCTGATGGAGAACAGCATGCTGATTACCGGAGCCTCCGGCGGCTTGATCGGAGCCAGCTACTTTCGTGAGATTAAACTCCGCGAAAAACTGGGCCAACCGACCCAACCGTATTCGAACCGGCATCGCAAAAATATCGCCACGGATAATCTGAATCCCCTCATCTTCAGTTTGCTGGCCAACGACCTGTTTGTCGGGTTCAGAAAATTCAATTATGCGGGGCAGCAGTACACACGCGACCGAGCCTTTACCTTCGAAGAACAGCTTAACATCGATACGGAAGGAATGATGGATAAATCTATTTCTGATTACAGGCAATATGAGCTGGCGTCAACTATCCCTATGATTATTTTCTCCCCCACCGTGATCAACGATGGGAGGAAACTGTACATCTCTTCACTTCCGGTATCCTACTTGAATTCTGAGATCTTAAGCCTCCCAGATTATCATGAGTCCAAAATCAGCGGCGTGGACTTTCAGAGTCTGTTTGAAGACCATGGCGGTAAGAACCTGAGGTTCCTTTCCGCCCTTCGAATGAACGCTACGTTTCCCTACATCACACCCAACACCACCCTGCCCACCCTGCCCCCCGTTCAAATCATGGACGCCGGTATCTCCGACAACTTCGGGCTATCCGACGCCGTACGCTTTTTGCATGCCTTCCACCATTGGATTGCTGAAAATACGTCCGGCATTGTTGTCGTATCTATTCGCGATTCACCCAAGTTGATGCCGATCGCGCAAAAGACGGGGCAAACAATCATGGATGACCTCACCCAACCTATTGCCAGTGTCTATAATAATTTCGAAAACTTCCAGGACATCACCAACGACAATCTGATTGGTTATGCCCAATCCTGGTTCAATGCCCCTATCCATCGCGTCGATATCCAATACGTTCCGTCCAGTTACGTACCCATCCTTCAAAACATGGACAGCATCCGCCAGCATAGCGCGCGGGCTTCATTGAGTTGGAGGCTCACCACCCGCGAGAAACAAGGAATTATGGACAACATCAACACACTCCAAAACCAAAATGAATTGCAGCGGTTGAGAAAGCTCCTGGAGCCAGATGACCCTTCTGCAAGCAAGAAAAAAATTAACGCCCTTGTCCGTCCGGGTAAATAGTCACAGTTGTCTCCCGCAGACCTGTCCGACGAAGCCTTGGCGAAGGCAGATCACGCGGATTTACGCGGAATCGCGGCATGGTTTCCCGCAGATTTACGCAGAATAGCGGCCCAGTTTTCCGGATGAAATCGCGCCGATTCTTGGGGGAAATAATAAACTTACTTGGGTAAAGTATTGAGGTTCCGGCTGTTGCGCGCGTCAGCTCTGCGTAAATCTGCGAGATCTGCGGGAAATTCTTTTCGTGATCTGCGGGAAACAATCCGAGAATAGCGCCGCGTAAATCTGCGAGATCTGCGGGAGACAATCCGAGAATAGCAGGAAATGATCTGGATCATAATCCGTCTATCTTTGGGGCGATTATGACCGTCCACGAACAGCTTCGCAAGACCCTACAACTCATCCAACTGGAGCGACAGGCCGACCTCGAACAATACCGCCAAAAGGTGTTGCTGCGGTCACTGACCCAGCGAACCCAGGATGGAACCACATGGTACCCGGTCAAACTCAAACGTCACTACCTGGGCACGGGAGAGCGGCTGACGGTCGAATTGGAAAGGACCCAACATCTTGATCAACCGCATGCCTTTCAAAGCGGAAAGGTCGTGAGCCTTTTTTCCAACGCATCGGGCAAGCCCGAAAAGGAACATGCGAACGGCGTGATCAACTATGTCCGTGACAACACGATGGTGTTGACCCTCAATGGGGATGAACTCCCCGAGTGGATCGAAGATCGCCTTCTGGGTATCGATGTGATGTTCGACGAAATGACCTACCGCGAAATGGAATTCGCCCTGAAGGAGGTTATGAAAGCGGAAGGACGGGTAGCGGAACTGCGCGAGATATTGTTGGGCAGTCAACTTGCATCCATCCAACTTAGAAAACCGAAGGAGACTTACCCGCCGGTGGAAGGATTAAACCCGGTTCAAAACCAGGCTATAAACAAAATACTAACCGCACAGGATGTCGCCATCATTCACGGTCCTCCCGGTACGGGAAAGACCACCACTCTGGTGGAGGCCATAACCCTGACCGTAAAAAATGAACAACAGGTCCTCGTCTGCGCACCGAGCAATGCAGCCGTAGACTTGCTCGCCGACAAGCTCGACGCAAAAGGACTGGATGTCGTGCGCATTGGGCACCCTGCCCGGGTGACGGAGTTGTCCCTAGGCAAAACGCTGGATGCAAAAATTGCACGCCATAGCAGTTTCCCTGAGTTGCGTGCCTTGAGAAAAAAAATGGAGCAAGTGAAGTCCATGGCTCTGAAATTCAAACGGAATTTCGGGCATCACGAAAAAGAACAGCGGCGGCTCCTGCTGACGGAAGCCAAAGTGTTAAAGTCCGACGCTGATATGCTGGAGTTCTATATTATCAACGATGTATTATTAAACTGTAACGCAGTTTGCTGTACCCTCATCGGATCCTCCCATCCCGTCTTGCGTGGAAGGCGGTTCAAAACCGTTTTTATTGATGAAGCGGCCCAGGCATTGGAGCCGGCATGTTGGGTCCCGCTCCTCCGGTCTTCCCGGGTAATTTTTGCCGGCGACCACCAACAACTTCCTCCAACAATCAAATCGAGGGAGGCTGCTCAGCAAGGACTTGCTAAGACGTTGTTTGAAAAGGCCATTGAGGGGCAACCGGACTCGGCGACCATGCTCGAAGTTCAATACCGGATGCACGAGGACATCATGAAGTTTTCGTCGAAGTACTTCTACCAGGACCAATTAGTCGCCCATGAATCGGTGAAGGCTGCGCTGCTGCGGCCTAATCAGTCCCCCGTGGAGTTTTTGGACACGGCCGGATGCGGCTATCAGGAAATACAAGACACCGAAACATTGAGCCGGTTCAATGAAGAAGAAGCCCGTCTGCTGATCCATCGCCTGGAGCAATTGGTCGAGGAGGTGGGAACCGAAGAATGGCTGCAGGAGGGATTGACCATGGGCATCATTGCTCCGTACAGCGCTCAAATTGATCACCTGCATAAATTAGCAGAAGCTTCCGAAATACTGGATCCCCTACACCGGCACATTACTATCCAAACCGTGGATGGTTTTCAGGGGCAGGAACGCGACGTGATCGGGATTAGCTTTGTCCGCAGCAACGAGACGGGTGAGGTTGGGTTTCTGAGCGATATCCGCCGAACAAACGTGGCCATGACGCGAGCCAGAAAAAAACTCATCATGGTGGGAGATAGCGCTACATTGGGTTCACACCCCTTCTACGTCGAATTATTAGAACACGTACAAGAACATGGATTTTACAAAAGCGCTTTTGAGTTGAAGTAAGCCCAAAAATAAAAAAAGCTCCGGCGGAGCTTCTCGTATACAACCGAATGAATTCGATCAGTACTTGATCGCTTTGATCAGGCCGTCGCTGCCGATCACTTCAAACGTGATCTCACCTTTAATGGCCGTCAGATTGTAGATCACGCTGAACTTGCCGTTGACGGTCATGGACTGCTGGTGCAAAATGTTTCTTTCCGCATCGAGAATTTTTACATCAATGAGGTCGGCATCTTTGTTCTCAACGGAGAGCAGATACTTGTTTGCTTCATTGGCAATTTTAGTTACTTCCACGATGCTTTGTACCTTCTTAAAATAGTAGCTTACCTTTTCTTCGGTTTTGCCATTCTTATCTTCTACAACGATACTATAGTCGCCCTGGGAAAGATTGCTGAAGTTGTAAGGACGAGTAAACGATTCTACATGGGTGAGGGTCTCGGTAAAGATCAGATCACCGTCTGCATTGTAGATGGAAACTTTTACTTTGCCTGCCTCGGCCGTTCTGTAAATCAATTTGTAAACACCTGCTGTTGCGTCTGCAATAACCGTCGTCTTCAACGGAGCAGCGTTGGCAACCATTGCACCAAGCATGAAAATGACGAGTGCGAAAAATTTAGTTCTTGAGTTCATTTGACTTTGTTTTTAGTTTTTTATTTTATTGTTGATGCAAATGTCGATCAGGAACATAACCTGATTCAGGTAAAGGAAAAGAATGGCGTACCCGGGTAATAAACTTCGTAAAAATTGAAAATCAGTATAATCTTCTCTGTGGAAAGGATTGCGGCCAAACTCGCATTGGTTCAGGGTGAGTACGCCGGGTAAAGCAGGCCGCCTTCCCCTGGAATTCAGAATAATATTCGCAATGACGACCCGTATTTCGATGTAAATGCCTGACAAATAGTCAATTCCTGACTTCCACTAGGGGTTCATTTCATCTTTAATTTGTCCATTTGAGAAAAAGGAGGCGTTTTGTTTCTCCGAACGAGTCCTTCGGACAGTTTTCAGTTTCCAAGTTTCAGGTTTCAAGGGATCCCCTGCAAAATTTACAACAACCTATTGCCTACTGCTTTTTGCCTACTGCCTACTCTTCTTCACCCCCCTCACCGCCTTAGCCGTCCAGGGATCTTCTGGCCAGGAATGTTTGCGATAGCGGATCCGTAACTCTTTACGCACTTCGTGATAGGCAGTCTGCCAAAAACTTTTTAGATCCCGTGTTATTTGTACAGGCTTATATCCGGGAGAAAGCAAATGGAGGATCACCTGGATCTTTCCTTCGTTCACGGAAGGAGTTTCCAGCAAGCCAAATACTTCTTGTAACCTCACTTCCATCAAGGGAGGTTCACCCTGCAATCCATACGCGAGTGAAATCATTGACCCGCTCGGCACTTCCAGTGTTGACGGTGCCAGCGTGTCTAACCGGGAAGCCAGGTTCCAGGGAAGTAGTCCGGTCAACATCGAACTTACATTAAGTCGTTGCAGATCAGTCCGTTTGTTCGCTTGTAGTAAATAGGGTGAAAGCCATTCATCCAGTGTATTTAATAGATGTCCTTCGCTCACGTCGGGCCACCCCTCGTCTGGTCTCCAGCCTCGCAGGCTCATTACCCTGGCTTGCCATTGATTATCCGCTTCGGACCATCCGATCACCTTTAATCCCTCAGCACGAACAGCCTCACAGAGGACATTAATCCTTTTCTCCGCCGGAATAATGGATAACGGTTTTGTTTCCAGTACAACATTTCCGATTCGTTTTTCCACGACACCTACGACCATTCCTCTTTCGGCATCCCAGCGGACAGTTTCTCGCTGGTGCGCAAGGGTATGTAAATCTTCTTCGCTCAGGGGCGCGGCTAAAAATATTTTCCCTTCCCCTTGCCCCCCTGCATCGAGGTGGGCCACCGATAGCCACGGCTCGCTCATCAACGGATCATGCGGAGGAAGTTTCACCACCCTGCCGTTGGCAAGCTTGTAACGTTCGCTGTTCCGTTCGATCTGGCGGGCAATCCGCTCGGGGTAGGCAGCGGCCAGTAACTTTCCCACTTCCACATCGGCTACCACAGAATTATTGACATCTATTTTGAAAATTCTTCTCCAGGATTCAGCGAGCCGTTCAATGCGTTCAAGTGAATTTTTTTCTGCAATGACTTTCTCACCCCTTCTCCACTTTCGAAGCACTTCCAGCCGGAGTGTCAGGTCGGCTCCAGCGTCTCTCGACAGGGGATCTTTTTCTTCGAGGAGAGCGGCGACGTCGGTGGCTAACCCCTGACCCCCGCCTTCGCTAAAGCCACGGCGGGCAAGCCTGTGTGGCGAAGGCATGGGCGAGGGCGCCGCGCTCAACAACATGTGTGCTATCCTTGGATGCGTTGGCAACTGCAGCATTTTTCTTCCGCGATCCGTAATTCGTCCGTTCTCCACTGCGTCAAGCTGCTGCAAGAGTTCTTTAGCCTGACTGACTGCCCCTGCCGGTGGCGGAGTTATCCACGTTAGTTCCCTAACATCGCTGACACCCCACTGACTTAACTCCAGCATCAACGGGGCGAGGTCGGCATCAAGAATTTCGGGGCTCCGGTGGAGCACCAGACTTGCGCTTGACCCCTCACTCCATAGCCGGTAACAAACGCCAGGACCCAGTCTGCCCGCGCGGCCCGATCGTTGATCGGCAGCATCTTTTGTTACGCGAATGGTCTCCAACCTGGTGAGTCCACTCCGCGGGTCAAAGCGCGGCACACGCGAATAGCCGCAGTCTATCACGACAGTGATGCCTTCGATGGTAAGGGAAGTCTCGGCAATGGAAGTGGCCAGCACTACTTTGCGCCTTCCATCCGGGAGAGGAAGAATGGCTTCCTGCTGTTTTTCATGGGGAGGTCTCCATAAAGGGCATAAATGGCTGCCCCTATGTTTTCGGTCTCAAGCAAGGTTTGTGTCCGGCTGATTTCTCCTGCCCCCGGAAGGAAGGCAAGGATATCGCCGGTGTTTTCGGTTAGTGCTTTGCGAATAGCGCGCGCCATCCTCACGTGAATACGGGCTTCGGGGTCAAAATTGTAATAGTGATGCTTCACCGGAAACTGTTTTCCGGATGTCGAAATGACCGGGGCATTTCCAAGAAGAGCTGAAAGCAACGCTCCATCCAGGGTGGCGGACATGATAAGGATACGAAGGTCATCGCGCAAAATTTTCTGCAGCTGAAGAGAGAGTGCCAGGGCCAGGTCGGCCTGGAGGCTTCGTTCGTGAAACTCATCGAAGATGATCAGCCCAACACCCTCCAGCGTATTGTCATTCTGGATCATCCGCGTAAGGATCCCCTCCGTCACCACTTCGATGCGAGTCCTGGACGTTACTTTGGTTTCAAACCGAATCCGGTATCCTATGGTTTCTCCGGCATTTTCATTTTTAAGAGTGGCCATGCGATTGGCTACGGATCGCGCCGCCAGCCGGCGGGGTTCCAGCATGATCATTTTTTTTCCGTCGAGCCACGGTTCGTTCACCAACTCCAGCGGCAACACCGTTGATTTACCTGCTCCCGGCGGCGCTTGCAGAATGACGATATTCTTTTCGGAAAGCTGTTTTTTTAGCGGGGGAAGTATTTCCAGAACCGGGTAGGCCGTCGACATGGTGCAAATTAAACAGAAGGAAACTTGAGGTCACAGATTGTGACCTCAAGATGCAAACAATTTCACACCATTCTCGCGTTCGCTTCATCCTTTCGCCTGAACCCAATCTTCCGCAAGACTTGTTTTTTCGGGTTCAGCAATTCAGTTAAGTAGTCGAAGATCAGTCTGATATCACCCCCTTGTTTTGTTACTTTCTTTTCCAACTGTGATACCTTCAATAAAATGACTTTGTTTGTCAAAACTATTTCACGCATTCGCATGAATACCCTAACAATATGAATATTGACCAGGATGGCACGCTCGCTATTTAATACACTAGACAACATCGCGACTCCTTGTTCTGTAAATACAAATGGAAAAGCCCTTCTACCACCCCAACTTGAGGTCACAAATTGTGACCTCAAGTTTCGGTATTCCCTCCCTGACAATTGGAACATAAAATCCGCAGGGAATCGTAGAAGATTTCTTTTTACCGTCTGGTTTAAAACTTTAGTCTCTACATTATAAAGTTCAGCGAGATCACTGTCGATCATCACCTTTTGGCCCCTGATCAAGTATATCTTGTTCATGACCACCTCGTCAGGAATTACTAATTTTTTGCTCATTACTTTTAGCAGGAGAATGCTAAAAATACGCAATGCGGAAAGCTTCATGAAAATGTCAAGAGTACGGTTTTCCTAACAAATTTGGATGAATAGTGTTCCCGCCCTTGTAGGTGTTTGTGGGTTGGCATGCGCGGGGATCACCGACAAGAAGCCGGCGTGCGCGGTCTATTGGTGTTCCTGCACTCATGCTTCACACGCCAAACAAGAGCGAGGCCCCCGGTGCGAGGTTTTGGGAGAAAGGCCTGAAAGGCCGAAAGATAACAGCACAGGGCGAAGCCCTGTGTCCAGGACAAAATTCGAATTAAGCCCTGAAAGGGCGTAATAAAACTCGAGCATGGGTCTATTTCGCCCCTTCAGGGCTAGGTAACATTCAACCCCATTAACGAAGGGCTTCACCCTTCGCTGTTGCTTTCAGCCTTTCAGGCCTGGGGACCCACAAGGCATCCCCCTTCGTCATTCTAAATTCCCCGTTCAATATTAAAAATTCGAATTTTGCATATTGACCAGGGAATTTAGAATAATGAAGTAGAGTCCCGGAGGGACGAAATATCGGTAAACAATAGTATGAGGTAGGTTGAGAGATAGTGAAATTGTTCGGTGTTGCACACTCTTTGCAGAGTTCCTTATGGGACTTTAGACGAGGCTGTAGGCTGGTTACCAATATATCATCCCAATGGATTGCGAGAAACGATAGCAAGCCGAACATCGCACCGCTACAACCACCATATTCTGAATTCGAATTTTGAATGTTGAATGACGAATAATGAATTGAGAAGTAAGTAAGGCCCCTTCATGATCGTTCCACCCCAATTTTAAATCTTAAATCCTAAATTTTAAGTCAACTACAACCGCACGGTTGCTGGCAGGTATTTCGCAATCAGGGCTTCATAATACGGCCGTAATTTTTTTACATCCGGAGGAACCGGATTCTTGGAATACAAATCGTAGGGATTGAATTTTCTGACCCAATCAAACATCTCGCGGTCGTGATCATCCAGCAGGTGATCGTAAGCGTTTTCACGGTGCTGGGCGTAAAAAGAGTGATACCGGATCATGTACAACGCCGGCTCCGGCAAATAATCTTTTGTGATATTATACAGGTATTCATCATGGCCCCATGACATGGTCACGTTCTTCAACCCACAACCGGGCGTGTAAATTCCGTGGGGTGTATTGTATTGTTTGTTATTGAAATCCGGGTTTAACGCAAAAAATTCAGGATAGACCACCTTATCGGAAAACTGACAGCCTACCGGGAATGTGTCGCCGACAACCGCCCACTGAGGTTCGCCGAAAAGGCACAACACTTTGCCCATATCGTGAATAAAGCCGGTCAGCACAAACCAATCCGGTTCTCCATTGGCGCGAATGGATTCGGCCGTCTGAAGGAGATGCTGCAATTGGTCCAGTTCAATATCCGGATCGGAATCATCAACGAGGGTGTTCAAAAACTCCATCGCCTCCCAAACCGGCAGGGCCTTGCGATTGAACTTCAGGAAGTCCTTCCTCTTCTCCTGCACGAAATCGTAGGACTGATAAGTATGGTTCAACCGGTAAAAGTTCTTTACCGTATCGCGCACGGGAGTTTCATAATTTCGAAAAGCGTCCTTGGCCTTGGCAGGTTCATTGGGTGTCGGATAACGTTCCAGGACGTCCTCTTCCCATTCCTCCATACTTTTAAGAGGGTTGGCTTCTTCTTTCGAAAATGTCGATGCGTCGCGCATAAGGGCTGAAATTTTGAATGAAATTACGAAAATCAGTTCAAAAATAAGAAAAAAGACTCACCAAAACACAGTGTACAAGGCCGTTAAGATCCCTATAATTAAAACAGACCCTGCCACAAACGCGGGGGAACACCGGAAGGAAGAGGGATCGATCACGAAAACCTGCCCCTGCGTCTTCGGGTCCCTCCTTAATAAACTCATAATAACCATCATCCCTACCAGCGCAACAAAGACAATGGACATACGGTCGAGGAAAGGGTAGTCCGGGAATGCGCCACTGGTCCAGCGCGGCAGGAATTTCAGGACCGTCGACAATGGAATGGTGAGTAGGGCGGCTGCCAAGGCTGCCGCAGAGGTGGTCCGTTTCCAAAGGAATCCCAGCAGGAAAATGGCGAGCACGCCGGGCGAGATAAATCCTACATATTCCTGAATAAACTGATAGGCCTGATCGAGTGTTCTCAATGCCGGCGCAACCAGGCAAGCCAATACCATGGCGATCACCACCGCCCACCGGCCGGTACGAACTAATTCCTTTTCAGTGGCCTCCTTACTAAAGAATTTTTTATAAATATCCAGTGAAAAGATGGTGGAAATGCTGTTGGCTTTTCCCGCCAGCGAAGCGACGATAGCGGCCGTCAGTGCAGCAAACGCCAACCCCTTCAGGCCCGACGGCAAAAGGTTCAACAAGGTAGGATAGGCATGGTCGGGTTTAACCGTGCCGGCTGCGTCGATCATTTCCGATTGAAACATTCCATTTTGGTACAAGACATAAGCAGCAATGCCCGGAAGGACGGCAATGACAGGGACGAGCAATTTCAAAAAGGCTGCAAACAGAATACCGTACCTGGCCGTCTTCAGGTCGGCCCCCAGGGCACGCTGAACGATGTATTGATTGCATCCCCAGTAATTCAGGTTGTTGATCCACAATCCCCCCAGCAACACCGACAAACCCGGAAGGTCCTGGTAATAGAGATTCTGCCTGTCAAAAATCATATGAAAGTGAGTCGGGGCTTTGGCCTTTATCAACATCAGCCCTTTCCAGACATCTTCGCCATAACCAAAATGTTCCGACACCATCGTCAGCGCCAGGTAGGTAGTCATCAATCCGCCCATAATCAAAACGAATACCTGAAACACATCGGTGTACCCAATCACTTTCATACCGCCCAACGTAACGACAATGGAAAACAGAGCAAGTCCTGCTACGCACGCTCCAAATGAAATCCCTGAGATCGAGGACACCGCCAGCGCACCGAGGTAAATGATCGAGGTAAGGTTGACGAACACATAGACGAGGAGCCAAAACAGCGCCATTACCGTACTCACGGTCTGGTTATATCGTACTGCCAGAAACTGCGGCATGGTATAGATCTTGTTTCTCAGGTACATCGGGATAAAAAAAACCGCGACGATGATCAGGGTTGCGGCCGCCATCCATTCATACGAAGAGATCGCCAGGCCCAACGCAAAGCCCGAGCCCGACATGCCGATAAAGTGCTCGGCCGATATGTTGGAAGCGATCAGGGAAGCGCCGATAGCCCACCATGTCAGCGAACCCTCTGCCAAAAAGAAATCCTTGGAGTCGGTTTCTGTTTTACGCTTGCGCTGATAGATAAAATAACCGTAAGAACAAACGAGGATGAAATAGACAAGGAAGACGATGTAATCGGCAAAACTGAGTTGATTCATTGTCCAATATAGAGGAGTTTCTGAATTGCCACAAAGGCACGAAAACATTTAAGCCGTTCGAATAGCAAAATAGTATCAAGAAACTTAGGGCCTTTGTGTCCTGGCGGCAAACTACCGTATGTGTAATTTGGTCTTGCATGCGAATTCGTTTAACGCGACATTGCACTCCATCCCCACTCCTATTTGCTTATTTTCGTGATGAAGCATAATAGTCTCCTGATTTTTTTTCTGTTTTGGTCAGGTTGGGCGGGCCAGGCGCAGAACCTTTCGGGTCTCAAACCAGTAGCCGGCTTTCAGGGAATTAAGGGAAAAGTAATTGATCGGAAAACGGGCCTTGCTCTTCCTTCCCGGATTGAAGTATATAACGAGGCCGGCGTATTGCAGGAAACGTATTACAAGTTTACCCCGGGAATATTCACCGAAGAAGATGGCTCTTTTCGCATGACGCTGTCGCCAGGCAAATACAAAATTAAGGTTTCCCATTCTATCGATTATCTCTCCCGGGAGAACACATTCGAAATAACCAATACCACCGGGGTAGATGCCACAATTGCTTTAGAACCCTGGGTACCCCTTCGCGAAAAAGGCTGGATCAATGGAGAAAGCCATGCACATTTATACACAGAGAAAAAACCCGACGATGAAATGTTGCACAGCGTGAGAAAAATCGCACGCGCACAAGGCATTGATTTCATTTGCGCCGTTCAGGGCTGGGCGGGAGCGGATGATAATTCCTGGAAAAAAGATTATGCCGCCATCTCCGACAGTCATTTCGTGATGTCGTATGGAGCGGAAATGCCAAAATACCGGACCGGCCATACGTTTTGGCTGGGATTGAAAAGCACCAAAAACTTTTTCTGGAACACGATGGATACAGTTTACGAAAACCTGTATTACCAATCGTTAACGGCGACGCACTGGGATTTTGCATCCGTAGACCTGCCGAATTTTCCGGACATCGAGTTGGTACCCCGGCTTGCACTGGCTCAGCATGCCGCGGCCATCGTAGCCCACCCCACGCGATGGTGGATTCAGGATAGGCCTGCCCCGACACAGTCGGGGGGAAAAATCAGTAAATACACAAATAACGCCGCTGCGAATATGGCCTTTAGTCTCCTATCCGGAAACCTTTGGGATGGATTGGTCGTCATGGGTGACTCAAAAGATCATTATTCGTATCAGAATTTCTGGTTCCACATTTTGAATCTGGGTTACCGTATGCCTGCCTTTTCGGAACTGGACGGCGGCAACACACCGGAACATAAATTTCCCTACGGACTGATGCGGACTTACTTTCATATCGACACAACAAATGCAAATACGGTCCAGGCCGTTGTTAACGCTGTTCACAAGGGGAAAACATTCGTGACCTCCGGTCCGATCATCTTTACCAACATCGACAACTCGTATTCCATTGGAGATATCATTCCGTCCGATGGCGCTTCCCGAACGCTGCGCCTGGAAGCCTACGCTTCCGGTGATCGGGATGATTTCCTTTCTTACGTAATCATTTTCAGAAACGGACAACTATGGAAATACTGGGACCTGCGTCATGAAGCCCCACGAACATTTAAACAGGATGTTACGGTAGTAGAGAAAGAACGAGCGTGGTATGTTATCAAGGCCTATGGAAAAAATACCTGGGATAATCCGGAGAACCTTGACGTAATGAAATGGTTTGATAAGAATATTTCGGAAGAGTATAAAGAACATGATGTTTGCATTACTTCTCCGTACTATTTTCTTCCCAAGGGCATGGATAAACCGGGGCCTATGATGAGCGATGTTTCTCTTACCCTGATTTTATCAGATAAAAAACCGGTGAAAACGGGTACGGTTGAGATCTATCATTTAGGAAAAAAGATCAATACAATTCCTTTCAGCCAAGGCAAGGCCCATTTTACCATGCCCGTTAATGCCATTCTAAAAATAATGGCCAAAGGGCAACCCATCGTCCACAGGGGTCTATACCTGGATTTCGAACCACATCGAAAGCTGATGGAAAATCTGGCCAATGGGGACTGGCGTGACAAACCGGAATTCAAGGGGAAAGTATTCCCCGGTTATATTCCCTGGAAAGCGTTTCAACTGGATGAAACCAGGAAGTTACTTCGTCACGTGACCTGGGAAATAACCCTTGAGCCCAATGATCGCGACAAGCAACGGGAATCGTTTGAACACATTTTTTTACCCAACTAATTCCTTATGAAAAAGCTTATTTCAATTCTGATTCTCCTTCTTTACCTTGCTGGCTCCTCCTGCTCGCCGGACAAATCGGACAAGTCGAGTCAAAAGCCAACGAGCATCGTTCTCCTCATCGGGGATGGAATGGGTGCCACACAGATTTATGCAGGACTCACCGTCAACCACGGCTCATTGAACCTGGAAAGGTGTACGCATGCCGGCTTTTCAAAAACACAATCGTCCGACGCCTACATCACTGATTCCGCTGCCGGGGCTACTGCATTATCCATTGGAAGGAAAACCTATAACGGCGCGATCGGTGTCGATTCAACCGGCGCAGCGCACGAGACTATCCTGGAGACCGCCGAAAAAAATGGAATGGCAAGTGGCTTGGTGGCTACTTGCTCGATCACGCATGCCACACCCGGTTCTTTTATTGCTCACCAGGCGCAACGCAGCATGGATCAGGAAATAGCCGCGGATTTTCTCAAAACCGACATCGATGTATTCATCGGCGGAGGGCGCAAGCATTTCGAGAACCGAAAGGACGGACGGAATCTACTCGCGGAGCTAAAAGCTAAAGGGTATGAAGTGGCTGATTCAACAACCGATTGGAAAAAATTCACTACGGGAAAACTGGCTGCTCTTGTCGCCCAGGATTATCTCCCAAAAATGTCTGAAGGTCGTGGTGATTATCTGAAGGAGGCCACCGAAACTGCTTTGAAATTGCTAAGCTCCAAACCGAAAGGCTTCTTTCTAATGGTGGAAGGTTCGCAGATCGATTGGGGTGGTCATGCTAATGACACTGGCTATGCAACCAGTGAGATGATCGACTTTGATAGAGCAATCGGAGCGGCCCTGGATTTTGCCAAACAGGATGGCCATACCCTCGTTATCATTACGGCCGATCATGAGACCGGAGGAATGGCGCTAACCGCAGGAGATATGAAGAACGGGACGGTGGAAGCCAAATTTGTTACGAATGGACACACGGGAGTGATGGTTCCTGTCTTCTCCTTTGGCCCGGGGGCCGAAGCGTTTTCGGGAATTTATCCCAATACAGATATCTATAGCAAGATGATGGGGGCATTGAGGCTGACGGGGGAACGGTAAGTGGTATTCGGTAAGCGGTAAGAAGTAAGTTGTTTGCGAAGAAGCACATTTCGGGCCTCGGTCTGATTTATTAACCCGGGTTAATGTTATGATTGTTGTGTCTCCGTCCGGTTGCCTATGAGCCTATGTTACTATGGTCTCCTTTGGTTGAAGAGAAATTTAACACATAGAAACATAGACACATAGAACACATAGGTAATACTAAATTAGGCTCTCGGAGTGAGATCGTATCCAAGTTACTATGTGCCTATGTATCTATGTTCCTATGTGCTTTGAATTCTATTTCGCGGCAATCTCAAAACTGATCTTCTCACTCGTTTTCGGATGCGTTGATTTAAAGTTTATCCTGTAGATGTTATCTCCCCAGTGTTCAATAACACCTTTGTCTTCGGGATCATCAAGGACAACTTTTTCCACCGAAGCCTGCAATTGATCTTTGTTATAACGAACTCGGAAGTCACGTGCGGTTCCTCCGGAAGGCGTGTAATGAATTACCAGCTCTCCGGGTTTTGTGACCTCAGCGGGATAGCAGGTCATCATATGCTCTGTAAGTTCATTTGCTTGCTTAAAATTGATCACATCTTCGACCTGAACATTCTTTGTGCGGTTCAACCGGATAGTCCGTTTCAGGCTGATGACGCCTGCTTCTTCGGGGTACGCTTTTGCCATTTCCAGGGAGAATTGAGCGAATGCCTTTCCTTTTGTATACGAAACGGCGTTCGCCTTGAATTCCGGTCCCGGCGGTTGCGTTTTTCCATTGATGGTAGGCACATTATGATAGTCCGAGCAGTTGTACCAGATATCGTATCGTTTCGGGCTAAATGTTTTTCGGGTATACGTACCACGGCCCACATCGATCAGTAGAGGAAGGCCATTATAATAGACGACGTAATTGCCGACATCATTATGATTGTGGCTTTCATCATTGTGACCCCCCTTGGCCGCTATATAAAATCCATTGGTGCTACCATTGTAGTCGCGGCCGGCCATCACCTGGAGGTCAGGAAGCCAAACATCCTGCGGCAAAGGCAGCCCTTGTTCGGCCTTTTGATATTCATCCTGCATAAACAGAGCGAAGAAATTCCTGAAGAAATGAAAAAAAGGAAGGTCTCCTGTTTCTTGTTTTCTATAGTACGCCCCGAACTTCATCATATCACGGTCACCGATATCTTTTCCATAGCGGTAGATCATGGTCCCAGATAACCCCGGTTGTGGATCGGCGTCGGCAAAATTCAAAAAATACTTCTCCCCGATCTGAGCCCGATAAATAAACTTTCCCATATTCTTTACCTTCTCATCCTGGTATACATAACGGAAGGCATCCTTCGAAGCCAGGTTCAACAAAGAGACATTGTCATACAGAGAGGCTGCGGCAGCTCCCCAATAGCTTGGTCCCTCGTCACAGCCTCCATCCAAAGGATGGGGATTAAGAAATTCATCCAGCACCGCTAAGGCCTTATGTACTCCCTCCGTTCGTTTGTCATCATTCCTTTCCAGCAGCAAGAGGGCATTCAGCCAGTTGGAACAGATCCAGGGATTCCAGTTATTAGGCCTTCTGCCGCTTGCGTCGGCCTGCATCCACCAATGGGGTTTGGTCAGCAGCGGTTGAAACACACGGTTGTTGGTTTCAAAATAGATTCTCTTCCGTATCTGCGGAGATATGGCATCCAGTTTTTCTCCTAAATAATAATCGACCCAAGCCAGGTAGGTTGCTGTTTCCGCTACAAAAAGTTCGACGAACGGTGCCGAGACATCCATCAGGCCGGCATATTCCTTTGATTGAGGAATGTGGGCAGAGGCTCCCCAAAAGGACTCTTCGCAGATCGACCAAACGCCATTGATAATGGGATCGATAAACCGGCCTTTGTTTTCGGCGATCTCGGCAAGCAACAGTACGCCAAGCACCTGGCGTTTCTTGAAACTTACGGCTTCATATTCACTACGGTCACCGGTGCGGGCAATTAAAAGTGATGTTGTCGCCGGAATAGAGGGCCATTCATACTGTAAATAAGTTTCCGCCTTCGCTACATACCCCTTCATCCTATCCTGATCTGCCTTTGACCAACTTTCGCGATCATCCAGCTTCGGAAAGGGTTTCCAATCCGTCTGCGGAATCAATATTTTTTTTAATTCTTCCGTAGAATATTTTCCGCTGATCAGGTTGTGAGTTTGTGCAACCAGGGAATAGGATGCCAATAGCAATAAAAAAATAAATCCATGCTTTTTCATTGGATGTGTTTCTAAAGCGTGTTATATATTCTTACCACAATCGATCTTTTAAAATCCGGGAGTGTAAAATCCGAACCCTGACTCTTGATGCTTGTCCAGGAATCCTGCCACGGATCATAAACATCAATTTTTTCTACGATGCCGGTTATCCCCAGTTCCTCCCGACTGAGTTGAATTCCATGAAGGGTTTGGGGCGATATGCCTTTCCCGAGTTCCGATTCCCAATTATTCATTTTGTCGCGAAGCCACAACAACGTTGTCTTTTTTCCTTTCACTGCATAGATCCGAACCAATTTGTTCTCTGTTTTGGAAGGGACAAACTCTTCCTGAATGGGATCGATGCCTTTGATCACTTCATTAAATCGTTTAAAATGATACCATAAGTTGTTTTTGTGCACATACGATTCCCAGTGCCAACTCATTCCCGCCCCCGCCGAGCCCGAGAAAAAAGGCGCAAATAGAATATCATGCAGCAACATACCGGCTGTATCTCGAGGATAATATTTACTGGGGCCGGCATGGTTCGGCTCAACGGCTCCCGTTTCAGCCAGGATCACCGGCTTCCCCAAATGGTACGATAGAAGTTCTTCCACTGCCGAAGAAGCAATGACATCCATAGGCCCATGACATACTTCCATCTTCGCACCCGGGTCAAGGTAGCGATGAACCTGGGCAACTTCGTTTCCCGGCAAGGCCATCATTTTTTTATAAACAGGTCTGACGTTGTCCCTATCAAAACTCCCCAGACTCTGCATCACCAGGTTTTCGGGAAACCGGCTTTTTACTTCTGCCAGCATCTTTTCATTCCAGGCAAAAAATACACTGTCCTCAGGTCCCTTCATCGCATTCATTTCATTCCACAATTCCCATCCGAAAAACAAGGTATCGCTGCCATATCTCTTTTTGTAAAAATCAATTTTATCCAGGAACAGTTTTTGACCCGCTGATGATGTCAGGTATTGCTGGATGCTGTCCAGGGGGCCGCCTCGGGAAGTATGGTAAGCGAATTTCGTCGCCCACGGCTGGGAATTCTCCTCCAGGGTAATGCTTCGGAAATGTTCCAGCGTTATTTTGATCCTCAGCTTGTACTTCCGTGCCATTTCAATAAATCGGTCGATCCTACGCGCTTTCTCTTCGTTGTATTTTCCGGCCTGATCCTCCACATCCCAAAATGATTCGCTGAGCCACACACGAATGTAGTTGCCTCCATTCTCAGAAAGGTTTTTCATCCATTGTTCGACTTCATGGAAAGCAGAATCAGCATTCTCATGGGTCCGCGAACTTGGATTGATCATATTAATTCCTACAGGAATGTAGGATGAGCCATCGGAAAAGGAGAAGTAGGAAGGGTTATCCTTGCTTACCCCGATATAACGAAGGGCGGAAGGTTGATTTGGAGATGGATTGGTGTGGCACCCAATAGGGAGCAGCGTTACAAAAAGGAATAAGGCCCGTGCGAATAATCTTGAGTCCATAGTCCTTAGTCTTGAGTTTATAGTCTTGAGATCCTGGTTGGAATCCAACTCATTACGCAAGACTATGAACTCAAAACTCCTTTACAGCGGGAAGGTCATCAATGACACGGGCAACCGCCGCACGCGCTGACCGGTGGCCGCAAAAATCGCATTCGTAATCGCCGGTATCACAGGAGGCAAACACGGTTCACCCAGTCCTTGTGGCGAAGCATCGGTATCGATGAACTTTATTTCAATGGCCAACGGTGCATCCGGCATACGGATCAACTTATAGGTATTGAAGTTCTTTTGCTGAGCAACGCCTTTGTCGAACGTCAGTTCTCCAAACAACGCATGCCCTATACCATCAATAATACCTCCTTCAATCTGGTTCTCGGCGCCGCTGGGATTGATTACCCGGCCGCAGTCGACAGCACAATAGATCTTGTGTACGCGGACTTTGCCGGCTTCGATGGAAACATCTGCTACCTGTGCCACATAGGTACCAAACGAGAAGTGCGCTCCGAACCCCTTGTAAATGCCATCCTTTCCCTGCTTGCCCCAGTTTCCCATCTCGGCGGCCGTTTTCAATACCGCTTTATATTTATCCACGTCGTAGGCAACAGTTCCAAACTTATTGTTTTTGGCCCGGTCCAGTAACTCCAATCGCAACGCCACGGGATCCTTCTTTAGCTCATTGGCAATCTCGTCTATGAATGTTTCTTCCGCGAAAGCGATGAAGTTGTGATTCGGTGCCCGCCATGGTCCGATGGTGATGTTGGATTCGAGGTTGTGACTATCGATGCGGAAATTCGGTACGGCACCGGCGGGGAAACTATTTTCCCTGGAGGCATTGGGTTGGTTGGAAGCCGCTGCAATAAGGTACCAGGCATCGAGCTCATTATTGTCGGTGATGGCTGCACGATAACGATACATGCCGGTAGGACGGTAAAATCCTCCTTGCATATCGTCTTCGCGGGTCCAGATAACTTGTACCGGTGCTTTTGCAATCGACGATATCATTGCCGCCTCAACGGAATAATCCGTCATGAGTCTCCGTCCAAAGCCCCCACCCTGGCGCGACATGCCCAGTGTGACATTGTCTTCGAAAATATTCAACGCCTTGGCTACTTCCGTGCGCGAACGCGCAGGAGTTTGAGTAGGGCCATAAAGCTCGGCCTTTCCATCGCGAACATCAGCAAAGAAGTTCATCGGCTCCATGGCCGAGTGCGGCAGGAAGGGCGCTTCGAAGGTACTTTCAATTACCTTTTTCGCGCCGGCCAACGCCTTATCCACATCGCCGTCATTCCGCTTTGGTGCATCGTGTTTTTGCTGGATCAATTTTTTGAAGGCCTCCTGGTGATCGGTCGTGCTTTCCAGTTTATCATCTTCCCACTCCAGCTTCAACGCATCGCGGCCTTTTTTCGCAGCCCAGGTGGAAGTGGCCAGCACAGCGACCTTATTTTCCCATCGCACGACATTCTTTACGCCCGGTACTTTGCGGGTTTCGGTATCATCAAAGGATTTCAATTTCTTTCCAAAGGTCGGCCTGGCTACCATGGTATAAAACATGCCTTCGCGTTTGGTATCGATGCCATACAGCGACTTTCCCGTCACAATATTTTTGGTGTCGACGTTGCGCAAGCGCTGTCCGATGATTTTGAAATCTTTCGGATCTTTTAACTTGGCCTCGGTCAGCGATGAAAGGGTGGCGGCTTTCGCGGCCAGTTCGCCATAGCTCAATTTTTTGCCACTGGGTTTATGAATGACGAAACTGTTCTCGGTATAGCAATCCCCTGCGCTTACATTCCATGTTTTTGCACCGGCTTCCGTCAGCAGTTGCCTTGCCGCAGCTCCGGCCTTCCGGAACGACTCCCAACTGGACCTGATAGAACCGCTTCCACCGGCAACCTGGCGCTCGAAACTTTTGTTGAGCGGTGCTTGTTCGATCACCACATCCTTCCAGTTCACATCGAGTTCTTCGGCAACGAGCATCGGAAGCGATGTCTTTACCCCCTGGCCTACTTCGGGATTCGGGGCCATCAGCGTAACGACACCCTGGCTGTCGATCTTTAACCAGGCATTTGGAGAAAATACCGCGCCTTCTGCTGCCCCGGCCGATTCCTCCTTCATGGACTTGCTCATTGCGTCAAAGCCAAGCATCAGGCCTCCGCCTGCTAATGCGCTCACTTTCAAAAAAGAACGTCTTGAAACTGTCATTGTGCTCATGATTTGCCTCCTTTCTGTGCGGCCAGGTGGATTGCCTGACGTATGCGTTTGTATGTACCACACCGGCAGATATTGCCTGCCATAGCTTTGTCAATTTCTTTGTCGTTCGGATTGACATTGTGTTTCATCAGCGCTGCCGCTGTCATGATCTGCCCGGCCTGGCAATAACCACATTGCGGAACATCGGCTTCATCCCAGGCGAGTTGCAGCGGGTGATCGCCTTTTTCACTAAGTCCTTCAATCGTCGTCACTTTTTTGGTGCCAACAGCCGACACGGGCAAGGAACAGGATCGAACGGCGACATCATTGAGGTGCACCGTACAAGCACCGCACTGGGCAACGCCACAGCCATACTTGGTACCCACCAGGTTGAGTTCATCACGCAGTACCCAGAGTAATGGCGTATCGGGCGCTACATCCACCGGGAGCGACTTTCCGTTGATATTCAGGGAATAGGTTGCCATAATTGAAATGGTTTTGATCTGAAAATTACGATAATCGAGGAACCAAAAGTTAGGAAAACTTCCATCTAGAATCCAAATGAAAATAGATGAATGGCGGAATACTTCTTTTTGCAAACGATGCCGCGGTGGATTGGGACCCATGGCTCCTTGAATCGACCTCCCTGGCGCAGAATATCCGTTCGGAACCTATAGAGTGCCGCGAAACTTTTATCTTCGCACTTTCCAATGAACAATAAGAAGCATTATGCCGCCGCTATTGTCGCCTTTGTGGGCTGGGGTTTCTTTTCTATCCCCTTACGGGCATTGCAACATTACCCGGCCGGTGAGATTCTCTACTTCCGGATTCTGTTCTCTGCGTTGATTATGTTGGTGATCGTGTTCGCTTTTAAAAAGGCCGATTGGAGAAACGACTGGTCTGCCTTGAAGGCCCTTTCAAAACCGGAGCGAAATAACGTGATTCTGTTAACGCTTGCCGGCGGAGCGCTGCTTTCAGTGAACTGGCTATTGTTCATCTATACTGTCAACAACATCAATATCCGGACTGCCTCCTTCGCCTACCTCATCTGTCCGGTACTGACCGCCATTCTGGCCTATTTTTTATTGGGTGAACAACTTGCCTTGTTTCAATGGATTGCGGTGGGAATATGTGCTCTTAGTTGTGTGTTGATCGGTTTTCAGTCTGCGCCGGAATTGGGGTACAGTCTTTTCACCGCCCTTTCCTATGCGTTGTATCTTGTCTCCCAGCGAAAAACCCAGGGATTTGACAGGATGATCTCACTGGGCATCCAGGTTATTTTCTCCCTTATGATCCTTACCGTCTTCTTCGGCCAGTTAGTGGATGAAGTCCCCGTTGCCGGAAAGTTTTATGGCATTATTATTATGATCGCCGGCCTGTTTACCGTGTTGCCGCTGTTCCTGAACCTGTATGCCCTCAACAAGATCAATTCCGGTACCATTGGGATTTTGATGTACCTCAATCCCCTGTTCAATTTTTCCGTAGCTTTTTTGGTATTTCACGAAACGCTGAATCTCGCACAGCTTATTGGTTATACTGCCATTGTTATAGCATTGATCGTTTTCAATTATAAGAATTTTGGAAAAATGAGGGCGGCGATGAAGGCGTAAACCATGAACATCACCTACACCATCATCGGATTTACTGTATTGATCAGCTTGCTGGCCATGAATAAGGAAAGGCTGATGCGAAACCTGATGATGAACCCCTACCGGATAAAAAGAAACAGGGAGTACTACCGTTTCCTCACTTCGGGGTTCATCCACATCAACCATGTTCACCTTCTTTTTAATATGTTCTCCTTTTACTTTTTTGGGCCCGTTATCGAAAGGATTTTTTACCAACTTTTTGGTGGTGCCGGCGGAGTTTATTTTATAACCCTGTATCTCCTGGCTATTATCGTGTCGGATTTACCCACCTATTTTAAGCAAAAAGACAACCCGCAGTATAATTCCCTCGGGGCCTCGGGGGCCGTGGCAGCTGTTATTTTCGCTTTTATTATTTTTCAACCGCTGCAAAAGATTTGCGCCTTTTTTGTGATCTGCATGCCGGGTTTCATTCTCGGTATCCTGTTCATTGCCATTTCCTATTACCAGGGAAAGAAATCAAACACCATGATTAACCACGAGGCCCACCTCTACGGGGCTTTGTTTGGACTCTTTTTTTGTATCGTTACCTATCCGGCCTCGATTGGAATTTTTCTGGAACAAGTCCGCCAGTGGAGTTTTTTGAAATAGGCATCATCAAAAGACCACGGATGTAAATTGTGATTGTTATTTCACTAAAGGCTATCGACCTTTAGGTACAATCCCGTGGCCGTGCACCGCTATATTCTAATCCTGCTTCTCGTCCTGGCTTTCGGCACCAGCCGGTCTACCTCCCTTCTTATCCCGATGGACGGCAGCCAGAGAAACCACCTCAAGGCATACGGCATCGCCTACTACATTCTCAAAAAAGGCGGGGAAGTGGATTGGCTCCTCAACTACCGCGGAGGTAGTTTTTTGGTTGCGACTTCCCTCGCTATCGAAAACGAATGTACCGTCCGCGGCGTTTCATTTGAAATACTGACGGCAGAAAAGGCCAATTCTATTTTGAATGAAATAGCAAGTCCCTCCGTCAACATGAATGTAGTGAAACTTCAAACGGCCCCGAAGATTGCTGTCTATTCTCCCAAAAACGAATCCATTGCTGATGAAACCGATGCTGTGATCCTGGTGCTCACGTATGCAGAGATACCGTATGAGATACTGTATGATAAGGAAGTCCTTCGCGATGAGCTTCCCGGGTATGACTGGCTTCACCTGCATCACGAAGATTTCACCGGCCAGTCCGGGCGTTTCCTGAGAAGGGAATCGGCCATCATCGAATCCAAACTGCAGGAGACCACTGCCCAACAACTCGGCTATGCAAAAGTCTCCAGGATGAAACTCGACGTTGCCAAAAAGATCAAGGGCTTTTGCGCCGGGGGAGGTTTTTTGTTTGCCATGTGTTCTGCCGCCGAAACCCTCGACATCGCCCTGGCCGCCGAGGGTGTGGATATTGCCGAAAGCATGTTCGACGGCGACGATGCCGAAGCCGGCGCCCAGGATAAACTTGATTTCACCAGGACACTGGCGTTTGAAAACTTTACCCTCGACCCCGGCAATAGCCGCAGGTTCTCCGACATCAATACCGGCCGCCCCAATTTTTTTGAAGAGCACTCCGACTACTTTACTGTCTTTAATTTTTCAGCCAAGTGGGACATCATTCCTTCGCTGTTGACGCAGAACCATGAATTTGTAATCAACGAATTCACGGGCCAAACCTCCGCTTTTAATCCCGCGACCATCAAACCCACGGTTCAAGTACTGGCCGAAAACCGAAGAGCGGGCAATGTACGATACGTTTATGGAGAGCTTGGCCGAGGCCATTGGACTTTTTACAGCGGCCATGATCCGGAAGGCTCTCCGGGAAGGCGCCGCGAACCTACCGATCTGAATCTTCATCCGCATTCCCCCGGTTACCGCCTGATTCTCAATAATGTTTTATTTCCTTCCGCCAAGCGAAAGAAGCAGAAGACGTAGTTTTTAATTCAGTTTATACACAACTTCGAAAGGTGAAGCAAATTGAACTGACACCTTGGCCGTTTCTGACCCTGGCATTTTTTTTTATGACTTCGGTGGTCATGGGACAAGACGTATTCAAAAGCCCCACAGCAAAGTTTTTACATAAGAGAGGGTATGCTTTTCCGGGCGACAAAAAATCGACGAATAAGTTTGTCCGATGGCCGGACACCTTGTACTACAATACAATGTACCGGGCAAAACTCCTGGGTTCTCCTACCATACCTTTTTCATTCAGCAGGCTCGAATTCACGCACGGCAAATACAATATTTCACCTACCATCAGTGCAGGATATGGATATACCTGGTTTTACGGTAACTTCCTATTCGGCGAGAATGACAAAATCATTGTTTTTCCCACCATTTTCTTTGGCTTCGTTGCGGAGATCGGATTACAGAATGACAATGCCGTTAACGGTGGCTCCTTCACCCTTAGCAAACCTAAATTCCTATTGGGAGGATTTATCGGAACAACGGGATTCTCATTATTTACGGGTTACGATTTTGTAATCAAATCCCCGACCATCGGACTTGGATCAAGAATTGATGTCTTTACCCTGTCTCAAAAAAGTCTCAGGCCAATCGGGAGAGTGAGGGAATTGAGGAGACATAAGAGAATCGCAAGGCCTATTGATGACGAATAACCAGCCTTATTTGCTCAGCTCAAAATCTTTGCTACTTTTATAGACATGAGTAAACTCGTCATCGGCAGTTTTGCGGAATTTGAAGGACACGTCGGCAAAGAACTCGGCGTTTCCCCGTACATTAAAATTACGCAGCAGCAAATCAACTCCTTCGCCGATGCTACCCTTGATCAGCAGTGGATTCATACCGATCCGAAGCGCGCGGCCGGGAGTCAGTTTAAGAGCACCATTGCTCATGGCTACCTGACCTTATCGATCGTCCCCTATTTGTGGGACCAGATTGCCGAGATCCATAACATCAAGATGTTGGTCAACTATGGTATCGAGAAACTCAAATTCAATCAGCCGGTGTTGGTGAACAGCGAGGTGCGCCTCCGGGTAACACTGCAATCCCTTGTTAACCTGAGAGGGATAGCAAAAGCCGAGATGGCGGTAGAGTTGGAAATCAAAGACAACAAGAAACCTGCCTTTACGGCAACGATCATTTTCCTGTATCATTTCAATTAGTTTAGTCACTGGTCATTAGTCATTGGGGGTTTCTACTAACCTAACGGGACCCCACCAATGACCAATGCCTAATGACCAAACTCAGGACTCAAGACTATTCCAGAGTTACCTTTTTAAAATAGTACACATTCGGATCCACAAGTGGCCAACCATGGCTGGTGACCGAAATCCCTTTGTTTGTTACTTGCTCGGTTCGGGTGCCGAGCGGGGTACTGATTTGAACCGGCAGGGGTCCATCCAGATTAACTAATTTAATCGTATAGGTGGTATCGCTTAGTTGCTTCACATTGAAGTCTACTTTTTGTGTGGACCGGAGGTAGAGGTCAAATAGTGGTTTGAGCGGTTTCTTCGATGCCTTGCTGAAAAGCCGTTCCACGTCATCCGTCGTCACGAGGCTATCGTAGGTATAATGCGACCCGGTGGCCAATTGTTTAAGCGCAGGGAAGAAAACATTGTCCCCCGTCACAAACCGGAGGGTGTGCATGAAGAAGGCGCCTTTGCCGTAAAGATCGCCCTGGTACGTTTCATCCGTATCCACTTCTTCGCCTTGTACGATAGGCTTTGTATTCGCGATGTGCAAGGCAGTCTGCTGCATGCGTTTCAGGTAAGCAGGCTCTCCTTCCATTTCGCGCGTCATGAGCGCATCGCCAAAACTGCAGATCCCCTCCTGTATCCACATGTGCGCCCAGTCCTTGCCAGTTACCTTATTGCCCCACCACTCGTGTCCAAACTCATGATGCAACAACCAGTCAAAGTCCTGGCCCCCCAATTTGGTGTAATTGAATTTGTTTCCATAGGCAATCAGCGTTTGGTGCTCCATTCCCAGGTGTGGTGTTTCCGCGACACCGATCTTTTCTTTTACCCAGGGATATTCCCCAAAATATTTTTCTAAAACATGGCAGGATCGTTCGAGCAACTCGAGCAAGTGCGGGCCCTGGTCGGCATGTTCTTCCAATACATAAAAGTCCATCGGCACGGAATGACCGGCCACCGTCGTGTAGGACCGGCTTACTTTCTGGTATTTACCCACATTGAAGACTATGCAATAATTATTTATGGTGTACGCGGTGCTCCAATGAAAAGTGTCCGTCGTTTTTTCGTGCGTCACTTTTTTCAACAGTCCCGGCCCCGCCACAGTCAACCCGGTAGGAACAGAAATGATCAGGTCGGCGCCTTCGTCGGGTTCATCACTGGGGTGGTCTTTGCAGGGAAAATAGATCTTAGCCCCTTCACCCTGGCAACTGATGGCAATCCAGGGATTTCCTTTGGAGTCTTTACTCCACTGAAACCCGCCGACCCAGGGCGGACGTTCTGCCACGCCGGGTTTGCCGCTGTACGTTACCTTTATGTGCACTTTACCTTTTTCAAAAGGGATGACTCCCCTGATTTTAAGAAGATCGTCCGGGGTTTGCACAAACGATTCCTTGGCTCCGTTGACCCATACCTGGCTGACCGTCATTTCATGCCAGAGGTCTAAAATCAATTCAGGAGCACGGGTTACTAATACCAACCTGATCTCTGTCGAGCCGGCGATGAATTCTTTTACGGGATCAACGTCAAGCGTTACGCTATAGTGGCGGATGTCCATGATCGCTTGCTCCGTCTTGAGCCTGCCTCCCGAACGAAGATTTTGAGCACCTGCCAGAACCGTGACCGACAGAAGAAAAGTCAATAACAGAAAACGCATAACACCTGGTTTTGGTAAAGGTAAGGAGATTTAGTTCTTACCTCTTTAGACAAAGGCATCGGTTGTTGGTCACTTTAGATGTTGGTCGAATTGGTTACCGGTTGCAACCGGCAACCGGCTACCCCCTTGTCACCTTTACGGTTGTCAGATTATTGACTGTACCGTACGGCCAGGTATAGGTGGCGGTGGAAAAAGTGATGGTAGTAAAGTCTCCGCTCACTGTCCCGCTATTGAATTCAATGTTATAGGGATAAACAATTTTGGCGTCGTTGGCATTGATCCGGATCTTTTGGATCGAGGGCAGGGTTACACCAGTAATGGCAGAGACCGATAGGTAGGGTGTCCCGTCTATTTTAATTGTTTGGTTTTGAATATCGAGTCCGCCGGAGGAGTTTTTTACCAGCTCAAAGGTTACCGCTATTTTGCTGTCGGGCGTAGTATAGGTCCACTTGCCTTCTGCGGAAGTAAAGCCCGGGTCTTTGTGTTTGGAACACCCTGCAGCCAGGACCAGCAAGATAAATAAGAGAAGGTTCTTCATCACTCCTGAATCAAAGTTAGAATTTTTTGCTAATTATGCCGCAGGAAACAAGATTAGGCGGTACAAAGATGGAAAAAATAATTGCTCAATCACGTTGGTACCGCCTGATCCCCGTGGCATTCATTACCTACAGTCTGGCATACCTTGACCGGGCCAATTTTGGATTTGGGGCAGCCGGGGGAATGGCGGCAGATTTGCACATTACGGCGGCTATGTCGTCCTTGCTGGGATCCCTGTTTTTCCTTGGCTATTTCTTCTTTCAGATTCCCGGAGCCTATTATGCAGCTAACCGGAGCGCTAAGAAATTGATCTTTTGGTCATTGATCCTTTGGGGTCTGTTGGCGATGGCCACCGGCCTCATCAACGACGTTTCGATTTTGATCGTCATCCGGTTTATGCTGGGCGTTGTGGAGAGTGCCGTGATGCCCTCTATGCTGGTCTTGTTAAGCAGATGGTTTACAAAAACAGAACGCAGCAGGGCCAATACTTTCTTGATCCTGGGCAATCCGGTGACGATACTCTGGATGTCGATCGTGTCGGGATACTTAGTGAATTCCCTGGGCTGGAGGGGAATGTTTATTCTGGAGGGAGCGCCAGCCATCGTGTGGGCATTCTTCTGGTGGCGACTGGTAGAGGACAAGCCGGCCAGGGCAACGTGGCTGACTGACGATGAAAAGCAGGCACTGGAGGAGGCATTACAAAAAGAGCAGCAAGTCATCAAGCCGGTTAAGAACTATGCGGCGGCCTTCCGGTCGAAGGCGGTGATTTTACTCTGCCTTCAGTACGCAACCTGGAGCATTGGGGTGTATGGATTTGTGATGTGGCTTCCATCGATCATCAAAGCGGCGCCGGACATGAGTATTGTTAAAACAGGATGGCTGACTTCCCTTCCCTACGTATTCGCTGTTCTGGGAATGTTGATTGCATCCTATTTTTCAGATAAGACCTTACTTAGAAAATCATTTATCTGGCCCTTCCTGCTGATTGGGGCAATTGCTTTTTATGGTTCGTATCTTCTTGGCGCCAATCATTTCTGGCTTTCGTTTGTGCTGCTGATCATCGCCGGCACGGCGATGTATGCACCCTACGGCCCGTTCTTCGCACTGATCACGGAAATTTTACCCAGCAATGTGGCAGGGGGAGCCATCGCCCTGATCAATAGTTTGGGCGCACTGGGTTCGTTTGCCGGCTCGTTCCTTGTGGGTTATTTGAACGGGGCTACAGGGGGCTTCGGTGCATCTTATATTTTTATGGCAGGTTCACTGCTTCTTTCGGCTATTTTGACAATCGTGGCGGTAAAAGGGGCTACCAAATAATCCGTTCATCTGATAGTAATGGGTTGCCGTCACATGCTTCCCTAATCCCCCTTGAATTTGAAAGTCCAGGATCCGTGCACAACTGCCAAACAAGGGAACGTAGTATAAATCAATCCGTTCGCAACCGGTAAACAAAATGGAAGAATCCATCCCCGGAAAAAACCACCGGTCTCCGGTCTTCATCCCATTGCGGTAACTATTTCCTATCTTGATTCGTTACTATCAACGTTATGCGAATAAAACACGTCTTCCCCCTGAGCCTTTCGCTGGTCCTCACCATTTCAGGTGTCCATGCACAAATGGCGATAAACCTTGCGCAACATATGCTGATCAAAATCTCCGATAAGACCTTGTATGGAGATCCGGCGGCGGAAAAAGTGGAGGGCTCACCGTTCTTGAATGAAACTTTTGTCGACGGAGTTGTCTATGACAATACGGCGAGATTTCCCGGTGTATCGATGCGATACAACATGTATAATGATGAGATCGAATTCAAACAAAACAATCAACTCTATATTCTTGACCCGCAACCCCGGGTCAGAAGAGTAGAGCTTGACGGCCACATATTTGTTGTTGATGGTTATGAGTTCAAGGGGAAAATTAAACAGGGATTCTTCCTGCTGCTGGACAGTGGCAAGGTAACATTGCTGTCAAAAAAAATGGTTATCTACCGGGAACAACAACCGCCAAAAGGCCTGGATGCAGGGCCTACCCCGGCGAAATATTCATCAGCACCGGACGTATTTTATTTCAAAATAAAGGAAGGAGCAGTTGAGAAAGTGGAAAGTATCAAAAAAATGATCGCCGGTTTCCCCAACAAGCAAACTGAGCTGACTGAATTTGCTAAACAGGAAAAGATATCTCCCAAAAAAGAGGAGGAGCTGATCAAGTTGGTGAGGTATTATAATTCGCTCTAGCGCGGCCGGCACTCGGTTTTTTTCCAGCAGAAGAGTGCTTCTCCTGAAATTTCCTGCAGACTGCCTGCTGTTGTAAACGTCCGTTTCTTGAGCCGCGTTACACTCTACCTCCTGTTAGCTTAATCCCTTTTCCCTCTGTATTTTTGGATCAGAATTTACAGAATTTGAGAATGTGCAGAATTCTCTTTTATTAGCCTGATTGTATGAGTGCCCCAACTGTTCCTTCGGCGAAGAAAGAAAAACAACCTGGCCTGGACCGGCGTAAAGCCGAAGAGCCGTACAAGCCCAAAAACAAGATCCGGATCGTGACGGCGGCCAGTTTGTTTGACGGCCATGACGCTACCATCAACATCATGCGCAGGATCATCCAGGCCACGGGCTGTGAAGTAATCCACCTGGGTCACGATCGCAGCGTGGAAGAGGTAGTCAATACCGCCATCCAGGAAGATGCTCAGTCCATTGCAGTCACCAGTTACCAGGGCGGGCACAATGAATATTTCAAGTACATGCTCGACCTCCTGAAGGAAAAGGGCGCAGGGCATATCAAGGTATTCGGTGGAGGGGGTGGCGTATTCCTTCCGGATGAAATCAAAGCGCTGCAAGACTATGGCATCACGCGGATTTATTCCCCTGACGACGGTCGCGCCATGGGACTGCAGGGAATGATCAATGACCTCGTCCGGCAAAGCGACTATCCTCTGGGAGACCAACTGACCAACGAAATCGATCAGCTCGCGACCAAGAACCCCATGGCGATCGGCCGTCTCATCTCTGCGGCGGAAAATTATTACGAACAAAGCAAAGGCATTTTTGACCGGATTAAAATGCTTGCTGAAAAATCCGCGGCCCCCGTGGTCGGCATCACGGGTACGGGTGGTTCGGGCAAATCCTCCATGGTCGATGAGATCGTAAGGCGGTTTTTGCTCGACTTTAAAGACAAAACCATCGGATTGATTTCCGTTGATCCGTCCAAACGCAAAACCGGGGGCGCCTTGTTGGGTGACCGTATCCGGATGAATGCGATCCATCATCCCCGAGTGTACATGCGTTCGCTGGCCACCCGTCAGGCCAACCTGGCGCTGTCGGCCTACGTCAAGGAGGCAGTGATGGTCCTGGAGGCGGCGGGGTATGATTTGATCCTGCTGGAAACTTCGGGCATCGGACAAAGCGACACCGAAATTCTCGACCACTGCGACGTTTCGATGTATGTGATGACGCCGGAGTACGGCGCCGCGACACAGCTCGAGAAAATTGACATGCTCGACTTTGCCGATATCATTGCCTTGAACAAGTTCGACAAACGCGGCGCACTCGATGCCCTGCGCGACGTGAAGAAGCAATTTCAGCGCAACCATAGCCTGTGGAAAAAGGACCCGGAAACGATGCCCGTCTTCGGCACGATCGCCTCTCAGTTCAACGATCCCGGTACCAATCAATTGTACGTCAACCTCATGGCCAAAATCGTTGAGAAGACAGGAGCTGATTTACGATCAACGTTCCAGATCTCGCGCGAGATGTCAGAGAAAATATATGTTATCCCTCCGCACCGCACGCGGTATCTCAGCGAAGTTTCAGAAAGCAACAGAAAATACGACCAATGGGTAAACGAACAGGCGGAAGTTGCACAAAAGTTGTTTGCTTTACAGAAGACGCTGGATCACCTCCAGAACGATTCGTCTCCGCTGGTAGCCGGATTGCAAGAGGAAGTTCAAAAAGTGCGCCTTCACCTCGACCCAAAAAATCAAAAATTAATTGAAGAGTGGCCGCAGGTGGTTCAGCGGTACCGTGAGCCTGTTTTCAAGTTCAAGGTGCGCGACAAGGAAATCTCCATTCAAACCCATACCGAATCGCTGTCTCATATTATGGTTCCGAAAGTAGCGCTTCCTAAATCGGAGGCGTGGGGCGATTTGCTGAAATGGAACCTTCAAGAGAACGTACCGGGGGAATTTCCATACACGGCCGGCATTTATCCTTTTAAACGCGAAGGGGAAGACCCGACGAGGATGTTTGCCGGGGAAGGCGGACCAGAGCGCACCAACCGCCGCTTTCACTATGTAAGCCTGGCGACACCAGCGAAACGGCTCTCCACCGCTTTCGATTCCGTGACGCTCTACGGCAATGACCCCGACTACCGTCCGGATATTTATGGCAAAATTGGCAACTCCGGTGTTTCCATCTGCTGCCTCGATGACGCTAAAAAATTATACAGTGGTTTCAATCTTGCGGATCCAAAGACATCGGTCTCCATGACCATCAATGGTCCGGCTCCTATGCTGCTCGCTTATTTCATGAACGCCGCCATTGACCAGCAATGTGAACTCTACATTAAAAAGAACAGGCTGGAGGACGAGGTAAAGAAAAAAATTGAAACACTTTATAAAGGAAAAGAACAGGACAGACCGGCCTACCAGGGACCACTGCCAAAAGGAAATAACGGACTGGGTTTGCTGTTGCTGGGCGTCACCGGTGATCAGGTCTTGCCCGGGGACGTCTATGAAGAAATAAAAGCGGAAACACTCACGCAGGTGCGTGGCACTGTTCAGGCCGACATATTGAAAGAAGACCAGGCGCAAAACACGTGTATTTTCTCGACGGAATTTGCCTTGCGGCTAATGGGGGATGTGCAACAGCATTTTATTGATTGCAACGTCCGGAATTTCTATTCCGTGTCGATTTCGGGATACCATATTGCAGAAGCGGGGGCAAATCCGATCACGCAGTTGGCTTTTACGCTGGCTAACGGCTTTACCTACATCGAATACTATTTGAGTCGGGGCATGGACATCAATCAGTTTGCGCCTAACCTCTCTTTTTTCTTTTCTAACGGGATTGATCCTGAATACGCCGTCATCGGCAGGGTGGCACGAAGGATCTGGGCCAAAGCGCTGAAACATAAATACGGAGCCAATGCCCGATCTCAGATGTTGAAATACCATATTCAGACGTCGGGCCGTTCGCTGCACGCTCAGGAAATTGACTTCAATGATATTCGCACTACGCTTCAGGCGTTGTACGCCATCTACGATAACTGTAATTCTCTGCATACCAATGCCTATGATGAAGCGATCACCACACCCACGGAGGAATCGGTGCGGCGGGCGATGGCCATTCAACTCATCATCAATAAAGAGTTAGGCCTGGCCAAGAATGAAAATCCACTTCAAGGCTCCTTTATCATTGAAGAACTCACGGACATTGTCGAAGAGGCGGTACTCGTCGAATTCGATCGCATCACGGATCGCGGCGGTGTTTTGGGCGCGATGGAGACGATGTACCAGCGAGGCAAGATTCAGGAAGAAAGTTTGTATTATGAAACACTGAAGCACACCGGCGAATATCCGATCATCGGGGTCAACACGTTCCTCAGCTCGAAAGGCTCGCCCACCCTGGTACCCCAGGAAGTTATTCGCGCCACCACCGAAGAAAAGGAATACCAGATCAAGATGTT
>Ga0193731_1000040_pt1 | contig 40958 bp, 34 predicted proteins | sample U1a2metaG_FD_144920 | JGI IMG/M metagenome (GOLD analysis project Ga0193731, IMG submission 144920) | Soil microbial communities from a riparian zone of the East river system, Colorado, United States - U1a2 | ecosystem: Environmental > Terrestrial > Soil > Riparian zone | place: USA: East River...
CGCTGCAGATACCGGCGGAGGTCATGAAGCCGGTCAAGACTTGGCATGAACCGGCGACATAGTGACGGAATGAAATGACAACCCCTTGCAAACAAAACAGTTCGCCCCAACGAGCGCGGAAGTTAGGCTAGGACCTCAACGTAAGAATCCACCACCGACATTCACCGATGAGCTAGCGCTTTCCCGTCAAGCCTTTTTTTCTGCCCCGTCGAAAAATGGACAACAACCTTTGCGTGTGGGTACGCCTCCGAATCGCTTGGCGGAATTTGAATCCAGGGCGTCTGCTCCCCGAGAACCGCTCCTGCTAGCTTCTCAATCTGGTCTTTATTCCAGATTTTCAGTTCGTATTCATGCCCCGCGGCCCCAGAGACTTCCAGTGTCAGTTGGTCTCTGGAAGGCGACCAGGTCTCTGAAAGTACACGCAGCCCCCGGCTCGCGCTTCCGAGCACCGGCAAAGTAGATTGCTCGCTCAATCCAAAGTCATTCAGCAGACGAATCCGCAAAGAGTGCTTTCCTTTCGTGATCGGAAACTTCACCACAATGTGTTGATCGGCTCCATGGGTTTCCACTTGGAAAGGAACAGGCTTGCCGTTCAACTCAACCTTCTGTACTTTGGCCTGCAAGCTGATGGCAGGGCGAAATTCGACAGTGCACTCTTCACTTCCCGAAGTTAGGCCCGTCTCCAATACGATTCCCTCGTCCGTCTTCGTATAATTGATCAGCAGCGTGTTCTTCCCAAGCCGTACATTCTCCACGCTGAACCGCGTCCAATCCGCCGGAATATGCGGCGCCAATTTCACAGTGTGATGGATCGCATCCGTCTCTAGCCCCAGCATCCCGTGCAAAATGGGGCTCACCACCATCGCCGCCGACCAGATCTGGTGCGGTGAACTCGTCGAGAGCGGCTGGTAATAGTCGCCGGAAAGAACTTCCGTCACGTGTCCGAGCGAGCCATCCAGCGCCAGCAGCGCGTTGGCCCGCAGATTCGCGTACGCCGAAAAAGTTTGGTGATAGCGGTACTCCGCGACCGACGCCCAGCCCGTGAACAGCGGCCACACCGAACCGTAGTGATACCCCCCGCCGCTGAAGACCGGCGAGCGATTCGAAACGATGCGCATCCCCCAATCCGTCTGATGATCGAAGTCCGCCAGTTGCTGGATCATCGGCACCGCATCTGCCTCGCTGGGCAGCCCAAACCACATCGGCACGGTCGCCAACACGCTCGGCTCGTCCACTTTCTTGTTGTTCTTGTCGAGTGCAAACGCGAATCGTTTCTTGTCCGCGATCCAGAAACTTTCGTTCACCAGCGCCCGTTGCTTCTCGAAATCTTTTTCCAGCGCGTTGCTCATCTCCTCCTGGCCCGTCACTCGCGCAAGATTCGAGAGCGCGCGTAACGCCTCCGCTCCCAAGCCACATTGGTAGAACTCCGTCTTGACCGGCAGCAGCGGCCCGCCTTCCACCCAGCCGTGCCCCACGCCAACATTTTGCGGCAGTCCTCGCACATCATAGGTCGATTTCAGAAACGCATAAGCCTTCTGCAAACTTTCCCATTTCTCTTTGGCAAACGCCGTGTCGCCGCTCTCCACGACGTAGTCATTCACTGCGATGATGTACAGAGGCGTGGCGTCGGCTGAAGCATAGGGATACGGATAGCCTTTGAACCAATCCACGAAATTGGCGCCCTGCGAAATTTCGTGCGGAATCTTTCCGTCCTCGCGTTGGAACTTGCTAATGAACTCCAGCGCCGCGCGTGAATTCGAAAAATCTCCCTCGGCGTTCAGCGCCAACGAAGTCCAGAACGAATCGCGCCCGAAAAACCATGCGAATCCCGGCCGCTGGCTCTCCCCCGAAGTACGGTACCCCGCGATGAGTCCCGTGCCCAGAAAAGGATTTGTCACCATCCCCTGCAACAAGCTCACCCGCGACCAGTCGTAGGCCTGCTGAATCTGCGCGTCCGGCAAATCCAAGCTCACCGTCTGCGCCAAATAGGTGCGGTAATATTCCGCCGATTCCTTCAATAAATCCGCATAGTCCACCGTCAGATGTCGATAGGTTTTCTCCGCCGCTGCTTGCCCCTCCATCGAGCCGGCAATGACGATCAACTTCCTCTCTTTTCCTTTCGCTGTCACGCCCAGCCGGAACGAACTCTCCTGCGCTTCTGAATAATTCGTTTGGTATTCCTGCTGCGGCTCCGCAGCCGTCGGCGAACCCACTAGCGCCGCAAATTTCCGCTGCTCCTCTCCAAAATAAAACGCGCGTTCTTCCGCTATCCAATTCGAATAAGTCGCGCCCAGCGCCGCCGGCCACTCCAGTTGAAAATCGCGGTGAAACGCCGCTTCGATTTCGAACGGTTGCTCCGTCTCCACGTCCAGGAGAATGACGGCGCCTTGCTCGTGGACCGCAACAAAAAAAGTTTCCCGCACCGTGAACGTGTCCCCAGCGTAGAGAATCGTGCTGGATTCCGGTCGAACCGTAAGCGTTCGCGCCAGCGCCTCCGCAGGCAGAACGCGCCCTTCCGTGTGGAATTTCAGGTGAAACTCCCGCAGGATTTTCAGCGGATACACCCACGCTTCCATCCGCCCGGATTCATCGCCCAACAATCCCGCGCGCATCCCCGTCACCGGCAGGAATTCCCACGCCCGTACCGTTCGCGAGAGCTCCAGCGAATGCTTGGGTTCCTGTGCTCGCGAAGCCCCGCCCAGCGCCATAAGAAAAAACACCGGAGCCGCCATGAAGAATCGCGTTTGTAGGATTCGCGGCAATGGAAATGTAGTCTGCCTGTTTGTCATGCTAGGAAATTCTCGCTGCGCGCAAGACGCGGGGAATTTCGACGCCCCCTCTGCTTGCAAAGCCATTCTGCCCTTACTATAAAGGATGGCGGCAGATTTTAGCACGAGCCAAAGCAGGGAAGGTACCATTCGATTTGTCTTCCTCACGGCGAGCCTTTCTTAAATCGTTGAGTCGTTCTGCGATTGGATTGCCATTGGAGAAGATCCTGGGGCTCGCGCGGCCAAGATGGCGGGGCTCCGCATCTTTCTACGCGCGGGAAGCTTTCGAACCGCCCGTTGCGCTTTCGAACGATCTTGGCGTGACCTTTCTCAACGTCGCGCGCGAATCCGGTCTCAACGCCAAAACACTTTTCGGCGGCGAACACAAGAATAAATATCTTCTCGAGACCACTGGCTGCGGTGTCGCCTTCTACGATTACGACAATGACGGCTGGCTGGATATTTTTCTCGTGAACGGCTGGCGCCTCGAAGGCTTCCCCGCCGGACAAGAACCCGCTTCGCATCTTTTCAAAAATAACCGCGACGGCACTTTCACCGACGTCACCGCCAAAGCCGGTCTAATTCATTCCGGTTGGGGACAAGGCGTCTGCGTCGGCGACTACGACAACGACGGTTTCGACGATCTCTTCGTCACCTACTTCGGGAAAAATGTCCTCTATCACAACAACGGCAACGGCACCTTCACCGACGTCAGCGAAAAATCCGGCGTCGCCGGAAACGGCAAGCGCTGGAACACCGGCTGCGCGTTTGTCGATTACGACCGCAACGGCCACCTCGATCTCTTCGTCGCGAATTACATCGATCTCGATTTGAAGACCGCTCCCGTCCCCGAGTCCGGCCCGTGTCTCTACAAAGGCGTCATGGTAGCGTGCGGTCCTCCCGGATTAAACGGCGGAAAAAATATTTTGTATCACAATAACGGTGACGGCACGTTCACCGACGTCAGCGAAAAATCCGGCATCCTCAAAACCAACGGCACTTACGGCCTTGGCGTGCTTACCGCCGATCTCGACAACGATGGCTGGCCCGACATTTATGTTGCCAACGATTCCACCGCGAGCGCCCTTTATCAGAATAAAAAGAACGGCACTTTTACCGATATCGCCCTCGAAGCCGGCTGCGCTCTCAGCGCCGACGGCAAGCCCCAGGCCGGCATGGGCATCTCCGCCGCCGATTACGATCTCGACGGCAATCTCGATCTCGTCAAAACGAATTTTGCCGGCGACACTCCTTCGCTCTACCGCAATATCGGCGGCTCGAATTTCGAGGACACCACGTTTCAGGGCGGCCTCGGCAAGCATACGCAATATCTTGGCTGGGGCTGCGGCTTTTTTGACTTCGACAACGATGGCTGGGCCGACATCCTGATTTGCAACGGCCACGTGTATCCCGAAGTCGAGCAGCTCAAAACGGAAGCGGGCTATGCGCAGCGCAAGCTGCTCTACAGAAATTTGCGTAACGGGCGCTTTGACGACGTTTCCTTCGACGCCGGGCCGGGCATCTCCGCGCCGGTGGCCGCGCGAGGCTGCGCGTTTGGAGATTTCGACAACGACGGCGATGTCGACGTCGTCGTCAACACCGTCAATGATTTTCCTCAATTGTTGCGGTGCGATTCACGCACCGCAAACAATTGGATCAAAGTCAAAACCATCGGCACGAAATCGAATCGCAGCGGCATCGGCGCGCGCATCAAATGCGTCACGCATCTGCCGGGCGAAACAAATTTGCATCCGCAGATCGATGAAGTGCGCAGCGGCGGCGGCTATTTTTCGCAGAATGATTTGCGCGTGCACTTCGGCATCGGCAAAGCGGAAAAGGTTGAACTGCTGGAGATACGCTGGCCCAGCGGCCTGGTGGAAACCTTGAAGGACATCAAGCCGAACCAGGTGATCGTGGTGAAAGAGGGCGAAGGCATCGTCCGCACGATGCAATTCGAGCCGCCCAAGAATCCCAAGCCTGCGAAGTGAGGAGTCCCCGACATGCATGACGGAAAGCCCAAGATTGTCATCTCGCTGTTGCTCTTGGCTGCCTCGCTCGCTTTCGCGGCGCCGGCAGCGGATCTTCCTTTCGGCGCATGGACGCGCGCCTCAAACGAGCCCATCTTTTCTCCGCAGGGCGGGACGTGGGAATCGGCCGGTACGTTCAATCCCGCCGTCACATTTTTTCGGGCCAAGGATGCCAACAAACAAGATCCAGGCAAATTTGTCATGCTCTACCGTGCGCAGGACGCTGCGGGTACCTCGCGCCTCGGTTATGCCGAGAGTACTGATGGGATTCGCTTCACGCGCCGCCCCGATCCAGTCCTCTCGCCAGAAACCGGCTATGAAAAAGATGGTGGCGTCGAAGACCCACGCCTCCAGAAATTCGGCGACACTTTTTACCTCACCTACACCGGCTATAACAAAAAGGATGCGCAGCTCTGCCTCGCCACCTCCCGCGACTTGATCCATTGGGAACGCCAAGGCGTGATCCTGCCCGCCTACAAAGGAAACTGGAATGTGGCCTGGACCAAATCCGGGGCCATCGTGCCCGAAAAAATCAACGGCAAGTATTGGATGTACTGGCTTGGCACTGCCGCGGACAAAACCGACCAAATGGGCCTGTCGTATTCCACCGATTTGATTCACTGGACGGAAGCGACCTCCACGCCGGTGCTGCCGCGCCGCCCGGAAAAATTTGATTCGCGCGTGGTCGAGCCCGGTCCTCCGCCGATCCTTACGCCGGGCGGCATCGTCCTGATCTACAACGGCGCCGACGACAAACTCGTATATCGCACCGGCGTCGCGGTCTTCGACCGCAAGGATCCCCGCAAACTCCTCTCGCGATCCGATGAGCCCATCTTCGCCCCGGAAAAAGAATGGGAGAGGGTCGGGCAAGTGCCGAACGTCATATTCGTGGAGGGGATGGTGCAACAGGGCAAGCGGTGGCTCTTTTACTATGGGGGAGCAGACAAATATATAGGGGTGGCGGAAGCACCCTCGAAATGAGGATGGTCTCTCCGGCAGCGGGGGGCCAGCTTGACTCCCACAGGAATCCTCGCGCCAGATCTTGCGGGATTTCTAGTTGACAAAATCTACCGCCATCCCCCCTTTTTTTGGAACTGCGCATTCTAAAGGAGTTTGCTATGACTCAGGCCGGGCGTTCGAGTGAATATCGCTGCATTTTTTTAAAATTGCGACGCAGCAGGAAAGGGCACGTCTTTGCGGTTTAGAGTTGGCCGAAGGCACTCACCACGCAGCGGGCTATACGTGCCACTTGAATGAGGGTCCCTCGAATGCTATGCCCACACAATAACTACCGTTCGGCTGCGGATGACAATAGACTATTCGCGCGTGCTTGGGAAACTCGCCAATCAAAGGGGTAAGCAGCGGGGCTTCGCCGGGCTGCCAGTATCGCTTGGTGAGCACTCGAGCGCCGTGGGGACTGACGTCTTCCGTGACCGTCCGTTCCCGAGCGCGGGGGTCGTCCAAGCTGGCGAGGTAGAGCTGGACTGGGAGAGGTTCGCGCTTCTCAATTCTCGCATCGGAACTCTTCAGGCGAAGAATCTTCCGCTGCGTACTTTGAGAACCTGCCTGTTCGCTTAAATTCTCGACTGGCTCGATTCTTTTCGGATGCGACATGGTCTGCCTCCGGCACGGATTCTGAATGCGAGACGTAACGGCCAGAGCCAAGGATCCAAAGTTTCCCTCTGGAATGCCCAACACCTTTGCTCTGCTGCTCTTCATTCAAGGGAAGGGGGTAAATTGATAGCATAGACGGCACTGGCTGACAAGCGGGAAAAGACTGTAGTTGTGGTACAGGTTACTATTTGCGCTGCAACCAAATTCGCCCTCCAGTCTAAGTCCATTTGTTTCAATGAAGAGTCCTGCGCAACAGAACCCATCCAAGTCCAGAAGAGCCTCGGTTGGTTCACAAGCCTTCGAGGAGTCAGGCGTTGGAATTGCGGCATGCTTCCCAGATGGCGAGATGGCGGCCGGAACGAAGCCACGGGAGCCGCGGCGGAGCAAGTGGGAGATTGAGCGGGTCAGTTTTTCCCGGGGCCTGCGACGACGGGCGTGCCAGAGCCTTCCTTGAGGGTGTGAATGGCGTCGGCGGAAAGGTTGCCGAACTCTTCGAGGAGACCGCTGGGCCAGCGGACTTGGACTCCATCGATTTTGGCGGAAGTGCCGAGACCGAAGTGGACGCGCATGTCGTTATTGGAGATAAAGCTGGAGCCGCTGCGGACTTCGTCCACGAGAGCGCGCGCGCCGACTTTCAGGGTGATTTTCGCACCGATGCCATCGCGATTGGACTTGACACCGATCGTGCGGAAGGCGATCCAGTGATTGCCGTTGCGGAGGTCATTGACGAGAAGAGACGGAAGAGCATTCATGTTGCTGACGATCGCGGAAATGCGGCCATCATTCCATAAATCGCCGACGGCCAGGCCGCGCGAAGAACTCACCGTCGTGATGCCCGGCCCGGCAGCTGCGGAGATATCGGTAAAAGTTCCTTTGCCATTGTTGTGATAGAGGATGCGCGGTTCCCGGAAATTGCTGCCGAGATGCTGGCTGTCGACTTCGGGATAGACGTGGCCGTTGGCGAGGAGCAGATCGGGCCAGCCGTCATTGTCAAAATCGAGAAACATGACGCCCCAGCCGAGATATTGCGTGTTCAATCCAAACCCGGCGGGAAAGGTTTTGTCGTCGAAGGTGCCGTCGCCGTTGTTGCGGTAAAGCGTGGAGGTGTCGTCGGAGAAATTGGTTTTGAAAAGGTCGAGTTTCCCGTCGCCGTCATAATCCGCAACAGTCGATCCCATGCCAGCCTGTTCGCGGCCGTCGTCGTTGAAGGCGGCACCGGAGACGACGGCGACGTCGGTAAACGTTCCATCGTGATTGTTGCGATAGAGAATACTCGCCGTGCTGTCGCAGGCCACATAGATGTCCGGCCAGCCATCGTCATCATAGTCGAATGTGGAAACACTGAAGGCATAATGCCCGTTGGTTTGATCGATGTGAGCTTTGGCGGTAGCGTCTTCGAAGGCGCCGTTGCCGAGATTGCCATAGAGGATATTTTTCGCCCAGGGCAATCCGCGCGGCCCGCACATGACTGGAACACCTTTCCACATGCAGGAGGGCCGCTCTCCCGGCGCGAGAGCGGTGGCGGAATCATATTCGACATAATTCGCGACCATTAGATCGAGTTTGCCGTCGCGGTCGTAGTCCAGGAAAGCGCAGCCTGTGCCCCAGGCTTTGCCGGTCCCCGCGACATGGGCTTTTTCGCTGACGTCGGTAAAGGTCCCATTGCCATTGTTGTGATAGAGAGCGTTCTTGCCGTAGTAGGTGACGTAGAGATCCTCGAATCCGTCGTTATCGTAGTCGCCCACGCAGACACCCTGGCCCCATCCAGTGTGGGTCAAGCCGGCTTTGGCGGTGACGTCGGTGAACGTGCCATCGTGGTTGTTGTGATAGAGGTGGCTCGTCGGGGCTTTGCCGGACGGCAATTGTTCCAATGTTGTGCCGTTGACGACAAATATGTCCGGCCAGCCGTCATTGTCATAATCGAAGATGGCGACGCCGGTCCCCGTAGTCTCGATGATGTATTTCTTCTTGTTTTCGCCGCCGAAGATGACCGGTGTTGTAAGACCGGCTTGCTGTGCGATGTCGGTAAAATGCGCGATCGGCTTGGCGTTTGCGCCCTCTGAATTACCCGCGCTAACGCTAGGAGAATTGGCGGATTGTATTGAAAGCCAAGCGCAAAGCCCCAGGAAGCAGAGAAGCCGGAGAAAAGAGGAATGAAGAGCCATGAATCCCCAATAGTAGCAAGGTCTGGTCCGACACAGGTCAACCTGGCGGGAATCTCAGCCAAACAGCTTGGGGAGAGGGCGCGGTTGTGAACATGCTAGTATTTTTGAGAACGCTCAACAGGTATCTTTAGCGTGAAATTGATTCTCGTTCATCACCGGACGCTTTTTTTTCAACTCTGCAACGCGCTGCTGTTTTTCTTCTGCGCTGCTGCGGTGATGTGCGCTGCGCAATCCGCGGGTTCTTCGAAGGCGGATTCAGATTCACGGGCGACTGCGACTTACCAGCAAGGCATGTCGGCGCTGCATAAGGGTGATTTGGCTTCGGCGCGCACCGCCTTTGAGAAGGTGCTGCGGCTTGCTCCCCAGAGCCCGGAGGGTCACAACTCGCTCGGTTGGGTTTTGCTCGCCCAGGGAGAGGTCGATGCCGCGATCGCTCACTTCCGGACCGCCGTGAAATTGAATCCGGAATTCGCGCAGGCGCACATGAATCTCGCGAATGCGTTTGCAGCCAAGAGAGATTTGCATGGTGCGCTACGCGAATCGCAAGAAGCCACGCGGCTGGCGCCGGACGATTCCGAGACGCATCACACTTTGGCGCGTGTGCTCGATTTTTCCGGTGACCTCGACGGCGCCATCGGCGAGTTACGGTGGGCGATCAAGCTTGAGCCGCAAAGAGCGGAATTGCACGACGACCTCGGGACGGTGTTGGTACAAGAGTCTGACGCGCGAAGTGCCGCCGCGGAATTTTCCGAAGCGCTCCGGCTGCAGCCCAATTATGCACTTGCACATTTTCATCTCGGCGTTTTGCTTTATCAGGAAAAATCCCTCGATGAGGCCGCGCAACACCTGCAAGCTGCAGTGCAACTGAATTCCGCGGACCCAGGCGGTCACTATTATTTCTCGCAAGTTCTAAAGAGCAGGAGCGAGACGGATGCGGCGATCCGCGAGCTGCAAGCTTGTGTTGCATTGAAGCCCGACTACCCTGACGCGCAAAACAACCTGGGCTTGCTGCTTCAGCACAACGGCGAGGCTGAGCAATCTATCAAAGCCTTTCGTCAGGCGGTGAAGCAGCAACCGGAAAGCCCGGACACACACAATAATCTGGGGCTCGCCTTGTTGCAGACTGGCGATGGCAATGGGGCGATCGCCGAGTTCGAAACGGCAGTCCGTTTGCGGCCCGACGACGGCGGATACAAAGGGAACCTGGGAGCAGCGCATTTGCAAGTGGCAGACTTCGACGCCGCCATTTCTGAATTCGAATCGGCGCTTAAGCTTTCCCCTCAGGACGCAACGCTGCACTACGACCTTGGGCTCGCGCTCAAATTAAAAGACAAGCTGCCGGAGGCCATGGCCGAACTGCGCAAGGCAGCAGAATTGGATTCCGGGCAAGCGGATGTGCATTACACGCTCGGGGTGACGCTTTGGCAGCAAGGCGACTTTGCTGCAGCCGCGGAGGAACTCCGCGCCGCAATTCATGCCAAACCGGACTATGCCGAGGCTTATTACACGCTGGGAACGGTGCTGAAGCAGAAGGGCGAACTCCAAGAGGCTGCAGCTGCATTGCGGGAAGCGATTCGCCTGCAGCCGGAGTTTGCGGGCGCTCATACAACTCTGGCAGCCGTGCTGCGACAACTCGGGGACGCGGAAGGCGCCGCTGCGGAAAGCCGCGCCGGAATGGAAATGGCAAAACAAAAGACCAGCGAGCAGGCGGCGCTCTTCGCAACAAATTCGGGGCGCAGGCTTCTCAACGCGGGAGACCTGGAGGGCGCCATTTCGCAATTTCGCGCCGCGCTCAGCTCTTCGCCAAAGTATGCGGCCGCCCACTTTGAGCTAGGGATGGCTTTGCGCCAGCAAGGCAATTCCGAGGAGGCGCAAGAAGAATTTCGAAAGGCCGCAGAACTTGATTCTCGCTTGACGCCTCCGCCGTCTCCAAAGAAATAGCGAAACAGAAGGTGAGGTTTCGGCAAGCTTGCATGAATTCTGCTGAAGCTGTTGGTATCGTCGGCTGTCCACTCCAGAGTGGACGGAGGACAACCGATGAGAACCAGAACGATATCCGCTCCTGGCAGCCAACTGGAGCGAGTTCAGTCCCGTTTCGACCTTTGGCGTAAGACGCGCAAGCGCTGCTCACCCATTCCGGAGACGCTGTGGACCTCGGCGTTGGAATTGGTTCGAGAGCACGGCCTGCACCGAACTGCTCGAGCGCTCCAACTCAACTAATACTCGCTGAAGAAACGGCTCCTCACAGTCGAGGGCCCGCCGTGTGGGTCGCCGAACCAAGCCACGTTCGTGGAACTCCTTCCGCCCGGCGCCGCGGGTCCTTCCGCCTGCACCATCGAGATGGAAAATGAGCAAGGTGGAAAGATGAAGATCCATCTTCAGGGCCTGGGTGGTGCAGACCTTGCGGTTCTGAGCAACAGCTTCTGGAAGGCCGCGTCATGATCCAGGTCGCTCCCCAGATGCGCATCCTGGTGGCCGTGGAAAGAACGCTTGGAGCAAAAAGCCCACCCGCACGATCAAGGAAGTGCTGGGATATCCGCTCACTCCACGCTTTCGTCAGTTGCTGACAACGGTTTAAGATGAAGCCCGCACACGAGGTGTTCGAAGTGAACCGGGAAGAACTGCAAGCGGTGCTGGAGCGGGCGCGAAAGGAACGCTTGGACGAGGCGGGTTATGAGAAGCTCCAGGTTCTTCTGCGAGCCTTCAGCTATGTGGCCGACTTGATCGGTGAAAAGGACACCACGATTAGCCAGTTGCGCGCTTTGATGATGAAACCGAGCACGGAGAAGACGGACAAAGTTCTAGAGCAGGCTGGGCTGAAGCCCGGTTCGAAGAAAAGTCATCTACCCGGCCCGGGTGTGAAGGCGAAACCCGGGCACGGACGAAACGGCGCGGAAGCCTACCGAGGCGCCGAGCGGATGCAAGTCCCGTACGCCTCCCTGAAGTCGGGGGATTGCTGTCCGGAATGTCTCAAGGGGAAGGTTTACGCGAAGCAACCGGCTCTGCGTATCCGGGTGGTGGGCCAAGCGCCGCTTCAGGCCACGGTCTACGAACTGGAGAGTCTGCGCTGCAACTTGTGCGGAGAAGTTTTTGAGGCGCAAGCGCCGGAGGGCGTGGGCGAGAAGAAGTACGACGAAAGTGCCGCCGCGATGATCGGATTGCTGAAATACGGCAGCGGGGTTCCTTTCTACCGGCTGGCCGGGCTGGAGAAGAATCTTGGCATTCCGCTGCCGGTCTCTACACAATGGGAGATTGTCGAGGAGGTGGCGGAACTGATCCGGCCGGCTTTCGAAGAGCTGATCGGCCAGGCAGCGCAAGGAGAAGTCTTTCATAACGACGACACCGGCATGAAGATCCTCTCGCTGGCCAGGGAGAGTGCTGCCTCCCGGGGGAGCCCGGAAGAGATGTCGAGTTCGCAGGAGCGGGAATGTTCACCTCCGGCATTGTGGCCACGCGGCAGGGGCAGCGGATCGCGCTGTTTTTCACGGGGAGACGGCACGCGGGGGAGAACTTCGCCCAGGTGTTGGCGCACCGTGCCGCCGGACTGCCTCCGCCGATTCAGATGGCAGATGGCCTGTCGCGCAACTTTCCGAAGCTGCATGAGTCTTATCCACACCTGCGAATTGAACGGTGCCCATGCCTTCGAATATCTCACCGAACTGCAGAAACACGCCGAGGAGCTGTCCAAGAATCCAGCGGCGTGGATGCCGTGGAATTACCGGGAGACACCGAAACAGGCTGCGGCGGCGCTGCGTCGCGGGTAACCTGGTAGGTCCCTGCTATAAATTTGCAGAAGGGGACACCCCATGTCGAGCCACAAAAGGCGATCTTACGGATACGGAGCCCGCAAGTTCCCAAAGAATGTCGGTAAACCGGGAGAAGCATGGGCGATGGCCTTGCAGATAGCCACGGCTTCCAAGGCCCCGATCCATGAAGCATTGGTCCCGGCGAAGCTGTTCGAGGTGGGTATAGGCAACTTGTTTTTCAGTCGCGCGCTGCCGGACGGGCGTATCGCCCTGGGCTGTTTTCTGCTGGATGTGTTCTGTCTGGGAGTCAAGAATGCCTTTGTGACCATCGTGGCCAGGGATGAGTATGCCCAGCGCCTGAGAAGTTGCTCGACGGCAGAGAGCCTTCAGCCGATGTCGGCCGCCTGCTTCCGGAAACTGGTCGAAGGCGGCGTCGCTTACGCGCACGACCTAGGATTCAGGCCCCATAGGGATTACGCCGTGACGAGCCAGATCTTCGGCGATCTGGAGAGCACCGCTTGCCCCACGCGCTTCGAGTACGGGCATGAGGGCAAGCCCTTCTATGTTTCCGGTCCCCATGAGACCTTCACGCAGGTGCAGGACATCGTCGAGCAGCTCGAGCGGCGCTTGGGCACAGGAAATTTTGACTACCTCGTGTTGGCATCGTAACCCCGCGAACCGAAAGCGGTCGTCTGCCTCGCGAACTTACGCAAGCTCACCGGAAGCACACAACAGAAGCTACAGAATCTCTTGGGATGAGGCGTTGCTATCGAGTAGGGATTGGTTCTCTCGAATGAGGCTATTGAGGGCCCTTACGCAGCGCAACGAGTTCCGAACTCACCGGAACTCCCTTGGCGACTTTCACGCGAATTACCGCTTCGAACGGTTTCAGTTCACCTGAGTTCGAAACAGAGAGCCGCAAGAGCAACTCTTCCAACGAATTTTGCTGGCAGACGTATTCCACGGCAGCTTGCGTGCCGATGGTGGTGGCGCCTGCCAGAATCAGGACCGCGTGTGCGGGATTCAATCCTCGCTTTAACGCTATGATTGAATAGTCTTCCGCCAGGGTCTCGTCAGGCAGAGAGGGAAGAAACTCCTTCGGTTCGCCCGATTCCGGATGAAAATTGATGATCTCCATGGTGCCCGTGCGCGGCCCGGAAGTGATCTGTTTGAAGGTGAATTCCTGGGTGTTTGGTAATTCCAAGAGCGTCAGATTTTCCGAAGGCGAGCCAATGAAGATGAGATCGTTGTTCTTGGCATCGTCCAGGGAGAACAAGCTACCGCGCTTGACGCGAATTTGCTGATGAAGTCTTCCGAAAACGCTGTCGAGAGCGTGCACCGCCAGCACTTCGCCGACTCCGGTATAGTGATCCAGGATCGCCGCGCCGGAATCCTTGGCACGATTGTAGTAGCGCATGCCAATGTACGGACGACCGACAAAGGCTGCGTTACTGAAGATGACCCAGGGCTCCTGCGGTCCGGTAAGAAAGCCCTTCCAGAAAAGGTGAAAAGCAACCGGCACATCCGGGTTATCGCTTGCGAGCCGGGCTTCCGCGGTTCTGCGGTTCAGGAAGCGGTCCGTGGCAACGGCGACGGCGGAGGCGAGAACAACTGAGAGCGCAACGACGGCGACGATCCAGGTACGCGAAGTCCGGGCGTTGACCTGCAAATTGTTTGGTGCTTCGTGAGAAGTATTCGCGTGGTTCCGCCCCGCCCCGTGGGTACGCGGATGGAAAGCTAGGGCGTAGGTGCCTTTGAGCAGTTCCACCATGATTTGGTCGTCTGGGCCCTCAGAGGCATAGTATTCGGCTAATTTGGTGCGCAAGCGGCCCGCCTGGACGCGGACCATCGAGTCCACGTGCGGGTCGAAGTCCTGCTGGCGCCCGAAGACCTCGGTCGCAATCTGGTACTCCTTCGGGGAGAGACCCGGGTGATCCATGGAATGATTCGCCAGAAAACGCAACAGTTTGCAAAGGGACTCCGAGCCATGCAGCGCATGGCTGCCGAGGAGCTTCTCGATTTGAGCGAGATTTTGGGCTCTTTCAGTCACGGGGACCACCGCTCAGGCATTGTAACACCAAGGTAACGCGCTCCGCATCTCTTTACAAGACCACAACTTATCTCGCGTAACCGTATCAGACTCATAGAGACTATCCAGGTCACTCAAAAAACTGATAAAAGGCATCATAATTCTTCGTCACCCCTAGTTTGGGTGCGGGCCTCTCTGTGTGGAGAGGGCTCAAGAGTAGTGTAGTAATGATTGTGCGGTGGTGACGAGGCGAGAGAAGTTCGAGGAGTTTGGGGGCTGTTCGCTGCGGACAGTTGGGTCCAACAGGTTGCCGTCTATTCCACCTTCATTTTGAATAATGCGCAGATGTGCCCGGTACGTTAGAGGCACGGGCTTGGTACCTGTTGAACCAGTTGGACTAAAGTGGCGGATCCCCCGTTTATGCGGCGAGCGGTTTTTTTCGAAGAGTCAAGGGTGGTCAGGAGGGGTGTCATGAAAAAGCAAGCGATTCTAGGATGGATTCTGGTTCTTTGTCTCGCACTGGGGTTGGGTACGAGCAGTACCTTGGGGCAGGCGGTGTACGGGAACCTTGTTGGAGCCGTCACGGACCCACAGGGTAGCGCGGTCGCAGGCGCTAAGGTCACAGTAACGAATATCTCCAAGGGCACGACAGAAGAAACGACTACGAACGAAAGCGGGAGCTATTCCGTCACGCACTTGATGCCAGACAGTTATAAAGTTCACGTCGAAGCGCCCGGATTCAAGGCCTACGATATTGCGAGTATTCGCGTCGATGCGGACACAACGGTCCGTGCTGATGCGGCGTTGCAGGTCGGGGCGGTCACACAAACGGTCGAGGTCACGGGCGAAGTTCCCCAGCTTCAGACCGATAAGACCGACGTCGCCACGGTTTTTGAGTCCCGTACCGTCGAAGACCTTCCAATCTATAATCGGAACTTTACGAGCTTACAGTTGCTCTCGCCTGGAGCCCAGCGTCTTAACTGGGGTCACGCCGCCAGCGAAAACCCACAAGGTTCGCAGCAGATTGAAACGAATGGACAGCACTTTGCCGGGACAGCGTTCGAACTGGACGGCACGGACAATCAGGATCCGATTCTGGGGATTATCGTTATCAATCCGAACCTCGATGCCATCAGCGAAGCAAAGATTACTTCCCAAGATTACGATGCCGAGTTCGGAAAGGCCATTGGGGCGATCGTGACGACGCAGACCAAGTCGGGCACCAACGAGATTCATGGCTCCGTGTTCGATTTCGAGCGCTCCAACTCCAACTTTGCTCGCAATCCGTTTAACCAACAGAGCGGAGTTCCCAGTGGGAACTGGAATCAGTTTGGCGGCACGGTGGGTGGCCCTATCAAGAAGAACAAGCTCTTCGCTTTTGGCGACTACCAGGGCCTGCGCAGTCACGTTGGCGGTTCCTTCGGCAGCTTTGTGCCGACTGCAGCCATGCGCAGTGGGGATCTTAGCGCGCTCATAACAGGTTGCCCGACGAACACCCAGCCATGTACTCGCATCTATGATCCCTTCGCGACCACTGATGCGGCACATACGACGCTCGCTTTGAGCGGCGGCAATCCGATTTTCTTGGCCCCGGCCGATCGCGTACAGACCTCAACAAATTGTCCAGCAGGAGATTTTTGCGGGGTGTTCCCCGGAAACATCATACCCGCGTCGCGCCTGACTCAGCCGGGGGCCGCGCAAGCACAAGCGCTACTGGCTCTGTTTAAAGGGCCTACCAACTCCACGATCTTGGGAAACAATTACTTCGCTTCCGGTAACAACACCCTCGATTCGAATGGTTTCGACGTTCGCTCGGATTTCGTCGCAACGAGCAAAGTGAACGTCTTCGGGCGTTACAGCTTCCAGCAGTTTAAGCGCTCCGGTCCAGGCCTCTTTGGTGTAAACCTGGGCGGCCACGCGCTCCCGAGCGATCCTTCCGTCGGCGACTTCGCCGGAGACTCCAAGGTCCGGAACCAGAGCATTGCGGCTGGTTTCGACTTTGTTCTCAGCTCCACATTTTTGACGGACGTCCGATTCGGCTACATGCGCTACCACGTGAACGTGTCTCCGGGGGGCTTCGGCACGACACCCGTGGGTAGCCTCAATCCGCCGATTCCGGGCATTAACTTGAACAGCAACACCTCCGCCATGCCAGCTTTCACGATTCACACTCCTAACGCTTCGGACTTTCAGTTTGGGTACTCGTTGGGCGTGAACCAATGCAACTGCCCACTCACTGAAAGCGAACACCAGTATCAGTTCGTGAACAACTGGACGAACATCCGCGGGAAGCATACCATCAAGTTCGGTGCGGACGTCCGTTACGCGTACAACTTGCGAGTGCCCAGCGACTCTCATCGCGCCGGGCAGCTCGACTTCAACAACGACATCACAGTGGGTCCCGGCGGAGATGGCGGCGCTGGTCTCGCGGGATTTTTGCTCGGCCAAGTCAGCCACTTCGAGCGCTACGTCAGCAACTCTCTCAACGCATACGAAACTCAGCCTCGGCTTTTTTTCTACGGACAAGATACGATTCGGCTGACGTCTAAATTGACCTTCAACGCGGGGCTTCGCTGGGAGATCTACAGACCTGAGTCTGCTGCTGCCAAGGATGGAGGGGGCTGGGTCGACCTGACCACTGGTGAGATGCGAATTGCTGGAGAAACCGGCGTCAATCTTCGCGGAAACACCACAACGGGTTACAAGCACTTTGCACCTCGGTTAGGCGTCGCCTATCAGGCGAATACGAAAACCGTAGTCCGTTTGGGCTATGGTCGAAGCTACGACATTGGTGTGTTTGGCTCCATATTTGGCCACGCCATCACGCAGAATCTGCCCGTGCTCGGAGCCCAACAGATGAACGCCAATACCGGAAGCTCTGTATTCAATCTCGCTGTCGGGCCGCCTTCGTTCGACCCGGCAACCAAACTCGGCGGCATGCTGGCCACCAGCAACTGCAATGCGATCACCGATCCGAGCGGTGTTGTCGGTGGTGTGTTTACTCCGGACAAAGCGCAGTGCCTAGGCGTCAATGGACGACCGTTTGTGCCGGATGGGGTCTTCTCCCGATCTCGTCCTTTCAACAACCGGCTGCCCACTGTGGACCAGTGGAACGTTAGCGTCCAGCGGCAGGTTACTTCGACCCTATCGGCGACGCTGGCCTACGTTGGCAATAAGGGCACACACACCTTTGCAGGCGGCGGCCCGGCCTATGGAGCCAATGAACCAACCGTGGTGGGCTACAAACCGAACGGTGGCATAAGCAAGAATCAGCGCAGGCCCTTTTACTCCAAGTATGGCTGGACTCAGGGCATCGATTATTTCGGAAACGATGCTGATAACCACTTCGACTCCCTGCAGGCGACGGTTGAAAAGCGCTACGCGGGTGGTTTGTCACTCCAGAGCAGCTACACGTTCCAGCATTCCACCAACTATGACTCGAATTACTACAACATCGATAGAAAAATAGCTTACGGACCGAACGACGACTATCGCAACCATATGTTCATCCTCACAGAGGTTTACGACCTGCCCTTTGGGCATGGGAAGAAATGGGCAGGCAACGTTGGCCGCGCTACCGACCTGGCTATTGGAGGATGGTCCATCAACAGCGCGACAACCATTGCCAGCGGATTGCCTTTTACGCCTGGTTTGAATAACTGCGGACCCGAGATCGATGTTGGTCCGTGCAAGCCCGATCTGCTCGGCTCCGTCAAAAATGGAACTCGTTCTGGCCACCCCGACACTCCCGGGTATTGGTTTCAGACCACAGGTGGCGCTTCGCTGGGACCCGCCGCGAACAGCCTTCCTACAGCCCCCGGCAATGTTTGCACCGGCGGAGCACAAATTACTTCCGGCCCATGGGGTCAGCCAGGCTGCGACGCCTTTGGGAGCATAGGACGCAACGCCTTGCGAGGTCCAAAGCTCTTCGACACGGACTTCTCCCTTTTCAAGACGTTCAGTTTCACGGAGAAGTTCAAAACCCAATTCCAGTTCCAAGCATTCAACGTTTTCAACCATGTAAATCTCGATCGCCCGGATGGCTGCGTGGATTGTTCAAACGGCGGGCGGATCACCAACCTTGCTTTCGGTTCGACCATGCGCAGGTTGCAGTTTGGTTTGAAGTTGAACTTCTAACAAGGACGAGGACACCCCACCACCCCGACGGGGAGCCCTCACGGGCTCCCCGTTTTGGTTGCAAGATTGTTTGGAGCGGCCAAACAAACGGCTTGAGAAATGGACAGAGGGCTCTGCCCCGAAGTAAGATTCTTGGTGCCAGTCCCCAGAGATACACTCATGCATCGCTCTAGCCTTACTTCGCAACACCTATTATCTATCTTCCTGTCTCTTGCGGCGGCAGCACTTCTCCTTCTAGTGTTACCCTGTTCGCTCGCCGCCCAAAAGACGGCCCTGCATCTCGACGGCACGCCGGCAGATCCCTTTTTGGCAGCTTCGGGAAAGCCTGTTGTGCTAATCTTTTTGCGCACTGACTGCCCTATCTCCAACCGCTATGCGCCGTTGCTTCAGCAAATCAGCTCGCGATATGGAGCCAAGGTAGCTTTGTGGCTGGTCTATCCCAGCAGGACGTCTTCCGCTGAAAAAATTCGCCAACATGAACACGACTACGGCTACAAACTCCCCGCCCTGCGCGATCCACAACACGCACTGGTTACTCAAGCTCAAGTTCAGGTTACCCCGGAAGCGGCTGTTTTCGACGCCAATCACCGCCTGCTCTATCACGGCCGCATCGATGACTTGTACCAGGATTCCGGGCGCGCCCGCCCCGCGGCCACCACACACGAACTCGACGATGCCATCCGAGCCGCGCTCAGCGGGAAAACACCGCCACCCAATGCGCCCGGCGTGGGATGCTACATCGCGGACCTCGAATGACCTCTTCAGGCCGAACTATCGTTGCGTGCTTGCTCGGATTTAGCTCCGCCACTGCAGCGGCCTTTGCCACACACGACGGTGCCACCGAGCGACCCTCCATGCCTGCCGCACAGCAGGCCTCCTTTAATCGCGATATCGCTCCCATTCTTTTTCGGTACTGTGCCCCGTGCCACCGCCCCGGCGAAGCTGGCCCTTTCCCGCTACTTACCTACGCAGATGCAAAGGCCCGCGCCCGCCAGATCGCCGCGCTAACCTCGAAGCGCTTCATGCCTCCGTGGCTGCCGGAGCCGCAGGAGTTGAGATTTGCCGACGAACTCCGCCTGTCCGACGAGCAAATTACTCTGATTCAAAAGTGGGTCGAGCAGGGGGCGGTCGAGGGCGCTCCCGCCGATCTGCCACCCGCCCCACAATTTGTCCCAGGCTGGCAGCTCGGCCGTCCGGATGAAATCATCGAAGCGGAAAAACCGTATACTCTTCCCGCGAGTGGCTCCGACATGTATTGGAATTTCATCTTTCGAACGCCCGTCGATCGCACGCGCTGGCTAAAAGCCATCGAGATCCGGCCCGGCGACAAACGTGTTGTTCACCACGCGAATATTTTGGTGGATCGCAATCAATCCGCGCGCCGTCAGGAGGCTGAGTCGCGCGCGGGTTTCCCCGGCATGGAACTCAAAATCGAATCCGAAAACTTTGATCCGGACAGCCACTTCCTCTTTTGGAAACCGGGCACCGTGCCGAAGCCCGAGCCTGAAAGCATGTCTCTCCGCCTGGACAAAGACACTGATCTCGTTTTAAACATACACTTGCAACCTTCCGGCAAGCCGGAAAAGATCCAGCCGAATCTTGGCCTGTACTTCACAGACAAACCCGCGACCCACTTCCCTCTGCTGCTCCAAATGGAAAACGACAAAAAGCTTGACATCCCTGCTGGCGAAAAACGCTTCTTAGTCACAGACGAATTTACGCTACCGGTCGATGTGGATCTGCTGGCGATCTATCCCCACGCGCATTATCTCGGCAAGGATCTACAAGCGCTCGCCACTCTACCCGACGGCTCGGCGAAAACACTCATTCATATTCCGCAATGGAACTTGAACTGGCAAGCTGTCTACCACTACGCAGATCCTGTGCCTTTGCCAAAGGGGACCACCATCTCCATGCGCTATGTCTACGACAACTCCAGCCAAAATCTTGCCAACCCAAATGACCCTCCACGCCGCGTCGCCGCCGGAAATCGCTCCAGCGATGAGATGGCTCACCTGTGGCTTCAGGTCCTCCCACGCACCTCCTCCAATGCAGATTTCGATCCGCGCATGCTGCTGCAGGAATCCATGGCTCGGCACAACTTAGAAAAAAATCCTGCCGACTTCGAAGCGCACTACAACCTCGCAGCGATGCTCCAAGCCCGCGGCGCGCAAGCCGAGGCGATCCAGAACTTCGAGCTCGCGCTGCGTCTTCGCCCTCAAGATGCTACCGCCAATAATGCCCTGGGCGCGGCTCTCCTAGCCGCGGGGCGAATCAGCGAGGCCATGCCATATCTGAATGCCGCGCTCCGGGCGCAGCCAGACAATTTCGACGCGCACTACAATTTGGCAAGTGCTCTTGTCTCTCAAGATAAATTCCTCGAGGCGATTGAGCACTATCGCGCCGCCGTCCGCTTGCATCCGGACGACGCCAACGCGGAGGCCAACCTGGGCAGCGCTCTGGCCGAAACGGGCCAGCTCTCCGAGGCCAAGCTGCATTTTCGGCGCGCCCTGCGGATCGATCCCAATCACAAGTTAGCACGCGAGAATCTCGAACAAATCAACAGCGATCCGAAGAATCTTCAACAGTAACGGAGAGTTTGCATATTCTTGAAGTTGCAAGAGCATCGGGATTGAAGATCGGGCTTGAGGCAGTTGCACCGGACGTTCCAACATGCGCAAAGTTCGCCTTACAACCGCCATTTTAGCGATGGGACTATCGGCTGGTTTTCTGTCCGCCCGCGGCGTGGCGTCGGCGCGTACGATCTCGCACAGAGTGCCCGCGCAGTCAAGCGGGCGGTCAAGAAAGACGTGGGCGGCCTCCAAGATCCGGCGTTTGCCGAGACGCGGCGCCCTTACCGGCTCCCCGTTTTGTTGTAAGCGCCTTGCGAAGCAGAGTGTCGATATAAGTTAAAGTGCTGAGGGGTTGTACAGTGTCGTACCAACAGAAACTGATTCAGATCCTGTTCGCGAGCCTCCTGCTCTTTGTGCCTCGCCTCCTCGGTCAATCGATCCCGCCCCTTCCAGCTAACGGAGCGCCCAGTGGCTACGTTGGCAACGAAGCTTGCGCACGCTGCCATTCGTCCATAGTCGAATCCTACAAACGGACGGCCATGGCTCGCGCCAGCGGCCCCGCAGAGGCGAACCTCATTTCAGGCGAATTCACCAACCAGAAATCGGCTGTCCACTATCGCATCTACAGCGAGAATGGGCATGTGTGGTTAAACTTTGAGCGTCGAGGTGCTGCGTCTATCCGTGGCAAGCGGCAACTGCTCTTCTACATCGGGTCAGGGCGCCGCGGTCGCAGCTATCTCTTCGCCACAGACGGCTTCCTGTTCGAATCGCCAGTCAATTGGTATGCCGACGAGCATGTCTGGGATATGACTCCTGCTTATCAGGAGGTGAAGGAGATCCCGCTAAATCTTCCCGCTAGCCCAAGTTGCTTGCAATGCCATGTCAGCGGAATGCGACCGCCTTTGAAGGGGACGGAAAACCGCTATCGGGAGCCCATCTTTGCGTATAACGGCGTTGCCTGCGAGCGTTGCCATGGACCGGGCGCTGCTCATGTCAATGGCGGACCGATCATTAATCCCGCAAAGTTGTCACCAGCGCGGCGGGATTCCATCTGCATGGAATGCCACCTCGAGGGCAATGTCGCCGTCGAGCGCACCGGGCGGCATGCTTATGACTTTCGTCCCGGAGACTTGCTTACTGACTATGTCCGCCATTACGTCCTCGCCAGCACAGAACAGAAGAGTTTGGGTGCGGTCACCCAAGTAGAGGCGCTGTCGCAGAGCGCATGCAAAAGAAAAAGCGGCGAAGCAATGTCTTGCACCAGTTGTCACAATCCGCACGCGTCGCCTTCTGCAGAAGAACGTGTCTCCTACTACCGCGGAAAATGTCTTGCATGCCACGGTGAAGCATTCGGGGCCAAGCATCACCCTGAGCAGGCGGATTGCACGCGATGCCACATGTCGGCGTCGCTCAGCACGGACATAGCCCACACCCAAGTCACAGATCATCGCATTCCGCGGCGGAGTGATACCCAGGCGTTGCAACCGTTGTTAGATTCAAATACGAGGCCGCACTCACCACGTTTGGTCCCGTTCCCCTATTCCGAGGACGCGGAGCAAGATATTCGAGACCTCGCGCTTGCCTGGGCATTCTTGGCACAAACTGGGAGGGATGGTGCTGGGTCGGAAGCCCAGCGTCTACTCCAAATAGCGGTGATGCAATCACCAAATGATCCCGCTCTTCTTTCTGCGCTTGGTTTCATCGAGCAGAAACGCGGCGCGGTTGACGACGCGCGCGAGTTATACCAGAAGGCGCTCACCTTAGAGCCTGATTTGATCGACGCAGCGGCAAACCTTGGAGTGATCGAGGTAAACCAGGGGCGCTTGCGCGAGCCGCTCAGATTGTGGCAAAACGCCTTTGAGAGAGCCCCGGCAAGAAGCGCTATTGGCATGAACATGGCTCGCGTCTTATGCGGCGTAGGGGAATTCGAACGTGCTCGGTCAAGCGTTTTGCGGGTACTCGAATTTAATCCGGACATGGCGGCTGCCAAGGAGATGTTGCAGCATCTGAATCGCGCGCCTCCTGTGTGTGAGCAGTGATTCTAACGCGCGTTTGCCGATGCGCGAGAAATCGAGGTTTAATCTTTCCCGGATAGCGGTTGTGGATTTTCCCATGCAAAAAATTGCTTGTGGTTCTTTTCTATTATTCGTGATCCGAATGATTTCCCTCGGCTACGTCGCGTTCGCGCAACAGTCGTCTGGGATCGGTTTGGCACAGTCCAATCCATCCGAATCGAGCGGCTCTGAGTTCAGTGAGCCGCGGCGGCTCTTGGAGCAAGGCAGGTACGACGAGGCCCTCGCGGCGCTCCATGGACTGGAGACAAGACTTCCCCCGACGAAGGGGCTCTCGCATGAGTTGGGGCTGGCGTATTACAAGAAAAGCGACTATCTGAAGGCGGTGGCCAGCTTCAAGAAGGCGCTGGAGGAAGATCCTGGCGACGACGAAGCGGTGCAATTGATGGGGCTGTCGTATTACCTCGCTGGGCGGCCTGCGGAGGCCATAGCGCCGCTCGAAAAGGTTCAGACGTGGTATCCCAGCGCAAATGTTGACGCGGCTTACATTCTCGGTGTGTGTTACGTCCAGACAAAGGATTACGCCAGCGCACGCAAAGCTTTCGCGAAGATGTTCGATGTGCCGGCCGATTCCGCGGCCAGTTATCTGTTTACGGCTCGGATGTTGCTGCGGCAGGATTTTGGGCCTGTTGCGGAGGAATACGCAAAGAAGGCGGTGGAACTGGATCCCAAGCTTCCGCTAGCACATTTGCTGCTCGGAGAGCTCTACCTCTATAAGTCCCGCCTGCCGGAAGCCGTCGAGCAGTTTCAGAAGGAGCTGGAGCTGAATCCGGGGGAAGCGGCGGTGTACTACAAGCTGGCGGATGCTTATAGCCGGTTGCAGAAGTACGAGGATGCGGAAAGGCTGCTGCAGCGCTCCATCTGGCTGGATGCTACATCGACGGGGCCGTACATCCTGATGGGGAAGGTCCTGGAGAAGAAGGGCGAGACCGCCCTTGCCGTGCGCGCCTTGCAGCGCGCCATCGCCATGGATCCCAATAACCCCATGCCTCACCATCTGCTCGGACAAGCCTATCGCGAAATGGGCCGAACGGAAGAGGCGGAGCGCGAACTTAAGTTGGCGGCGCAATTGCAGATTCACGAAGACGCAAAGCCTTGAGCAACGCAGTCGAGGCGTAGCAGAATCAGGGAGATCAATCGTGTTGAACCGCGCAAAGTTTATCTTTCTCGTTGTCACGATCGGCCTTTGCCTCGCGGCAGCTCCCGGCCGGACACAGCAAGCGCCGCCGAAAAGTCCGAAAGCGGAGCACGCTCCTGAGAAGGCGCTGGACCCGTGGTGGAAGCACGCGGTCATTTACGAGATTTATCCGCGCAGCTTCCAGGACTCGAACGGCGACGGCGTCGGCGACATCAACGGGATTACCTCCCGGCTGGATTACCTTCGCGAGTTGGGCATCGATGCCATTTGGATTAGCCCCATGTACCCATCACCCTTGGTGGATTTCGGTTACGACGTCTCCGACTACACAGCCATCGATCCTCTTTACGGCACACTGGCGGATTTCGACCGGCTAGTGAGTGAAGGGAGAAAACGAAATATCCGCGTGATCATGGATTTTGTTCCAAATCACTCGTCGGACCAGCATGCCTGGTTTGCTGAATCGCGCTCTTCGCGTACCAACCCGAAGCGCGATTGGTATATCTGGCGAGACGGGAAGGAGCCGGGCCAGCCTCCCAACAACTGGCAATCGTGGTTTGGCCATTCCGCGTGGAAATTCGACCCAATCACCAACCAGTATTACTACCATCACTTCTACACGGAACAGCCCGATCTGAACTGGCGCAATCCCCAGGTCCGGAACGCCATGTACGACGCCATGCGCTTCTGGCTCGGCCGTGGCGTGGCAGGGTTTCGAATCGACGCCGTGTCGCGCTTGTTTGAAGACCCGAATCTGCATGACGACCCGATCCTGCCCGGGAAGAATGCTTATGGCGATCCAAATATCGCGCACAAGTACACGGACAATTTGCCGGAAGTTCATCAGGTGCTCCGCGAAATGAGAAGCGTGGCGAACGAGTATCCAGGGGATGCAGTCCTGATCAGTGAGGCCGACGAGCCGAATATCGCTGAACTCACGAAAATGTATGGCAGCAAGAACGATGAAATCCAACTGCCGATGGATTTTCAGATTGCCGACGTCAACAAACTCTCCGCGCCGGATTTCCGCAGGCTGCTGGATGAAATCGACCGGAACCCGGCCGGCGGGCAGCCCCACTATTTTTTCAGCAATCATGATCAGCCGCGCCAGTGGGATCGCTACGGAGACGGCGTCCACAACGATCAGATCGCCAAGCTCATGGCGGCGCTCCTTCTCACCACCCGCGCGACGCCGCTTATGTACTACGGCGAAGAGATCGGCATGCGGACCACTGATCCCGTTCGCAAGGAAGACGTGCAGGATCCCATCGGGCAACTCGGCTGGCCGCAGGAGAAGGGCCGCGACGGTGAACGCACGCCCATGCAATGGGACACTTCGAAGGACGCGGGGTTCAGTACGGCGGAGCGCCCTTGGCTGCCCGTGCCGCCCAGTTCGGCCGAATACAATGTGAAGGCCGAATCGCAAGATCCCAACTCCATTCTGTCCTTCTACAAACGGCTGCTCGTGTTGCGCCGGAGCGAGCCTGCATTGCGAGATGGAAAATATCTGCCCCTGGATCAAGGCAACCCGGATGTCCTCAGTTTTCTGCGCAAGACTCCCGGGAAAGGCGACTCGATTCTTGTTGTGCTTAACATGAGTGCTGAACCAAGGACGGTCAGCTTCGCTCTCGATGTTCAGGGAGTCAGGGAAGCTACTGCGAGGCCGCTAATTTCTGCTCCGAAAATTGCTCGTGAGTCGGCAGTCCTGACTCATTTCACCGTTCCCGCTTTCGGAGTTTTTATCGGATCGGTTCACTGAAGGATTTTGCGATTTCCTGGATCAGCAGGCAGCATCCTCCGTTCTGGCGACTGCCAGCTGGGGCGGACTATGGAACTCAGCTTTCCAGCTTGAAAATCCTTTCCAGCGGCAGCCACTTCTCCCCCGGCCGCGCTTCTGGCAATGCCTTCTGAAACTTCCACATCAGCTTTTCCCACTCCTGCACTTTCTGATTCTTGCGGTCCGCCTCGGCTTTTTTCTCAAACGAAAAATTCTCGCTGACTTCCATGATCATGAACATTCGTGTTCCACGGAGATAAATCTCGAGGTTCTCGATTCCTGCTTCCTTGATGCTTTTCGTGATCTCCGGCCAAATTTTCTCGTGATAGCGCTTATATTCGGCAATCAGCTTTGCATCGTCTTTCAAATCGAGCGTCAGGCAGTAGCGTCTGCTCATAGCGGGGCGCTCTGATTTCCCATACTCGTCCTCTCCAGGCCCGGCATGGCAGCGGGCTTGTATCCCGACAGCCCAAAATAAAGGATAAACACGTAGCACAGCAGCGGCACGAGGAACGCTCTCTGAATACTCGCCGCATCGGAAATGCGCCCCATGATCGCAGGAAAAAATGCGCCGCCCACAATCGCCATAACCAGCAGCGATGACCCGCGTTTCGTGAGCGCACCCAGATTCTTGATGCTCAGCGCAAAGATCGTAGGGAACATGATGGAGTGAAAGAAACCGATGACCACAACCGCCCACACCGGTATTACTCCGGTAGCCAGCAAAGCCACTGTGGCACAAACGAGAGATGCTCCGGCAAAAAGAGACAGCAAGCGCGGCGCCGCAATCTTTTTCATCAGCGCCGAGCCGATGAAACGCCCGGCCATGAATCCCACCTGGTGCAGCAACAAGTACAGCGCTGCCACTTTCCCCGTTGTTCCCGGAACCGAGAACTGCGCGTAGCGAATCACGAAGCTCGCTACTCCAACCTGAGCACCCACATAAAAAAATTGCGCGATGACGCCTTTCACCAGATGCGCGTGAGACAGCACGCTCTCCGCGCTCTTTTCCGTCCCGGCCGCTCCTCCTTCCACGGCCGTTTCCTGTACGTCGGGCAAGTGCGCCAGTTGAATCAGCACCGCGACAACCACGAAAATGGCAGCGATCATCAAGTAAGGACCCTTCACCGTGCTGGCTTCGGCGGCGCGGTACGCTCCCAGTTGCGCCGCACTCATAGCCGCAATCTGCGCCGGCGCATACTCGGCGCCCGTGAGAATGAACGTTCGTCCCAGAATCGGCGAAAGTACTGCTCCCACAGCGTTGAACGACTGCGCAAAATTCAGCCGGCGTTCGGCGCTCGCCGCAGGACCAAGGATGGTTACGTAAGGATTCGCGGCGACTTCGAGGAAGCTCTGCCCGCAAGCCATCACAAACAGCGCGAAAAGAAAGAAGCCGTAAACCTGCGAAGAAGATGCCGGCAGAAAGAGCACCGCCCCCGTGGCGCACAAAAAAAGACCCGCAAGGATTCCTTTCTTATATCCGATCTTCTCCATCACCCGCCCGGCGGGAAAGGCCGCCAGGAAATATCCGCCAAAAAATGCCACCTGGATAAAAGAAGACTGAAAGTCGGTAAGCCCGAAAGCCTTTTTCAGATGTGGGATGAGGATGTCGTTCAGGTTGACGCCGAAGGCCCACAAAAAAAACAGGCTGGTGATGAGAATGAAAGGCGCCAGGAAGCGGCGCTCCGTTATGTCAGCGCGCGGTCCAAATGCACGTATCCGCCGTCAACGAACAGGTGCTGGCCCGTGATGTGACTCGCTTGCTCCGAGATCAGGAACAGCACCATGGCCGCGATCTCTTCCGGCTTCGTCATGCGCTTGCCTAGCGGAATCTTAGAAACAATTTCCGCCAGCTTCTGCTGCGGGTCGGGAAATGTCGCCAGCCACTGCTGATAAAGCGGCGTCATCACTTCCGCGGGAACCACAGCGTTGACGCGAATCCCGTGCGGAAGGAGCTCCGCAGCCCACTCGCGCGTGAGTCCCAGGATGGCTCCTTTCGAGGCCACGTAGCCCGAAGTTCCTCCCTGCCCGGTCACCGCTGTCTTCGAGCTGATGTTCACGATCGAGCCACGCGCTTTCTTCAGCGCCCCCACTGCGTGGTGCGCCATTGCGTAGTAATGGACCAGGTTGCGCTCCAGCGAAGCCACAAATTTCTCCGTTGTGCCATGCTCGAGCCCCACGCCGTCGTTGACCCCCGCATTGTTCACCAGCGCATCCAGCCGGCCCAATTTCTGGATGGTCCCATCGACGACATTTGCACAGGCTTCCGGAGCGGAGAGTTCGGCAATAATCAGCCCGCTTTCCACTCTGCCCGCTCGCAACTCCGCGTGTAACTCTTCTCCAGCGTTCTCATCACGGTCCACGATCACCGGAATCGCGCCTTCCGCGCCGCAACCGCGCACAATCGCTGCGCCTATTCCTTTTGCGCCGCCGGTAACCAGAACAACTTTTCCTTTTAGCCGCAGATCCATGATTTAGCCGCGCAAATTAAAAAAGCCGCCGTCCAGCGGGTAGTCTGCGCCCGTAATGAAAGCAGCCTCGTCGGAGCAAAGAAACAATGCCAACGAAGCCACTTCCTGCGGCTCCCCCATTCTTCCTATCGGTTGCGATTTCGCCAATTTCTCATACATCTCTTTCTCTCGCCCCGGATAATTCTTCCGCAGGTAATCATCCACAAATGGCGTGTGCACCCGCGCCGGCGAAATGCAATTGCACCGGATATTATGCTGCACGTAATCCTTGGCCACGGAATACGTCATCGCGATCACTGCGCCTTTGCTCATCGAGTACGCAAACCGGTCGGCAAGCGCGGCGGACCCTGCGATGGAAGCCATGTTGAGGATCACGCCGCCGCCGCTTGCCTTCATAGGCCCGATGCACGCCTGCATGCCGTTGTAGACGCCTTTCACATTTACGCGAAAGAGCCGGTCGAAATCCTCCTCGGTCGTGCTCTCCACCGTCCCTACGTGTGAAATCCCCGCATTGTTCACCAGGATCCCAATACGCTCTCTCGCAAAAAGCCCCTTGAATACCTCCCGGACTTGCCGCTGATCCGTAACATCGCACGCGTGCGCGGTCCCCTGCCCTCCCGCATCGGTGATCTGCTTCGCGATTGCTTCCGCCTGTTTTAGATTGATATCCGCGATTCGCACCGCGGCCCCATTCGCCGCGAAGCGCAAGGCGATCGCCTGCCCGATGCCGCTGCCTCCGCCGGTCACGATGGCAACTTTGCCATCCAGCCTGAAATCCTTCGCGCTGCTGCCCGGACTCTTCAGAGCGAGATACCTCTTTTCCAGGGAATGAAATCTTCCTGGCCTTTCCCTTCTGCCTTCGTGCGCACCTCTCCGCTGGCGGTTTGGATGACAACCTCCAGTATCTCTTCGCCCATCTGCCGGATCGTTTTCTCTCCGGAAATAATCCCGCCCGTGTCGACGTCGATGATGTCCTGCATCCGCTGGGCCAGCCCCGAATTCGTGGATAGCTTCACCACTGGCGCGATCGGATTCCCCGTCGGTGTCCCCAGGCCGGTTGTGAACAGCACCACGTTTGCACCGGCGCCGACTTGCGCCGTTACGCATTCCACATCGTTTCCCGGCGTGCACTGCAGGTTCAGCCCCGGCTCGGTCGAGTACTCTGGATAGTCCAGCACCGCCGTCACTGTGGAATTCCCGCCTTTTTTCGCCGCGCCGGCGGATTTCATCGCGTCCGTCAATAATCCGTCGCGCATGTTCCCCGGGCTAGGATTCATTTCAAATCCTGACCCCACCGCCTTCGCCCGCGCTCCGTAACTGTTCATCAGTTGCATGAACCGGTCCGCGACTTCCTTGCGCGTGCTTCGATTGATGAGTTCCTGTTCCACCCCGCACAATTCCGGAAACTCGGAGAGTATCGTTCGCCCGCCGAGTTCCGCCAGAATATCTGCGGTGTGCCCGATGGCGGGGTTCGCTGAGAGGCCGGAAAAACCGTCCGAGCCGCCGCATTTCAATCCGAGGCACAAGCTGGAAAGCGGTGCGCGCGTCCGCTGGCATCGATTCGCTTCCATCAAACCCAGAAACGTGTTTCGAATGGCCTCCGTCAGCATCGCAACTTCCGTTCCGCTTTGCTGCTGCTCCACGATCACCAGCGGCTTATCGAATTTCGGATTCCGTTTCCGCAACTCCTCCCGCAGAATTCCGATCTGCGCATTCTGGCAGCCCAGGCTGAGCACCGTCGCGCCCGCCACATTCGGATGATGGATGTAGCCCGCGATCAGCCCGCAAAGATTATTCGAATCCTCCCGCGTCCCTCCGCAACCCCCTTCATGCAGCAGAAACCGGACGCCGTCCACGTTTTCGAAAACCCGGGAACGCTGCGGGCCCGCCGCGTCTTCCGTCAACACGCGCGTCTTGATCTCTTCACTCCGGCCATCCGCATAAAGCCGCGCCAGCTCCGCCACCTGCCTTCGATACCCTTGTGGCGCGGCGAAACCCAGTTCCTCTTCAAACGCCTGCTTCAGCACCCCGATGTTCCGGTTTTCGCAGAATACCAGCGGAACAACGATCCAGTAATTTCGCGTGCCCACCTGGCCGTCCGACCGGCGATATCCCAGAAATTCCCGCTGCCTCCATCTCGACACATCCGGCGGGGTCCAGCGGTACTCTTCCGTTTTCTCCTGAAACGCTGCGGCCTGATGATGGATGTTGCGCGTGGTCAGCAGTTCTCCTCGCCGGATCGGCGCGAACGCTTTCCCCACGAGCACGCCATACATGATGATGCTCGCGCCAGTGGCAAAATCTTCCGTAGCGAATTTGTGTTTTGCGGGAACGTCCGATTCCAGAGTGTAGGACTGGGAATCAAAAGAAATCTGTTCCCCTCGGTGCAGGCCGGCCAGCGCGATCAGCACGTTATCTTTCGAATCGAGTTTGAGCACCTTGTTCTGCATCACACCGGACCCGTATTCTCCCTTTTCGCACGCGTTTCCAGCCACCGCCCGCTTTTCCCCCGCATTGTAGAACACGCCGTGCAATTAGTCGCGTGCTTGATTCTCCAGCGGTTTCAATCTCCAGAACTTCGCCGCATTTCCGCCCAGCACGGCATTTCTTTCTTCCGCTGCGTACTTGCTGATGTAATTCTTCACCACATCCATGACCCGCGAATACGGAGCTGCCACCGTGCACACCGGCCAATCCGATCCGATCATCAACCGGCTCGGTCCGAAGCATGCGAACGCCACGTCCAGATAAGGCCGCATGTCCTCGGGCTTCCAGGCCTGCCAGTCTGCTTCCGTGACCAGGCCAGACACCTTGCAAAAAAGATTTGGAAAAGACGCCAGTCCCCGGATTCCGCGCGCCCAGGAATCAAGATCTCCGCTTTTGATCGGCGGTTTCGCCAGATGGTCCAGAACAAAGCGCTGCCGCGGAAATCGCGCGACGAACTCCGCCGCCGCGGGAAGATGCCGAGGATAAATCAGGATGTCGTAGGCGAGATCAAATTCTCCGAGCATCGCGATCCCGCGAAGAAAATCCGGTTGCAGCAGGAACCGCTCATCCGGCTCGCTCTGCACCACGTGGCGGACGCCCACCAGCTTGGAATTTCCCGCAAACGATTTCAATTCGAATCGCAATCGCGGCGACCGCAGATCAACCCAGCCGACAACTCCCAGGATGAACGGGGCGCGCTCCGCCAATTCCAGGAGCCACGGCGTCTCATCTAACGTCTGTCGCGCTTGAACCGCGACGCACCCCTGAAACCCGCTGCGCTGCAGCTCGGGTTTCAGATCCGCCGGAAGAAAATCCCGGCGCAGCGCCGCCATCGAGTCATCGATCCAACCGTACTCTCGCCGGTCATACATCCAAAAGTGCTGATGAGCGTCAATGTGCATCCCGCTAGGACCGCTTTAAGACTTGTTTTGACGCTTCTGCCGGACACCAATCCTCTTTCATCGGTAGTCCACAACTTGCTGACGCGATTCCCCTAAACCGTCGATTCCCAGCTCCACCACGTCGCCCGCCTTCAGATATTGCGGCGGCTTCATCCCCAAGCCGACTCCCGGTGGCGTCCCCGTGCTGATCACGTCTCCCGGCAGAAGAGTCATGAATTCGCTGACGTAAGCGACCAGCGCCGGAACATCGAAAATCATCTTCGATGTAGAACCTCTTTGACGGAACTCTCCATTCACTTTCAGCCACATGCCCAGTTGATTGAAATCTTGAATCTCATCCTTCGTAGCAAGGAACGGCCCCAGTGGCGCGAATGAATCCGCGCTCTTTCCTTTTACCCATTGACCTCCGCGTTCAAGCTGGAAGCTGCGCTCTGAATAGTCATTGTGCAGCGCAAAACCTGCGACATAATCCAGTGCGTTCTCCTTGCTCACGTAACTCGCTCTCTTCTCCATCACGATCGCCAGTTCCACTTCCCAGTCCACCTTCGTGGCGTTTTTCGGAATCACCAGAGGATCGTTCGGCCCCACCAGCGCCGATGTCGCTTTAAAAAAAATCACCGGCTCCTTGGGAATCTCCATCCCGCTCTCTTCTGCGTGGTCGCGGAAATTCAGCCCGATGCACACGATTTTACTCGGCCGGCAAATCGGCGGCCCCAAACGCACTGATTTTCGAACGCGCAATGTGGAAGCGCCTTGCCTCGCCAGCCAGTTCCGAAGTTTTGTTAGCCCATCGGTCGCAAAAAATTCCTCGTCGTAGCCCGGACCAAATCCGGAGGCATCCAGCCGCGTTCCATCCTCGAGCAGCACCCCCGGCTTTTCCCGCCCAATCTCGCCGAATCGAATCAGTTTCATTTCAGGAACGCTCCCCTGTGGAGAGAGTTTAACAACGACCGTAGGAAAAAGGAGCCAACATTTGAGAATGCATTTGCCCGATCGCGGGTTTTCCATCCACAGTGCGCGTCGCGGCGTTCAGGGTTGGCGATGCGCGGCGGTTTCCACGCGGCCGAGCATCATGTCGAGTTCGGCGCGGTAGAAGTATCGGCCGTTCACGATGACACCGGCGATCTTCTGCGTGTTGGCAATGTCATCGAGAGGATTGTCCGAAAGCAGCACGAGGTCCGCGAGCTTCCCTTTTTCCACCGCGCCTAGTTGGTCTTCCATTCCGAAAAAGCGCGCGGGATTAATCGTCGCGGTTTGCAGCGCTTCAAGCGGAGTGAATCCCGCGGCCACGAAACGCTGCAATTCCTCGTGGAGGCTGTAGCCCGGGAAAATATGAACACCGGCAGGCGTATCCGTTCCCGCAAGAAACGGCACCCCAGCCTTGTGCAACATTCCCACGACCTCGAGTTCTTTCTCGACAAATCTCTTTCGAATCGCCAGATCATCCGCGCCGTAACCCTGCGTGATTTCCTCGGTGAATCGCTTCCACGTTTTGTTTTTCCACGACGCCGGCACATATTTCACGCGCGTGTCTTTGCTGAAATCACTCACGTCGATCAGGTTGCCGCCGCGTTCCCACACCAGCGTCGGGCATTGCCACGTCTGATTCTTCGCAAGAATCGCAGCCAGCGAAGCAGCGCGCGCAGGGTCGTACGTGGCCAGGAATCGCCCCTCTGTCTTATTCCCTTTCAAGAACTCCTGCTCGGCCGGGGAACTCCCTTCAAAAATTCCAATGAGATGCTCGAAACTTTTCATCCCCGCCGCGGACATCTCGCTCGCGCGCACCGCATCCGGTACGTGCCCTTCGAAAGGTATCTCCTGCTCTTTGGCTTCTTCCGCGATGGCGAAAACCGCCTCGCGCGGAATCAGCGATTGCAGCTTGATGAAGTCCGCGCCCCGCCGCTTGAGATCAGCGACGGCGCGATGCGCATCCTCGGGCGTGGCAATCGCCGCGGAGCTCGGGAAGCGCGGCTTCGCTCCATCCAGCATGGGCCCGGGGGTGTAAATGCGCGGCCCGATCAGGTGCCCCGCTTCAATTTCGTTTCGCCATTTCTGCACGATGTCCAGCTCGCTGCCCATGTCCCGCACACCGGTGACGCCGTTTGCGACGAAGAGTGGCAGTGAAATGTCCTGCGCGCCGGGAAACCAGTCGCCGAAAACCAGATGCACGTGCATATCCCAGAGCCCGGGAATCAGGAAAAGTCCGCGGCCGTTCACGCTCGGGGCATTCCGCGGATACTTCGCCGATTTGCCGGGCCCCACCGAAGCAATCTGATTGCGCTCGAGAATTACGGTTTGCTCGGCCTGCAGAGCCCCCGTTCGAACGTCAATGACCGTCACATTGTTCAGCACCAGCAGATCGTCGGCCGCGGGCTTCTGCGCGTGGAGAGGCTCGAAGAAAAATAGACAAATCAAAAAGAGAATTCCGGAGTGAACGGCAAGGCGTCCGCGTATTTTCATCGTCCCGCATATTATCTGTTTTGCCGCCGGAGTTCACCTGTAGGTACTTCGAAGCACGTAGCGTTCCGGGCGACTCCGCTGACCGCTTCCTGGGCGTATGATAAAGGAAGTCCCCGCATGTACGCTGGGACCCACGCGCGGAGAAGTCCAATGAAGAAAAAAACAATTGCGATTTGCGGCGCTTTCCTGCTGGCGGCCATCCTTGCGCCGGCACAGGAAAAGTCGGTGGATAGCTCGAAGGAGCTCCAGCCTACCCATACCGGCTTGCATGAAGGCGCGACAAAACCGCTGCCGACGCAGCACGAGCACCACGGGTTCATGCAGGAGGGCATGCACCATGCGGTCGCGAAGGGCGTCACGCTGGATGCGAAAGTGGATGCGGCGGCGCATACCATCACACTCCGCGTGGGGCCGATGAATTTGCCGGCGCACACGAGCCACCTGAAAATGCCTCAGCCGCCGGATCTAGTCTGGGAAGTACCGGTCGACGGCTGGCTACTTGCGTATCACCCGAAGCTCGTGGATGCCAGCGGCGGCGCCGTACCGGGAACGGTGCTGCATCATGTGGCGTTCTGGAACGATAATCGTGCGGATTTTCTCTGCCCCAACAAGGAAGAACATATTTTCGGCGCGGGCAGCGAGATGACGGACTGGACGGAAGTGCCCGGCTATGGGTACCGCGTGATGAAGGGGGACAAGATCCGCATCGAGACGATGATGTACAACCCGACGGACACGTCCTACGACAAGGCCTATCTCGAAGTAGTGATTCCCTTCCAGGAAACACCGGGAGACGCGAGCGCTGCCGCGCCGCGAAAGAATGTTTACCCCGCGTGGATGGACGTGACCTCGTGCGGAAATTCCGGTTATGACCTGCCGTCGGGGAAAAGCGAGAAGACGGGAACGGTGACGGTAAAATACGACGGCATGCTAATCGCTGTGGGCGGACACTTGCACGATTACGGAAAGCAGATTGTCCTGCAGGATGTGTCGCGCAAAGAGACCGTGGCGACACTCGATGCGAAGGCGGACGCTCAAGGGCATCTTGAGTCCGTGCCCGTGAAGTTGCTTGTGCAGGATGGCGGCTACAAATTTGCGACAGGCGATGTCCTGAAAATTTCTGCAACTTACGACAATCCGACCGGAAAACTCTTGCACAATGGCGCGATGGGAATCGCGGTTGGCTATTTCGTGGCCACCGATGATACGAAGATGGCAGCACTGCGGCGGAATGAGAAGCCGCCGCACGACATGGCGGGTATGTCCCACGATCATTAAGAAGAGAATCCGTGGGCAGTGGGTGGCGGGCGAGAACAGAGGGGCCTCGCGGCGATGCTCGGGGCTGGCATAAGCTCGCGTGCCCCGGGATTTTCGGGTTAGCGGAAATGCGACTAGGACTAAGGAAATGAGAAATTCTTTTCATATTCTGGCTTATTCTGGCTAATTTCTTAGAGTGCTAGCTTATCCGACCCAGTAAATGTTGCCGAGTTCCGCCCATGCTTGTAAACATCGTCCAGGATAGTGCGGCTGGATCTATGGCAGGATGTTCCCTGCAGCAGCGATCAACAGTGTGCTCACCGCGGCAGCTAACATCTTGCATTTTTTGGACTTAGAAGCAATCTGCCCAAACTTTCGATTTTCCTGTGTGGGCGAAAGCTGATGCTGTGCGCTGTCAAGTTCATTTGCCTGTTGCCCTCGGGGGCGGCGGAACGAGGCTATACCGAGTTTTACCTTGTGTAAGCCGTGTTCCCTGCGAAAATTGGTACTGGGCTTGCTCTTAGAAGAGTACTAGCGTTGGGGGGATCACCGATCCAAAAACTCATGAGTATCTTTGCTTGGCAGCTGCGAGGTCTCTGGTTGAAGTCTGACTGGAGATCAATTCGAAGGAGGCCGGATATGCCAGTTGCACAAACGAGAAAAGAGTTCTATCCGCTTTGCTACGGGCATCACCAAGAAATGATGCCTGACCAGTTTAATTTACGCAACACTAGCGATCCTAGTCAGACGCTGGCTTACGCTTGTCGCGAGCCCGGTTGCCTGGTCCGCTACGACAGCTCTAGAGGGTATTTCTTCGTGCAGGGCGGAAATGAAATCGAAGAAGAAGCTACGCCTAGCGTCACTTGCACGCATGATGGGACATCTATGTATCTCGCTGAAGTGCAGCCGCAGAACACTAGTTATCGCTTGTGGAGATGCCCGCAATGCGAGGCAAGCCGAACCAATGAGGAAGGCCTCGCAGTCGGCCAATTCTAGCGAACACTTCATGTTGTTGGAGGGAGAAACCCTGGAGGCCTGGAGCAGCGGGCATGGCTACCGCTGGGATTTCTCGATAGATACTCATTCGCGGCTTGCGGGATTCCCCCACTCCTCGACCCGCACTACAAGCTGGAGCCCGACGACAAATTTCGTGCTCTCCACACGTTGGCAGTACACCACGCGCGCCAGCGACTTGACGCCTCCCTCTGCAGCGGTAACCAGCACATGCTTCCCCGGCGCACAGATCAACTCAGTCACTACGCGTGCGCCTCGAGGACTCACATTTTCGGTGACGGTCCTCTCATTAAGCCCGGATTCGTCCAGCCGCAAAAGCTCCACCGTCACTGTCTTCGCAGTGCGCTTTTCATACCGGCCAGTGGGTACTTGCATCTAGCACTTGCTCCCTGTCGGTGCCTTATTCGGATGCCGGCCGAGTTGCGTCGGAATATAAGGATAGAGGGAGTTTAGTCTCTCAGTCCTACTTCAGCGGGAAAACCAACAACGCCTCTAAGCAACCTCCTTTGGTTGCCACCGTTCGGCAACACCAAGAATCTCGTAAGTCGAAGCTACGGTCCTGGACAAACGACCAGCGGACCGCAGAGTGCTCGGCGCTGACGAGGCAGAAGGTGCCCCGAGCCACGAAGGAACGCTCTACGTACGTTCCCAAGAAGGGAGTGTATGTCGATAGTGAAGAGTCGACAATCAGAGAAATACCCCAATTGACGATGAGAAAATCCTTGCCGTGCTGTTCCATACAGACCAGGTTATCGGGCGCATCGTAAGGATAGCGGGCGACCCTGATGGGACCGCCGTCTGCGGGCACACCGTGACTGGGGTTAGTTGTGGCACTTCCATCCATGAAAAATGGTGGGAGGTTGTGAGAGCCGTACCCACAAAATTGAGGTGTTCAACCACTCCAATATAATGTCAACACCCGATTGATTTTCGTTGTTGTCAGGCCTACACGTATAGTGTGGCAGTTCGTGAGGTCATCCCGCCCCTTCGGGAGGTCTGCGTGGAGAGTCGTGGCTGAGCCCATTCCAAGCCGTCGATCCGAGCGGCGTATCGCGCAGGTATTGGCCGCAGAGATTTCGCTTTCAGAAGAACCTGTGCCCAAGGAAACGACGGTCACTGAGAATGTGAGTCTTCACGGTGCACGCGTCATTACGGTGCGGCCCTGGCAAACGGGGACCCGCTTGATGGTTGCTTTTCTATGGGATGGCGTTCGATCTGAAGGTAGGGTCACTTACTGCCAGCGCAAGGGGAGCGGCTTCGCCATTGGGGTAGAGCTATCCGGACAGTTGCAAGCCGCATAGCGAACCTACCCTGGTCTTGGGAGGACGAACGTGCGCGCTGATAAGCATTTCTTGGCTGGCCAAAGTATCCCTTCTAGGAGGCACTACCCGCGAGTCGAGACGCCCAACGAAGTCTGGGTCTACTGGAATTGCAAAGGACGTGAGGATACTTCACAAGTCCGGGATTTGAGTATGGGAGGTTTGTTCGTCAAAACAGAAGTGGCGCGTGACGTGGACACGACGATCAGGCTTGACTTTCTTGTTCAGGAAGGACAAATCAGGGCGGAAGCTGTTGTCCGGCATGTAAAGCCCGGCAGGGGGCTGGGATTAAAATTCACCGCGCTGACGGAGGAAGACGGCCCCCGCCTGACAGCATTGATGACAAGGCTTCGTAGTTTGTCTCAGTCCCGCACCAACCCGAAATGAAAGCGCCCGGCCATTTCCCTGGTCACTGTGCGTTGAAATAGCGAGGAAGCGCACCTGGCTCAATATCTTCACATACGGTGCGTTGTAAAGACCGACCGAACAAGCGCGCATGAGCGCATTCAGTCCGTGGGCGGAGCCAAGCCAGACGGAAGTCGCTGGATACTGACCCAGGACAAAGCCATTTCATGCATCCAGGACGGGACTCACGTATTCTACATCGAGAAACCTGGGGGTCTTCGGCTTGACGTGATCGTCGCAACGAGCGCGCATGGCAACTACCTTAAGACGGTCGCTGATAGAGAGCAGCCGGACAAGCTTCTGTCTCTGCCGTCCTGTCCTTAGATTGAGGGGCAACGTCTGAGGCACACTTGAAAATTATTGAATCAATGCTCGTGTTCTCAGCGCCTTCTGGGTAGCAGCCAGAGCCAAACGCCTGCGAGAAATTCAGAAAGCGGATGCGTTTCACCGACCCCATTGTGAAGCGTCTTCCGACCTGCCCTGAATGCAGGCCCGTGATTTTCACACGATCGCATGTTTTTGGGTTGACATTCTGAGCGCATTGAAGCATTCTCGTTGGGCAACATCCGCTGAGGGACGACAAGCGATACCTACCCAGCTCAGCAGACACAAACCTTTCCCCAGCCTCAGGTAATGCACCCTCCCCCCAGCTCTGGGTACGGCTAGTTACTCTGGCCCTAAGCAGGGTCTGCAATAGCACTTTCATCCTGTAGGCGGTAAATCAAAGGAGGTTGATATGTTTGCTCGATTCGTATCTATGCGCTTGAAGAGCGGTAATTTGGCCGAATTCAACCGCATCCTTGAAAAGGAAGTCATTCCACTACTGCAACGCCAGAAAGGTTTCCGGGAGGAAATCGTCCTGACGAACGCGGGTGGGGCAGAAACGGTTGGCATCAGCATCTGGGAACAGAAAGAGAATGCTGAGTCCTATAACCGCGACAAATTCCCCGAAGTCCAACAATTGCTGGCGAAAGTGCTGGACGGAAATCCACAGGTCAAAACGTACGAAGTCTCACACTCAACCGTTCACAAGATCGCCGCTCACGTAACAGCGTGAAGACGACAACCTTCCGTTCAACATTCCATTCAGACGGTGCTGTTTCGACGGGGGCGGGCTTGGGCTCGCCCCCTGCGTTTCCCGGTATGGCGTGGGTGGGGGGATCCCGCGAAGCCGTCCGAGATGCCCCGACCAGCGCCGGGGTAGAGGCCAATCGCAATTTGTGGGTGACGCGGGAAGCAGTGGACAAGCGTCGCGAGATGATCGAGAAATAGCTAGCGGCTCCCACATCCGAGCAGACAATGGACAAACGCTGCACGCAACTCGCGCACGCAGCGTTATCCCTCATCCTTTCGAGTAAAAACCGCGTGAATACGGCGCGCCCTACTTTGGCACTTCCAACTTCCGCTCGTACGCTTCCAAGGTAGTCCGCGTCTTCCCATATTCCACGAAGTCTTTCACCAACGCAGCGAGATTAGACGCGGTTTCTGCGTTCGATTTTAGGTACTGCTGATACTGCGGCTCGTTGATTCTCAGTGGGTTTTTGTTCAGGTGCTCGATGGCTGCGGTGGTATTCGAGGCCAACTTCTTCGCCACCGGCATGATTCGGTCGATTGCCTCTCGCTGCCAAGGCGAGGCGCTGCTCCGCAGATTTTGCAACTTGCTGATGGTTTTGCCGATAGCGTTGATGCGCTCTTTGATCCGATCCAATTCTTCGGCATGGCTCTGTCATGACATGTCGGATCGCGTGAACGACTCCAGCTCGTCCGAATCACGCTGCAGGTCAGCCGCCTGCCCTTTGATGTCTTCCAGCAGCTGCGATACTTCCTTGTTGTCCTCCGGCGGCGCTGCCTGAACGTCTAGACGCGCGATCAGCAACGCGGCAGCCGCTAATGCGACTGTGCCGAGACAACGGCCAAGAATTTTTCGTGTCCTCGTTACTCCTCTCTTGATTCGTCGCGGTGTGATTTCGATGGCATGGGCTCCTGAGTGCAAACAACCTCGAACAGAGCCCCACGCCTTGTATGCCCGAGATGTGCATTTTGTGCTCCAAAACGAACCGAATTTGTGCTCTCCAGCTAACTCGCCCGGATTGAATGTTTTAGTGGCAAGCGCCATTCAGGAAGGCGGCTTCAAGGGGTGCCAAAGGTTGGATAGTGACGGCATGGCGACATCGGCCCGTCAGCGGCTGACAGCTCGGTCCTCGGCGCCTCATTTAAGCTCGGACGCGAAAGGCCAACCTAGCGGAGGAGCGACATTGCAAACGGGGAAACCCTGGCTGTTCTGGGAGGCGCGATGTATCGGGAGCATGAGAACGAGCTACGCATACCCGTGGGCGCGGACGAAAGATGGCGTTTTGCTGGCGCAAGAACGAGGTGGAGAGATTTCTCCCTGCCCAGGTTCGCAAAAGCGAAGCGGGAAGAAAAAGCCGGGCTGCTCGGTTATAGCCGAAATGACGGGCGGATGTGGCGGTTGAAGAAAATGGAGGCAAATGGGTGTGCGACAAATTTGTAGGTGGATGTTGTGTTTTTCTTTTTTTGGGCTGATAATCTGAATGAGTATAGACATTCAGATAGGAGGCTCCGTGAACCAATCGCTG
>Ga0193731_1000043_pt1 | contig 38301 bp, 35 predicted proteins | sample U1a2metaG_FD_144920 | JGI IMG/M metagenome (GOLD analysis project Ga0193731, IMG submission 144920) | Soil microbial communities from a riparian zone of the East river system, Colorado, United States - U1a2 | ecosystem: Environmental > Terrestrial > Soil > Riparian zone | place: USA: East River...
AATTATTTAGTTCATTACAATTTCTTCAACCAAACCGCCAGCTGCATCCCCGTGTCCGTCATCTTCATTATCTTTTTTAACAAGGGGTGAGTGAACCGGGGAAATGGTTCGGCCGAACAAACATAATATTCATGAAAACTAATTTCATATTCATGGTTCTTTTTTGAATGCTCGATGAATGATGTCAACGTAAACTCAAACAAATGGAAAGGCTCATGCATGGGGCTGATATTGGTGACATAATTAGTACCCATTAATTTGAAGTAGAAATTAATAAATCGATGTATTAAATAGTCGGATGAAGGAACTTCTATATGCATTAATCCTCCGGGCTTCAGCCATTTCATCGCCAGTTCAATATATTGGCCCGGGTGGTAAAGGTGTTCCAAAACAGCCCCAAAGGTTATAAAATCAAAAAAATTGGGTTCATAATCCACATTTTCGATCATGGCCAATTTCAACTTTTCAGCCTTCGCATTCATTTTTTCAATTGCCATTTGATGAAAGGATTCTGATGCTTCAAAACCATATACGTCAAACCCGGCATTCTCCAATGATTTCATGCACTTGCCTAAGCCGGCCCCAACGTCCAGTGCCGTCATGCCGGGTCTGAATTCAGTTATTTTTTTGAATCGCTCTATCTCACCTGAAAAATAATTCCGATCATATTCAAAATACTCCGGCTTCCAGTAATTTTCGGGTGGAATACCGTAATGATCCTGGATATCATAGGGTATTGGCTGCGGGTTGGCATATACCAAACCGCAGTGGACGCATTTCATAACGGTAGTCGTAATTCCGTTCTTTCGCTTCGGCATTAACCCTTGAGATTGATTCAGTCTCTGGCCTAAAACAAGATGATCATCCGTGGTCGCACCACACATTTCGCAGTTCGCAGCGTAATCAAAATAATATTGAATTCGTTTACCCTTCATAGGCGACTTCCACGGCTCAATCCACTTTCTCCAGATTCTTCAACCTTCTCTTCGCATCTTTAAATGCTTCCTCCTTCCGACCGGCTTTTTTCTTTACGTCTTTGAAATATTTTTTTGCCTCGGCTTTCTTGCCTTGTTTCTCGGCGATCTCCCCGAGTTCAATCAACGAAAACAAATAGTATCCCGATTCCGTGGCATCAATTTCTTCTGCATACTTCACCGCGAGCAGGTAATATCGTTTCGCTTCCTCCAGTTTTCGCTGGGCCCCATACACTTGTCCGAGGTAAAAGGCTACATACCTTCCGCTCGTGGCTTCATAGCCAAATCGTCCACTATCAATCCGCTCCAAAATCCGTTTGCATTCAATCTCCAATTCCGGATGGGCGCCACGGGAATAGAGCATCCGGGCATAGTACCGGTGAAAGTAAGGGTTATCCGGGTACGTCTGGTGCAGGTATTCCGCCAACTGAAAAGCCCTCGATTGATCGTTCTCATAGCTGTTGCAAATCCGCATCAGCCATATCATCGCTTCCGTGCGGGTATAAAAGGCATTGTAGGAAACTTCCTTGAGTTGGGCCAGCCCTAATTTTTTGTCGCCTTTGGGAAAGAACCATAAAACAGGCCGAAGCGCAGGATAGTTTTCCGGCACCCAAACAGAAAAATAATTAAAGAGCGCATCACCAAAAAGCAGATCTGAGCTAAGGTAAGTTTTCTCTTTGCATTCCGCCAGATAATTCAGGGCTGTCTTTCCCGCCGATGCCGCTTTCGCCCAGTTGTGGCGTTCTTCGTCGGCGTACAGACGCCCTTTGAACCCATAGGCTGCGGCCATGAAAAATGCCGCTTCTATTCTATACTCCGGGTATTTATCATGGAGGTTCTCCGCTATCAGGATGGCGCTGTCCATATACGATAAAAACCGGTCATCATAGATCGTTACCCGCGTATTGGGTTCAATCTTCCACCACTCATTCAGGCCCAATAAAAAATAGGGAAGCGGGTGCCAGGCATATTTTTTTTTGAACGACCGCATTTGCTTCTCCGCCTTTTCAAACTTGAAATTATACATGTCGTTCAGCGCCGATGAACACTCGAGTTGCATGTTTACATCGGAAATAAGAATAATGGTGGTATCTTTCTTTGCCTGGGGAAAAGCCTCCCCATAAACCAGGAAAATAGTCAGGAGCGCAATCTTGAATTTATGATTTTGCAGAATTTGCACGTGCGAAGTAACTATAAAAACGTCAACACCTCAACACCCGCCTACGCTGAGACAGCTTCGGCGGGCAGGCCGGCCCCTCACAGAGGTGGAGAGGGGGGACAAGTAAACACGTAGATGCAAACGTATACCGAGTCAGGATCGTTCTTCGCCACGGAAAAGAAGACCGCTTTTCTTCTGCTTTGCGTCGCCAGCTTCCTGCTGCTTTACATAAAAAAGGAATTCATTGAAAATGAAACAGCAGCCTTCGAATTCCTGCAAGACCGACCGGAAGGGGGCCTTTTGCAGCTGATCAGTGCCATCCAGTTTTTTTCCATTCCCCTGATCTACCTCTGGAAATTCACGGTCATCGGCTTCGTCCTTTGGGTGGGCTCGTTCCTGTTCGGCTACCGTGTTACGTACAGTCAATGCTACGGCGTGGCCATCATTTCAGAATTTGTCTTCCTCCTCCCCGAAGTATTGAAAATAGGGTGGTTCCTGTTTATCCAAACCGACCCCAACCTTCACGACATCCGGGCATTTTATCCTCTTTCCCTGATGCACTTTTTTGATTTCTATGAGATTGGCCAACAGTACGTTTATCCCCTCAAAGCCCTCAACCTGTTTGAGGTGGTCTACTGGGTCGCGCTGGCAAATGGCATTCATTTCTATGCCCATAAACAGAAAAAGATCGCGTGGATTATTGTGGTTTCTTCCTATGTGCCGGTATTCCTCCTTTGGTTGTTATTTTATATTGTCGTTTACAAGTAAATGGATCGTAATTCATTGAACGGCAAGATGGGTAAGCACATTTCTAACATAATTCCATTAATTCTCCGCGCCTCCTTTGCGTCCCTGCCCCGATGTGTCGGTGGTCCGCGCCTGCGGTAAAACCTTCCCGCAAAAGAGACTCGAAGGAAAAAATTATTGGCATTGGTGATCGACATTATTCCATTGATTCCTGGCGCCTCCTTTGCGCCTCCGCGTCTGCGGTTAAATGAACTAAATTCCGTACTTTCGCGGCTTAATTTTTGATCGAATTCCCTCCTATGAATTTTCAGAAAACGAATAACATTACGGGCTGGATTGCCTTTGGCGTCGCATTGGCGACCTATTGGTTCACGTTTGAAGAAACGGCCAGCTATTGGGACTGCGGTGAGTTTATTGCCGTGTCCTACAAGCTGGAAGTACCCCACCCCCCCGGTGCGCCCTTGTTCCTGATGCTCGGCCGCATCTTTTCCTTTCTGTCGTTCGGCGACGTCACGAAGGTGGCCTTCTGGATCAACTTCATGAGCGTACTGGCCAGCGCCTTTACGATCCTCTTTTTGTTTTGGTCAATCACCCTCTTCGGCCGCAAATTGATCGGCATCAAGGAGGAAAAAGAATTAACACCGGACAAGACCTGGCTGCTGATGGGCGCAGGCCTGGTGGGTTCCCTCGCCTATACCTTTTCTGATTCGTTTTGGTTTTCCGCGGTCGAAGCGGAAGTGTATGCCATGTCCTCGTTTTTCACTGCATTTGTAGTTTGGGGTATCCTGAAGTGGGATGTCATCGAAGACGAGAGCAAAGCCAACCGCTGGCTCCTCCTCATCGCTTATATGATCGGGCTCTCCATCGGGGTGCACATGCTCAACCTGGTCACGCTGCCTGCACTGGGGCTGATCTACTATTTTAAGAAATACAAGATCACCACCTGGGGGGTTATTGCCACGCTTGCCTTCAGCGGTGGGCTCCGGTGGGCTCGTTCTCTTTATCAACGATCTTATCGTGCCCGGCCTTCCTTCCCTGGCCGGTGATTTTGAAGTTTTCTTTGTGAATACGCTGGGCTTGCCGTTCGGGTCCGGCGCCACCGTCTTCGGACTGTTGTGTATTGCCGCACTGATTTTTGGGATCCGCTACAGCCAATTAAAAAATAAACCGGTCCTCAACACGTTCTTGCTTGCCACCACCTTCATTCTTATCGGCTATTGCTCCTATGCCACCGTTGTTATCCGTTCCAACTTCAACACTCCCATCAATGAAGATGCACCGAAGGACATCATGAGCTTTGTACGCTACCTCAAACGGGAACAATATGGAAGTCGCCCCCTGTTGACGGGTCCTTACTTTACAGCAAGGCCTGTTGGCGTTAAGTATGGCGCCCCGGTGTATACGAAAGGGAAAGACAAATACGAGATCACAGAAAGAAAGTTTACCTATGAATATGAACCGGGAGAGGAAACCCTCCTTCCCCGCGCCTGGAATTCCGAGCACGCCGAAACATACCGCAATATTATGGGGTTGGCCGAAGGGCAGAAGCCCACGTTTTTTCAGGACAAATTCGTCTTCATGCTAAACCAGCAGATCGGCGCAATGTATATGCGCTACTTCATGTGGAATTTTGCCGGGCGGGAAAGTGACGACCAGGGTGCCGATTGGCTTGGCCCGCGAAAATGGTTTGAAAAAGTTCCGGCCGCCATCGCCCAAAACAAAGCCCGCAACAACTTTTTTATGATTCCCTTTCTCTGCTATCGCCGCTACCCTCATCGGACTTACCGCTCCCGCGTTGATGGCCTGGCAGGGCTGGGATGATCACAACCGGTCGAACCGGTTTTTCTCGGTCGACTCCGGCAAGAATTACCTGGACTCCTGCGCACCGAATGCCATTCTCTTTACCGGGGGAGACAACGATACCTTCATGTTGTGGTATGCTCAGGAAGTGGAGGGATTCCGCACCGATGTCCGCGTTGTTGTACTGAGTTACTATAATACAGACTGGTACATCGATCAAACAATGCACAAGGCTTACCAGTCCGAACCCTTTCCTTACACCCTCAAGATCAAAGATTACCAACAAGGCGGCCCGAACGACTACTTGCGTTTCTCGGATTTGAAGATCAAGAGTATTGATTTGAAGCAATACATTGATCTGCTCAGCAAGAATTACCCGCAACTCCGTTACGATGACGCCAACATTGTGCCAAGCAAAGTATTGACCCTGGACGTCAACAAAGAGGAAGTAATTAAGAAGGGGATCATCCCCAAAGGAATGGATAGCATGGTAGTCGACCGGATGCAATTCAGGCTTACCAAGGGCGCCCTGGAGAAAAAGGATTTGGCATTCCTGGACGTGCTGGCAACCAACAATTGGGAACGTCCGCTCTACCTCAACCACACTTCCCTGGCTCAACTCAATATCAGCGTGGAGGACTATGCCATCCTGGAGGGCAATGCCTACCGGATTTTGCCCATCAGAAAACCCAATCCTGAAAAAGACTTTGTCAATACGGATGTGGCCTATGAGAACATGATCCACAAGTTTCACTACCGGGGACTGGACAACGACAAATTGTATTACACGGAGGACTATAAGACACGGAGGACTATAAGGGATTTGTCCTTAACCACCGCAGCAGCTTGAATTCCCTGGCGGAGGGGCTGATCGACAAGGGAGACTTAACGAAGGCGCGCGAGGTGCTTCTCTTCTCCCTTGAAAAAATGCCGGACAAAGGGGTTCCTTACGATCATACGGCTGTGACCATGGTGGAGTTACTTTTCAAAGTAGGTGAAAAAGAAAAGGCAGCAGAGATAGCGGGCGTGCTTGGCAACCGGTCAGATGAGATGGCCGCCTACCTTATAGCACAAGGGGATACGGGCATGGAATTGCGAAGAAACATCTACATCCTCGGCAACCTGTATCAAATTCTCTATAAGAACGGCGAAAATGATTTGGGCAAAAAACTGGAAGACGCCTACAACAAACACATTGAAGCCATGCAGATCAAACACGGGGGAAAGAGGAGCGATTTCTAAAGGGATTCAACTCCGAGCCCTGAAAGGTGTTAAGAAATAGCGAAGGGTGAAGCCCTTCGTCAAAGTCAGTGTTATTATTATCCCAAGCCCTGAAGGGGCGGAATGATCTGCACGGACGGCGTGTTACTACGGCGTGTTACTTCGCTCTACTTCTTCACTATCAAAAACAGATCCAATGCCTCCTCCGCATTGGGGGTCAAGATGTAGTCCTCATGACGAATGCCGGTCGCCACCGTGGGCGATGCCCCGCTGAGCTTGTTCCGGTTCCACCGGTTCAAAAAATCATAGGGGACGCGCAGCCATGCCGCAGGCAATCGGTGCTGCAAATCAAGAATATCAAGTCGCGCAATACGCTTTACGGAATTTTTGTTTCGCTCATAATATTGCATCACTTTGTCATTGCCACTGATACCCTTCATCTCCACGAGGGGAAAAATGGTTCTGGCGAGGGTACTTAACTCGGGGGCCGTATACTCGCGGACATGCCACGGATTTCGTGTGAGCGACTTGAGCCGGTTGGGTGTCGTCAGCAAGGCCATCCCCCCTGGCTTGAGAACGCGGAAGATCTCATTCAGAAAAAGCCGGTCATCCTCAATGTGTTCAATCACCTGAAAACTTACCACCGTGTCAAATGAACGGTCCTGAAAAGCGGTTAGCGGAGGAATGTTGCCGCTTAGAAATTTCCCTTGCGGGTACTTTTTTTTCAACGTTTCAATCACAGGCCCTATTTTATCAATCGCCGTGAAGCTTTTAGCCCGGTCGATCATCCAATCGATGCCGCGGCCCTCACCGCACCCCACTTCCAATAGGTCGCCCCGGATGTATTCCCGGGCCAAAACATAGGCTTTCAGCAGCCTTTGATGGATCGGATTATCTGATGGAATGTGTCCTGAAGCAATTTCTGTGGTATAAACTTTGCTCATAAAAAAATTGTGGGCCAAAATTAAGGTAATCGATTAGATTTATCGTTGTATTTTTGAACCGGGCGCCGGAACGTACCATGAACCCGATTCCTCAACTTTAACGCCTTCAGGAAATGCTAAAAACTGTTCTTCTGTTTTTGCTCTTCGTTTCTTCATTGGCCGGCCTCGGTCAGTCAATGGCCGGCCTGAACTTCCGGCACCTCTATGATCCTCAAAATGAGATCGACCTTTCGATGCGATTGGTAAATGAAAAAAACCAGCTTAGGGTGTATTACCGCCTTCAGCAAAACGGATCGCCTGCAACTGGAAATTATTCTATTGCGTGGTTAAAATATGACTCCTTTACTCAAAAAGAAGGAACCCTCTTGTCGGCCGGAGATTCAGTAGGCCTGTCCGGCAAACTTTCTTTTTCTGTTCCTGAGAAGCCCTGGCTGCTGGTTGCCAAGGTCACGGTCACGAGTAAGTCCTCTTCCCAGACCTGGAACTATGTTCAACTGATGGAGTCCAAATACCCAGTCAATGGATTCCTGGAAGGTCCGGATGGCGTCGTCTTCAGGCCTTATGCCTTCATTGGCCAGGAGTATTCATTGCACGGAACGGGAAGTGATAAAACCCTTCATGTGTATTTTTATAAAACGGACTTTCCGGTAGCCTCCCCTCCCTTCACTGAAAAAGGGGCTCACCTTGACCGGTTCATGTTTGCCGATTCAAGTTTCCATGTTGCCCATGGCCAGAAAATAGTATTGAAATCCAAGGGCCTGTACCTGGTGCAACAGGATACCCTGGCCGCGGAAGGATATGCGTTCATGGCGGTGAATACTTCTTTCCCGAAGCTCACCAAAATTGAAGACATTCCCGATCCGCTGATCTATGTGTGTGCGAAAGAGGAACACGATGAATTGGTCGCTGCCGGAAACGACAAGGCCAAGGTGGACAAGGTTATCCTCGACATCACCCGCGACAAGGACAGGGCAAAAAATTTCATGAGAAGTTATTTTCGACGGGTAGAGCTTGCCAACACCTATTTCAGTTCTTACAAGGAAGGCTGGAAAACGGACCGCGGTATGATCTATCTGATCTTTGGATTGCCAGACGAAGTAAGCCGTACCGGCCCCACAGAAGTCTGGTATTATAAGAATTTCAAAGAGCGATTCACCTTTGTGAAAAACGGAAGCGTCTACGATCCCAATAATTACATCCTGCAACGGAGCACCAAGTTCACGGCGCTCTGGTTCAACACCGTGGATCTTTGGCGCAAGAGCCGCTTCTAGGAGCAGAATTTTCAGAATTACAGAATTACAGAATTAACAGAATTTAGTCGTGAGTCTTGGTAGATGAGATGATGCTTTTATTTACTTATTTATACGCCACTCAAGATTCAAGACTAGGGACTACGGACTCAGACTGCTTACTTTGTCATTCTGTAAATTCTGAAAATTCTGATCCAAATTCTGAAATTCTGTGAATTCTGATAATTCTGATCTAATATACGGTACCCGTGCTGTGATGGAAGCCATTAAGGCGGGGCGGGAGATTGAAAAGATTTACGTCCAGGCCGGACTCACCAATGATCTGATCAAAGAATTGATCCAAACCGCGAGGACGGCGGCGGTTCCGTTTTCGTTTATTCCTCAACAAAAACTCAACCGGCTTTCTTCCAAGAACCATCAGGGTGTCATTTGCATTCTTTCCGCAGTCCAATATGTTCCGGTCGAGAACCTCATCGATAAGGCGTATGCAGAAGGCCGCGCCCCTTTCTTTTTGATCCTGGACCGGGTGACCGACGTTCGCAACTTTGGTGCGATGGCGCGAACGGCCGAGTGCGCCGGCCTGGACGGCATCATCGTTGAAGAAAAAGGAAACGCTCCCATTACGGGGGACGCCGTAAAAACGTCAGCGGGAGCGCTTAACCATTTGGCCGTGTGTCGTGTGCCCGACCTTTCAAAGACAATCAAGTTGCTTCAGGATAACGGGATTCAAATCATCGCATGCACTGAAAAGGCGGAAAAATTAATTTATGAGGTAGATTTGAAAATGCCTACTGCGTTGGTTTTAGGCTCCGAAGAAGATGGCATCTCGGAGGAACTATTGCGGCGGGTCGACAGCCTTGTCCGGATTCCAATGAAGGGAAAGATCAGTTCCCTCAATGTTTCGGTGGCCGCCGGCGTGGCGATCTACGAAGTTGTACGGCAACAAATGGTAATCAGTAATCAGTAATCGGTGATTGGTGATCGGTAATCGGTGGAGGATGCAAGGTTACTAATAGTGTGACCATGGTCTTAAATAAAGGCGGATCCACCGATCACTGATTACCGATCACCGATCACCAACCCGAAATAAATTTTCAGGGAAACATCTGAACAAACTAACTCCTTACCCTCTCCACTGGACAATGCAACTCCTTAAAAAACTTTGTGAACTACATGCCCCCTCCGGCCACGAAGGTCCGATGAAGGAATTCCTGCTGGCCTATGTCAAAAGAGAAAAGAAAAAATGGAACGTCCAGCCGGAGATCGTCGAGGGTGAGGAATTTCAGGATTGCCTTATACTGAAATTTGGTAAGCCCCGGACTGCCATCTTCGCTCATATGGATACGGTGGGATTTACCGTGCGGTATTTTAATCAGCTCCTTACTATTGGAAGCCCCGATGCAGAAATGGGAACCCACCTTGTGGGAGAAGATAGCCTGGGCCCGATCGAGTGCGAATTGGAATTTGACAAAGAAGATCATGCCTTTTACAAATTCGGAAGGGCCATTGACCGCGGTACATCATTGACTTACAAAGTAAACTTCCGTGAATCAAAAGACTACATCGAATCAGCCTACCTGGATAACCGGCTCGGGATTTATAATGCGCTGAAAGTGGCTGAAACACTTAAAGACGGCGTAATTATTTTCAGCTGTTGGGAAGAACACGGAGGCGGGTCTGTCCCCTACCTCGCTGGCTACCTCTACAAAAAATGGGGCGTACGGCAGGCATTGATCTCTGATATCACGTGGACCTCCGATGGCGTTGAGCACGGCCTGGGAGTGGTCATTTCCCTCCGTGATCGAAACATTCCCAGAAGAAAGTTTGTCGACACCATCATCGCCATTGCTAAAAAACACAAGGCCGGTTATCAATTGGAGGTGGAGGGAATGGGTTCCAGCGACGGAGGAGAGTTGCAACGGACTCCCTATCCTTTTGACTGGTGTTTTGTCGGCGCCCCCGAGCAACACGCGCACACACCCAATGAGAAGGTCCACAAGAAGGATATCCAATCGATGATCACACTGTATCAATGGCTGATGCTGGACCTGTAGTTTTGTCACAAAAAAGTATCAATTTTGTGACGTAACATGCCAAAGAAATTCATTTCCGCAAGAGATAAGATTAATTCCCGGCTGGAGCAATCACTGTCCGGTAGCATTCTTTTTGCCCAGGATTTCTTTGGACTAAAAAACACTAATTTGAGGCCCGAATACCCTAACAACTCCCATTTATGAAAACAATTTCTCCCACCCGCAGAGATTTTATCAAAACGGCATCCCTGGCTGCAGCCGGGTTAACCATTCTTCCATCGCACGTTGCCTTTCCAAAAGAAGCTGACGCCAAAGTAAGGCTGGGCTTCATCGGCGTTGGTTTTCGCGGGCAAGGTCATCTGGAACTTGCCCTGGGCAGAACCGATGTGGAAGTGGTCGCCCTGTGCGATGTTCAGCAGCGAATGACCGACCTGGCACTGGAAGTCGTGCGTAAAGCAGGAAAGCCCAAGCCTCAGGTCATTCTGGAGGGCCCTTATGGTTATAAGAAATTATTGGAACGGAAGGATATCGACGCCGTGATCATCGCCACCCCGTGGGAATGGCATGCCAGGATGTGCCTGGATGCCATGAATGCTCAAAAATACGTTGGCTGTGAAGTGATGACCGGGGCGACCATCGAAGAATGTACGGAGTTGGTTCAAACCAGCGAGCGCACCGGCATGCCGCTGATGATGCTGGAGAACGTTTGCTACCGGCGCGATGTCATGGCTGTGATGAACATGGTACGGCAAGGGATCTTTGGAGAGCTGGTTCACCTGCAAGGCGGTTATCAGCACGATCTTCGTGGGATTAAATTCAACGATGGTAAGACCAATCCGGGCGTCGGCGCCGAGTTTGGCGAGAAGGGATTTTCAGAGGCTCAATGGCGAACACAACATTCGGTCAATCGCAACGGAGACCTGTACCCTACGCATGGCGTCGGACCAATAGCGATGATACTTAACATCAACCGAGGGAACCGGTTTACCGAACTCGTTTCCTATTCCACCAAGTCACGAGGCTTGCATGACTACGTAGTCAAAATCGGCGGTGAAAATCATCCGAATGCAAAAGTCAATTTCAAACTTGGCGATGTGGTGACGACGATGATCCGAACAGCCAATGACGAAACCGTTTTACTTCAGCACGACACCAACCTCCCCCGGCCTTATTCCCTTGGCTTCCGGGTGCAGGGCACGAAAGGAATCTGGATGGACCTGAACAAGTCGATATACATTGAGGGCAAGAGTAAAAAACACGATGATTGGGATGATGCGGCCACCTGGTTTACCCAATACGACCATCCGCTATGGAAAAAGTATGGCAACGATGCGGCCGGCGCCGGTCATGGAGGCATGGACTGGTTTGTTTTGAATGCCTTTATTGAATCGGTAAAAAGGAAAACAAACACACCACAGGATGTTTATGATGCGGTCACCTGGAGTGCGATAACACCGTTGTCTGAGAATTCCATTTTGTTGGGCGGCCAAAGTGTTACCTTTCCCGACTTTACACAAGGGCAATGGATGCATCGGAAGAACGAGTTTGCTCCGGATGACTCGTTTTGACTTGAGTCTTGAGTCCCTGGTCTTGAGTAGACAATAACAATTAAGTCATTGCTGTCCCCAACTCAAGAGGCCAGGGACTCAAGACGCAAGACTAATTTAGCACCAACTTACTATGAAAATAAAGGACGTCGCGTTTAAAAAGTTTATTAGTCAAACAAAAATTGAAGAAAAAGTAACGGAGCTGGCCGCTCAGATCAGTGAAGACTACAAAGGCAAGACACCTGTGCTCCTGCCCGTTCTCAATGGCGCATTCATGTTTGCCTCCGACCTCATTAAGGAGATCACCGTCCCGTGCCGGGTATCGTTCGTAAAGATCTCTTCCTACCAGGGAACGCAAAGCACGGGACAATTAAAGACCCTCGTCGGCCATGAAGAAAGTTTGTTCAACCAGGACATCCTCATCGTCGAGGACATCGTCGATTCGGGGATGACCCTCGAGAAAATAATGCTTGAACTTCGCGACCGGGGAGCTAAGTCGGTGGAAGCCGTATCCCTCCTGAGAAAAAAAATAGCGCGGGAAAAAAATATCGAAGTGAAGTACGTCGGTTTTGACCTGGAGGAAGAGTTTGTTGTAGGATATGGGCTGGATTACGATGGCTTGGGCCGGAATTACAGGGATCTCTACAAGCAGATCGTCCAGCCATAGTGCCACTCTCGCGTCCAATGGATCCCGTGGCGTATTAGAAATTCGCCTATCCATTAATTACCTTCGCAGTTCGTTTCAAAAAAATCCTTTCCACTATGGTAAATCTTGTACTCTTTGGCCCTCCGGGAGCAGGTAAGGGAACACAAAGCGAAAAGCTGATCAGGAAATATAGTTTTGTTCATATTTCCACAGGCGACCTTTTCCGATGGCACACCAAGAATGACACGGCCCTGGGCAAACGGGTAAAGGAGATCATGAATAGCGGCGCGCTCGTCCCCGATGAAATTACCATCGCTATGCTGAAGGAGGAGTTGGATAAAAATCCGCAAGCAAAAGGTTTCCTGTTTGACGGGTTCCCCCGGACCGTAGCGCAGGCCGAAGCGCTCGATCAATTCATGAAGAACAACGGGTCCGCTATTCATCATGTCATTGCCCTGGACGTAACCGAAGAAGAACTCCGGGCCAGGATTGCCAAGCGAAGGACTGTGGAAAACCGCCCCGACGATCAGGAAGAAAAACTCAACAAAAGAATTACCGAATACTTTAGCAAGACGATTCATGTGCTGCCTTACTACAAAAAGCAAGGAAGGCTACACACCATTCATGGTATCGGTGCGATCGATGAGATCTTTGATGCCATTTGTGCCCACCTTGATAAAAAGCAAAAAGTTTAACGTACAAAGTTTCAAGTTCCAGGTTTCAGGTTTTAAGCCTGCCGAACCTGGAACCTGAAACCCTGAAACTGCCCATGTCCAATCCCAACTTTATAGACTATGTCAAATTCAACTCCAAATCGGGAAACGGTGGAGCGGGGTGTTCGCATTTTCACCGTGAAAAGTTTATTGAAAAAGGTGGCCCGGATGGTGGTGATGGAGGACGTGGAGGCCACGTTATTTTAAAAGGAAATGCCCAACTCTGGACGCTTCTCCACTTGAAATTTCGCAAACATATCCGGGCGGAAAACGGTCATGGTGGAGAAGGGCAAAATATGACCGGTGCATTTGGTAAAGATGAGATCGTCGACGTGCCTCTGGGAACGATCGCACGAAGAGCCGAGACCCAGGAGGTAGTTTGTGAAATCAATGAAGATGGACAGGAAGCGATTTTGAGCCCGGGGGGAAGAGGGGGAAAAGGCAATGCCTATTTTGCCACGGCTACAAAACAAGCTCCGCATTACGCCCAGCCCGGAGAACCCGGAAAAGAAGAGTGGATCATTCTTGAACTCAAACTGCTGGCCGATGTTGGGTTAGTCGGTTTTCCCAACGCCGGAAAATCAACCTTGCTCTCGGTTGTCTCTGCCGCCAAACCCAAGATTGCTGACTACGCGTTCACGACACTGACTCCGAACCTCGGCGTCGTATCGTATCGCGACAACAAATCTTTTGTGATGGCGGATATCCCCGGCATCATTGAAGGGGCCGCAGAGGGAAAAGGTCTGGGTATCCGGTTCCTGCGGCACGTAGAAAGAAATTCATTGCTTCTCTTTATGATCCCTGCGGATGCCCGGAACATTCAGCAGGAATTCGAAATTCTCCTCTCCGAACTGAAACAATACAATCCGGAGTTACTGGATAAGAAAAGGATTCTAGCCATTTCCAAGTCCGACTTGCTTGACGCGGAATTGAAAACGGCCATCCGGCAGGAATTGCCCGCCGCTATTTCATCGGTCTTCATTTCATCGATCACACTCGAGGGGATTCCCGAATTAAAAGATTTGATTTGGAAAAATTTGTTTTAAGCAGGAGCTGGAACAACACTGCCTTAATGACACAATTCACTCTTTGGCAAAATTCTTGTCCCTCTACAGCCTTTTAAGAAGAAAATGATGGAAAATACTGTCCAACCCGATAAAGAGCTGGAAAAACAAGAGGAAAACAAGGAAAACCAATCTGCCGTCCCGCCAGCCCAACAACAGGAGCAGGAAATCATTGACCCCAGGGATCAGGTTAAGCGGCTCCAGGACGATTTGACAGAGGCCAAAGACAAGTATTTGCGACTTTATGCCGAGTTTGATAACTACCGGCGGCGCACGGCCAAAGAGAAGATTGAAATGATCCAATCCGCTAATGAGAACCTGATCAACCTTTTGCTGCCCGTGATTGATGATTTCGAACGCGCCGAGAAATCCTTCAAGCATAAAAACGATAAAGGGGCAGAGGGATTCTTCCTCATTCAAAGCAAATTCAAAAAAATACTAGAGACCTGCGGCGTAGGCCTGATGGAAACCAAGGTAGGCAGCGATTTCAATCCCGACCTGCACGATGCCATCACGCAAGTCCCCGCCCCGGAAGAAGACCTGAAAGGCAAAATTGTGGACGTCGTGGAGAAAGGCTATACCTTAAATGATAAAGTGATCCGGCACGCCAAAGTTGTTGTTGGGAATTAATCAGTAATCCATGTCAACGAAAAGGGACTATTACGAAATACTGGGCCTGGCAAAAGGAGCTACACCGGAAGAAATTAAGAAGGCCTATCGCAAAGTAGCCATTCAATTCCACCCTGATAAAAACCAAGGCAACAAGGAAGCGGAAGAAAAATTCAAAGAGGCGGCCGAGGCATACGAAGTGCTGGGCGACCCCGACAAGCGCGCCAAGTACGATCGCTTTGGTCATGCCCGACCCGGTGGCGGCGGTGGCTATAGGCGGCGGTGGCTATAGCGGCCATGATATGAACATGGAAGATATCTTTAGCCAGTTTGGAGATATTTTCGGAGAAGGAAATCCGTTTGATAGTTTCTTTGGAGGGGGCGGGCGCTCGCGCCAGCGCAAAGGCTCCAACCTGCGCATTAAACTCAAGCTCAGCCTGGATGAAATTGCCAATGGCGTCGAGAAAAAAATTAAAGTAAATCGACTGATACGGGCCGAAGGGGTCACTTTCCGAACGTGCCCCACTTGCCAGGGCAGCGGTCAGGTTAGAAAAGTAGTGAACACGATGCTCGGCCAAATGGTTTCTACGTCCACGTGCTCAACCTGCGGTGGCGCCGGACAAATGCTGGACAAGCGGCCTCCCGGAGTAGACAGCTCAGGCTTGGTTTCCAAGGAAGACCTGATCAGCGTTAAAATCCCGGCCGGCGTGGGCGATGGCATGCAACTTTCTATGTCGGGCAAAGGGAACGAAGCCCCCGGTGCCGGCATACCGGGAGACCTCCTGATTGTCATTGAGGAGTTGGAAGATAAAGAACTCAAGCGCGACGGCAATAATCTCCAATAATCTCATTTACGATCTACACGTTAGTTTCATTGATGCCGCACTGGGCACCAGTGTAGAAGTACCTTCCATTGGAGGTAAAGTGAGGATCAAGATTGATCCCGGTACCCAAAGCGGAAAAATCCTTCGCCTCCGGGGGAAGGGGATAAAAGACCTCAATGGCTATGGTGCTGGCGATCAATTGATTTATGTCAACGTGTGGACCCCGAAAAAACTGAGCCCGGAGGAGAAAGCGAAATTGGAAGGCCTGCGCCATTCGACCAACTTTCATCCCAACCCGGATGAGAATGACAAAGGTTTCTTTGAGCGAATGAAGGAGTATTTCGGCTAGAAGAGCCCAAATGACCGCTTTGAAAGCCTTGAATTCCCCGGCTTTCTAAAACTATTCCGTCCCCCACCCGTATAAAGCCTATTGGGGTTGTCGATTTTTTGGCAATCTTGTGTTGTTTCTTACATCAGAGAAACATTTAAGAGACCTAAGCGTAAGAAGAAGGCATGGTAAGATTTTTTTCACTGGTGGTGTTGGGCTGCGGGGTAGCCGGCGGGGTTTTAGGGCAAATTAAAAAGCAATTCACGGTTGAAACCCAGGAGCATTGTGAGCGGGTAGAACTGTGCCTGAAAGCTAAAACCGGCAATTGTTTCATCCGTCCCAGTGAAAATTCCGATTTGCTCGACATCTACAGCAATCAGGATCTTCAGGAATACAACCATACGTTTAGCAACGAACTCAAAGGCAGGACCTGTATGGTCAAATTAGCGCTGGAACAAGAAGGCCAGAAAGGCGTTGGCCAAAAGATTTCCTATCGGGTTTTCGGCAGTGAAGAGAAAACGTCTGACAAATTCTGGAAGGTGTATCTCACCAACGACAAGCCCTACTCCCTGGATTTGACGTATGGCCTGGGAAATGCCAACATCGACTTATCGGGATTAGCCATAGAAAAATTAAAAATCAACACCGGGAGTTCTGATGTTCTGGTGTCGTACAATTCGGGCATCGAAAACACGGTGGAAATGGACACCTTTTTTGTGAAGGTGGATATGGGTTCCGTCAATGTAAGGCAAATTAACCTGGCCCGCACACGGGTAGTCGTGGCGGAAGTCGGGTTTGGAAATATGCTGCTCGACTTCAGTGACCGACCGGTCGTGAGCAACGAAATTAAAGGAAGTGTAGGCGCTGGCAACCTGGTCGTCACGTTACCCGATGAAGACGTGCCGGTATTGGTGAAGATTAATGATTCCTGGCTCTGCAGTGTCAATCTTTCTAAAAGTTTGAAAAGAATTGGTCAAAATACCTTTGCCAACACGGCCTACCAAAACCATCCAAAAAATAGCCTGACCTTTGACCTGGAGGTGGCCATGGGCAAAATCACATTCAGGGAAAAGTAGTCCGTTTCCCTTCCGGAAAATTATTCTTGATTGGTGTTGTTCTCTCCTTATTTTTGTTCCTGACGACACCATAAACCAACCTTGAACGTGGATGCACCACCATAAACCAACCTTGAACGTGGATGCACTAGTAGCCCGGGGGATCACCAAACGGTATGCCCAGCACGTCGCCCTCGACAAGGTAAGTTTCACTATCCCGGAACAGACCATCTACGGTTTGTTGGGACCCAATGGAGCGGGAAAAACCACCCTGATCCGGATTATCAATCAGATTATTAATTCCGATGAAGGAGAGATCCTGATCTTTGGGGAGAAACTCCATTCGAATCACATCGGCGTCATCGGTTATTTACCGGAGGAGCGTGGCTTGTATAAGAAGTTGAAAGTAGGGGAACAACTGGTTTACCTGGCACGACTCAAAGGCATGAGCCGGAAAGATGCCCTGGCACGCATCAAAGTTTGGCTTGAGAAATTTGAGATCCTGGACTGGTGGAATAAAAAAGTAGAGGACCTCTCGAAGGGGATGGCCCAAAAAGTTCAGTTCATCAGCACTGTCATGCACGAACCAAGGCTTATCATTCTGGATGAGCCCTTTTCCGGATTTGATCCCGTCAACGCCCAATTGATCACGCAATTGATCACGGCGGAAATCCTTGACTTAAAGAAAAAGGGTTGTACAATCATTTTTTCAACGCACCGCATGGAAACCGTAGAGGACCTGTGCGACCATATTGCCCTCCTTGACAAATCCAGGAAAATTCTGGAAGGCTCCAAAAAGCAGGTGAAAGATCAATTCAAATCCAATACGTTCATCATTGACCATCGCGGCACATTTTCACTGAATGGCGGGCCGTATGAATTGCTGAGCCAATTGCCGGGGGAAGGCGATCTCCTGAAGTCAACTATCAGGATGACAGATCCCCGGAGCCCCAACGACCTGATCCGCGACCTGATCCCCCTTACTGAACTGCACAGCTTCCAGGAAAAAATCCCGACCATGAGTGATATTTTCATCAGCTTAGTGAAAGGAGAAGACCATGAATAAGATCGGATTAATTATCGAACGGGAATTTCTAAATCGCGTCCATAAGAAATCGTTCCTGGTGGCCACCATCCTCATCCCCCTCATTTTTCCGACGATCATTGCCCTTCTCGTTTTTTTCCTGGTGGCCACCATCCTCATCCCCCTCATTTTTCCGACGATCATTGCCCTTCTCGTTTTTATTTCTAAGGCCTCGGAAAAAAATGCAAGCAAGGAAGTGATCTATTACATCGATGAGAGCAGGATTTTCGTGCCCGATACGTCGAAATATATTTTTAGAAATTTCTCCGGTTCCCTGGAGGATGCAAAGAAAGCCTTTACTGCGTCGGATGATTTTGGCCTTCTCTACATTCCGCCATTTGAACTTTCCAAACCGGAAGGGATTACCCTCTATACACGAATTCATCCCAGCCTGGACGACATCAGCGTAATTGAAAATCTTTTCGAGGGAGAAATAAAGGATCTGAAAATGCAAAAGCTAAGGATTGACCAGAAAATACTGGACAGTCTTAAAACGAAGGTGAACATCAACACGGTGAAGATTTCCGAAGGGGGGCAGGAAAAGTCAAGCAACTCCGGCGTGCTGTTTGGCATAGGGATGGCTGGCGGTATACTAATGTATATGTTCATCTTCATCTATGGTGCACAGATCATGCAAGGCATCATTGAGGAAAAGACGAGCAAAGTAGTGGAAGTGATCGTTTCTTCCGTCAAGCCGTTTCAGTTGATGATGGGCAAGATCATCGGACTCGCCTCCAAACGGCAATGAATTCGGAGATCATGAACGTCTTCAACGAAACCTACAACCTTCCCTGGACCTTCATCATCTTTATTTTTCTGTTTTACTTTCTGGGCGGGTACCTGATTTATGGCGCCCTGTTCGCCGCGGTAGGTTCTGCCGTGGATAGTCCTGCCGAGGCTCAGCAGTTTATGTTTCCGATTACGATTCCCATGTTGATATCCTATTTGAGTTTGTTCATGTTTATCCTGAGAGACCCCCAGGGCACCGTCAGTGTCTGGCTTTCCATTATTCCGTTTACGTCCCCGATCGCAATGATGGGGCGGATCGGCTTCGAGGTTCCGCCCTGGCAATTGGCACTGTCGATGAGCTTACTGGTGGCCGGATTTATTTTCACGACGTGGGTCGCCGGGAGGATTTATCGCGTTGGAATCCTCATGAGCGGTACGAAAGTAAACTACAAGGTATTGGCAAAGTGGTTTCTGCAAAGAGGGTGATTCCTCACATTACTTTCGCCACAAAGACACGAAGGCATATGGAAGTTTGTATATCCCATTTGGTTTATCCTCATGATCTGCGTGTAAGTTGATTTAAGTTTTTGGTTCCCAACTCAGGTGATGCGGTTTGCTTTTGCCATTTTAATACAAAAAGGCCTTTGTGTCTTAGTGCCTTTGTGACAAGGTCCCCGCGGTGTACGGGTTTTTTTATCTACCTTCAAGGTCCCCGCGGTGTACGGGTTTTTTTATCTACCTTCATCACGCATGGCTAAAAAATCAGTGCTTCCCTCTCCGGAATTTTATGAAGATAATGCCAACCTGAAGTGGATCATTCTGGCCGTTTCTACTGTCATTAGCATTGGTTCGATTTACTATACCAACATTCTGGTCGATCAGCTAAAAGAGCGTGAAAAGAACCAGATGAAACTCTATGCCCGCGCATTGGAATATACCTATCAATCGAACGAAGACATCCTTTTTGTAACCGAGGAAATCATTAAGAAAAATACGTCCATTCCCACCATCCTGATGAATGAGAAAGGAGAATTCAATTTCTACAACAACATTGATATTGATCCGTCCTGGAGCGAAAAAAAGAGGAATGACGTACTCAAACAGGAAGTGACTGAAATGAAAAGGGCATTTCCTCCTTTCCTCCCATTGAAATCATCTTAAAGGATCCCACGACGGGGGAAATTTTCGGGAAGCAATATGTTTATTATAAAAACTCATTTCTGCTGACTCAACTCATTGCTTATCCGTTCGTCCAGTTATCCGTGATTGCCATCTTTGGCTTCATCTCTTACCTGGCATTTAATTATTCCAAAGTAGCAGAACAAAACCGCGTTTGGGTTGGGTTGGCGAAAGAAACCGCCCATCAACTCGGCACTCCCCTTTCCTCGCTGATGGCATGGATTGAGGTCTTGCGCGACGATCCGGAGACGAAGAACAAAGGTATTGTCGATGAACTGGACAAGGACATAAGAAAGCTGCGCGTGGTAACCGAGCGTTTCTCCAGTATTGGTTCCACTCCTACCTTGAAAGACGAGAATGTCTATAGCCTCATCAATAACGTGGTGGGCTACCTGCAACCCCGTGTGTCTTCCAAAATCAATTTTGAAGTGTACACCTTGTCCGAGACCATTCGGGCAAAAGTTCACGCCCCCCTTTTTGAATGGGTATTGGAAAACCTTTGCAAGAATGCAGTCGACGCGATGGGCAGTACCGGCACCATTGCGATAAAGATTCTCAGAGGAAGTGACAGCAAGGTATTTATCGATATTTCGGATACCGGAAAAGGGATCCCGAAGGCCAATATGACGAATGTCTTCCGGCCCGGGTTTACTACCAAGAAGCGAGGGTGGGGATTGGGACTTGCCTTGGCTAAGAGGATCATCGAATTATACCATGAAGGCAAAATTTTTGTAAAATCCTCCGACGAAAGCCAGGGCACGACATTCCGGATTGAATTGAAAAGTGCGTGAAGTCGACGAAAGCCAGGGCACGACATTCCGGATTGAATTGAAAAGTGCGTGAAGTCGGTGATCAGTGATCGGACAGTTCTAGAATGTAGGTAGTCTTTCATTTGGATGTTGAGTTAAGAAAAGTCGGTGATCGGTATGTTTTAGAATGGTAGTTAGTTTCAGGCAAGGCGTTGTTGATTCGGCAAAATGCAAGGTCAATGTTTTCAAAAAATAGTAAGGTAAGGGCAGACAGTTCAACTCAGTAAAAGCCACCGATTACCGATCACCGATCACCGATCACCAGCTTTTCAAGGGGTATTTTTTAAAAAAGATACTTTGGCAATGCGCCTGAAACCATTACTTTTGCGCTCGGATTTTTTCCCGCCTTGTTGTTAATCACAGCCAGGAATCAGTCCTTCATTAAAATCACAAAAATCACGGTCCAGAATCAGCATTTCATTCAAATCATTAAAATCATAAGAATCACAGTCCCATGGCGAACATTGGTAAAATCACACAGGTAATTGGTCCCGTTGTGGATGTTGCATTTGATGAACCCGGTACCAAACTGCCCAACATTCTGGATTCCCTGGAAGTCACCAAAGGCGACGGCACCCGGGTGGTACTGGAATGCCAGCAGCACCTGGGCGAAGACCGCGTCAGGACGATCTCAATGGAAGGCACGGAAGGGTTGGTAAGAGGTATGAAAGTGACGGATACCGGGTCGCCCATTCAAATGCCCATCGGGGAAGATATCAAAGGAAGACTTTTTAATGTCATCGGCGAAGCCATTGACGGTATCCCTCAGCCCAAAGGAGACAAAACCCTTCCCATCCACCGGGCCGCTCCTCTATACGAGAACCTTTCCACCTCTCAGGAAATACTGTACACCGGGATCAAAGTCATTGACCTCATCGAACCCTATTCCAAGGGCGGTAAGATCGGATTGTTTGGCGGCGCCGGAGTCGGTAAAACCGTCTTGATCCAGGAATTGATAAACAATATTGCCAAAGCCTATGCAGGACTTTCTGTGTTTGCCGGTGTCGGCGAACGCACACGGGAAGGAAATGATTTGCTTCGCGAAATGATTGAAGCCGGCATCGTGGACTACGGCCCGGAATTTATGAAATCGCTGCATGCAGGAGGCTGGGACCTTTCCAAAGTGGATAAGAACAAGCTGAAAGACTCCAAAGCTACTTTCGTCTTCGGTCAGATGAATGAACCCCCCGGAGCGCGTGCCCGTGTGGCCCTTTCCGGTTTAACGGTTGCTGAATACTTCCGCGATGGAGACGGGACGGGGAAAGGCCGGGACATTCTGTTTTTCATTGACAACATTTTCCGGTTTACCCAGGCAGGCTCCGAGGTTTCCGCCCTTCTGGAACCGTTACGGATGCCTTCCGCCGTAGGGTACCAACCCACCCTGGCCACCGAGATGGGCGCTATGCAAGAGCGAATCACCTCAACCAAAAACGGATCGATCACATCGGTTCAAGCGGTCTATGTTCCTGCCGATGACCTCACCGACCCGGCGCCGGCGACCACGTTCTCTCACCTGGATGCCACCACTGTATTGAGCAGAAAAATAGCGGAGTTGGGAATTTACCCGGCGGTAGATCCGTTGGATTCAACTTCCAGGATCCTCAGGGCCGACATTGTTGGAGAGGAACACTACAACTGCGCTCAACGCGTGAAACTCAGCCTCCAGCGCTACAAAGAATTGCAAGATATTATTGCCATCCTCGGTATGGATGAATTATCGGACGAGGATAAGCTAGTAGTACTTCGCGCCAGACGGGTTCAACGTTTCCTGTCCCAGCCTTTCCACGTGGCCGAGGCCTTTACGGGCTTGAAAGGAGAGCTGGTAGATATCAAAGATACTATCAAAGGTTTCAACATGATCCTGGATGGCGAAATGGATCACTTGCCGGAGGCAGCTTTCAACCTGGTGGGGAATATTGATCAGGCCGTTGAAAAAGGGGAGAGACTCATGAAAGAAGCCAGTGCATAAAGGTCCTCACCCCCGGCCCCTCTCCAAAATGGAGAGGGGGGAAGGCACTGAACCTCCCCTCTCCACCTTGGAGAGGGGCCGGGGGTGAGGAGAGTTGAGGTGGAACATCCAATTTTTCAAAAAAAACCATGCATTTAGAAATCGTAACACCGGAGAAAAAAGTTTTTGAGGGAGAAGTGACCATCGTCACCTTCCCCGGCGCCGATGGGTCGTTTCAGGTGATGGACCATCACGCACCGCTGATCAGTTTACTGAAAGACGGCGTGGTAGTATATAAATCCAGGGAGTTAAAACAGGAGGTAAGAATTACGGGCGGAGTGGTGGAAGTACTAAAAAACAATGTGGTAGTTCTCGCGGATGGAATAGTTGCATAACAATAAGCAGGCAGTAGGCAAAAAGCAGTAGGCAAAGGACCAACTTACCATCAACACATCAGCACATAAATGCAATGTCCGGTTTGTTTACTTCCCGCAATCCCGTAGGGATGATATATTGGTAACCAACCTACAGCCCTGTCTCAAGTCCCGTAGGGACGTCATATAAGGAACTCTCTGCAACGAGTGTGCAAAGCCGAACAATTTCAATATCTCGTCCGCCAGCCGGCGGACTCTCAACCCACCTCATAATATTTTTACCGATATTTTGTCCCTATGGGACTCTAATTCAAAATAATTCTAAATCTTAAATTATTGCCTGACAAACCATTTAATAAAGAACACCAGGCCAATAATTAAGGCGACGGCGGCAATAACAAGAAACGGTTCCACATAAATGATAAAGGCCACCGTACCAATGGCACCGAAAATAGCAGCCAACTTCAAATCCTGATCCCATCCCTGCCACCAATTGCGGCCGGATCGCGCCGGAGCAGCCTTGGCAGAACGAATCGCAGTATTATTTCTCAACACCGATTTCAAGGCCTTGCGGAAGGTTGCGCGTTCCGTCTTGTTCATCTGAGAATACGTCTTACGGATCTGCTCTGCCGCGACTATCGTTACCGGATTTTTTTCTGCCGCGCGGACCGTTTCATTGTTGGCACTCGCCACAAGCTTCTCCGGTTCAATGGGTGTAAGGATGGATTCCTGTGTTTTCACATTGCCATACCCACTTGCCAATTCAATATTGGATTTGTAATTATGAAAATGGGCGGCATACCGCGAAGAGGAACACGCTGCCAAGAGGCTGATGAGGGTTAAAAAAAATATGTTCTTCATTGCCAATTTGTTTTATCTAATTTTTCCGAAAGATAGAAAATATTCGCCTCATCAGGCGCTTTTCAAAATTCCAAAAAAACTGGAATTGGCCAAAAATAAATCCATACAACAAAAGAATAACATTGTAAATCGGCAGAATAAGAAAATAGTATGCCACGGTGGCCCACCCCGGTGCGTTCATTCCGAAGATGGATTTTAAAATTGGCTTCATGAGGTACACTACCGTCAGGCCCGTACACGTGAAAGTCAACAGGATAAGAATCACTTGCCCTGCGCTACCCACTTTCCACCGCAACTGAAGTTTACTAATCCAACTCATAGGCCGTCGAAATAGCAGACAAGATAGGAATTAGACGATTTCAGTCAAGGCTGAAAAAGGAATGGAAATGCCTTCCAGAATGGATTTCCAGGAAGTTCTGCACGCAGGGTAAGTTTTTCTTTTTTTACCGGATGAACAAATTCGAGTTGACCGGCATGCAAGGCAATACTGGCATCTTCTGTGGGTGAGGATGCACCGTATTTCAGATCACCTACAATCGGACAACCCATCGAGGCCAGTTGCACCCGGATCTGGTGAGGCCTGCCCGTGACCGGATTGACTTCAAGCAGGAACCGTTCCCCGGATTGGGCCACGACTTTATACGACAGTTCAGAACGCTGCCCTTCCGGAGTATCTCGCTTGTACGCCGTTGTCTTGTTCTTCTTCTCGTCCTTGACCAGCCAGTGTACGAGGGTGTCTTCGCTCCGGGGAGGGGAATTTGAAACGATCGCCCAGTATGTTTTTTTTGTTTCTTTGTTTCGGAATAAAGCATTCATCCGTTCCAGGGACTTGGACGTACGGGCGAACACCACGACACCGCTCACCGGCCGGTCAAGTCGATGGACGACTCCCAGAAAAACAGCGCCCGGTTTGCCGTATTTTTTGCTAATGTAATCCTTCCCTATTTCTACCAGGGGGAGATCGCCGGTGGCATCTCCCTGCACCAGGGTTCCGGCAGGTTTATTCACCACCAGGAGATGGTTGTCTTCATAGATAATGGATAGATCCTTGCTGTTCATGAGGACTTCCTTTAGTCCTTAAACTCAGAAGTAAAATGAAAACTGATTTCCGGAAAATTATCCTGCACCATTTGAAGCCAGGCTTTCGATTCGGCCATAAAGACTTGCTTGTCATCTTTATCGCGTGCAATGTGCCGCTGCTTGGAATCAATGAATTCGGCGAGCTTCTTTTCGTCCTTGCTGCTGATCCAGCAGGCTTTGTATATATTCTGGGGAACAAACTCCGCCGTTGCGTTGTACTCATTCTTTAGCCGGAACTGGATCACTTCAAACTGCAAGGCGCCTACCACCCCGACCACTTTTCTTTTTCCCAGTTCATAGGTAAACAATTGGGCAACCCCCTCTTCCATCAATTGAAGAAGTCCCTTTTCCAATTGCTTGGTCTTCATCGCGTCTTTGTTGATCACTTCCTTAAAAATCTCCGGAGAGAAACTGGGTATACCGGTATACATTGCTTTCTCACCATCGGTAAGGGAGTCGCCAATTTTCAGATTCCCTGTATCAAAAAGACCCACAATATCTCCTGGCCATGCCTCCTCTACCGTCTCGCGGTCCTGGGCCATGAAGGCAGTAGCGTTTGAGAAGCGAATGCCTTTCTCTTGCCGGACATGAAAATAGGTGGCCCCGCGTTCGAATTTGCCGGAGCACACCCGCAGAAAGGCAATACGGTTCCGATGCTTCGGATCCATGTTGGCGTGGATCTTGAAAATAAATCCTGAGAACCGGGGTTCATCCGGTCTCACTACTCTCACCGTTGTCTCCCGCGGCAACGGCGGGGGAGCCAGACGAATGAAGGTATCCAGTAACTCCTTGACGCCAAAATTATTTACTGCACTACCAAAAAATACGGGGGCTACCCGTCCGCTGAGATAATCGTCCACATTCAACCGGGGATAGACACCCTCGATCAACTCCACATCGGCGCGGAGTTGCCTGGCATTGTTTTCACCCACGTATTGATCCAGCAAGGCATCCTGAATATCCGCTATTTCAATTCCTTCCTCGATCGTTGTCTTGCTGGGCGTAAACAGCTTCAGGCTTTTTTCATACAAACTATAAACACCTTTAAAGGTCTTTCCCATACTGATGGGCCAACTCATGGGATGGACCTTGATCGCGAGCTTGTCTTCAATTTCATCCAGCAAATCAAATGGATCCTGTCCTTCACGGTCCAGTTTATTGATAAAGCAAATCACCGGCGTATTGCGCATCCGGCACACGTCCATCAGCTTTTCCGTTTGCATTTCCACGCCTTTCACACAATCGATCACCATGATCACGCTGTCCACGGCGGTCAGGGTGCGGTAGGTATCTTCCGCAAAGTCCTGGTGACCGGGTGTATCCAGCAAGTTGATCTTGATGTCTTTGTAGTGGAAGCCCATCACCGACGTGGCGACGGAGATACCGCGCTGTTTTTCAATTTCCATCCAGTCGCTGCGCGCATGATCTTTGATCTTGCTCGACTTGACCGCCCCGGCCTTTTGAATGGCTCCTCCAAAAAGCAGCAGTTTTTCCGTCAGCGTAGTCTTGCCCGCATCCGGGTGACTGATTATACCGAAGGTGCGTCGTTTAGCGATCTCTTGTTCCAGGGTCATCATAAAAGTGGCGCAAATGTAGTCAATTCAAAATTTAAGATTTAAAATTTGAGATTGGCAGGTCGGTCGTGAGGCACAAAGGCACAAAGACACGAATAATTTTTCTTTAGCTGGAGCACGATTATGCTTTTGTCCCCCAGCCCTTGACGAATAAGTTTTTAGATACATCGACCGGTACAAGAAATCAAAAAAAAAACTTAGTGCCTTTGTGTCTTAGTGGCAATTCTTAATTTTATTACCTTGGTCATCTAAAAAAACGAGGATTATGGAGTACAGAAGATTCGGAAAAACAGGCTGGAAGGTGAGTGAAATCGGCTATGGCATGTGGGGCCTGGCGGGATGGACAGGCTCGGAACAGGCCGAAGTTGACTTAGCGCTGGAGCGGTCAGTGGGGCTCAACTGTAATTTTTTTGACACGGCCTGGGCGTATGGCTCCGGCAAGAGCGAACAGATTCTAAGTAAACTGCTAAAGAAGCATGCCGGCAAAAAATTGTATGTAGCCACGAAAATTCCTGCCAAAAATTTCAAGTGGCCTGCCAAACCCTCCTATAAGGCTGAGGAATGCTACCCCACCGATCATATTGTCGAGTACACGGAAAAAAGTTTGAAAAACCTCGATGTGGACTGCATCGATCTTCAGCAGTTCCATGTGTGGACCGACGGTTGGGCCACCCACGACGGATGGAAAAAAGGAATCGAGAAACTAAAGAAAGAGGGAAAAGTAAAACACTTCGGGATCAGTGTGAACCGGTGGGAACCGGACAACGTGCTGGAAACGCTAAAGACCGGATTGATTGATTCTGTTCAAGTGATCTACAACATCTTTGATCAAAACCCCGAAGACCATTTATTCCCCCTCTGCAAAAAACTGGACATTGCTGTGATCGCGCGGGTCCCTTTTGACGAAGGCACGCTTACGGGGACGCTTACCAAAGACACCGTTTTTCCCAAAGACGATTGGCGATCCACCTACTTTGTTCCCGAGAATCTGAATTCCAGTGTAGACCATGCTGATGCGCTGAGGCCATTGATCCCCGCCGGAATGACCATGCCCGAGATGGCCCTTCGGTTTATTCTCTGCAACGACGACGTACATACGATCATTCCGGGAATGAGGAAAGTGAGAAATGTGGATTCAAATATGGCGACGGGTGATGGGAAGAAACTACCGGAAGCCTTGCGTTTGAAACTTAAGAATCACCGCTGGGATAGAAAAACGACAGAGTGGTCGCAGTAAAGATCAGAATTTTCAGAATTTAAGAATTAGCAGAATTGCTCGGCGAGATCCGCCTTCGCCAAGGCTACGGCGGACCACCGATGCATCGGGGCAGGCAGGTCTGCGAGAAACAAACTATTGGTTTGCTCCGCCAAGGTGAAACTTGCGTCAAACCTGACGAGCTTGGGTAACGCTACCTCAGATTGGGCACTAAACCAGCATTAATTGGGCACTCCGTCCTGCCAATGTGGCACAAATCGGCCCAAAATACCTCTTGGCACAACCATTGAAGAGAGTGTTTGACATTTGAACTCAAAAACCTGAAAATAGTATGGGAAAGATAATTGGAATAGACTTAGGAACAACCAACTCCTGCGTAGCCGTCATGGAAGGCAACGAACCGGTGGTCATTGCCAACAGCGAAGGCCGCAGAACAACTCCCTCGATCGTTGGTTTTTTAGATAATGGCAAAGGCGAACGCAAAGTGGGCGACCCCGCCAAGCGTCAGGCCATTACCAACCCGAAGAACACCGTTTCATCGATCAAACGCTTCATGGGCAAAAAATTCGACGACGTGACCGGCGAAATGAAAATGGTAAGTTATACGGTGGAAAAAGGGAATAACGACACCGTGCGGGTCCGCATCGGCGATCGGTTGTATACCCCACAGGAAATCTCTGCGATGATTCTTCAGAAAATGAAGAGTACGGCCGAAGATTACCTCGGTACCACGGTAACCGAAGCGGTGATTACCGTTCCGGCTTACTTTAATGATGCCGAACGTCAGGCTACCAAAGAAGCCGGGCAGATTGCCGGCCTCGATGTAAAGCGTATCATCAACGAGCCGACTGCCGCCGCGCTGGCCTACGGCATGGATAAGAAAAACAAAGACATGAAGATCGCGGTGTACGACCTCGGTGGTGGTACATTCGATATTTCGATATTGGAGTTGGGCGACGGCGTGTTTGAAGTTAAGTCCACCAACGGGGATGTGCACCTCGGCGGCGATGACTTTGACATGCGCATTATGAACTGGCTGGCCGATGAATTCAAAGCCGACAAAAACATCGACCTCCGCAAAGATCCGATGGCCCTTCAACGCCTGAAGGAAACGGCCGAAAAGGCAAAGATCGAGTTGTCCAGTTCACAAGAAACAGAAATCAACCTGCCCTACATCACGTCGGTGGACGGCGTGCCGGAACACTTAGTAAAGAAATTAAGCCGCGCCAAGTTTGAACAACTTTGTGATGACCTGATCAAGCGCACCCTGGAACCCTGTCGCAAGGCAGTGGCGGACTCCGGAGTAAGCATCGCTCAGATTGACGAAGTAATCCTGGTCGGAGGTTCTACGCGTATTCCCCGGATCGTCGAGGAAGTGGAGAAGTTCTTCGGTAAGAAACCTTCCAAAGGGGTGAACCCCGACGAAGTCGTTGCCATAGGAGCTGCCATTCAAGGCGGTGTGTTGACGGGCGAGGTAAAAGACGTATTGCTGTTGGATGTTACCCCGCTTTCTTTGGGTATCGAAACGATGGGGGGAGTGATGACGCGACTCATTGAATCCAATACAACGATCCCGTCGAAAAAATCAGAAGTGTTCTCAACGGCGTCCGACAATCAGCCGTCCGTAGAAATACACGTGCTGCAAGGCGAACGCCCGATGGCGAAAGACAACAGGACGATTGGAAGATTCCACCTGGATGGAATTCCACCTGCACCGCGCGGCGTTCCGCAGGTCGAAGTAACCTTCGATATCGATGCCAACGGTATCCTGCACGTGTCGGCTAAGGACAAAGGCACCGGAAAAGAACAAAAGATCCGGATCGAAGCCTCCTCCGGCCTGACCGATGCGGAAATCCAAAAGATGAAGCAGGAAGCGCAAGTCAATTCAGACGCGGATAAGAAGGCAAAAGAACGCGTGGAAAAGGTCAATCAGGCCGACTCGCTGATCTTCCAGACAGAAAAACAGCTCAAAGAATATGGCGATAAGCTTACGGAACCTAACAAGGTGGCCATCACTGCAGCGCTTGAAAAACTGAAGGAGGCGCACAAGACCCAGGACATGGCTTCCATTGAGAATGCCATGAACACGCTGAATACAGCCTGGCAAGCAGCTTCGCAGGAGATGTATGCCAATCCCGGGGCGAATGCCGGACCTGGAGCCGGCCCTCAACCAGGAGCTAATCCGGGTGGCACGGGAGCCCCGGAAGGGGGCGCCAACCAGGACAATGTCTCGGATGTTGAATACGAAGAAGTCAAGAAGTAAGAGCCAATCCACCCGGAAAAGGCCCAATAGAACTCAAGACCCCGCTCATTGGCGGGGTTTTGCTTTTTACAATTTTCATAACAACTCCTAAAAATTCATTTTTATCTTTGCTGCCCTTAAAATGATGGAAGCACTATGCTAGTCGTAAAATTTGGCGGCACCTCAGTTGGCAAGCCCGAGAGGATGAAAAAAATTGGCGAACTGGTCCTGGCCATGCCGGGCAAAAAGTTCGTTGTCCTTTCCGCGCTGAGCGGGACTACCAATACCCTTGTACGGATAGGCGATCATTTGTTAGCCCAGCAGGACACAGCCGCCGCCAGGGAAATTGCCGACCTCGAGAAACACTATCAAGGGTTCATCCAGGATTTATTCAGCGATCCTGCCTACAAGGCTATTGGTCAGGAAATCGTTAGCCGTTATTTCAGTTTATTCCGTTTGCTGGCAGCCGGTCAATTTGACGACCGCAGTTACCGCGAGTTGCTGGCACAGGGCGAGTTGATTTCCACGGAATTATTTTATCATCACCTGCACGAGCGCAAGGTGGACGCCCGCTTGTTGCCGGCGCTTCATTTTATGTCGATTGATGAAAACCAGGAGCCGGAATTGGAAAAAATCAGCGCGCGGCTGAACCCCCTCATTCAGGCATTGGCGAAAACCGACCTCTTCGTAACACAAGGGTATATCTGCCGCAACCACCGCAATGAGATCGACAATTTAAGAAGGGGGGGCAGCGATTATACTGCATCATTGATCGGGGCGGCCCTCCGGGCGAAGGAAATTCAAATCTGGACCGACATTGACGGCATGCATAACAACGACCCGCGTATAGTGAAGAAAACCCTTCCTATTGCCGAGTTGACGTTCGATGAGGCTTCCGAGTTGGCTTACTTCGGTGCTAAGATTTTGCATCCCTCCACCATCGTGCCGGCTCAGAAATACGGCGTCCCCGTGCGATTGAAAAATACCATGGACGAAAAGGCGCCCGGCACCATCATCAGCGACAAGGGTACTGCCGGTCATTTCAAAGCTATTGCCGCCAAAGACAATATCACCTCTATCAACATAAGGTCATCGCGGATGTTGCTGGCCTACGGCTTCCTTCGAAGGGTATTTGAAGTTTTTGAAAAATACAAAACGCCCATCGACATGATCACAACATCGGAGGTGGCCGTATCGGTCACGATCGATGACAACCGTTTCCTGAATGAAATTGTCGCCGAGCTGGAACAATTTGGAACGATCGAAGTCTCGGGGAACCAATCCATCATCTGCATTGTGGGCAACCGGTTATCCGAAAAGAAATCCGTTCTAAAGGACGTGTTTGATTCCCTTGCTGAAGTCCCCGTCCAGATGGTATCCTATGGCGGCAGCCACAACAATATTTCGATTTTAGTAGAGACACCTCAAAAGGAGAAGGCGTTGAATCTGCTGAACGAGGGGTTGTTTCATCTCTGAGGGGGGATTTGTTTCCCGCAGATCGCGAGAAGAATTTCCCGCAGATCGCGCAGATTTACGCAGAGTTTGCGACATGGTACCGATATGAGATCAAAAGGCACCTATCATGCGATTGGAATAATGTCGGGAACATCCCTGGACGGGTTGGACCTGGCCTGCTGCAGGTTCACAAAAAAAAGAAAATGGGATTTTGAAATTCAAACGGCGCTGACCATACGATACCCTAAAGCATGGAAAGATAAATTGACAGCGGCTCCCCATCTACGTGGTGAAGCGCTGCTGGCACTCGATGCGGAATACGGACAATTTATTGGAGAACGGTGCCAGGAATTTATTCATAAAAGGAGGGTCGACAACGTGGACTTGGTGGCTTCCCATGGGCACACGATTTTTCATCAGGTTCAACGGGGGTTCACCTTCCAGTTGGGCAGCGGCCATGCCATTCATGCCGCAACCGGGCTCCCGGTCGTATATGATTTTCGCAGTCTGGATGTCGCGTTGCACGGCCAAGGTGCCCCGCTGGTGCCAATGGGGGACAAGCACTTGTTCGGTGAATACGATGTGTGCCTTAACTTAGGCGGTATCGCCAATCTTTCGATGGAGAAAAGCGATCGGCGGATTGCGTACGATATATGTTTTGCCAACATGGGCCTGAACTACCTGGCTGCCAAAGTGAACAAAGAATTTGACAAAGATGGCCTCCTCGCGGCAAACGGAACAATAGTTGAAAGTCTACTTGACAAATTATCGGCTGTTTATGAAAGCAACCGGAAGGAAAGGCCGGCCTTGGGCAGGGAAGGCTTTGAATCCGAGGTTCAACCTCTGTTGGATGATGATTTTATTTCGCTTGAGGACAGGATGAGGACATTTTGTGAATCGATCGCCGGAGAGATCCGGCGTAGTATTCCATCAAAGAAAAACAAACTAAAATTGTTGGCTACGGGCGGAGGTGCATTGAACCCCGTACTGATAAAATTGTTGCGGCAAAGCCTCCCAGGAATCGACATCGAAGTCCCTCCGAAGCAGATCATTGAATTCAAAGAGGCCTTGGTGTTTGCTTTTTTGGGTGTACTCAGGGTGAGGGGAGAAGTAAATGTGCTGAAGAGCGTGACGCGGGCGACCAGAGATAGCTGTTCAGGGGTGGTGGTGGGGTAGGGCCTTGTGTCCCGCAGATCTCGCAGATTTACGCAGAATAATTCCCTTAGCAATTCGGCGAGGGGACGAAACTATGAAATGTCATCCCGGACAAAGCACGAGTGAAACGGCAAAGGATAGGTGAAATTTATTCCGGGACCCTAGGCAAACCGCACGAACGCATTTCATAGAAAGGTCGCCGGATACCCTCTGCGAAAATCTGCGAGATCTGCGGGAAATATTTTCCTACTTTTAACAAATGAATATCGCTGTTGACTATGGAAATACCTCCGCCAAGGTGGGGATTTTTAGGGATGGACAGCTTCAGGACAAGCGTCTTTTTCAGGATCCGGCGGCGCTGCGCACCTTTCTGGAAAGCTATCACGCGGAAAATGTCATCGTGAGTTCAGTGAGTCATCCCGCAGAGGATGTACTGTCATGGTCGGTCGCCCGCGGGGAGAAAATCGCCCTTTCCCATCAATTGCCCCTCCCCATTAAGATTCTATATACTACCCCACAGACACTTGGCGTTGACCGGATTGCCGCCGTATGCGGAGCCGTGGAAATTTTCCGCAACCAGGATTGCCTCGTGATTGACGCAGGCACATGCATTACCTATGAATTCGTAGATCAGCGCGAGAACTATTATGGAGGAGGCATTGCGCCCGGCATCGCCATGCGTTTTGAAGCGATGCACCACTTTACATCACGGCTCCCGTTAGTTCACCCCATTCTCCTCCCCCCCCTGGTGGGCGATAGCACGGAGACCTCCATGCAAAGCGGTGTGATCAATGGGGTAAGGGCCGAGGTGGAAGGGATCATTCAAAAATACGTCGACCAGTATCCCGGCATAAAGACGATACTTTGCGGGGGAGATGCTGCCTATTTTGAAAACCAATTCAAACAGCCCCTGTTTGTATCGCCCGATCTTGTTCTGATCGGCTTAAATAAGATATTGCATCACCATCTTCATCATTAGACGGTTTTGGCACTAAATTTGGCTGGTTGTCGGGATACTAGTCCAAACGTCCTGCCCTTTCCCTTAACCCTACAGGAAATGAGAAAATTTTACAGCATGCTGTGGTTGGCCATTCTCTATCCGGGCGTGGTCTTGCTTATTCTTTCCTGCGCCATTAAAGAAACTCCAAAACCTATTATCTATGACGGTCCCCTGACACAAGGGGAAGATGTGGAAATGCTGTATACGGAAAAAGATCTGATCAAAGTAAAGATGAAGGCGAAAAAAGTCAACGACCTCCAGAACGGTGACCGGGAATTTCCGGAGGGCATTTATCTTGAGTTTTTTGATGAGACCGGGAAACTGACGTCCACCCTGATCGCTAACCAGGCCTATTATTTTAAACAAGAAGACAAATGGCGCGGTCGTGGAAAAGTAGAGGTTAAGAATATCGAAAAAAATCAACAGCTTAACACAGAAGAACTTTTCTGGAAGCCAGAAACCAAAAAGATATTTACTGAGAAGTTCGTTACCATCAGAACAGAAAGTGAGATCTTATACGGCACCGGCCTGGATGCCACAGAAAACCTTTCCACCTATACCATCACGAATCCTGAAGGGGAAATGGATGTCAAAGAATGATTTTTTTGTGATCCGTTAAAGACACCAAACAAGGTTAATATACTACTCACCAGAAAAGCTAAAAAATTACCTTCGTGCCTTCGTGTCTTAGTGGCAACAACCCCTTTGCATTAAAATCGTATTTTTGCCGGGTATGAACCTCGTAGACGTCCTCCTGCTTTCCCTGGCGGCGGTTTTCATTATTATCGGCATATATGAGAATATGGCGCTTGGCCTGGGGCAAGCGTATTGGGCGATTATGCTCTCCGTAGGTTTCTTTTTCCTTTATTGGTACCGTAAAAAAAGAAAGTCCTGATGGATACCTCCCTCATTCCGATGATCCTGACGGCGCTTGTCTTCTCCTTCTTTTTCGCGGGCATAGAGATCGCTTTTCTTTCCGCCAATAAACTCCAGATCGAACTGCAGGGGAAGCAAGGTGTTCTCTGGGCGGAGATCATGTCGAAGTACCTGAAAAAGCCATCCAGTTTCATCGGAACAACTCTTATCGGGAATACGCTGGCCTTGGTTTTATTTGGTATTTATACCACTCAATTCTTTGAACCGCTCCTGACGAAACATTTGCCCGCCGGGTTGAATAATGAGGTTTCTGTTCTGATCATTCAAACCATTGCGTCTACCACCATCATTCTCTTTACGGCGGAGTTCCTTCCGAAGAGTTTATTTTTGATCAACCCCAATCTGATGCTGGCCGCCTTGGCCGTCCCCTTTCGCATACTCTACTTTCCCCTGTGGCCCGTCATGTTTACGATCGTAACCATGTCCAAATTTGTGATCCTTCATGTTTTGCGGCTGGAGTATTCAGAAGAAAAGCCGGTATTCGGACTAACCGATTTGAATAATTACCTCAAAAACATGTTCAAAGTGAAACATGAAGACGAAGAAATTGGATTGGATAAACAGATCTTTCACAATGCGCTTGAGTTTAAGAACGTTCGGATCCGGGAATGCATGATCCCCCGCACGGAGATCATGGCCGTAGGCCTGGCGCCCCGCACGGAGATCATGGCCGTAGGCCTGGCGGAGGGCATTACAAAATTAAAAGAAGCCTTTGTCGACAGCGGGCATTCTAAAATACTGATCTATCGCGAAACGATCGATGACGTCATCGGGTATTGTCACTCTTCGGCGCTCTTCAAAAAGCCAAAAAACATAGAGGAAATCCTGACACCCATTATTATCGTACCGGAAACCATGATGGCAAACGAGTTGATGGTCCAGTTTATCAAAGAGCACAAAAGCCTTGCCGTGGTCGTAGATGAATTTGGGGGGACGTCAGGATTGGTCAGCATGGAAGATGTTATCGAAGAAATTTTTGGAGAGATCGAGGATGAACACGATGAGAATGTCCTGGTAGAACAGAAACTCGATCATCACACGATCCTGCTTAGCGCCCGGCATGAAATTGATTATCTCAATAAGAAGTACGGCTGGCAATTGCCCCAGGGCGACTATGAGACATTGGGCGGGCTGATCCTATCCTATACGGAAGACTTTCCTGAGGAGGGCGATTCCATTTCGATCCCGCCGTTTACGCTTACGGTCCAATCAACTGATAACAACCGGATCGATACCGTAAAAGTGGTGGTAAAAACGGAAGAATAGAGCTTGGGTGCTTACCTAAGTGCCAGAAAATGACATGGAATCAACTACGCTGATTCCCGTTAGAAAATTGTTTGGAGTCGGCATTTAGTCTGTCCAGATGCTTTTCCCTGAGATATTTCGCCACCTCAAGTTGTGTTTTTCTTATTTTGATTCTGAAATCAAAATCAACATTGCTTTCAGACGTTTTTGGTAAGAGGTTCTTTTTTTCCATTGGTGCGTTTCGTTTGGGGTTGCTTATTTGCCGATTCCCCGGCATTTGTGTTTAACGGTGTTGTCTCAATTTGATTTGGAATGAAGCCAATGTATGTGTTATTTTCGTGATCAAAATCGGTGGACAAATAATCACTCAATTCTCTTAATTTTTTTTCAAATTCAGGGCTGATTTCATCTGAAAGTTTAACGTTTATTCCAAATTCTTTCAATTGCTCATAATCAACAACAAAGCCGTGATCTGGACAGTCATTAGCCAGATAGTATATTAGACGTTGAGCATTGGGTATTATTTTCAAAGCATACGCCGAGGCTATTTTTGCAACTCTATTTTTTTGTCCCATTTTATAAGGATCAATTTGGCTTAAAAGAGGTGCGTAAAATTCAGACAGATAATGAAAAATTTGACGACTTATTTCTTTCCGATCAATTCTTATTTTTTTGAACTCGTGAATGTTCGTAAACATATTCAAATACTGGAGTTGTGCCTTTTCTTCAATTAATTGCAAAGCACTTTCATCAATTAATGAAGTTTCAAAATCAAAGTCAGGACTATCCTCTTTCTGTTTTGGAATTTGAGGGTCCAGAGGACCAAATTCAGCCATTTCATCCATTATAATTTCATCTGCTCCTAACGACAATAAAGTCGCAGCGCTTTTGGCCCAAAGAGGAACGATTACATTTACTTTGCGAAATCTTCTTTTTAAGATTCTAATTATTTTGTATGCCGCATCGGCATCACCTCCGGGTGAATTTAGAATGAAATCAATCTCAGTTATGCCTTTCCCTGTCTCAATAAATCTTCTGATTTCCCTCCTGAAAAGCGGTAGATTAAATCGCGTCATCCCGGCACAATAGAAAAACTGCGGAACCTTCCGGAGTTTAGCGAGTTCACCAATATATTCTTTGCATTTTTCCACCGAAATGGACTCAAATACTCCAATTTGAAGACACATTTTTAAAACGATGTAAAACTAGGTAAAAGTGCGAAATAGTTACTAAAATCAGGAAAACCAGACATAAACAGTTGCATTGTACTTTATTATTGAATTGACCCTTTGCCGAATTCATATTACAGGTTAAATTTGCCCCTCCTTTACAGGAATTGAGCATTCAGACTGGAATAAAGGCAACTCTTTAAATCAAATTAAGCAGCGGTATGGCATTGATTGGAACGTTAAGAACGAAGATGACCAAACTTGTGGTGGGTTTAGTAGCCCTTTCCATGGGTGCTTTTATTGTGGGTGGAGACTTATTCGGAAATGGCCCCCGCTCTGTTTTTGGAGGAAATAAAAATACCGTAGGGGAAATTGCAGGTCATAGTGTCATGCTCGACGAGTACCAGGCCGCGGTACAAGAGCGCGAAAATGCCTATATGCTCAACTATGGCAGGCAACCCGCTGAGCGGGACCAACCTCAATTGCGTCAGGAGGCGTGGGAATTGTTGATCCTGAAATACGCTATCGCACCGCAATTCAAAAAAGTGGGGGTGAAAGTTACCGGCGACGAGGTGTGGGACATGGTGCAAGGCAAGAACATGGACGAGAATCTCAAAACGTCTTTCGCGGATTCGACTGGAAAATTTGACCGCAGTAGACTGATCACCTGGATGAAGAATCTGGACCGGCCCGAAATGGCGCAGGACCGCATTCGTTGGGATATTTTCAAGCAAGGTTTGATACCCAGCCGGGAGCGTCTCAAGTATGAATACCTATTGACAAAAACCAATTATGTAACGGAAGCCGAAGCCGAACGGGATTATCATGCCCAGAATGACGTGGTCGAGGCAAAACTCCTGTACGTTCCCTTCTTTGCAATAAGCGATTCCATGGTTACGGTTTCCAACGGAGACCTGAAAACCTATTACGAAAAGAACAAGGAGAAATACAAAACGGCGCAATCACGAAACCTGAGTTATGTTACTTTTCCAGTCATCCCCACCCCGGATGATTCTGCCGTCATCCGGCAAGAGCTGGCGAAGGTGGTAGAAAACTTTAAGACCACCACGGAAGATTCCGTTTTTGCCACAAGCAATAGCGATGGCAAAACACCTTATACAAAATATTCGATTTCTTCGCTGCCTCCGTTCCTGGGCAGTCAACGGGAAAAGTTAAAAGCCGGTATGCTCATAGGCCCTACGCTGGAGAACGGAACATATAAAGTGGTGAAAATCGTCAAGGTCGGGACCGACACTGTTTACAATGCAAAGGCAAGCCATATACTCATCCGGTGGGACCAGGATACCCCCGAGGGAAAGAAGGCTGCCAAA
>Ga0193731_1000045_pt1 | contig 37147 bp, 30 predicted proteins | sample U1a2metaG_FD_144920 | JGI IMG/M metagenome (GOLD analysis project Ga0193731, IMG submission 144920) | Soil microbial communities from a riparian zone of the East river system, Colorado, United States - U1a2 | ecosystem: Environmental > Terrestrial > Soil > Riparian zone | place: USA: East River...
GTCTACGTTGCCGATAGCAGGGCCATAGTCCCCTTTTGGGGAATTGATCGGATCACCCATATTTTCAAGGATGGCGTGGGGAGGGATAAGCGTGTCGATTTCTTTGCGGTAGTTGACCAGTTCATAATAGTATTCCAGGGGTACATAGTACCTTTTCTTATCGGGTTCGATTGAATCGTACTGGGCATAGATGTCGTCCATATTGATTCCCTGCTGAAAATGCTTGATCGCAAGTTTATAAAGCAAGACAGCTTCGCCCGGTGGACCGAATTTTTTTGATAGCTGCGCCAGCCGCCAGACCATCGGCGCATTCTTATTAAAATTATCAATGCCGAAATGAGAGACATATTCCTTCATGGCAGCATAGAGCTCCTCTTCCCGGTGGGCGTCGTCGAGCTGGTGGATTTTCCTGAACCGGGAGGCATCGTAATAATCCGGGACGACGTTGACGTTGGGAAAGTTGAATATGTCAGACTGGCTGTATGCCTGTAAGGAATCGTTTAAGTGAATTAAACTATTTTTTTTTGGCTTTTTATTTTCCTTTTGAGCAAAGGAATTCGTTAAACTAACTGTCGAAAGCAGCGTCAAAATGAACAAAAGGAAGGTTTTCACTCTGTGCTTAAGCGTTACGAAATCACACGGATTTAACTAAAGTTGATACAATTTAACTGTATTTACAACGTCTGGCATCCGGATTGACCGTAAACCATGCCCTCCCGATATTGTTGGAGGCGTCGATTAATTGTGTCAAATTGGCATTCAAATCATGTTTAAGTCATTAGCTATAGCGCCGTTGGTTCAGGAGGAATCCGAAGAGTTAATCCAACTGATTAACCCCGAACAGGAGTCCGACATCAAACCGGATGACCTTCCGGAAGAGTTATCCATTCTACCGATCAAAAACACGGTCTTGTTTCCCGGTGTGGTTATCCCCATTACGGTCACACGGCAGAAATCCATCCGGTTGATCAAAAAGGCCTATCAGGGAAACCGGATTGTGGGTGTGGTAGCGCAGAAGAATAAGCAGGCGGAAGAACCGCTCATCGAAGATCTATACAAGTTTGGTACGGTTGCCCGGATCATAAAGATGTTAGTCCTCCCGGATGGAAACACGACCATCATCATCCAGGGCAAAAACCGCTTTGCCATCAAAGAGTATGTTCAGGAAGAGCCTTTTCTCACCGCCCGGTTTGATTTGCCGGTGGAGCCGCAGATCAATTTGGAAAGTCGTGAAGTCAATGCCTTGATCCAATCGTTAAAGGAGGCTGCATTCAAGATACTGAAGCTCAATCCCGAAATTCCGCAGGAAGCCCAAATGGCGTTGGACAACATCCAAAGCACCGCTTTCCTGATCCATTTCCTTTCTTCCAATCTTAATGTGGAAGTTCCGGAGAAGCAGAAGATCCTTGAAACAAACAATATCGTTGACCGGGGGACCTTGTTGCTGCAATACATGCTCAAGGAAATTCAGATGCTGGAGATCAAGAGCGAGATTCACAAGAAGGTCCATACCGACATTGATCAACAGCAGCGCGACTACTACCTGCGGCAGCAAATCAAAGTGCTGCAAGATGAATTGGGCTATGATGGACCCGACAAAGAAGTCGAAAAGCTGCGCAAACGCGGAGAAGCAAAAAAATGGCCGAAAGAAATTGCTGCGTACTTCAATAAAGAATTGGAAAAAGTGCTTCGCATTAATCCACAGGCTGCCGAATTCCCTGTGGCGATGAATTTTGTGGAGTTCATGCTCGACTTGCCGTGGGGTGAATACACCAAGGACGACTTTGATCTGAAGCGTGCCCAGAAAATTCTGGACAAGGATCACTTTGGTCTCGAGAAGGTAAAGAACAGGATCCTGGAATACCTGGCGGTGTTGAAATTAAAACAGGACATGAAAGGCCCCATCCTTTGTTTGTATGGTCCTCCCGGAGTGGGCAAGACTTCCCTGGGCCGGTCCATTGCCAAATCACTGCAGCGAAATTATATCCGCATGTCCCTGGGGGGAATTCATGATGAAGCGGAGATTCGCGGACATCGCAAGACGTACGTGGGGGCGATGCCGGGGAAGATCTTGCAAAACATCAGGAAGGCAAAGTCATCCAATCCGGTTTTCATACTTGACGAAATAGACAAAGTCCGTACGGATTTCCGCGGCGACCCTTCCTCGGCGTTATTGGAAGTGCTCGACCCCGAACAAAACAATACGTTTGGCGACAACTACCTGGAAGTAGAGTACGATCTTTCCAAGGTGCTCTTTATTGCAACGGCCAATTCATTGGATTCGATCCATCCCGCCTTGCGCGATCGCATGGAGATCATCGAGTTGACCGGGTACACCGTCGAAGAGAAACTTCAAATTGCCATCAAACACCTGATCCCAAAACAATTAAAGGAACATGGGCTCACTCCCTCCCATGTCAAGTTCTCAAAGGACTCCATTCTTAAAATAATTGAATCGTATACCCGCGAGTCCGGCGTACGCAACCTGGAACGGAGAATCGGTTCCATGGTCCGCAGTGTTGCCAAGTCGGTGGCGATGGAGGAAAAGACGGAAAAAAATATCACCCCCGAGCGCGTCATCACGGTGTTGGGTGCGGAAATATTTGATGAAGAATTGTACCAGGGCAATGACATCGCCGGGGTAGTTACAGGCCTGGCCTGGACGCAAGTGGGAGGTGACATCTTGTTTGTTGAATCCAGTGTGAGCCGGGGCAAAGGTGTCCTCACACTTTCCGGTCAATTGGGTGAGGTCATGAAAGAATCGGCTGTTGCCGCGTTGTCGTATTTGAAATCCAATGCGGAATCACTGGGAATTGACCATCGCATCTTTCAACAGTATGACCTGCATGTACACGTACCCGCGGGGGCAGTTCCCAAGGATGGACCATCGGCCGGGATCACCATGTTAACTTCCCTGGCCTCTATTTTTACACAACGCAAAGTAAAATCCAAAATGGCCATGACCGGGGAGATCACCTTGCGTGGAAAGGTATTGCCGGTGGGAGGGATCAAAGAGAAAATTCTGGCCGCCAAACGAAGCGGGATCAAAGAGATTATCATGAGTTCTAAGAACAGACGGGATATTCTGGAGATAGAGAAGCACTACGTGAAGGGCCTTACGTTCCGTTACGTCGATACCGTTGACGAAGTGTTGAAGGTCGCCTTGTTGAAAGAAAAAGTAAAAGAGCCGCTCGAATTTGTATTACAAGAGGCGAAGCTCCATTAAGGTAACAAGCAAATTCAATTTTTATGCTGGATTCCAAGTACCTCACCCCGAAGCAAATTGTTGCCGAGCTCGACAAATATATTGTCGGGCAATATGAAGCCAAGCGAAATGTCGCCATCGCCCTGCGTAACCGGTGGAGAAGGATGAATGTAAAAACCGACATCCAGGGGGAGATCATACCCAACAACATTCTCATGATTGGCGCCACGGGAGTCGGCAAGACCGAAATTGCGCGCCGGTTAGCAAAGATTGCCGATGCGCCCTTTGTGAAAGTGGAGGCATCCAAGTTCACTGAAGTCGGCTATGTAGGCCGCGATGTGGAAAGCATGGTACGGGACCTGATGGAGCAATCGGTGAACATGGTGAAGGCACGCAAGAAGGAAGAGGTCAAAGAAAAGGCGGCGCAAGCCGTGGAAGAAATCATTCTGGACGCTTTGATCCCACCGCTTAAGGCGACCTCCACGAAGCCGGCCGGGATCGATACCAACGGCGCGCCTGACGACGAAGACCTGAATGAGCGTACACGCAATGTCTTTCGCGAGAAAATAAAAAACGGCGAACTCGAAAACCGGAAGATTGACATCAGTATCCGGCAGAGCGGACCCGGCAATGTGGGGATGATCGGCGCGGGAATGATGGATGAGGTTTCCATGATGAACTTGCAGGAGATGCTCAATGGAATGATGCCGAAGAAACCCAAGAAAAGGAAAGTGACCGTGAGCGAGGCGAGGAAAATCTTGTTGGAAGAAGAGGCTTCCCGGCTTATCGACATGGATGAAGTGAAAGAAGAGGCCATTCGCAGGGCCGAGGAGGCCGGAATTATTTTCATTGATGAGATCGACAAGATTGCTTCCAGCGCGGCAACAAAAGGCGGAAGCGGCCCGGATGTAAGCAGGGAAGGGGTGCAACGGGATTTGTTGCCGATTGTGGAAGGCAGCACGGTCAACACCAAATACGGAGTTGTTAAAACGGACCACGTGCTGTTCGTCGCAGCGGGCGCATTCCATATATCAAAGCCATCGGACCTGATCCCTGAACTTCAAGGCCGCTTTCCGATCCGGGTGGAGTTGAGCAACCTCACCAAAGAGGATTTCATCCGGATATTGAATGAACCGAAGAACGCACTTACCAAACAATACATTGCTCTCTTTGAGGCGGAAGGCGTGTCCATCACTTTTGACGCTGACGCCGTGGAGGAAATCGCGTCGATTGCTTTTGAGATCAATGCGGAAATCGAGAATATCGGAGCGCGCCGGTTACAAACGGTGATGAGTAAATTGCTCAACGAATTCCTGTTTGACGTGCCGGATAAAATTGTAGCTCAGTCCACCATTCAAATCACGAAAGCGATGGTGAAGGAGAAGATGCAGGGGTTTATTAAGAATAGGGATGTGAGTGAGTATATCCTTTAGATTGGGGAGCGCCTTTGTTGACGGGGATATACATTTTGAAAGGGACCCACTTCAATATTCAATATTCGTTATTCAATATTCAACATTGAATTTTAATATTGAATGTTGAATAAGGAATAATGAATTTAGAAGTGAGGGAATCACTTTCGATCTTGCTCCTCCCAATTTTAAATTATTTCGGAGTCTCAAAAAATTCCCGCTCCCCACATCCCCAGGCAAGGTCATCCCAGGATTCAATATTTAGCTCGCCGGCGACGATGCCGCAGGTGGGAATGTTATCGATCGAATCATCGAGTAACCGATTAGCAAATTCTGTCAGACCGGGGTTGTGACCTACGACCAGGATAACGCGCGGGTCCTGAGCGTTTCTGCACTCTTTAATTACCGTTAGCAGTTTATCTTCGGCCGCATGATACAGTCGTTTATCCGTCTTGATCTTGTCCTCGGGATACCCCAGGGCAATGGCTAGCGCGCTGCACGTGGTCAGTGCCCTTACGGCAGGACTCGATATCATTAAGTCGGGGTGAACCCCGCGTTCTTTTAGCCGCTTCCCCATATGGGGGGCGTCTTTCAGGCCGCGGTCATTCAAGGGCCTGTCAAAATCGCTGATATCCATGTTGTCCCAACTGGATTTTGCATGCCTGACGATGTACAACTGTTTCACTCGACAAAGTTACAATGATTTTGGCCACAAAGACACAAAGACCGAAGCAGGTGCCAAAGCCGAATTGGCTTTTAATAAAAATCTTCGTGCCTTCGTGTCTTGGTGGCAAAATACGGCAACCTTTGACCAAAAAAATAACGTTCAACATATGAAAACTAACGAATCGACAAGACGAAAATTTATCAAGCTTTCTGCCCTGGGTATCGGAAGCCTGGGGATAGCAGGCGTTCCGGCTGTGGGCATAGCGTCCTCCATGGCAGATAAAAAACTTAACATTCTTTGTGTGGGGGCTCATCCCGGTGATCCGGAATTCGGATGCGGGGGGACATTGGCAAAATACAGTGATGCCGGCCATGCCGTAACCATTGTGTACCTGACCCGGGGCGAAGCAGGAGATCCTACAAAATCCTTTGCCGAATCTGCCGCATTAAGGACCAGGGAAGCAGAAGCGTCGTGCAGGGTACTGAAAGCAAAGGCCCTGTTTGCCGGCCAGGTGGATGGAAATACGGAGCTAAACAAAGAAAGGAATGAGGGTATGATGAAGCTCATTCTGTCCGAAAAACCGGATATTGTCTTTGCCCATTGGCCTTTGGATACCCATGGCGATCACCAGGTTGCCGGCCTGTTGACATTGAATGCATGGGTAAAGTCCGGCCAGCAATTCCATCTTTATTTTTACGAAGTAAACACCGGCGACGAAACGATGGGATTTGTTCCCACCGACTACGTGGACATTTCAGCCGTGCGCGACCGGAAAAAAGCCGCCATGTTCGCTCACCAAACGCAAAACCCCGAAAGCGTTTATGATGCTTATTTCAAGGCGATGGAAGATTTCAGAGGATTGGAATCCCGCGTAAAGGCCGCCGAAGGGTTTATTCACTTCAAAGCCAGGGTCGAAAGGGCGAGTATCAAGGGACTGTAGGGGGAAACATAGGAGATACATAGACACATAGAAAATGAACTGCTTGCTTGTAGACTGACCTCGATTCAACCCAGCTAACTACTTCGAGCATAAAGATAGGATCATACCGATGTGCCATAGGTTCTATATATCTATGTGTTTAATGCGCTCCTTCTATGTCTCAATGCGTAGAACTATCTTTGCATCCACACATGGAAGACCGACCACTCAAAAAGGAGATTAAGTACGCCGCGATTTACTATCTCATTCGTTTCCTCATTCTGGTATCCAATCGTATACCCCGGCGATGGTGGTTGGCCTTCTGCGGCTTTTTAGGGAGAGTGGCCTATACGTTTGCCAAACAATCACGAAGGCAAGCCATTCTCCATCTCACCTTAGCCTACGGCCGGGAGAAAACAACACCGGAAATTCTGGCAATGAGCAAGAGGATGTTTATCCTGCTCGGTAAAAATGCGGGAGATATCCTTCGCGCCAGGGCCGTTCGCACGCTGGCCGATCTGGATAAATTCCTGGTTGTCCATGGCTATGAAAATTTTGAACAGGCAACCGCCAGGAGGAAAGGGGTCATTTTTCTCACCTGCCACCTTGGCGCTTTTGACCTTCAAATTACCGTCATGTCGCTGCACGGATTAAAACCCAATATTATTGGGACACCCTTAAAAGACCAGCGGCTTAATGAATTGCTTTTTGAGTACCGGAATGCACATGGTGCCGTGGCGATTGAACGCGGAAAGGAAACACTGCGCCTGATCAAGGCATTGAAGACGGGTGGCTCCATTGCTATTCTCATTGACCAGGACACGAAAGTGAAAAGCAGGTTTGTGGATTTTTTTGGTATGCCGGCTGCGACCCCGGTGGGTGCCACCATCCTGGCGATGAAAACCGGAGCGGCTATTGTCCCGACGTACATCTATTTGGGTGATGACAACCGGCAGCACATGCATATTCTTCCGGAGATGCCGCTCGTTGCCATCGGCGACGAAGAAAAGGACATGATCGAAAACACCCAGCATTTCACCCGGTTTATTGAAGAACAAATAAGAAAACACCCCGAACAATGGGTTTGGATGCATGAGCGGTGGAAGACTAAACCGGGGGAGGAGGTGAGGTAGTTCCAGGTTTCAGGTTTCAGGTTCCAGGTTTCAAGTTCCAGGTTTCAAGTTCACAGGAACAACCAGTAACCTGTGACCAGTAACCAGTGACCAGTGGCCAGTAACCAGTGACCAGTAACCAGTAACCCCTCATTCATTTTCACCCCCCGAACTATCCACTTTGGACTTACCCAGTTTAAAGCTAAACACCGACCCCTTTCCCATTTTACTTTCCACGTCAGGGTGTGAGCCGTGGCCATCAAGGATGTGCTTCACGATCGACAAACCCAGACCGGTTCCGCCTTTTTCGCGGCTCCGGCTTTTATCAACGCGATAAAAACGCTCAAAAATCCGCGACAGATGCTGAAGCGGGATGCCTTCGCCGGTATCCCGCACAAGGGTAGTCACATTCTTTTTTCCTATATCAAAGGTGACGGCCACCTCGCCCTCTTCGGGTGTGTAATTGAGGGCATTGGAAACCAGGTTGGTCATCACTTGTGTGATGCGCTGCCAATCGGCCCAGACCATGATCTTTTGATGATGATCGTCGAGCCGTAACTTGATTTTTTTCTTTTCCGCCTTTTCTTCAAACTGATCCACTACTTCCATGCAAAGCTTGTACAAGTCGATATTATCAAAATGCATTTTAATATCTCCGGTCTCGATTTGAGAAAGCGTGAGCAGGTCTTGCACCAACGCATCGAGACCGTCCAGACTTTTGGCCGCTTTTTTTAGAAATTTGTTACGGACATTTTTATCATTTACTGCACCATCGAGAAGGGTATGCACGAACCCCTGCGCAGCAAAAATGGGGGTCTTCAGTTCATGCGACACGTCAGCAATAAATTCTTTGCGGAAGGCTTCCAGTTTCCGGAGTTCATCGATTTCTTTTTGCTTGAGGGTCGCGAACGAATAGATCTCTTCATTGATATTCTGCAAGGGGTTCAGCGCGCCTGATTTTTCGTTGGAAATACCCGACAGTTCTTTTTTCCGCAACTTGCCCATCATTTTATAGATCTTGTTGATTTCGCGGAAAATCAGAAATTCAAGCACCACAAAGATCAGCAGGTAGGAGGCTGAAAAGCTGATGATGGTCGCCACGATCAGCGCAACGGGGTCGATACCCTGGACCAGGGAAAGAAACAAAACAGTAACCAAAGCAATAGTTACTGCCAGCAGCAGCGCCAATGTGCGGGCACTATAAACCATAATTAACGGAGATTGAATTTATATCCCACTCCTTTTACAGTGGTAATATAATCATCTCCGATCTTTTCACGAACCTTGCGGATGTGAACATCGACGGTGCGGGCCAGAACGTACACATCGGAACCCCAGATATTCTGCAATAAATCATCCCGGCTAAACACTTTATTCGGGTTTTGGGCCAAAAAGAACAAAAGCTCAAATTCTTTTTTCGGAAGGCTGATTTCCTTGCCTTTTACTTTGATGGTATAACTGGTGCGGTCAATGGTCAAACTCCCCACCGTGATTTGGGTAGCCGTGGATTTCTTTTTGGAGTCTCTTCTGAACAAGGCGCTGATGCGGCTCATCAACGCCCGGGGCTTGATCGGCTTGGTAATGTAATCATCCGCTCCGACATCAAATGCCGCTACTTCAGAGTACTCTTCCGACCGGGCCGTCAGAAAAACGATAAACGTATTTTGAAGTTCCGGGATGGCACGAAGCTGACGGCATGTTTCTACCCCGTCCATCTTCGGCATCATGATGTCCAACAGCACGAGATCCGGGTGAAAGCGTTTGGCCAATTCAACACCGATGAAACCGTCGCTGGCGATCTTTACATCATATCCTTGCTTCTCCAGGTTGTATTTCAACAATTCCAGGATGGGCTCTTCGTCATCAACGACCAGCACTTTCTGCGATGGCTTATTGCCCATAATCCTCTTTTAATTAGTGTGTTCAAAAAGCGATTTAAAAGTAGAGAGAAATTAAGCGAATTAAAAACCAGTGTTACGTTCTTAACAATTCGTAAACAATTCGGTAATAGATAGAGAGTTTCCCGCAGATCGAAGAGAGTTTCCCGCAGATCGCGCAGATTTTCGCAGAACTATTGTACGTTATTCTACTGTTTCCGTAAAACCAGATTTTGCGGGAGATTCGTCGCTAAGAGAGGAGTTTAGTTCGGGCAGACTACGCAGGGCTGACGTGCGCTATCCCGGGAGGAAAAATACTTTATACAAGTTAATTTATTTTTTCTCACTAAATCAGCGGGATCTTGGTAGTGAATCGTGCCGCAATTCTGCGAAAATCTGCGAGATCTGCGGGAAACAATTTCGAATTTAAATCGGATACTTCTTTGCCAGGTACTGGAGGTACCCCTTCAGGTTCCCCGGAAATTTATTATTCATCTCCACTTTGAACCTGCTCAACCTGGATTGATAATGTCGAAAGGACATGAAGTAGGTATTGTTCGGCAGCCGGTGAGCAAACCGTTGAGAAGGTTTCTTTGCGTTGTGCAGGGCAAGCGTGTCGAGGGAGGCGACGATTTTCCGAATGAAGGCCTCTTTCTTTTTTCTTTTTTCTGCCAGCGAATCCGTTGACTGAAAGGTATGGTAGAGACTGTCCAGGCCCGTTGCTCCACGCAACATGTGTTGGCTATAGCGACGGTAGTCCTGATCTTCATATAAATAGGTATCGTATTGTTTTGAATCGCCTCCAAAGCGGTACGCTAGAAAATTATAGGCGGCCGTATCTCCTATGAACGTCGCCAGGTTCTCATTGAAATCAATGCTGTCTTTTACCCACAGCGTAGCGTGTACCATTTCATGAATGATCAGACTGGCAAGATCGCCTTCGTTCCGCTCCAGCATTCCGGAAAGGATCGGGTCGGTAAACCATCCCAGCGTGGACCAGCCGCCCGGATTGCGAACGCTCACGTCCCATCCTTCCTGCTCAAGCGCGTTGCCTTCGGCCACCGCCTTGCTCTTGTCAAAGTATCCTTTGTAGGGAACCGAACCGACAATGGGAAATTCCCACAGCTTTGGTTTCAACTGAAACGGTTCACAGGCCGTGACGACCCACAGCACTTCTTTGCCTCGTTGGTCATACACGGTTCTATAGTTTTCGGTGTCCTTCAGGCCCAGGGAATCAATGGCCAGGGCGCGTACGGTTTCAATCCATTTTAATTTCTCCTTAAGCGAATCCGGAAACGAAGGGTCGCTCAACATTTCTTCGGCTGGCCGGGCATTCCAAATAACATTGAGCTGACCCACTCCCTGCTCTAGGCCATACCGCACCATCGGCCCGTACCAACTTATCAGGCCAACGATCACAATCAACACAACCGGTAGAATTTTCCGAATCATTGTTTCCTGCGCGTCCCGAGAAAGAAGCGGTCGCGAAAATTAAGATAAACGCCGTAGGAAGTCTGGACGCTCTTGAAATAAAAGTCATAGTAAGGTTCTATCCGCGCAGTAGCATACAAACCTTCCCGTACCTTGATATTGTATAAGAAACGAACGATGAACAGTTTCATGAGGTGATGCTGCTGGGTGTAATTGGTGACGGAGACGGAGGGGTAAATCCTTCCCCCCTCCACGGTAACGAACTCGTGACCGTACCAAAAACTACCCATGACATCCAGCCCGTATTTTGTTGAGACCGTGGCATTGAAATAAGCGCCGGAACCATCCTTGAACGGCTGAAGTAAATCGGGTGTCAGGGACTTATAATAAACGTAAAATCCATTGAGCCGGGTCTCCCTCACCAGGCCCGCAGACTGATGCTTTACCTCCAGGCCCAGGGCGCTATTCACGATGGTTTCAATGGGACCGTTGAACTTATAATTGATTTGTCCACCCTGATGATGCGCTACCAGTTGAACCGGTACGGTAAGTTGGGTAGACCGGCCGTTCACAATTCGTTTTGATATGTTTAGTCCGGCGGTCAGCGCTTCCTGCTGTGGATCGTTAAAATAAATCATTTTCTGCCAGTCTATCCACGCGTCAAGAAAAAGATCGTCGCGCATGACTTGTAATTGAAGCCCGTTCTCCAGGCGGTTATTGAGTACCCGTTCAAAATTATAGAGCGGTTCGATCAGCCGGTGATTCAGGCTGCTTTCAAGGTTGCCGAAGATCAATGAAAAAGAGTTCTTTTGGTATTTCACGGAAAAGATCGGCGCAACGGTCGAAAACTGTGAATTGCCAAAATCTTTTTGAAGGTAAATTCCTCCCTCCACCCGGATATTTTTGGTGACGTGATAGCTTAAATAGGGGCTAAATTGATACCCGAAGAGGGTGTACCCCGTAATGACCGGGTTGCGGTAATGATCGTACTCATTGTCCTTGGAAAACCCTAACACGTTGATTCCCAAAAAGAGTTTATTGGAATCCGTTTCCTCCACGTTCCGGCGGTCTTCAAAAACCCGATTGTCGAGTTGGGCATAGGACAAACCCGCGCTCAAAAACAGAAAGGATAGTAGGATTGGCCTTCGCATTCTTAAAGCGCAAGATAAAATAGTTATACGTTAAACGTTAACCTCCAATAGGTTTATGTTTTCCATTGAAATTTTGTCAGGAAAGTATTCATACCACCATTTCCTTATTGCGGCTTGAAATGCTAATTTCGACCCCGACCAAAAAAGATTCTATCGGAAGCTATGAGCGACAACAAAGAAAAACTGAAAGCCCTTCAACTTACCATCGATAAACTCGAAAAGGCCTATGGAAAAGGCACTGTCATGAAACTCAACGATCAAAAAGTCATTGATGTGCCGGCTATTTCCACCGGGTCCCTCGGACTGGACATTGCACTCGGTATCGGCGGCATTCCACGCGGCCGCGTAACGGAGATCTACGGTCCCGAATCCTCGGGCAAGACAACCCTGACGCTTCACTGTATTGCAGAGGCTCAAAAAAAGGGTGGCCTCGCAGCATTCATTGATGCAGAACATGCGTTTGATAAGTCCTACGCCGAAAAACTGGGGATTGACACCGAAAACCTTCTCATCTCCCAGCCTGACAACGGCGAGCAGGCATTGGAAATTGCCGAACACCTGATCCGGTCTGGGGCGATCGACATAATAGTAATTGACTCTGTGGCGGCATTGGTTCCCAAAGCCGAACTGGAAGGGGAGATGGGGGAGAGCAAAATGGGCCTCCAGGCAAGACTGATGTCCCAGGCATTGCGGAAACTGACGGGAACGATCAGCAAGACAGGGTGCGCCTGCATTTTCATCAATCAACTTCGCGAGAAAATCGGTATCGTTTTTGGCAACCCGGAAACGACCACCGGTGGGAATGCGCTTAAATTTTATGCGTCCGTGAGGTTGGATATCCGGCGTATCGGTCAGATCAAGGAAGACGCCGACAACATTACCGGCAACCGGGTGAAAGTGAAAGTCGTGAAAAATAAAGTAGCGCCGCCGTTCAAAGTAGTGGAGTTCGATATCATGTATGGAAGAGGGATTTCCAAATCCGGCGAAATTGTGGATCTGGGTGTAGAATTAAATGTAATTCAGAAATCCGGCTCGTGGTTTTCATACAACGCAAACAAGCTTGGCCAGGGCCGCGATGCGGTAAAACAACTGATTGAAGACAATCCGGAACTTTCTGATGAACTTGAGAAGAAGATTAAAGAGAAAATTGCGTTGGGAGCGGATGTTAAGAAGGAAGTGGAATAGGCATTAGTTAATCAGTTGACAGTTGACAAAGGGCAGTTGACAATGTTCCCACCAAGCCGTCAGGGGGTTACTAAACTAATAGTATCACTTGACCAATCTGAATGAAATGGGGGGTGCTATTCGGTTTATCCGAATATTGTCAACTGGCCATTGACTAATCCTGCTTTGTCATGTTTGATAAAGCGTACCGTAACACTTTTATTGAGAATGTTCGACCCCTACGGGGTCGCCCTTACAATGTTGTAAATAAGGTTTTACAAATATTCAATCCTTCTGGGATTGTTTTTGCCGTTTTATTTGACCCCAGAGGGGTCAACTATTTGTAGCAACCATCCCCACCTCCATCAGATCCTACGGGGTCGCCTTACAATGTTGTAAATAAGGTTCTACAAATATTCAATCCCTGGGATTGTTTTTGCTGTTTTATTTGACCCCAGAGGGGTCGAATATTTGTAGCAACCATCGCCGCCCCTATCAGGACGACCCCGTAGGGGTCGGACAATATCAATAATAACCGCCATCAATCAAGCTCGTATAGCGGCTACCGGATCCAATCGTGCTGCCATGGCTGCGGGTACGATGCCGGCCACCAACCCGATGATCGAAGAAACCCCCACGCCCAGAACAATATTATTGACAGACAGGACAACGTCCAGGCTTCCAAAGGGAATGAAGGTGAGCAGGTACACCAATACCAGTCCCGCAAATCCGCCGATCAGGCTTAGGAAGATGGATTCAAAAAGGAACTGAAACAGAATGAAATAGTTTTTTGCGCCCAGCGATTTTTGTAATCCGATGATGCTGGTTCTTTCCTTTACTGACACAAACATAATGTTGGCGATACCAAATCCGCCAACAAGCATCGAGAAGCCACCGATGATCCAGCCGGCGACACTAAACACATCGAAGATGCCGCTGATCACGTTGGCAATGGCTTCGGGTCGGTTGAGTGCAAAATTGTCTTTTTCCAGCGGCCGAAGTCCTCTTTTTGTCCTCAATAATCCGCGCAACTCATTTTCCAGTTCAACCAGGCCGACATCGAAGGCATTTCCTTTTATTCCGATAATCGATTGCAGCTCATTCGGCACGCCGGTTCCGGTCTGATATATTTTTCTGAACGCGTTGTAAGGTATGATCACGGTGTAGTCATTGCTGGGAGTGCCCAGAAAACTTTCGCCCTCTTTCTTGATTGTTCCAACGACTTTGAATTTTAGGTTACTGATTTTCACGATCTCGCCAATGGGATCATCTTTTGGGAAAAGGGCCTTGGCCACTTCATAGCCTATGAGCCCAACATTTCTTCCGGCTTCTACTTCGTCACCTGTGAGGTACCTGCCCTTCTCGATGTTGATCTCGAAGATCTCATCATAACCGTTGCCGGCTCCCCGTAATCCTATTTGGCCAATACTATTGTTGGCCCTTTTGATCGTAGTTCCACCTTTAGGAGCAAAAATGCCCATCGCACTCTTGTTTTTAAGGGTCGTTTGCAGAAACTTGAATTCATTTAATGAAGGGGTAGGTCTTCGCCAATATTCCCACCACCGGTATTCGCCATCGGCCTCGGCGACGTATGGGAATTTTCCGATATAAATGACATTGGTGCCCAAAAAATTGAGGCTGTCCTTGATATTCTTTTCCAATGAATCCACCAGGGTAAGTACTGCGATCACTGAAAAAATCCCGATGGTTACCCCCAGCAGGGAAAGGATGGTTCGTAACAGGTTGGAACGCAGGGCCTTCCACGCAAATCCGAAACTTTCCGCAATAAGTCGTAAGGTCAGCATCAGCAATTAAACATGGTTTCAGCGTGCAAGGTTGCCAATTTAGGGAGGATAAGGAAAGATTTTAATAGTGACGGTACTATTGGGTCAATTGTTACAGGTAGGAATGCCCTATATTGAATTGCCTACCGGGCGGTTGCATTTCGGCACAGTTTCATTAATTTTGCACCCTCCAATTAAAATCCAAAGGAAACCCGTAAGTTACCTATGAAGTTATCTGAATTCAAATTCGACCTTCCCAACAGTCTTATTGCTTCCCATCCAGCCGAAAACCGCGACGATGCCCGGATGATGGTCGTCCACAAAAGCACCGGTAAAATCGAGCATAAGGTTTTCAAAGACATCGTCAATTACTTTGATGAAGGCAATGTCATGGTGGGCAACGACACCATGGTATTTCCGGCCCGCTTGTACGGCCGGAAAGAAAAAACAGGGGCTAAAATAGAAGTTTTCCTCCTGCGCGAACTGAATGCCGAAATGCACTTGTGGGATGTTCTCGTGGATCCAGCGCGCAAAATCCGCGTGGGCAACAAGCTTTATTTCGGTGACGGCGACCTCGTTGCGGAGGTGATTGATAACACCACCTCCCGCGGCCGCACCATCCGTTTCCTGTTTGACGGTGACGGAGACGCTTTTAGTAAGATCGTTGAAACGCTGGGCGAAACGCCATTGCCCAAATACATCAAGCGCAAAGTGGAACCGGCGGATAAAGAACGGTTCCAAACCATTTATGCGAAAAAGAAAGGAGCTGTTTCGGCTCCTACTGCCGGATTGCACTTCACCAAGCAGTTGATGAAGCGTCTTCAAATCAAAGGCGTAAACATGACCTTTGTGACCTTGCACATTGGCCTGGGGACCTTCCGGCCGGTGGACGTGGAGGACCTGACCAAACACAAGATGGACTCCGAAAATTTCATCGTCGGACCCGAAGCAGTGAAATTGGTTAACCAGGCCCTTGACAGCAAACAGAGGGTATGTGCTATCGGAACAACCTCGATGCGCGCCCTGGAGTCGGCCGTTTCGGCCAACAACCGCCTGAAAGAGCGCGAAGGCTGGACGGATAAATTCATCTTCCCGCCCTATGAATTCAAGATTTGCAGCGCGATGGTTACTAATTTCCATCAGCCCGAGTCCACGCTGCTGATGATGGCCTGCGCTTTCGGGGGATATGAACTGATCATGAAGGCCTACGAGACTGCCAAAAAGGAAAAGTATAAGTTCTTGACGTACGGGGATGCGATGCTGATTGTGTAGGTCCTCCGAAAGGAGTAAAAAAACACATAGGGACATAGATACATAGACACATAGGTCATTTTGGACCTGGCTCCTCACAGTAAACAGGAATCCCCAAGTGTTACAAAACGAATACGCCCTTATTGTAGCCGGCGGCAAAGGTACCCGGATCAAGAGCAACGTGCCGAAGCAGTTCATCGAATTGAATGGGAGGCCGATCTTATTGCATACGGTCGAAGCTTTCTATCGCTACTCCAGCGGGTTGACCGTGATCCTGGTGCTGCCAGAAGATGATGTTGAGATCTGGAATGGGATTTGTAAAAAATTCAACTTTACCGGGTCGGTCATTCTTCAAAAGGGCGGGGCAACCCGGTTTCAATCGGTACGGAATGGGTTGGACAGAATTGAAGGAGAAGGGCTGGTGGCCATCCATGACGGTGTTCGGCCATTGGTCAGCGAAGACATCATCGGGGCTTCTTTCCGGCTGGCAGCCATTCATCACTGCGCTGTTGCTGCGGTTCGGCTAAAGGAGTCTCTTCGCATGACCGATCAGGATAGTACGAAAGCAGTGGATCGCTCACGATACCGGCTTATTCAAACTCCCCAGACATTCGAAGTTCAACTCATCAAAAAAGCATATCAGATAGTCGAAGATGTGAGTCTCACAGATGATGCCAGCGTAGCCGAAAAAGCGGGTCACCGTATTTCCCTTTTTGAGGGAAGTTTCGAGAACATCAAAATCACAACACCGGAAGACCTGGTGATGGCGGAGGCGTTGATGACGGCAAGAAATCAGTAGGCAGTAGGCAAGGGGCAGTAGGCAAAGTTTGTTGTAAGTGATCGTGGGTTACCCTATTGCTAAGTCCTTCAAGCAGACAGTAGGCAGTAGGCAAGGGGCAGTAGGCAAAGTTTGTTGTAAGTGATCGTGGGTTACCCTATTGCTAAGTCCTTCAAGCAGACAGTAGGCAGTAGGCAAGGGGCAGTAGGCAAAGTTTGTTGTAAGTGATCGTGGGTTACCCTATTGCTAAGTCCTTCAAGCAGACAGTAGGCAGTAGGCAAGGGGCAGTAGGCAAAGTTTGTTGTAAGTGATCGTGGGTTACGGGCAGTAGGCAATGATTGGTACATTATTGATCGATTGCTGGCATTGGTCAGGGAGTTGGCGAATGGCGTCGGCATTCTCAATTAGTCGATGTGCCAATTTCTGAAACCTGCTCGTATTGATAGTTTAGTGATTAATTGTTGAGAGTAAGCCTCACCTGCAGACTTGCATCTGGACCAATGCAGATCACAAAGGACCAAAGGAGACACAAAGGACACAACGCGGATGGAACTCTTCGACGAACGGCTAAAATCTTTGCCTACTGACCATTGCCTACTGCCTACTTACCTACTGGCAGTTGGCTCTTGAATCAGCGACTTTATTTCTCACTTGGCTAAAATCTTTGCCTACTGCCCTTTGCCTACTGCCTACTGCTTACTTGTTTCAGTATTCATCCTCATTAAAGAAAAAATCCTCCTTGGTGGGATAGTCCGGCCAGATCTCTTCAATGCTTTCATAGGGTTGACCATCATCTTCCAACTCCTGAAGGTTTTCCACTACTTCCAGCGGAGCCCCTGAACGGATCGAGAAATCGATCAATTCATCCTTCGTGGCCGGCCAGGGGGCATCCTCCAGGTAAGATGCCAATTCGAGGGTCCAATACATAGTCTTTTTCTCCCGTTAATTTTCCGCAAAAATAGAATTAAATAGTCCATAGTCAATAGTCCCTAGTCGATAGTTTAAAATCATGAAAAGTAACCGCCTTAAAGGTGTTCCAAAAGACGCTTAATCTATGGATTACGGACTAAAAACGCCATATTTGCGCCTTCAACAATCAAAATTCATGCCCGACGAAAAAATAATTTTCTCCATGGCGGGGGTCAATAAAATCTACCCTCCCAGTAAGCAGGTCTTAAAAAATATCTACCTCGGGTTCTTTTACGGGGCCAAGATTGGCGTGCTGGGACTTAACGGCTCCGGTAAATCGTCCTTGTTACGCATTATTGCCGGAATCGATAAAGAGTTCCAGGGTGAGGTCGTTTCCGACCAAAGCTTTACAGTGGGATTATTGGAGCAGGAACCGCAGCTTGACAAAAATAAGACCGTCAAAGAGATCGTGGAGGAGGGGGTAAAACACACGGTGGATTTATTAAAAGAGTTCGAAAAGATCAATGAAAAATTTGGCGACCCGGCCGTGATGGACGATCCGGATGCGATGGACAAACTCATTCAAAAACAAGGAGAAGTCCAGGAGAAGTTGGATGCCATAGGCGCCTGGGAACTTGATCATAAACTGGAGCGGGCCATGGATGCGCTTCGCTGCCCTCCACCCGATGCGAAAGTAGAACATCTCTCCGGCGGCGAAAAGAGAAGAATTGCCTTGTGCCGCCTGTTGCTGCAAGAGCCGGACGTCCTTTTGCTCGACGAGCCTACCAATCACCTGGACGCGGAATCGGTCCAATGGTTGGAGCAGCACTTACAACAATATAAGGGCACCGTCATTGCCGTGACGCACGACCGTTACTTTCTTGACAACGTAGCAGGGTGGATCCTTGAACTGGACCGCGGTGAAGGCATTCCCTGGAAAGGAAACTATTCCTCCTGGCTGGATCAAAAACAAAAACGATTGGCCCAGGAAGAAAAATCGGAATCGAAACGACAAAAATCCCTGGAGCGGGAATTGGAGTGGGTGCGAATGAATCCCAAGGGCAGGCATGCCAAAGGGAAGGCGCGTTTAGGAGCGTATGAGAAACTGCTTAGTCAGGAAACCAAAGACAAAGAAGAGAAACTCGAGTTGTTTATTCCACCCGGACCCCGCCTGGGTAATAAAGTCATTGAAGCGAACGGTGTTGCCAAAGCATACGGCGACAAATTGCTGTATGAAAATCTGACTTTTACTCTTCCCCCTGCCGGGATCGTTGGTATCATCGGTCCAAATGGCGCCGGCAAGACCACGTTATTCAAGATCATCACCGGAAAGGAAAAACCGGATGCTGGTACATTTACTGTGGGCCCCACCGTTCAGATCGCCTATGTTGATCAGGAGCACGACGACCTGAAGCCGGAGGATACGGTATGGCAAGCGATTACCGGCGGAAACGAACTGATTGAAATTGGCGGCAAACAAATTAACTCCCGGGCCTATGTAAGCAAATTCAATTTTAGCGGAACCGACCAACAGAAGAAAGTAAAAGAACTTTCCGGAGGAATGCGCAACCGCACTCACCTTGCGATCGCCGTGAAGCAAGGTGGTAATCTCCTGTTGTTGGACGAGCCCACCAATGATCTTGACATCAATACCCTTCGCGCGCTGGAAGAAGCGCTGGAGAATTTCGGCGGCTGTGCAGTAATTATTTCCCATGACCGTTGGTTTCTCGACCGCGTTTGCACGCACATCCTTGCATTTGAAGGAGACTCGCAGGTGTTTTGGTTTGAAGGAGGCTTTAGTGAATATGAAGAAAATAAGAGGAAGAGGTTGGGGGAGGATATACCGCATCGGATTAAGTATAAGAAATTGGTTAAATAAGTAGGCAGTAGGCAAAGGGCAGTAGGCAATGATTTCAGCCAGGAGAGAAATAAAGTCTCTGATTCAGGTGCCAACAGTCAGTAAGCAAATAGGCAGTAGGCAAAGGGCAGTAGGCAATGAGTGAGACTATAATTGAAGAACCGGGCAACAATACTTGGTATCCCCACTGCGTAGTTCCTAAACTCATGATCACTTACAAAAAACTTTGCCAACTGCCCTTGCCTACTGCCTACTTGTCTACTTGAAGGACTTAGTAATAGGGTAACTCATGATCATTTACAACAAACTTTGCCTACTGCCTACTTGTCTACTTGAAGGACTTAGTAATAATGTAACTCATGATCACCTAGAACAAACTTTGCCTACTGCCCTTGCCTACTGCCTACTTGTCTACTTGAAGGACTTAGTAATAGGGTAACTCATGATCGCTTACAACAGACTTTGCCTACTGCCCCTTGCCTACTGCCTACTTTAAGATATGAAAGGACTCATCACCATCGGCCTGTTAATTGCGTCAAACGCGTTCATGACCCTCGCCTGGTACGGGCATTTGAAATTCAAAGAGATGAATTGGAGCCGGGATCTGGGGTTGGTGAGCCTTATCTTTATTAGTTGGGGAATCGCCCTGTTTGAATACATACTTCAAGTTCCGGCCAACCGGATGGGGTATAGCGAAATGGGTGGACCGTTTTCGTTGCTGCAATTAAAAGTGATCCAGGAAGTCATCACACTTTGCGTGTTTGTCGTGTTCTCCGTCTTATTTTTCAAAAATGAAACATTCCGGCTCAACCATATTATAGGATTCATATTCCTCGTATTGGCTGTATATTTCATTTTTAAAAAATGACGAGTCAGTTGGCAGTTGACAATAGAACAATTGACAAAATGCAAAATAATAGAGTAGTGCTGCCGATTCATTCATTTGATCCAGGCGATATTTTTATCATGCTCCAATTTTTAGACCTGTAGTGAAAACATTGTCAACTGCCTTTTGTCAACGGTCAACTAATTACAAGGCGAGCCAGTGAAACCTCACCACTTCAAAGACCTCATTCTCCAGGAAGATCAGGACTACATCCTGATCAATAAACCACCTTTTATTTCTACCCTGGAGGACCGGAATGATCCGCAGAATATTCTCGCATTGGCAAAGGAATACGCACCGGACGCCCAGGTATGCCATCGCCTGGATAAGGATACGTCGGGCGTTCTGGCGATTGCCAGGAACCCGGCAGCCTACCGGCACCTGAGCATGCAATTTGAAAGTCGGGCGGTAAAGAAGATTTATCACGCTGTAGTCGACGGGACCCACCAATTCGATAACGTGTTGGTCGATGCACCGATTCTGAAGCAAAATGATGGGACAGTGAAAATTTCGCGCCTGGGAAAAGAAGCGCAGACCTACTTTACAACCCTGCAATTATATAAAAGTCAAACGCTGGTGGAATGCAGGCCCGTTACGGGCAGGATGCACCAAATCCGGATTCACCTATCGCGGTTGAATACCTCCATTACAGGCGATGAAACCTATGGCGGGAAGCCGTTCTTTTTATCCTCTGTGAAAAGGGGCTTTAAACTGGAAAAATTGACAGAAGAGCAGCCCCTGATAAAAAGGATGGCATTGCATGCATTTTCAGTGCAATTTATCGACCTGCAAAATCGTGAAATTCTTGCCGCCGCGCCTTATCCAAGAGATTTTCACGTGCTTTTGAAGCAATTGACTCAAAACCTGCGGTAAAAAGGGGAATACCGGCTTGCATATTCAGTTTCTTGGGCCTACTTTTGTGTCCCTTTTTGAAGGGTATAGTGTATTTTTAATGTGTTTTAAAGGCAAAAATAGTGGATCATAACAGTTATAAGACCCTCAATACCAACGAGGCCTCCGCAGAGAAAGGTTGGATTGTCGTGGACGCCGATGGACAGGTACTGGGGCGCATAGCCAGCCAGGTGGCAAAGATCATTCGTGGGAAAAACAAGCCCGGATATACTCCCAATGTCGATTGCGGAGATCATGTCGTGGTCATTAACGCTGAAAAGGTGAGAATGACGGGTAAAAAGTGGAATAACCGCATCCTGTTTACCTATTCAGGGTATCCGGGAGGCCAGCGTGAACTTACGCCGTCCATGATCCGCGCCAAGCACCCAACGCGATTGATCGAGCATGCTGTACGCGGCATGCTTCCCAAGAATAGCATTGGACGCACGCTTTTCAAGAGCCTGCACGTATATGAAGGGGCAGAACATCCCCACATTGCCCAACAACCTAAAGAAGTAAAGTTCTAATCAATGGAAATCATCAATACCACAGGAAGAAGAAAGACCTCCATCGCCAGAGTGTATGTGAAAGCGGGGAAAGGCCTGATCACGATCAATGACCGTGAGCTAACGAAATATTTCGTTTCCGAAATCCACCAAACCACGGTAAAGCAAGCCCTGACCGCGTTGAAGGTGGAGGGCACCTATGACGTGACGGTGAATGTAGAGGGCGGTGGTATCAAAGGTCAGGCGGAAGCGGTTCGGCTGGGGATTTCCCGTGCCCTGGTGAAAGCCAACCCCGAGAACAAACCTGTGCTAAGAAAAGAAGGTTTAGTGACCCGCGATTCACGAATGGTGGAACGGAAGAAACCCGGACGGCGGAAAGCGAGAAGAAAGTTCCAGTTCAGCAAGCGTTAATCGATTACAAGAATTAAAATCATGGCAGATAAATTAACAACACAGGAATTGATGGATGCAGGTGTCCACTTTGGACACTTGACGCGCAAGTGGAATCCCAAGATGTCGGAGTACATCTTCATGGAAAATAACGGGATCCACATCATCGACCTGAATAAAACACAAAAACGTCTTGAGGAAGCTATTTTTGCGTTGAAGAATATTGTTCGCTCCGGCCGCAAGATCATGTTTGTGGCAACCAAGAAGCAGGCCAAGGACATCATCAACGAAGAGGCTACCCGTCTCAATATGCCTTACGTGACGGAGCGCTGGCTGGGAGGGATGCTCACGAACTTTGCGACGATCAGAAAGTCGCTGAAAAAACTGGCCCAGATCGACAAGCTGATGAAGGATGAAGGGTTCAACAATCTGGCCAAGCGTGAACGGTTGATGGTGACGAGGGAAAAGGCGAAGCTGGAGAAACTCCTGGGTGGGATTACCGATCTCAACCGTCTGCCCGCTGCCTTGTTTGTGATCGATGTCAAACGCGAGCATATTGCTGTAGCAGAAGCGCAAAAATTAAACATTCCGGTCTTTGCGATGGTGGATACCAATTCCGACCCGTCGGACATCGATTATCCAATCCCGGCCAACGACGACGCATTCAAGTCGATTGCCCTGATCACGAAGTACGTGGGCAGAGCCATTGAAGAAGGCCTGATGGAGCGCAAGAAAGACAAGGAAGAAGCAGGTCAAAAGAAAGAAGAAGACGAGAAAAAGAAAGTCGACGAAACAGTAGAAGAGGCGCACTAGCCCCTGTTTGAAAGATCAGGGATCGTCCTGCTTCTGTAACCAGTGGCAGGACGATCTTTTTTCCCGCAGACCTGTCCGACGAAGCCTTGGCGAAGTCGGATCTCGCAGATTTACGCAGACTGCAATTCTGCGAAAATCTGCGAAATCCGACTTCGCCAAGGCTTCGTCGGACAGGTCTGCGGGAAAAAAATCCGAGTTAAGAATCTCTAAATAAATTTGAATATGGCAGTAATTACCGCACAAGATGTAAATAAGCTCCGCACGATGACGGGCGCGGGCATGATGGATTGTAAAAAAGCCCTCACCGAGGCCGACGGGGATTTTGAAAAGGCGATTGAAATTCTCCGGAAAAAAGGCCAGAAGGTTTCGGCCTCCCGTTCGGACAAAGAAGCGAAAGAAGGCAGTGTATTCATTAAGGTTTCGGATGACAAGAAAGAGGGCATATTGATTGCGCTGAACTGCGAGACCGATTTTGTAGCCTTGAACGAGGAGTTCCAGAGCCTCGGCAAATTACTTGCCGAGACTGCCTTTGCGAAAAAATCGGAGTCTAAGGAAGCCCTGCTTAAAGAGAAGGTCGGCGACCTTACGCTCGCTGAAAAAATGAATGAACTGGTTGGGAAGATAGGAGAGAAGCTGGAAGTCAGCGAGTTCGTACGGATGAAAGGCGAGGCCGTTGTAGCCTACATACATGCCGGCAGCAAATTGGGTGTGCTGGTTTCATTGAAAGGAGTCAATGGAAAAGATGTAACCGAAGCCGGAAAAGACGTTGGGATGCAGATCGCAGCAATGAATCCGGTAGCGGTCGATGAAAAATCCGTAGACAAGACCGTGATTGAAAAAGAGCTGGAAATTGCGAAGGCCCAGATCATCGCAGAAGGCAAACCGGCAAACATGGTGGAGAAAATTGCACAAGGCAAACTTCAAAAATTCTACAAGGACAATACGCTGGTACACCAGATTTTTGTGAAAGACAATTCAAAGACGATTGCACAGTATTTGGATAGTGTATCAAAAGGACTGACCGTCGCTGAGTTCAAACGGGTGGCGATCGGATAAAACATGCTTTATTTGAAGAAAGGGGGAGCGATGAGTTCCCTTTTTTTTTGCCCTGATTCGACGGTCTAAAATTTGATATATTTGTCAACCTATCCACCCTTAGACTGCCCATCATTTAAGGGCCGAATCATACCCGGTACTATGGTCCGATTTACGAATGTAGTTTTTATTGTTTTTATCTGTTGTTTCTTAACAGCATGTGAAAATAAAAATACAGTTAAAGTTCAACGACCGAAGGATACGTGGTTTTTCAGATCGGTCCTTGACCGTCACCCCCGGATGCTCACGTTGGCATTGGATTCAGCATGCTATATCGCCTATGATCTCTCCCGATGTAATTTATATAAGGTGTGGAAAGGGGGTATTTCATTGGAAGGTGCGGCTTTCACCGATAAAAAGAATCTGCAACCTACTGTCTGGGGTACATCGTACGTTTCCCGCGGCATTCCGGATTTTAAATGGATTGCTAAAAAGGATGGAATTGAAGACTCTTCGCGGATTGTCAGTAAGGGCTATGTTTTACACGATAACCATATCAAACTTAAATTTGATTTAATCCTCAATTCAGGGGACACGATTCATATTGAAGAAAATCCAGAGTTTATTCGAAGCTCAACGGGAAGGCCGGGATTGGAAAGAATATTCGAGACATCTTCCATTCCGGACGGTACGACCGTTTCGCTAAAATCCAGGGATAGTACTCTTACGCTGAATTCAAACAGGACAACCCGTTCGGTTATCTATTTTAATGACCTTCCTGCTCAATTTCCTCCTGAGCCGCAGATAGAATTGGATCATATGGGTAGGTATTGGATGGAAAAGAGTGATTGCTTTACCTGTCATGAGTTTGATAAAAAAACCGTTGGACCCTCTCTGAACGAAATTGCATTGCGATATCAACACGACAGAGATGCGGCCAACCATTTGATTTCGAAGGTGAAAAACGGCGGAACCGGAGTATGGGGCAGTTCAACCATGAATGCTCATCCTGCCCTGACTGACCATGAAATAAAAGTCATGCTGAGTTATGTTCTCTCCCTGAAGTCAAATGAGAACGCAGAAACCGCGTCGAAACCACAGCCTAAGAAGGTAAAGGCGTTTATAAAACCTGGTTTTGGGGCAGCACTTGAAGGAATGCACCCAAGCTATGATCTCAGTACAATTCGCAGACACGATTTTCGACCTCGCGTAGGGGGTCTCGCATTCCTACCGGATGGACGGTTACTGGTCACCACCTGGGATTCGGTCGGGGGAGTTTACCTGCTGGATGGCGTCGAAACCGGAGATACTGCGAAGATCACCGTAAAGCGGATTGCATCCGGGCTGGCAGAACCGCTCGGAATTACAGTTGTTAATGGAGAAATATTTGTTCTGCAGAAGCAGGAGTTGACCAAATTGGTCGACCTGGACGGCGACGACATCATTGATGAATATCAGGCCGTCTGCAACAGCTGGGGGGTAAGCGGCGATTTCCATGAATTTGCGTTTGGACTGGTTTATAAGGAAGGCTATTTCTATATAACCCTGTCAATGGCCATGCGGCTCATGAGTGACGAAAAGCAAAAGCCCGATCGCGGCAGAACAGTAAAGATCAGCAGGAGCGGAACCGTTGAATGGATCAATTCAGGACTGCGCACACCCAATGGAATTGGACTGGGTCCGGAGGACGAACTATTCGTTTGTGATAACCAGGGCGAATGGCTTCCGGCGAATAAACTGATCCATGTAAGAAAGGGAGATTTTCACGGGATGCGATGGGGGCTGTCTGACCCCACCTCGCCGCCGCCCATGGCCCTGCCTGCCATTTGGTTGCCCGAAGATGAAATTGCAAACTCCCCTTCCGAACCGGTCTTGATGCAGGATGGTCCTTATAAAGGACAACTGCTTCACGGTGACGTGACGCAAGGAGGCATCAGCAGGGATTTTCTCGAAAAAATAAATGGCGAGTATCAGGGTGCCGTATTTCGATTTAGTCAGGGATTGGAAGCCGGAGTGAATCGTCTTCGCTGGGGACCCGATGGCGCGCTGTATGTTGGCGGTGTAGGGATGGTCGGAGGCTGGAGCTGGAAGGAAAAGCAGTATGGACTACAACGGATGAAATACAATGGAAAGACTACGTTTGAGATGTTGGCAGTCCGGGCAAAACCCGACGGGTTTGAAATCGAGTTTACCGAACCGCTGAACAGCGGTCAGGAAAAGCTATTGGCCGCTGACTTGATCGCGCAGCAATGGAGCTATGTTTCTACTCAAAACTATGGCGGCCCAAAGATAGGTCTGGAGAAATTGAAGGTAGCCCGGGTAAGGATTTCAAAGGATAACAAACTGGTTTACCTGGAAATTCCCGGCTTGAAAAAAGAGAGCGTAGTTTATTTCCGTTTGCCGGATACCCTCAAGGGCGCAGACGGGCAATTATTATGGTCGTCAGAAGCCTGGTACACATTAAATAATATACCTGCTGCCATTTGAACCAGCCATTCGGTGATAATCGGTGATCGTAACTGGGAAGAATTGAAAATATAAAGAACGATTTCGTAATTTCAATGACAGATCGTCATGATATCCAGAAGAAATTTCATTAAGGCTTCGGCCCTGGCGGGAGCCGCCGGTTTTTCAGGAGTTTATTCCAAAGCAACGAGCTCCCAAAATTCAAAAACGATTGCCATCCAATCCGTCAATTCCAATTTTGAACGGGAGCCATTGATTCGTCCTTTTGGGTTTAAGGGTGGTTACCTGACTGAAATCTGGCAAACGGCCTGCCAACTGCAAAGTGAATCCGGCATAAAAAAAATTGGCCTTAGTAGTCAGAGTGTTTTGTATGCTGATCCAGGTGTATTTACATCCCATTCTGAGGCAGGAGGAAACGCATTAATGTTTGGGTTAACGGACAAAGCCCTTCACATCGTAAAGAAAACGACTTTTACCACACCAATCGACTTGCTGGATAAAATTTTTCCACAGGTGATGGCGGAAGGGAAAACATTGACGGGCAAGGATGATCTTAACACGATTTTTACATTAAACGCATTGATCGGTGTGGATAATGCAGCGTGGCTGATCTATGCGGCCGAAAACAATCTTACTGATTTTGACGCTATGATCCCGGCGCCATATAAGCAAGCGCTATCCCATCATACCAGCAAGGTTGCGGTACTGTACACGGCCTCCTACAATTTACCTGTGGACGAACTCCGCAACGCCGTGAAGCAAGGTTATTTTATTATCAAGATCAAGATCGGACAATCCGGTACACAGGCGGAGATGCTTCAAAAAGATATGGACCGGCTTACCGTTGTTCATCAAGCGATCAAAGATTACTCAACCAACCAGACCCGGGACGGAAAGCTCATTTATACTATGGATGCCAACGCCCGTTACGAAAAAAAGGAAACGCTCATGCGCCTTCTGGATCACGCAAAAAAAATAGGTGCGTACAAACAGATCCTGTTTATAGAAGAACCTTTAGTAGAACACAATGATGAAAATGTTGCCGATGTGGGCGTCCAGATTGCTGGCGATGAAAGTGTTCACGATGAAGCAACGGCGATAAGGAGGTTGGAACAGGGATATGGTGCTCTGGTCTTAAAAGGAATCGCGAAGACGCTCAGTCTATCCATGAAAGTAGCTTGTGCTGACTTAACAGTAAATCCGGTACTGATCGATTGGCATAAGAACCTGGCTTCCCGCATCGCGCCGTTCCCGGGATTGGGGATGGGAATTATGGAGACCAACGGCGATCTCAATTACCGGAACTGGCAGACTATGATGACCTATCATCCCGCTGCCGGTGCTTCGTGGACACAGGTGCGGAATGGAGTTTTTGAATTGAATGATGATTTTTTCAAACGGAGTGGTGGTATTTTTGAGCCGATGCCGCATTACGAGGGCATGTTTGTTCATTAGCTTCAAATAAAATCCTAAATAATCAAAAAGCAATTAACCACAGAGGAGACGGAGGAAGGCAACACGTAGTTTACCGTGCGGTATTCTCTGTGCACCTCTGTGTGGGGTTTTCTCCGATCTCTATGGTAAATTTTCAGATTTCAATGAAATGGCAGCAACAGAGTGCTAGTATTCGCGGCCCAATAAACAAGGAAATTTGAATTTTGTATGAACCCAATTGGGGGTATGTTGCTCCGTAGAAATTTGTGATTAGCCGATTACTTATTATCTTAACATCGGGTGAACACCATGCCCGTTGAGTGCATGTTGATTTTCCGGGCTTTAATAGTTGTAAATCGGTTCATTTAACACTTTTAGTCATGCGGCGAAAAAGCATCCAGATCGCATGGTTGCTGGCGATAATCATGTTTTCGTCTTGCGGCAAAAAACATGATCCACTGCCCAAGGCGATTGTTGACGGGGAGTTTGTGACGTTAAGCCTCCCGGTCGGAACGGTCCATAATCGGATTATCTTTATTACCATAAACAATGCCGGTACTGTCAACTCGCTGACATTCCAGTTTTCCGCTGACATCAACTCTATTTTTACGAATTTGGTCCTGATCAATTCAAGCAAGAAGCCAGTCGGTACGCTAGTATATAATTCAAGTACGCACACGGTCACGGTCAGTGGTATCGGAGATGATCTTAAGGCAATGTACGGGAGTTATGGCTTATATGGCGACGTCCCGTTGAATGCCCCATCCATATCGGTGACTTGCACCATTACTCGGGACGGAATTGATTTGACTGGGGCGACATTCGATTCCCTTGATCCAATTCAATCCGATATTATCATTACAACGAGAAAGATCTACGCAGCCGGGACCGATGGCTATGACGCAGTCTATTGGCTTAACGGTACCCGGACTTTCCTCGCTTCCGGTTCCGTTTCGTCGCAAGGTGCAGGCCTCGCGATGGTGGTGTCCGGATCGGATGTTTATGTGGCAGGAACGGATGGAATGGACGCATGGTATTGGAAGAATGGTGTTGGAACCAAATTGGAAGGAGGCGGCCGGGCTACTGGAGTTGCCGTTTCAGGCACTGATGTCTATGTCTCTGGAGGGCCCTTGCACTTGGTGACAGGCGCGGCAGTTTATTGGAAAAACGGGGTCAAGACCTCCCTCTCACCGAACGGAATCGCGACCGGCATTGATATCGCCAACGGTGATGTTTATATCAGCGGATCGATCATGGGGCTTTCAGATTATGTGGCCGTTGTCTGGAAGAATAACGTTCCGGACACGTTGGAGGAAGGTAATATTGCCTGTGCGGTTTTGGTCTCAGGCACAGATGTATACGCAGGTGGGTCCTTTCACCAGTTCCCCGCCGTTTGGAAAAACGGAGTGCCTGATGTGCAGGATAATCTTGATCAAGGGCAGACACCTGAGCAGGGCCAGGTCCTTGCACTGGCACTATCCGGTTCTGACGTTTACGCTGCCGGGTTCAGGTCCATCGGGTCACCGTCAGGCTATCTTTGGAAGAATGGCGCCGTCGTAATCCAGGGATCATATAAGTTTTATGGGATGTCACTTTCTGGTGGAGAGATTTACCTGGCCGGCGACTCACCATTGGGCGCGAGGCCTGCTTATTATATGCTGAATGCCGGTGGGTTTCCCAAGGAATTATCCATGCAACACGGACCGTTGTATGCAATTGTAGTTAAATAACATGACTAAAAAATCCAGCGGGACTTTACCACCTAACAACTCAAAGATGAAAACCATCAGCCTAGTCAGTCTCGCGCTGACGTCACTCCTGTTCTGTGCGTTTGTGATATTTTACGTTCAGAATTCCCGGAGTCGAAAGTACGTATACATCGATTCTCAGAAGCTCGTCAATGGATATAAGGGCATGGTCGATGCGAGGAAGGTCTATGAATCAAAATTGACAACATGGCGGGCAAACCTCGATACCCTGCATTCGGAAGCGGAGAAGAAAATCAAGGAATATGAGGTGACTGGCGGACGGCTTTCCGACCGGGAGAAAAAACTAATGGAAGAATTAATTCAGTCTAAACAGGATCAATTCACGAAATACCAGCAAATGGTTTCCGAGAATGTGAAGAAGGAAGATGATGAATTGACTTCGAAGGTGTTGTCAAAAGTTAACGATTTTGTAAAACGCTACGGAAAGGCCAATGGCCATACAATTATTATGGCCGCCACGCAATACGGCAACATCGTCTATGCTGATACCGAGGTTGACATTACCGAGGAAGTGCTGAAAGGGTTGAATGCTGAATACAATAAGTAGTGCGTATCCCTGTTTCCTTGATGCTCCTGGTACTTCTGTCATGTCGTTCAAAGACGGCGACGGAAAGTGAAATGAATTTCTACCTGGCTGACCCGGATAACGGACTTCGCAAAACGTTGGTAAAAGAGGATGTAAACTTGGAAATAAGCTATCGTCCGAGGGAGCTGGTGTTCATTCGTGAGTCTCGCAAGGACCAGCAACCCGCCACATTGGACAGTATGGATTATTTTATGTTTCGCCTGTCCCGTAACGGTAAGGTGATCGAACATATTTATGGAGCGGACCAGGCTGAGTATAACAGGGTGATTAGCTATCTCGACGGTGAACTGGGGAACGATATTTATCTTCAGCGTGACGGGACCATCATTTACCCGGCAGGTGTTTCCCTTATGCCATCCGTGAATACTGCCGGCGCGAGCACAATCATTCTGGTCTTTAAGTCGGCTCTGCGGAAATATGACGGCGAATTCACAATTATGTTCAACGATTCGATGTTTGGGACCGGTCAAACAGACTTTGAATTTAACTCGCGTGATATAAAAAGAGTCCCTTCGCTAAAAATAATATGAACCGGTGCCCACGACTGGAAGAGCCATGATGACCAAGATAAAAATCATAGTTGCGGATGACCATACGCTATTCAGGAAAGCTTGTGTCAAGCTCCTGAGAGAATTCGAGAGCATAGAGGAAGTACGCGAAGCTTCCGATGGCAAGGAGCTACTTGATCTGGTGAAGAAGGAAATACCCGATGTCGTCATCCTTGATCTTGAAATGCCGGTGATGGACGGGATCAAAGCTTGCGGGAGGTTAGTTGCGGGTTACCCGGAGGTCAAAATCATCGTACTTACCATACACGACAGCAAAACTCATATCAACTACCTATTGCAAATTGGTGCTCATGCATTCTTATCGAAAAAGGCAGAGCCTGCAGAACTGGAAAGGGCTATTAATTCAGTCATCGAAAAGGGAATCTACCGAAATGAGATGATGAATGGGGCGATTAAGCAACAGGAATCGTTCCGGGGGCGACCTCCGCGTTTCCCGAATGGGAAGGTCGAACTTTCGAACCGCGAACAGGTTGTTATCCGCTTAGTTTGCAAGCAATTCACCAACCGGCAGATTGCCAGTGAACTGTCGCTGAGCGAAAACACAATCCGAAATCACAAAGTTAGGATCATGCGAAAAACTGGCACCAAAAACACCGCCGGCCTTGTTCACTTTGCGTGTGAAAATGGCCTCATCATAACTCCAGAGGAACCAGGTTAGTACTTTTATACTAACTCCTGCATTTGTCTTTGTAGCGGGAATAAGGTTAATTCCAGAATCTTCATTTCAAATCACATCGTGTTATGAAATTGTTACGCAGTGGTGCCTTTGCGAGAATACTGGTCGTATTCCAGCTTTTGGTCTTCCTCGAATCAGTTTTTCTTCCTGACTACGCCTTTGCTTTAACCAGTGGAGTGCACCAACCCGAATACACATCCTACGAGGACAGTGGTTCAACGGATATCGTTAACCTGGCCACCGGCGATATGACATTAAACTTGCCGATCCTTGATGTCCCGGGTCCGGAAGGCAACTTCGCCATGCCACTCAGCTATCACGCAGGTATTAACCCGGAGCAGGAAGCATCGTGGGTGGGACTGGGATGGAACATGAATGCCGGTGCCATTCTCCGAACAGTGAATCAATATCCCGATGATGCCTCGAATGAACCAGACTACGTCACGGTTCAAGACTTGACCGGTCTGAGCGGATGGAACCGCGTGACCAACCTCCCGTTTCGCGACGATTGGAACTCCCAGACGGGCTACCATGGAAACATTAATTTGTTGGATATTATCGAAGTCGATTGGGGCAGCCGCACAAGCGTGGGTATTGTCGGAATTCACGTCGGCGATGGACAGGGAACGTACTTTGATCCTCTTCAGTTTTGTATGGCTGTCATCACTGTTGTGTCGTTCGGTGTGGGGGGTGCAGCATCGACAGGCGCGTCGGTGGCAAAGGCCGCCGCTATTCAGGTGGCAGAATCTGCCGCCGTTTCCTTTTCTATGCCCATCCAGACGCCTTCCGCCCCTACGGCTGGAAAGTGGCAATACAGTAAATCAACCAGTGTGGAAGTCAACAGACTTCTTATGTTGAGTACCGGTATCATCAGCCGGAAGAAGTCGTACAGGATCTGGCTCAATCAGACAAAACTCGAGAATATGTATGGGATACTGTATTTCGGCGACGTGGCTGTCGATAATGCAATGGATTTCAGTGGGAATGGACAGGTCGATACACTCATTGTTAATGGTGTTCAAACGACTAACAAGGTCTACGCGAGATCTAGTGCATCGGCAATGAAGGGATCGGTGAGTGATATTAACTCTGTAATAGATGACGGAACTCCATATGGCCTGCAAAAGTCGCCGGCACTTCTGGCGGCGGACTCATACACAGTCAATGCATCGAAGGTGAGCGGCTCTATAGTCCCGTATCGGCTCGAAACCGGGTCGGTCGCCGTTCCCCATGAAATGACAACCTATCACGAGCGCTATGCGCCCGTGACATTCGGAAACTACAAGGTTCCATTTGTTTATACAGGAAGCCTCTGGAATGGATATGCCTACCACGCTGGGGCATCGTCTGCCGCTCCCACCGATCCTGCCTTTTACTATGGTCTGAATGGAACACCTAAGGCTTGGTATTCAAAAAGCAGCGTACGGATGTCGTTAACGGATTATACATTCACTACTGGACAAAGGATTCGCTCGGACATTGATGCAGTCAAGAAGATTCCACAAGCCAATCACGTAGAATGGTATTCCAACGCCGACATCCGCAATGTGCTGACGGCAACCTCGAATGCAGCACCTGGCAACTTCCTGGACTTCTTACCAGCAGACTTAGGCACACCCGCGTACAATACGACGTCAAAGAGGTATCTTTTCCGGTCCAATTATCCGACAGGTACTCCATCTTTCCCGTCGACATATACGACCTCGATGCCCAACTTTTCATGGCAGATCCCGATTTCGGACGCCAATGTGTTAAGCCAGTTAACACAACTGAAAACTCAAAATTCCAATGCTACCTACCAGCTTACCTATTGGGCATCGGCCCCGACCTATAACACCGTTACCGTCACGATCGCCAGTACTAATTCTACCTCGATTACGATTTTCAGCGTTCCAGAATTAGTCGCTTACCTAGGGACAAAGATCGACCTTTCTCTCGTCTTTTACCCTCCTGCCCAAACTATACCTATCCCACAAATCCAAAAAGGTATTGGCGGATATAGTATCACATCGGCAGACGGAACCACGTATCACTTTGCTCTGCCGATTTATAACTATGAGAACAAGTCCGAAATTATCAATGCATTCGATGCAAGCAAACGGGCCATTCTCACTCGCAACTCACCGTTTGCCAACACCTGGTTGCTTACAACGGTTACCGGACCTGACTATGTGGACAAGAACGCCAATGGCCTGGCGGACGATGAGGACTGGGGATATTGGGTGAGAATGCACTATGGTAAACAATACGATAATTTCCTCTGGCGTACTCCTTACACGAGCGATATGCTTGACAAGACGGGCTCATTCAGGAGTTATGAGCAAGGCAAGAGACAGACCTATTATCTCAATTGCATTGAAACACGTTCGCATGTCGCACTCTTTATGAAAAGTGCCCGGCTAGACGGGAAAGACGCGACACAAGGCAACGCACCACTTGAGTTGGATGAGATTTGTGTGCTGAGAAAGGAAATCTACAACGCGGTCAAGACAACAGCTACCAATTACATTGACAACATCGATAATCTCTGTTCAGCGTCTCAGTTCCTCGCAGAAAGGGATAAGATCAACCGGAATTGCGTCAAGCGAATTCTGTTTACGTATGGATACGATCTGTGTAAAGGGACCCCAAATGCCATAGGAGCAAATAACACGCAGAAGGCAAAGTTGACGCTCCGTAGCATCTCTGTACGAGGCCGGTACGACCTTAAACTGATTCCTGATTATAAATTTGAGTATGCCAACAACCCTGATTATGGAGGAACAAAATGGGATGGCTGGGGGATGTATAGCGCTGTGGGTACATCAGACCCAGCCTCACATGGTACCGCGGATCCGACCGGTTCGTCAGGCGCCGCCTGGTCCCTGACAAAAATGACGACTCCAATAGGCGGAGAGATTTCATTCAACTATGAGAGAGACACTTATGCCTCAATTTCGGGGGTGGTACCAAAGATCTCTGGTTATTTCAATAAAAAAAACTACGATGTAATACTTAGAGCGGGAGAGCAATTCAATTCAATTGAGATACCCAATCCGTATGATTTCGCAATTAATGACGTCGTAACTATTTCGGGCACTGTTGGTTACACGTGTCCTAGCGGCTCCGCTATAGACAAACCGTATTCAGGAACCTATTCCATTTCGGCAATTAGCCTGGCCTCTAACACTGTTACCCTCAACGCAGATTTCATGGGTATTAATTCCTGTGGCGGCATTGGTTACGGTAGCCCTGTCCATTTTACGTACAACACCGGAAGCATTATCAAGGATGCAGTCGCCAAAAGTGGAGGAAATCTCAGGGTAGGCTCAATCGTCATGAAAGACGAATTCGGAAAAGTTAACAAATTGCGATACCTATACACTCTCGACAATGGATCGAGTTCGGGAGTAGTTTCCTACGAGCCGGAATACATTTCTAATCCCGGGTCCCTTCCACCGTTTTATAAATACCTTAAGTTCCCGCAAACCCCAGTTATCTATTCCAAGGTTTCGGTACTCAGCGGGAAGCTTACAACCGACGCCGACTACGCCTCGAAGCAGGTTCTTGAGTTCGAAACTCCAAATCAGAATATGGTTACTGTGGCATCTGACGATAAGGGGACGCAAAATGTTATACTGGGACCCAACCCCAGTGAAATTTTGTGGTGCCTCCATACTTTTCATCGTATCGAGGACCGTACAATGAGGATCGGCAAGCTGAATGCGGTAACGATCTATGACAACGCATCCAATATTATATCTCAAAGTAAAATGGTCTACACTGATCGCATTGACAACGGCATCAGTTATTATCAAGGCGTTTTTTCCGAGGGCACGTTGCTGATGGAAGTAACAACAGATCCTGCCGCGTACTACCAGGCAAAAGTTTACAATATTACTCGCACTACCGCCTTTACCTATCCCTATACGCTCAAGAAAGTCATCAATACAAAGGATGGGTTGAGTTCGACGAGTGAGAATCTGACATGGGACCTTTACACCGGGGCGATCACACAAAAGCTGGATAAGAGCAGCTTGGGCGTGTACCTGAAGACGGTGGTTAAGCCGGCCTATACAGCCTACATTGAAATGGGGCCCAAAGCGTTGAACCCGGCTAACAGGAATATGCTTTCCCAGGTGGCCGCCACCTACATCTATAGGACGGATCCGACCGGCAAGGTGCTCGGCCTGGTTAGCGGAGAAGCACAAACCTGGAGCAAAACCTGGACTGGATACAGATTTTGGGATGCGAATGCGTCTGCATTTTCAAACGTATCGTCACCCCCGGAGATTTGGCGCAAAGGACCAACGTATGGATGGGGAGGAACCTATTCCCGAATTCAACCGGAAGGAACGCAGCAATTCTCTACCAGCGATGAGTTCAGCTTTTCAGGTGGAGCAAACACGAATTGGATTTACCAGGGTGAAACCGCGCTATATGACCGGTATGGAATGCCGTTGCAATCGAACAATGAGAGTGCGCTGAACCCGGTTTATTCAGCGACAAAAATGGGATATGGCGACAAGGTAATTGTGGCGAGCGCAACAAACGCCAAGCATTCAGAAATTGCCTTCAGCAGCGCGGAAGATCAAGATACCTCTGCACCAGGATACTTTGGAGGAGAAATCGCTGTGAATATTGGCGGTACACCCACTGTTGTGCATAAATCAGCAGGTCAGGATGCTCATACGGGGGACTGTGCGCTTTCTCTCACCTCGGGGAACGGATTCGTCTATATGCCATTGAGCCTTACCTCCAACCGTTCCTATAGGGCCAGTGTTTGGTCAAACTCAGCCACGAATGCAAGAATCTATTTTAAGATTAACGGGGCGGAGACAGTGTCGTCACCGACGGCGGTTAGCGTGCCGGGAAAAGCAGGCTGGTATCTCCTCAACCTGGATATTCCCGTTGGCGCCACGGCAATGCCATTTGAAGTAGGTGTGCGATCAGCCAGCGGCACGATTTACTTTGACGACTTTCGATTCCAGCCTGCTGATGCAATCATGACATGTTACGTAAACCCACCGTTAAGCTATGATTTCAAGGCGTCGCCTGCTCCACAGGAATCAGCATTCACTTACATCCTCGACAACGATAACCGTTATACGAAGTATGAAACTTCCCCTGATGGGCTAATCAAGAGAGTTTACCGGGAATCCACGACATCGTCAAGCCCGGGTGAAAAGCAGGTTTCCGAGACGAAGAGCGACTATCGAAGATTTCACATAAATCAATGATTCAAATAACTCCGTTGAATTAAACCTGTCAATCATGCAACTGAGCAAACTGGCATTTTTCCTCTCCGTTGTCGTCAATCTTGCAACTGCAACTTTTTCATTCGGGCAAAGTGGCCATGTTTACCAATCGGTTCCCGGCCCAATTTGCTCCGGCGTAGCCACCCAGTTTTATTATATGGGGAATTGCTCCTCAGCGAGCCTTTCCTGGCAGGCCACTGGAGGCGGTGTCGTTTCAGGCAGCGGGCAAATGGTCAATGTCACCTGGCCGTCGGCGGCTACGGGAGTTAACGTGATCGCCCACTGCAACTCTAATCTTTCATACACCGGTTCATTGGCCTCTGCGGTCAACGTAACTGCCTCCGGTGGAACTGCCACGGTAGGCATTAGCG